>Ga0207933_1001327_pt1 | contig 19264 bp, 14 predicted proteins | sample NGESurdeep092012_4_FD_184488 | JGI IMG/M metagenome (GOLD analysis project Ga0207933, IMG submission 184488) | Arctic peat soil microbial communities from Barrow, Alaska - NGEE Surface sample F53-3 deep-092012 (SPAdes) | ecosystem: Environmental > Terrestrial > Soil > Wetlands > Peat ...
CCGAGCAGGCTGCGGTCGTGGACGGCTCGATCCAGACAGGTGAGCAGGTCCTGAACGTGTAAGGGCTGAAAGCGCACCCGGCCGCCGCCCAGCAGGGGGATCACGGGCAGGCGCTGGGTCAAGCGGGCCAGGGCGGCGACGAACTCCGCCCCCTCGCCAAAGAGGACCGATGGCTGCAGAATCACGTGCGCAATGCCGCTCTCCCGCACCGCCTGCTCCATGCCGTGGCGCGTCGCCATGTAGCTACCTGGGGCGGCCGGGTGGGTGCCCAGCCCGGACAGCAGCACGATCCGAGCCACACCCGCCTGGGCGGCCGCCGCCATCAGGTTCTGAGTTCCGATGCGATTTGCCTGGCCATACGCACCGCGATAGGGCTCGCGGTTGTTGGCCACCAGGGCGGCGGTGTGAATAACCACCTCGATGCCGCGCAGCGCCGCCGTCAATGACTCCGGCCGCAGTAGGTCGGCCTGCACCGGCTGCACCGCGGCCGGGAAGGCAATGCCGGCCGGCCGACGCAACATGGCTCGCACCTGATGGCTGGCTGAGAGGCGCATCACCAGGCGGCGACCGACAAAACCTCCCGCGCCGGTGATCAGAACCATGGCCAACCCTCATTCTGACCACGCCGGGTGGCCAGAAGTCCCGAGGCAAACGCCGCTGGCGTCTAGCTGGGATCTGGAACGGCCGGGGCCACCCCCTCGACGGCGCCCTTGGCGGTGACGTTGAAGGTCAAGCCGCCCTCTCCGTCGAGGTCGATCTCAATCGAGTCGCCGCGGCTCAGGCGTCCGCGCAGCAACTCCTCCGAGAGCTGATCCTCGATCCGGCTGGTGATCACCCGGCGCAGCGGCCGGGCACCGAACTGGCGATCAAAACCCTCGCGGGCGAGCAGATCCCGAGCTCCGGAGGTTACCGTTACGTGCACGTTCTGCTCCACCAAACGCTGGTCCAGCCGAGCCAGGAGCAGGTCCACAATCTGCCGCACCTGTTCGGGCGTGAGCGGCTTGAAGGTGACGACCGCATCCACCCGGTTCAGGAACTCGGGCCGGAACAGAACCTTCAATTCCCGCCCGATTCGGTCCTGCATGATCTTGTGGCGACGATCGGCCTCGTTCTCTTCCGCCGCCAGCGCCGACTGGAAACCGAGGGCGGTCTGGGCCTGGTTGATGTCCCGCATACCCAGGTTGGAGGTCATCACGATGACGGTGTTGGCGAAGCTCACCATCTTCCCTTTGGCATCGCTGAGACGGCCATCCTCGAGGATCTGAAGAAGCATGTTGAAGACTTCCGGGTGGGCCTTCTCGATCTCGTCGAGAAGAATCACCGAGTAGGGGCGCCGACGCACCGCTTCGGTCAACTGCCCGCCCTCGTCGTAACCGACGTAGCCGGGCGGGGACCCGACCAGCCGCGCCGTCGTGTGCCGCTCCATGAACTCGGACATGTCGAGCCGGATGATGGCGTCCTCGGAATCAAACATGAACTCGGCCAGCGCCCGCGCCAACTCGGTCTTGCCGACTCCGGTGGGACCCAAAAAGATGAAGGAGCCGATTGGGCGTCGGGGGTCCTTGAGCCCGGCCCGGGCCCGGCGCACGGCCTGGCTGATGGTCTTGATGGCCTCGTCCTGACCCACCACGCGGTGGTGCAACTCTTCCTCCATCCGCAGCAGCCGGCTCGTCTCCTCTTCGACCAGGCGTGAGACCGGAACCCCCGTCCAGGCGGCCACGATCTGGGCAATGTCCTCCTCGCCCACATCCGGAACGGTCTCGCCCAAGCCCTCGCGCCAGTCCGCCTCGCGCAGCGAGTACTGATCCTTCAGCTTCTTTTCCCGGTCCCGGACCGAGGCGGCGCCCTCGTAGTCCTGGTTGGCGATGGCGTCCTCCTTCTCCACCTGCAGGCTTTTGATCTCCTTTTGGAGGGCCTTCAGATCGTCGGGAGTCGTGGTCAGCTTCATCCGCACCCGGGCCGACGCCTCGTCGATCAGGTCGATGGCCTTGTCGGGCAGTGCCCGGTCCGCCACGTAGCGGTCCGAGAGCACGACGGCGGCGCGAACCGCGGCGTCAGTGATCCTGACGCGGTGGTGCTTGTCGTAGAGGGACTTGACCCCGTTCAGGATGTCGATCGTCTCCAGCAGCGTCGGCTGATCGACAAAAACGGGCTGGAAGCGGCGCTCCAAAGCCGCGTCCTTCTCGATGTACTTGCGGAACTCGTTCAGGGTGGTGGCGCCGATGCACTGTATTTCGCCTCGCGCCAGCGCCGGCTTGAGGATGTTGGCGGCGTCGATGGCGCCCTCGGCCGCCCCCGCGCCAACCAGCGTGTGCAGCTCATCGATGAACAGCACCACCTCGCGGCTGGAGCGGATTTCGTCCAGGATCTTCTTCAGCCGCTCCTCGAACTCACCTCGATACTTGGTGCCCGCCACCAGCGCGCCCATATCCAAGGTCAGCACCCGCTTGTTGTGGAGCGATTCGGGTACGTTGCCGAGCACGATCTGCTGGGCCAGGCCCTCCGCGATCGCGGTCTTCCCAACCCCAGGCTCGCCGATCAGGGCCGGGTTGTTCTTGGTCCGGCGGCTGAGGATCTGGATAACGCGTTCGATCTCCATCTCCCGGCCGATGACCGGATCGAGCTGATCCTTGTGCGCCATCTCCGTCAAATCACGGCCGAATTGATCCAGCAGGGGTGTCTTGGATGGCTTCTTGGGGGTCGGCTCGGACTCGTCCACACTGGTGTCGTGGAGCAGGCGCTCGATCTCCGAGCGCACCTTCTCCAAATTGGCTCCCAGGTCCTCCAGCACGTGGGCGGCGATGCCCTCACCCTCGATCAGGAGCCCGAGCAGGAGGTGTTCGGTGCCGACGTAGTTGTGCCCCATCCGCCGAGCTTCCTCGAAGGAGATCTCGATGACCTTCTTGACCCGCGAGGTGGGAATGATCTGCTGGATGATGATGCGCTCGTTGCGACCCAGCACGGAATCGATCGTCTGCCGCACCTTTCCGATCTCAACCCCGAGGTTGTTGAGCACCTTGGCCGCCAGCCCTTCACCCTCGCGAAGCAGACCGAGCAGGAGGTGTTCTGTCCCGATGTAGCTGTGGTGGGACCTCTCCGCCTCCTCCTGGGCAAGCGTGAGCACCTTCTTGGCCCGCTCGGTGAACCTCTCAAACGGATACAACTGGATACCTCCAACGGCAGCGACTAGGTGTGACAGACACCTCCTCGTCCATGCTTTGGGGACGCCACCGGCGCCCCTCTGCCTAATATAACCTCCGCATTCGTCCAGGGATTTCATTCCTAAGGGAGACGCCTTTGGCCCTCCGCCAACGGCTGCCGGGGCAGTTGCCGGTCGTCTTCGCGGCCCTGCTTCCGATCCTCTTCATCCCTACTTCGGTCGACGCCTACATACTCCCTCGGGCAACGCTGGTTTTCGTCTTCGCCCCCCTCCTTTTCGGCCTGGGAGCGCTTTCCGGCGGGCGTCTCGGTGAGCTGCGCCTTCCGGCCCTGGCGGTGGTCGGCGCGGCGATTCTCGCCTGGGCGCTGTCCCCCGCCCCGCAATTGGGTCTGGTCGGCGCCTACGGGCGATATGAGTCGGTGCTGATGCGGATCTGCTACGTGGGCCTGTTCTTCGGTGCCGCCTGGCTCAAGGGTCCACACAACAAGAGGACGGCAGGGCACTCGGGCACGAGCCCGGACACGGTCGTCAAGGGCCTTCTGATCGGGGCCTCGATCGTCGCCTTGGAGGCCATCTACGAGGCCGTGACCAAGTCGCTGCCGGTCCCCGACGGCAACCTGGGCCAACACAACCTGCTCGGGATCCTGCTCGGCATGGCCCTCCCCCTGGCCGTGGAGCGCGGACTGAAGGGCTGGCGCTGGCTCCCCCTGGTCCCGATCCTGGGGCTGGGTCTGTACGCGTCCGAGTCGCGCGGCGGCTGGCTGGCGGCCCTGATCGGAATGATCGTGTTGGTGCTCTGGCTGGTGCCGCGGCGGCGCCTCTCGCTGACCCTGGGGACGGGACTGGCGTTGATCGCGGTGGCCGCCGTGATCTTCGCCGCTTCACCCCTGCACAACCTCAACAACGACCCCGGCACGGCCCGCCTCGGGGTCTGGCGCGATTCCATCGGCCTCATCGCCGCGCGTCCCCTCGAGGGCTGGGGCGAGGAGGGATTCGGGCTCGCGTTCGGGCACTGGCAAACGCAAGACTGGCAGCCGGGGAGCAACTTCGACCGCGCCCATTCGGTCCCCCTCGACCTCCTCGCCAGCCAGGGAGCGCTGGGTCTGGGGGCATGCTTTTGGTTCTGGGTGGTGCTCTGGCGTCGTCTCGGGCGGGCGCGGTCTCGATCCCAGGCCGGGCTGGTGGCGGCCCTCGCCGCCTACACCGCCTGGGGCCTGGTGAACTTTGATTGGGCACCGGTTACGGCCATCTTCTGGCTCCTCGGCGGGCTGGCTTGGGAACCTCCCCCGCCCCGTTCGCCCGGGCGCCTACGCCTGATCCCCGCGCTCACGCTCGTGCCGCTGGGAGCGGCCCTGATCGCATTTGCGCTCCTGGCCCAGGTCGCCGACCTCGCCTACTACGCGGACCAACCTCGGTTGGCGGCTCGACTCGATCCTCTCCAACCCAAGTACCACGCGGCGATCGGGACCTATCAGGAGCTGCAGCGGGCGGCCGACCTGCACGATCCCGACCCTGACACGTACGTGCGGCTGGGCCAGATGGAATCCGATCCAGCTCGGGCCGCCGCTGACTACCGACGCGCTCTGGCCATCTATCCCTTTTATGTGAGCGCACGACGGCTGCTGAACCGACAAGCGTCGACCGGGCCAGCGGCTCGATGAGACCCGGCACCGCCTGGCCCTGATTTTGGTGGGGCCGGACGCGAGCCCTTGTGTACCGGGGCAAGGGTGGCAACTGCACGCGAAGCTCGGTAGCCCGGTTGGTGGCGACAACGGATCAGATGCCAACACCTGCCCGGACATTAAGGCCCTACGCGCCTTGGCGGAGGGGCCTGCTCGTGAGCTTTGATCGCCGGCGGAGAAGCCTTATCTCGGAGCAGACCTCGCAATCCCTACGAGACCCAAGAGACCCAATTGGTTGGGCTCGTGCCTAGGAGTCGTCCTCTTCGTCGAAGTCCCAGGTGCTGCGCTCCGAAGTCCGGTTGGTCTGGCCGGCGGGGGCGTTGCTCAACTGCTTTAGGGACAGCGAGATGCGGCGCCGGGCGGTGTCGATCCCGATCACCTTGACCTCAATCTCCTCGCCCACCTTGAGCACGTCCTCGGTTCGCTCGACGTGGTCCCAGGAGAGCTCGGAAATGTGGAGCAATCCCTCGATGCCAGGCATGATCTGAAGAAAAGCGCCGTACTTCTTGGTCTTGGTGACCGCGCCCTGGACCAGTGTTCCGACCGGGACGGTTGAAACCAAGCGTTCCCAGGGGTCCTGCTGGAGCTGGCGTAGGGAGAGCGAGATGCGGTTCTGATCCGGATCCAGCTTGATCACCTTGACCTCGACCTCATCACCAAGCTGGACCACGTCGGTCACCCGGCTGACCCGATCCCAGGAGAGTTCGGAGATGTGGATCAGGCCGTCGGCGCCGCCGATGTCGACGAAGGCTCCGTAGCTGGTCAATCCGGAAACCGCGCCGCGCACTGAATCGCCCACCTTCATCCGGCTGAACAGATCCTCGCGCTTACGGGCGCGATCCTCGTCCTCGGCCGCCTTCTGGCTGACGATGAGACGGTTGCGCTTGCGGTTGACCTCCAGGATCTTGGTTGGAATCCGCTGCCCGACCAGCTGCTCCAGGTTGCCGGCGAACATGCGCGCGACCTGGCTGGAGGGCAGAAAGCCACGCAGGCCGAGAACGTTCACGATCAGGCCGCCCTTGTTCTGTTCCCTGACCTCGGCCTCCAGAACCTCGCCCGCCTCCTGCTTCTCAGCGGCGGTGAGCCAGGTCGTTTCAGCCCGGGCCCGGCGCAGCGAGAGGACGACGTTGCCCTCCTCGTTCTCCGGCTGGAGCACGAAGACCTTGATCGTCTGACCGGGGTGTAGATCGGTGTCCTCGCCCCGAAAGCCCAATTCCTTGCCCGAGATCACACCCTCGGCCTTGGAGCCGATGTCGACCAGCACCTCGTCCGCATCGACGCGGACCACGATCCCGTCGACGATGTCGCCGTGTTTTGGGGTACCGAAGGCGTCCTCGTCGTCGCGGAGGTAGTCCGCCATGGTCATTGCCGAGGTGTCGGACTCTTCCTCGGTCAAAACGGCGCTCAAATCATCGGACAAGTCTGGATGTGCCCCCTACAGAAATATTGGTGTGGTCTTGGTCGTCAAGTTGCTGAAGCCAAACCGAAGCCACATGATAGCAAGCTGGAGGCGCCTGCGCCGCCTCGGGCCGGGGCCTGTGGAAATGTACCGAGGCGGCCGAGAAATCGGATACGTCTAGGACACTTCCTTAACCACCGGCTGGACGTCGTCCAGGATCTCCTCCAGCTGGCGCGCGTCCAGCGTCTCCTCCTGCTGCAAGCGCTCGACCACCCGGTCCATGTTGGGCCGCTGCTCCGTCAAGATGCGCCGCGCCGTGTCGTAGCCCTCGGAGATGATCGACTTGACCTCCTCGTCGATCACCGCCGCCACCTCTTCCGAATAGGTGCGCTGCTCGCCCAGGTCCCGGCCCAGGAAGACGAGTTCCTCTTTGTGTCCCATGGTCACCGTCCCCACCTTCTCCGACATGCCCCATTGGGTGACCATGCGGCGCGCCATCTGGGTGGCCCGCTGGATGTCGTTCTCGGCTCCGGAGGTGACGTCCCCGAAGACCACCTCCTCGGCCACCCGGCCACCCATGATGCCGGCGATCTGCTGCTTCAGCTCCTCCTTGGAGATGAGGTACTTATCCTCCGCGGGCAGGCTCAGGGTCCAGCCCAGCGCCATCCCGCGGCTGATCACCGAAATCTTGTGCACGGGATCGCACAGGGGCAGGGAACGCATGACCAGGGCGTGGCCGACCTCGTGGTAGGCGATGACCACCTTCTCCTTTTCGGAGATGCGGCGCGACTTGCGCTCGGGGCCCGCGATGACCCGCGCGATCGCCTCCTCCAACTCCACCATGCCGATCACCTTCGCATTGGCGCGCGCCGCCAGGATGGCGGCCTCGTTGATGAGGTTGGCCAGGTCAGCACCGCTGAATCCGGGCGTCTGGCGGGCCAGCACCTCCAAGTCGACGGTCGAGTCGAGGGGTTTGTTCCTCGCGTGCACGTCCAGAATCTGGCGCCGGCCCTTGATGTCGGGGCGATCCAGGGTCACGTGGCGGTCGAAGCGCCCCGGCCGGAGCAGGGCCGGATCCAGCACGTCGGGGCGGTTGGTGGCCGCGATCACGATCACGTGGGTTCCGGTCTCGAATCCGTCCATCTCCACCAAGAGCTGGTTCAGGGTCTGCTCGCGCTCGTCGTGACCGCCGCCCAGGCCGGCTCCGCGCTGGCGCCCGACGGCGTCGATCTCGTCCACGAAGACGATGCAGGGGCTGTTCTTCTTGGCCTGATCGAAGAGGTCTCGCACGCGACTGGCGCCGACGCCGACAAACATCTCCACGAATTCCGAACCGGAGATGCTGTAGAAGGGCACTCCGGCCTCGCCCGCGACCGCCTTCGAGAGCAGCGTCTTACCGGTTCCAGGCGGTCCCACCAAGAGCACGCCCTTGGGGATCTTTGCTCCCAGGGCCACGAACTTTTCCGGATACTTCAGGAATTCGACGATCTCGCCCAACTCCTGTTTGGCTTCGTCGACCCCCGCCACGTCGGCAAACGTGATGCCCGGCTTGTCCCCCGCGATGAGTCGCGCCCGGCTCCGCCCGAAGGACATCGCCTGATTGTTACCGCTCTGGGTCTGACGGAGGATGTAATACATGAAGCCTCCGATCAACAACAGCAGGATGACGTTGGGCAGCAGGGCCTCCAGGTATCCACTCCCACCCGAGCTGCTGTAGGACGTCTCCACGTGCTCTTTGGAGAGCGTGTCGGCCAGGTTGCCGGGCCCCGAATCCGAAAGCTGGACGTCATGCGTGGTTCCGTCCTGAGCCGTGGCGGTGGCCGTGGTGCCCTTGATGGACACCGACTTGACCTGCCCGGAGCTGGCCTGTGAGAGCAGGTAGGAATAGGACCAACCCCCTCCCTTGCTGCCACTTTGGATCGACTGCCAGGTGAAAAGGAAGACGGCCACCAGTACGAAGCCGAGAAAGATGTAAAAGAGGGTGGAGCGCGGGATTCGGCTCAAAAATTAGATCTCCTGAAAGGCTGCTTGAACCGATCCTACCACCGCCGGACCGCCGCCCCATCCATCGTCACATGCCAGCTGGGGCCGGGCGCGCGGCCGGCACCGCCAGCTTCGAATTCGGTCGATACGGCCAAGCCTGGAATCCAGGCCAGATGACCCCCGCAAAAGACCAGCGGCAGGTGGTCTCGGACGGCCCGCGGCACCTTCGCATCGGTCAGGATGTCCTGCAGTTTTCGGGTTCGGCCGCCCGGTGCAACGCGCAGGCGCAGACCAGGCGAACGGTAGCCTACGCTCAGCCGATCAGCGCTGTCCCAGCGGAGGTGGACCGCCTGCGGTTCGTCACAACCCCAGCACTCCCGCAGGCACAGTCGGGGCACCGCTGGAGTCGCCACCGCGCCGCGGCCGCCCAGGCTGATCACCGCCACGCGCTCTTGGGTGACCACGAACGTGCGCTGGCCGGGCAGGTCCAGACGTTGACCGGGCCGCCCCGCCAGGCTCAGGCGATCCATCGCCTGCAGATGGCGCCGGCCCAGCGCCGGCATCTCTCCGTAGAGTTGGCGGTAGGCCTCCAGGCGCACCAACTCGGGCTCGGCCCGCAATCGAGCGCGATCGCCGGCCACCTGGGTCGCCCTCTGCTCCACCGCGGCCTGGGCCTGGGTCGCCCGGGCGGCCACCCCGAGCAGGCGCTGGCTGATGCCCGGTGCATCCGCCTCCAGCCGTGGCAGCAGGACGTGGCGAACGTAGGCCCGTCGAAAGCGCTGGGTGTCGAAGTTGCTCGGATCCTGCAACCAGTCCACGCCTCGCGCGGTCAAAAACGACAGGATCTGGCGGCGCCAGACCCTCCGCAACGGTCGCACAATATCGCCTCTCGATTCGGGCATGCCGCGCAGCCCCGCCAGCGCGCTACCTCGCCAAAGATGCATGAGGACTCCCTCCACGACGTCGTCGGCGGTGTGCCCGAGGGCGATCAGATCGGCCCCGGCGTCGATCCGGGCCCGGGCAAGGAAATCATGTCGGGCGACGCGAGCAGCTGCCTGCAGATTGCCCTTTCGAAGCGGTCCCGTTCTTCGCTCCCTCCACAGTTCGACCCCGAGCCGGGCGCAGAGCTCGCCCACAAAGGCAAGGTCGGACTCCGATCCGGGCCGCAGGGCGTGGTCAAAGTGGGCCGCGCAAACGGGCAGACCGATCTCTTTGAGCCAGACCAGGAGGGCGGTCGAATCGGGGCCGCCGGACAGCGCGACCAGCACCCGGACGCCGGCCGGAGGCGCCGTGGCCAGAGTCAGTGACGCGGCCCGGGATGGTGGCGCCGCGCCCGCCGCAGTCGGCGCTCGGGTGTGCACACCGGAGTGCCCGTCAGTGAACATTGCTCCGCTCGGCTGCGCCTCCGAGTTCACCTGTCTGACCCCCGCGATGGGTGGCGGCGGGTGGGATCGAACCACCGACAACACGATTATGAGTCGTGTGCTCTACCACTGAGCTACGCCGCCAGCGCCGGTTGTCAGCGGACTGCTTTGGCCCTCGCGCTGAGCTTGCGCCGCTTGACCCGGTGCTTGGCCAAGGCCACGCGCTTTCTCTTATTCATGTTGATTTCCTAAATCCTCGCTTTGGGCGGACCACCTAACGGAGTCCTTGGGCGCTACCCGAGGCGCCGCCGACAAAGTATACGAAGGCCCGGGACCACCCTCGCCGGTTGGTCCCAGCCCCCAAAGGTGGCCCTTCCTCGCGCGTCGGACCGACCACGAGCTGGCGTCGGACTGGAACCAGTGCCCGCTGCCAGTGGTTTCGGCATCCGGCCAGCTCCTGGGCCGCGCTGATCGTCGGCATCGTAGCCCCGGTGGTCGTCATCGCCTCCATCCTCTTGGAATCCCCGATCGGTCCAGGCCTGGTTCATCGGTGGTGCCCACGGGCGGTGGCCAGCGGTCGGCACGGCGCACGGTGGCCACGGTCACCGGGGCCCCGGATGAGACTGGCGCTGGGGACAGCCTGACCATTCAACTCCGGGTGGCTGCCCGCAGCCATCTGACCCGTCCGCCGGCCGACCCCCGGAGCCCGCTCCACCTGGCTCGTAGTTCCGGGCATCGAGAGCCGACCCCCTCAGCTCGATCAGCCCTGCCGGGTGGACAACCGCTGCGGAGCCGAATCAGACGCCCCCAAGCCAGCTTCCAGAACCCGGCATGACGGCAATTTGGCGGACAAGTCAATTAGCCTCTCCGCACCCGTGCAACCCAATTACCTTCACGCACGCTTTCGCGGCCCTCGACGCCTGCTGGTGGTCTATCTCGCCTACGGCCTCGGACCTCTCGCCGCCCTGACCGCGGGCGCCATCGTCACATCCCGCGAAATGGCCACCAGCCAGGCAGTTGCCAACCAGGTCCTCCTTTTCGCCCTTGGCCTCGCGGGCGCCATCGCGCTGGCCACACTCGTCGGTCTGCTGATCCTGAGGCGGGCGCTGGGATCAGAGGCGGAGGCTGAGAGCGCCCGCCGCCAGGCCGAGGGCCACCTCCGGGTGATCTTTGAGAACTCCGCCCTCGGCATCTGCACGGTGGGTCTGGACGGGCGCATTAAGACCGCCAACCCGGCCCTCGAAACCATGCTCGGCGAGGAGGGCCGACCGCTGCCGGGCCAATCCTACCGGGCCTTGACGCATCCCGATGACGTCCCCGATTCCGATCGCATGTACCAGCGCATCCAGCGCGGCGAGGTCGACTCCCTGTCGATCGACAAGCGCTACCGAAGAACCGACGGGTCCGAGTTCTGGGCCAGCGTCACCGTCTCCGGCTTCCGCGGCGAGGACGGCCAGCTCCAATACTTCGTCTCTCTGGTGGAGGACATCCAGACGCGCAAGGAAGCCACCGAGCAGCTGCAGAAACTGAGCAACGACAAGAGCCACTTCGTATCCATGGTGAGCCATGAGTTCCGTAACGCATTGACCGGGATTCGGGGCTTCAGTGAGACGATTCGCGACGAGGCCCTGTCACCCGACGACGTTCACGACTTCGCCAACGAAATCAACCGGGAGGCTCAACGAATGTCCCGCATGATCTCGGAGCTGCTCGATCTGGAACGCATGGAGTCGGGTCGCGCCCAGTTGCGACGAGCTCCCCTGGACCTGGCCGAACTCGGATCGGCGGCCCTTACCCGCGCCCAGGCGACCACTGACAGACACCACTTCCGCGTCGTCGCGAGCGACAACCTGCGTCCGCTGGAGGGAGATGTGGACAAGATCACCCAGGTCCTCGCCAACCTGCTCGGGAACGCCGTCAAGTACTCCCCGGAGGGGGGCGAGGTCCTGTTGACAATCGCGGCCGGCCCGGGTGGCGCTGAAGTCAGCGTCAGCGACCACGGGCTCGGGATTCCGGCAGCGGATCTGGGCCGCGTGTTCGAGCGCTATCATCGCGTCGAGTCGGGAGAGCACCGGTACATCGAGGGCACCGGGCTGGGGCTACCGATCGTCAAATCCATCGTCGAATTGCATGGCGGACGGGTCGGCGTCGCGAGCCGCGAGGGTGAGGGCTCCACCTTCACATTTGAGATACCTTGGCCGGCGAACTGATCCTCATCGTCGACGATGAGCCCTCGATCAGGAGGCTGCTCAGCGGCCACCTGCTGCGCCGCGGCTACCGGGTGGTGGTGGCACGCGACGGGACCGAGGCCCTGCGCTTTTTCGAGGAGGAGACGCCCAACCTCCTGATCACCGACCTCAACATGCCCGGTTTGGGCGGATTGGACCTGTTGCGCCACCTGAAGGCGGTGGATGGGTTGGGGCCGGTGACCGCGACCATGATCATTTCGGGGACCAAGAATTTCGCCCCCACCCACGGAGATCCGGTGGCGGTCGACGATTCACTCAGCAAGCCCATCGACATGGCCGAGTTCTCGCTCCGCGTGAAACGAGTCCTCCGACTGGCCGCCGAGCGGGCGGCTTCCGCCGAATAGCCGAACCGGGCTACCCGAGGCGGTGGTGGCGAGGGGCTTTCGGGTCAGCGGTCGGGTCTGAATTCCAACAGTGTGGAGCTGCCGCTACTCGAATCCAGGGGCAGGTACACGGTGTGGGTCAAGGTGTCCACGCCAACGGTGTGGGCGTCAGCCCCCACGCGGGCCAGAGCCATCTCCTTGACCCGCAACCCGGACGTGTCGTACACGGCCAGGATGCCACTGTTGGAAGCCACATAGAGTCTGTGCAGGCCCGGGTCGAGCGCCACCACATCGGGGCCGTTGCCCGTGCTCAGCGTCTGCAGCACCTTGCCTGACTGGAGGTCCAGAACCTCGAGTCGGTTGTTGAAGGCGCAAGCCACGAAGGCCCGGTGACGGCCGCTCTGGTCGATCTGGATACCGTGCGGCCACTGGCAACCGGGCAATGCGTAGCGGCGGTGGACCAGGTGGGAGGACGGGTCGAGGGCGACCAGTTGGCGCTGGTTTCCCAGCGACACGTATATGGTCCGACCAGCGGGGTCGTAGATGGTGTTGCCGATGCCAAGGCCGAGCCGCACCTCGCCCAGGCTCCGGAGCGAGGTGGCCGAGATGACGGTGTCGCCCATACCCGCACCATCGGTGACGAAGACCATCCTGCTGGAGGGCGCGTAGGCGATCCCGTTGGGGGCCTCACCGACCCCAATCGTGGCCACCACGGCCAGGCTCTCGGTGTCGGCGGCGACCACCTGATTGGTGGTGGTGGCAGTCGCCAGCACCAGGTGGAGTTCGGGCGCCAGGGCGATGCCATGCACGCTGCCGACACCCTTGATAAGACCCACCACGCGCTGGGCTCGCGTGTCGAACACCACCACCTGGCTCTGTCCCAGATCGGCCAGGTAGAGACGGCTGGTGGCCGGATCGAAGGCCTGGTAGTCCCAGCGATAGGTGGGACCGGGAAGCGACCCCGAGGGCAACCTGGTGTAGCCGGTGAGGGAAGCCGAGGTCCCCGCCCCTCGCGCCGTTTGGGAACCGCAGCCCAGGGCCGCCAGCCCCAAGGCGGCGACGCCGACCAGGGCCAAGGACCGGCGCCATGGAAGGCTTCTGCAACTTGGCCTCGCCGTCATTAGCGCCCATGATGACGCCGCCCGCCGGCCTCGCGGCGCGCCGATGAGTTGGATGGACCGGCGAGGGCGGCGGAAGGGGAATCGAAGGCACGCCATCCTGTTCGCCGCAAACCATGGATGAAGGTGTCGCGGCGTGAGCAGCGCGCCCTCGGATGCGTCGGCCACCGACGCCACCCCGGCCCCGACCTTTTCAGGTCGAAGCCGGGGTTTTCAGCATTCCCCTCGGCCACACAGAATCCGCTACCGCGTGGGCTCGTTCTCCGGGCACCCCGTGCAGCAGGACGTGATCGCCGCGTTGGACTCGGGTCAGATCGTGATCACCTCTAAGCGCATCGTCTATGTCGGCCGGCTGCGCAGCCTCAGCATCGATCGGGCCAAACTGGTCAGCATTCAGGCCTACACCGATGCCGTCGCGGTCTTCCACCAGGGGCAAGGAGGCGCCGGATCCGTTCAAGCTGCACGCACCTCACCAGTTCGTGTTCTGGGTCAATGCGGCGTCGAACGCCGGGCGCTAGCTGGGCAATTCCCAACCGCCGGCGCGCTATCCTCCACAGGTCATGCATGGGTCATGCAGAGGATGATTGGGGCATGAGCGGTCCGCTCGCAGCGGCGCCAGGGGCAAAGCGACGTTGACGCTTCGCACGTGCCCGCTCGAGTCCGGTTGGAATGCGGCCTCGCCCTGGCCCGGGCGGCGACCGGCGCACGCGCGCGTCATTCCGAGTGCCAACCCGGGCGCCGGCGGCAGCTCGGAGAGCGGGGCTGACGAGACCACCAGGGAGCGCACCGCCGGCTCATTGCCGTGACCTCCAGCTTCGCCGCCGAACTCTTCAAACTGCGCCACCGGCCGGCGGTCTGGATCCTGGGTGGAATCCTGCTGGCCTTGACCGTACTCCTGGGCTACCTGATCTTCTGGATTGTCCTATCGCATCCGCCAGCTCACGCCCAGTTCCCGCCCCATTACGACCGGGTCGCGGCCAAGGCCATCTTCTATCCACAGAACGTCGTTCGCGCCGTCCTCGGCAACGGAGGCGCGGTCGGGGGAGGTGCCCTGTGCATGATCCTGGGTGTCCTCGCGGTCGGAAGCGAATACGGGTGGGAGACCCTCAAGACCGTGCTAACACAGCGCCCGAGCCGCCTCGGATCGTTCTTCGGACGCGCTCTGGCGGTGGCGCTGCTGACACTGGTCTTCGTCGTCGCCGTCTATATCGTCGCCGTCATCGTCGGTGTCATCCTGGTCTCGGTGGACGGCCGGCCGCTGAGGTGGCCCGATTCGGGCACTCTGCTCAAGGGCCTGGGGGCGACCTGGCTTGCCTATTACATCTGGGCCAGCTTTGGAATGATGCTGGCGTACCTCTTCAGGCAGTCGGCGCTGGCGATCGGCATCGGATTGGTCTACATGCTTCTGATTGAAGGCCTGGTCATAAACCTTCTACTGCCCCTCGGCGATTGGGTCAAGGACGTCCAGCGTGTCCTGCCCGGGCCCGCCACGACCGCGCTCGGCAATGCGTTCGGACAGGCCTACACGACGCCGGGCGCTCCGGTGACGCTCCTGATGGACGGAACCCGGGCGACGATCACTCTGCTGATCTGCGTGGTGGTCTTCACCGCGGTTGGTGCATTGGTTCTTGTGAGGCGGGACGTAACCTAGGCCCGAGAAGCAACCGTCAGCCGCGCTGACGGTATGTCGCCGCCTGGGCTCGGGTTCCGGCTGGCCCGTTCGTCCCGGGTCCCGGCAGGCTGTCGCTCGTCAGCCCGGCGGCGCCGCGCTCGGCTGCCGGAGGCGCGCACGGCTCACGCCCGGGTACGGACGACGTTCGTACCGTTCTGCAGACACCAAACGATCTCGAACGCAATCGCGCCGCGCTACCCCCAAGGCCGTCCGATGCGTCAATCCGTTACACGTGGTCGTGTGGGCGACCGAGGCTGTGGATGAGATCCGGCGCGAAGTCTGGAAAAACCGTCTCTACGGAGGCCGCCCCATCATCCGCAGATATGCCAGAAGAGCCAAAATTGACCTAAGTGCTTCGCCAGATTGCTGATAACACGATTCCCGGATCCCTGGCGTCGAGATTTCGAGGGAAACGGTTTGCCTATTTCCGGCAACTGCTAGAACGCCTACCGCGACCGATTCGCATTGTCGATATAGGCGGTTCGATGGATTACTGGCGAATGATGGGCTTCCTTCCCACGTCAGGGGTGTCGATCACGCTCGTAAATCTGTTGACAGCGGCGGTCTCGCCTCCATTCCATTCCGTGATTGGCGATGCGCGAGATCTCGCACAATTTCAGGATCGGGCCTTCGACGTCGCCTTCTCAAATAGCGTGATCGAGCACGTCGGAGGCGCCGACGATCAGCAACGGATGGCCAGCGAGGCGATGCGAGTAGCGTCGCACTATTTCGTGCAGACCCCGAATCGCTACTTTCCCGTTGAGCCCCATTTCCTGGTTCCAGGCTTCCAGTTCATGCCAAACGGGCTCAAGGCTCAGCTGGTGACGAGGTTCGACCTGGGCTTTTACGCGGCACCAGAGATCCCAAAGCATGAGGCGAGGGAACACGCCCGAACAATCCGCCTCCTAAGCGCATCAGATCTTCGGCGACTATTCCCAGGCTGCGTTCTATATCGCGAGCGAATTTTGGGAATCACCAAGTCACTGATGGCCATTGGTGGTTGGAGCGACCGGCCCGGCACTCCACGCAAGGAGTGGTAACCACGGTCTGAATTCGTTTTCCGCCAGCTGCTGGGGAGCAGGCGCCGCTCCCGGCCAACGTAATCCTGCGTCTGAAGGAGTGGTGGTCGCGCACGTCCACGATGTGGCGTCGGCGGCGACTCGATCACGGCAGCTCCGTGTGCGTGTGGGCGGACGACCTCGGTGCCGACCTGGAGATGCAGAAGAGAAGCCGGCTCACTCTGCTCGGTGCGAAGCGGATGGGAGCTACTAACTGCTGGAGATGGAGATCTGGTATCGGGAGTCGAAAGACTCCGGGGCGGATGTGCCGCGCAACCTGCGCGAACGCGGCCTGGGCCAACCGCTGGTCTTCGTCGGTGATGGCAACCTGGGGGCCGAGGGCAACGGTGGAATTCAGGGTCTACGAGGTCTACCGCGCGCCGACCCGGGCCGAGTGCGCGCCGCAGCCCGATGCGCTTGTGACCGGTCCCGGTTTAGCCGCCGCTGGTGTTCGTCAGCCGCCCCGTCGCCCTTGGCCCAGCCGCGGTCCAGCCACAAAGTGGAGAGCCTCTGTCGCTAGCGACAGCCACCGCTGGTCGGCGACGCGCGCTTCGACCATGACCCACTCCATCATCGGCCGGCCCTTGCCGGCGTCGAACGGGCGCCCCTCTCCGCTGACCAGCAGAGCCTCTACCCGTTGGCGGGGCAACTTCAGCACGAGGTGGCCTCGGCTGACCATGGCAAAGATCCGGCCATCGACCTGCAACGCGTCAGAGCCGAATCCACGCCGGCCCGTACCAAGGGTGACCCCCGCGAGACCGCCCAGTGTGTCGGCGAGAACGCCAAATCGCTGCTCGACTCCCGGTACCTGCGGCCCGGGCAACCTACCCCCCATCGGCTGCGGCGCCGCCGCCGACCTGTTGAAGCACTTCCGACCAATGCCGCCAGTCGACAATCAGGGTGATCGACGGGACCAATGCTTCCTTCGCAGGCTCGGGTCCAAGGGCTCCGGTTGCGCGACATGTAGCACTCGGCCGCCACGTTTGTGCTTCAGCGGGAAGGGCTCGGAAGAGCGTCCAGGAACGATCGGGCATTCGTCGATCACGGACGCGGTATTCACCGCGTGACCATTCTGTGCCCAATTTTGGAGATGGCGCTACCAGAAAGTCTGGTCGGGAGGGCCGCTTCGGTATTGGAGAGGGAAGTTGCGCGGGTTGGATTCGAACCAACGACCTTCGGGTTATGAGCCCGACGAGCTGCCTCTGCTCCACCGCGCGAGTGGATTATACCGAGGGCACCAGTCGCGTAGGCGCGTCCAGCATCGCGGGATCAAACCGCGTCGAGGATCTCCCCAACCTGCTGGTAGTTGAAGGTGAACCGAGACTCCGAGCCGTCGCTGGGCGAGATGACGAGCACCAAACCATCGGCCGCCTCCATCGCGCCCACCACCCGCCCCGGCAACCTCGTCGCCACCGTATGCAGCCTTCAGGCGGAGGCGGACCAACCTTCCTGACAATGCACGGGCTTCGTCTTGGGTCATCAAATTCTCCCTTCGCTCATGGGCGGCACCCTCGCCTGGCCCGGCAGCGGCGGACAGCGACTTGCCGAGGGCGGCGGCAACCTGCCCGCGGCCCAAAGGTTTAAGCCCGCATTGATTTTGCCAGCACGTTGATCCATACTGACGCCGCCGTGACCAGCGCTCGGTCACCAAACACGAGGTAGGGTGACGCCGCATGTCCATCTTCGGAGCTTTGATTCCGTTACTGGTCGTGCTTGGGATAATCTGGGCCGTCGTCGCCGCTACCAGGCGCTCACCTGGAGAGCCATTCACGTTGGCCACCGCCGTGGCTCTCTACGCCCGCTTCGTCGGCATCGTTACCCTCGCCCTAGCTCTGGTCGGGATCGCGCTGGCGGTCAAAATCCTCATCTCCTTCATCGACCCCTCATATTCCTACTACGCACTCACGTGCGCGGCGGCACCAGGCCCTCCGTATCCCACCGGTTGCAGCAACAGTGATTCTCTGGCAACATTCCAGCGCAATCAGGATCTGATCCTGGCGGTGGTCTTGATCGTCGCCGGCTCGGGTCTGGCCGCCGTCCACCTGGTGGTGGGCCGCATGGCCGGTCGTCTGTTCGGCGGCGCCCCCAATTGGATCGGAGGAGGATCGCTGGTCGCCTGCACCGTGATCTTCGGGGTGCTGGGTATCGGAGGACTCATTAGCGGGCTGTACAACCTGCTCACCCGGCTCTTCTTGGGGTCCGGGCCCAACGGCAGCGCCGGCCCGGTCACCTTCGGCGACCTGCTCGGATTGGCCGTCGCCTTTCTTCCCGCCTGGATCGTTTCACTACGCTTGCTCCTGAGACGGATCGGCGAACGCGGACAAAGTCCGGCTCCCGCCTGACTAGCCGAGCGGGATTTGACTCTCGACCCAAGCGCAGCGATTCCAACTCCGACATAGTCCGACGACCCTGACCCAGCTTGCCGAACTGACCAGCGTCGACACCACTACGTGACGCTCATCGTCGACAAGCTCGAGGCCCATGGGGCGGGTCGACGACAACTCCACCCCGACGACCGACGCTCACGCTCGCCACCCCGCCCTTGCCTACCCCGTACGGGGCCGCCATCGACCTCGTCGACCCGCCCGTAGGGCCGTCCTCGGGCACAGTGCGCAACGTGTCATGCATGATCGCTTGCACCACATCGTCGCCGAGGACAACGGAGGGCGCCACGCCCCGGCCCGGTTGCGCCCCACCCAGCGGTTCCCTCCGCGGCGAACTGGCCACGCCACCGACGGACAGACTTCGGCGTGGACGCGGACCGGCGAGCGATCTCGGCGCTCGAAACACGTCCGCGGCCCACAACCACGCCTTGGCCCGGCGGCAAAGAAGTACGTCGTGTCGAGCACCCTTGGGCCGGTCGACTGGAGCGCGGAGCTCGGGCGCGGGGATCTGCGCCACGCTGTCCAGCAGCTCAACCGGGAGTCGGGCAAGGGACTACTCGTGGGAGGCGGAAGCTCCCGCACGCCCTCGATGCTAGGTGTCGGCAGATATCGTCGGCACCACATAAAATGCTGGCTACACGACGCTGCGGTTGGCTGGCGGAATAACCTAGCGGCGTCCCTCCGTTGAGTTCAGTTGAACTCGCCAAGCCGCTCGACCTTACGTTGGGGCCGAGCGGGATTTCCCCCTCGACTTAACCCTGATCCACCGAAGGTGAGCGAGGTGGGTAGGTGGTGGAGACGAAGAACGGGCGCCCTTTGAACTGAGACAATGGCGGTACATCACCGCCGCCAACGCCTCACCCAAGGAGCAC
>Ga0207933_1001330_pt1 | contig 19225 bp, 20 predicted proteins | sample NGESurdeep092012_4_FD_184488 | JGI IMG/M metagenome (GOLD analysis project Ga0207933, IMG submission 184488) | Arctic peat soil microbial communities from Barrow, Alaska - NGEE Surface sample F53-3 deep-092012 (SPAdes) | ecosystem: Environmental > Terrestrial > Soil > Wetlands > Peat ...
GTGACGTCGGGACCACCGACGATGTTCATCAAGATGCCCCGGGCGCCGTCGATGGAGGCCTCCAGCAGCGGCGAGGTGATGGCGGCGCGAGCGGCGTTCACCGCGCGCCCTTCGCCGGTCGAGGAGCCCACGCCCATGATCGCGGTGCCGGCGTTTCGCATGATGGCGTTCACGTCAGCGAAGTCCGTGTTGATCAGTCCCGGCACAGTGATCAGGTCCGTCACGCCTCGTACGGCCGAGAGCAGGACGTCGTCGGCGATCTTGAAGGCGTCCAACATGGACGTGTCGGCCGCCGTGACCGAGAGCAATCGGTCGTTCGGAATCACGATGAGCGTGTCCACCTTTTCGCGCAGCGATTGGATTCCTTTTTCGGCCTGCGTCGCGCGACGCTTGCCCTCAAAAGAAAATGGCCGCGTGACCACGCCAATTGTCAAGATGCCCAAGCCGCGCGCGACCTCAGCCACCACGGGCGCGGCGCCCGTGCCGGTGCCCCCGCCCTCTCCGGCCGTGATGAACACCATGTCGGTCTCCATCAGTGCTTCTTCGATCTCCGCGCGGTGGTCCTCGGCGGCCTGTCGTCCGATCTCTGGATCGCTGCCCGCACCGAGTCCCTTGGTCAACTCACGACCGATGTCAAGTTTCAGATCAGCCTCGCTCATCAAGAGGGCCTGCGCGTCGGTATTTGCCGCGATGAATTCGATATTGCGAAGTCCGGAGGAGATCATTCGATTGACTGCGTTCACGCCGCCCCCACCAACACCGATGACTTTGATCACGGCGTGGTAATTGTTCTGATTGAGACTCATGAACTCCCCTTGGATTGACTCCTCCATTGTGTCGCACCTCTGACGAGGGAGCGAACATTGGCGAACAAACGTCTTTGAAGGCTAGTCAGACCTTGGTTTTTGGTCAAATGGCACCCTACGACGGCGCCGCGCCGGTGATCGCCAACTCGCCGGGCACCGTCGCGTCAACGACGTCGCCGGGGCGCAGTGTGCTGTGCGCGATGACCGACGCGATGGCGACGAACTTGGCGTGCAACTGCGTCGGCGGACCGAGGATGAAGGTGACCGGTGTCGTCATCTTCAGCGCCACCACGCCGTGATCGTCCTCGGTGATGACCGAGACCTGCGAGTCGAAGGCCGGCGGCAACTGCGCGGCGACGAAGGCCGCCGAACGGCCGGCGTGCGAGAAGGGCCAGAGCGCACTTCGCGGGCGGAGATAGTCCAGTGTCGGCAGATTCACGTGGAGCGGCGCCGCACCGAGGTCGCGTCCTCGACGATCGACGTACTGCAGTACGTGCTTGTCGTTGAACGCCACCGCGACCGCGGTGCTCTCGTGCACGGTGACGACGACGGTGTTGGGCCAGTGCTTTGTGAGGCGCACCGAGTCGATCCAGGCGAACTGGGCCAGGTTCGCCGTTATCGTCGCGGCGTTCACGTTCAGGATCGTCGGGTGCGACTCGAGGCCCGAGGCGGCCGTGACGAGCGCCAGGGGCTCGTGACGCACGCCGACGAAAGTGACGTGTTGGACGCGGAAGTAGGACTGGCGAAGTACCCACTCGCCGGCGACGGCGAACGTCGCGAGCACCAACGCGGTGAGCGCGGCGTAACGTACCAGGCGAACGAGCGGACGACGGGGCCCTCGCGTCGAGCGCTCCTCGCCTCGATCACGGTGATCGCTTCGACTCTCGAGACGTGCTCGCGCTGCCCCGACGGACTTCGCGCGTTCACGGGTGGTGCGTGACGCGCGACTCACGTCGCCGCAAATCCGAGGAAACGGTGCTCGCTCGCCAGCTCGACGCCCGAATTCTCCTTCACCAGCGTGCGTACCGTGGTCAGGAGTTCATAGACGTCGTTGGCCCGACCATCGGTGTCGGCGATGATGAAGTTCGCGTGTTTCTCGGACACGACCGCGGTGCCGAGGCGCATCCCCTTACAGCCGGCCGCTTCGATCAGCCGGCCGGCGTAATCGCCTTCCGGGTTGCGAAACGCGCTCCCCGCGTTGGCGCCACCCGGTTGGTGTTCGCGGCGCCAACGAACGATCTCGCGGATCCTTTCCTGGGCCGTTTCACTGTCTCCGGCGCGTAGGTGGAGTCGCACCGCTGTCACGAGGTCATCGCCACGAAGTGCGCTCGTGCGATAGCCGTAGTCCAGTAACTCCTTCGACCACGTTCGCGTCGCGCCGTCGTGCCAGACCGTCACCGAAACGAGGGACTCATTCATATCCGACCCGTGGCCGCCGGCGTTCATGACCGCCGCTCCCCCGATACTCCCGGGTACTCCGACGGCCCATTCGAAACCGGTGACGCCCGACTTAGCCAGGCGACGCGCCGCGATCGGCAGATTCAGGCCAGCACCGGCGTCGACCACGACGACGTCGCCCTCGTCGCGCGTGCGCAGTTCTTCGAACTCCCCGACGAGGTGCACGCCGAGGACGTCGTGCTCGCCGTCAGCGACCAAGAGATTCGAGCCGTTGCCGAGGACGAACATCGTCAGCCCGCTCTCCAGGATCAAAGGACCCAGCTCCTCGAGGTCGGCCCTCGACCCGAGCGTCACCAACGCGCGCACCGTCCCGCCAACGCGGTACGTCGTGCGCGCCCCAAAGGGCGCGTGCTCTTGGACCCGAGCGCCCCCGACTTCGACGAGTTCTTCCAGTGACATCAGGTCATTCCTCGTAACTTCGTCGCGACCGTCGCCAAGTCACCGGCGCCGAGGAGCACCACGACGTCACTTCCATCGTGCACGGCTTCGAGGATGTCGGGCACGTCGTCGGTCGAGGCGCAGTAGATCGTGGTGGCGCCGGCACCGCGGCGCGTGATCGCTTCGGCGATCACTTCGCCGGTGACACCCGTGGGATTCGGCTCGCCGGCGCTGTAGATGTCGGTCACGATCACCGTGGAGGCGAGGTCGAATGACGGCGCGAAGTCCTCGGCCAGGGCGATCGTCCGTGTCACCCGATGCGGCTGAAAGACGGCGGCGATGCGCTCGTAGCCGGCGGCGCGCGTCGCGCTGAGTATCGCCGCGATCTCGCCGGGCAGGTGGGCGTAACTCTCGTACACGTCGACACCTCGCCACGAACCGAGTAACGCAAAGCGTCGAGGGGCGCCTTGGAAATCGCCCAGGCCCGAAGCGATCGCATCGAACGCAACGCCGAGTTGTGCCGCGAGGACGGCGACGACCGCGGCGTCGGCGACGTTGTGAACGCCGGTCACGTTAAGCGTGAGGCGTTCGTCGACTCCGGAGCCGCGAAGGGTGAAGCGGGCGTCGTGTCGACTGACCGAGACGTCGCTGACCCGCCATTCGACGTCGCGTGTTCCGACGCGCACCACCTCGCGTGTCGCGATGTTCGCTACTCGTTGAGCTCCCGCGTCGTCACTCCAAATGACCACGGGCCCGCTCGTGCGATCGATCAGCTCGGCGAAGGCGCTCTCGAGTGATGCCAACGTGCCGTAGTGATCGAGGTGGTCGGCCTCGACGTTGAGTAGTCCGAGGGCGTGAGGGCGCACCAGGGCGAAGGTCCCGTAACTCTCATCGATCTCCACGATCACCTCGCCGATTCCCGAGTGCCCGTTGAATCCGATGCCCAGCACGTCCGCGCCGAGCAGTCGTCCGGCGTCTCGGCCCGCGGCCTTCATCACGTGGACCATCATCGAAGTTGCGGTGGTCTTGCCGTGCGTACCGGTCAGGCCCACCACCGGACGCGCTTGCGCCAAGTCCGCCAGGACCTGCGCGCGTGACACGAGTACCGCGCCGCCTTCTCGCGCGGCGACGAGTTCGACGTTGTCACCCGTGACGGCCGGTGACCAGAGCACGTACTGCGCACCGATGGTGTTCGACGCGTCGTGTCCGACCGCGACCGACACCCCGAACGCGCGCAACCCTTCGAGCACGACCGAGTCGGCGAGGTCGCTGCCGCTCACCAGTGCGCCCGACTCGACGAGGAGCCGGGCCACGCCGCTCATGCCGGCGCCGCCGACGCCCACGATGTGGACCTTCGCACCGGGTTCGAAGGCCGTCACGAGCGGCCGCTCGCTTGAGCGATCACGCGTGCGATCCGTTGCGCCGCGTCACGTCGACCGAGGGTGCCCGCCGCCTTCCCCATCGAGGCCAGCGTCTCCATCGTCATCATCGACGACAGCACGTCGTCGAGCTTGGCGCCGGAACATTCGGAGTCGAGCACCAGTCGAGCGCCACCGACTTCGACCACGACGAGCGCGTTCTTCACTTGGTGATCACCCATGCCGGGCAGCGGCACCAGTACTGAAGGAATCCGCAGCGTCGTCAGTTCTGCGACCGTCGACGCGCCCGCGCGACAGATCGCCACGTCACACAGTGCCCAAAGTTCGACCATGTCACCGAATTCAAGAATCCGGTAGTCCAGACCATCGGTCGCCGGCGCGTCGCTCCGTACCCTTTCGACGTCACGTCGACCGGCTACGTGGATGATCGTTCGATCACGCCGATGGGACCACCGGCGCGCGAGTTCACTCACCGCGTGGTTGACCTTCGTCGAACCGAGGGAGCCGGTCATCACCACGACGACCGCGCGGCCGTCGTCGATGGGCGGGGCGATGCGAGCACGCGCCGCGGCGATCGATCCTGGCGCGCGATCGATCGACGCGATGCTCTCGCGAAGCGGGGTGCCCGTCACGACGGCCTTGGGATCGTGGGACGGGAACGCACAGCATCGTGCGCGCGCGAATCGCGTGAAGAGTCGTTGCGCCGCGCCGGGCTCGGCGTCCAGTTCTACGAGCACGAGTGGACGGCGCCAGAGCACGGCCGCGAGTGCCGTCGCGAAGGAGGCGTAGCCGCCGAGTGACACGACGACCGACGGTCGCCACTGACGGATTTTGATCAGCGCGATGATCAGTGCCGCGCTCAAGGAGACGGCGGCGCCCAGATTTTGGGTCAGCGCGTCGAGCGCGAAGGCGCGACGAAAGCCTCGTCCGGGCAGCAACGTGAGTGCGACGTCGCTCGTCGCGAGCAGCGTCGACTCCTGACCTCGACGACTCCCGACGAATCGAAGGTCGCTCGCGTCGACGCCCAGTGCGCGTAGTTGATCGGCGACGGCCACCATTGGAAAGATATGTCCCCCGGTCCCACCCCCGGTGATGACGATGGGACCGGCCATTAGTGGGTCCGGCGTGGATCGTTCGTTGAGCGCGCGCGCGTCGCCGGACGTGGGACGGTTTTTCGTTCGAGGGTCTCTCGAAAATTCGTGATGCGGTGCTCGCGAATCGTCACGTCGCCACTGTGGCTGCGGTCGTGGGCGATGTTGTAGAGCAGTCCCACGGCAGCCAGTTCGGTTATGAGCGCTGTCCCACCGTAGGAGAAGAAAGGTAGCGGGATGCCAGTGACGGCCCACCAGCCGACGACCGACGCGATGTTGATCAAGGCCTCGACGGCAATCCACGTGGTGATGCCGACGGCGACGAGTCGGTACACGGAATTCGTGCACCGTTGAGCGATATGCACCGCTGCGAAGAGGAAGGCCACGAAGAGCGCGATGACGAACAAGGTGCCGATCAGACCGAGTTCTTCGCCGATGATCGTGAAGATGAAGTCCGTGTGCGGGTTGGGCAGGAGTCCCCACTTCTCTCGACCGTGGCCGAGGCCGAGGCCCCCTACGCCGCCGGCGCCGAGGCCAATGCGACTCTGCAGGAGTTGGTAGCCGCTGCCGAGTAGGTGCGTGTTGGGGTGCAAGAACGACAGCAGACGCCCCGCCGAATATGGCTTGTACGCCACGTAAGCGCCGAAGGTGGCGACCCCGAGAATGGCGATTCGCCCGAGCATTTTCCTCGACAGGCCCCCGACCGCCAGCATGGCGACCGCGATCACGGCCACCACCGACGACGTGCCGATGTCCGGTTCGATAACGATGAGGGCGCAGCCAATGGTGATTGGCAGCGTCCACACCGCCAACTGACGCCAGTGGCCGAGTTCATCGTGATGGTGCTGAACGAGCCACGCGATGAACAAGACCGTGATGAGTTTGAACAGTTCTGACGGCTGCAAGTAGATGGCGTGCAGATTGAGCCAGCGCTTGCCTCCGTTGCTCGTCACGCCAACGGCGCGCACCGCGACCAAGAGTCCGAGCCCGAAGACGATCAACAAAGGTGCGGCGCGCACGAGACGATCGAGACGTACACGTGAGGCGAGGTAGAGCGCAAAGATCCCGAAACTGAGATACACGAGGTCGTGGATCATTATCGACCAGGTCGAACCGCCGTTGGCGGAGGCTTGGCCCTCGCTCGCCGACGCCACGGCGATCGTGCCGAAGGTGACGAGCAACGTGGTAATGAGCAACAACATCCTTCCGCTCGCGACGCCGCGGGGCATTGGCTGGAAGAGCCCACGTTCCTTCACCGGCGTCGTCGCCACGACTCGCTTCGGGCGAGTTTCGGTTCGCAGGTCCCTTTGTCGAGTCGCCACGTTCACACCACCTTGGCGATCTTCAAGAAATCGCCGTAGAAGATTCCGAGTCCGAGCATCGCGAGAAGTCCCGCCACGATCCACAAGCGGACAATGATCGTGAACTCGGGCCAGTCGAGCATTTCGAAGTGGTGGTGGAATGGCGCGATGCGAAAGATCCGGCGGCCGAAGAGTCGAAAACTAATGACTTGCATAATGACCGACGCCGTCTCGGCGACGAAAAGACCGCCGATCACGAGCAGTAAGAGGTCCAAGTTCATCAAGAGGCACAATGCGCCTAGTCCCGTACCGACCGCGAGTGACCCAGTGTCGCCCATGTGGATGCGCGCCGGAGCGGCGTTCCACCAGAGGAAGCCGAGGCACGCACCGACTAGACCGACCGCGACGAGTCCGAGATCGAGCGCCGCGTGCAGGTGGTAGATCGAGAAATGACGAAACTGCCAATACCCGATTATCGCCAACACACCAAAACAGAACGTCCCCGAGCCCGCCGCGAGTCCGTCGAGGCCGTCGGTCAGGTTCACGGCGTTCGAGCTCGCGACGATCACCAACATCGCGAGCACGATCCAACCGATCGAGGTCAGGTTCCACCCGGGCAGTGAGAACCGCGTGAACGACAGGTTGGTCGAGGTGTGGACCCAGTCGATTGACAGCACCGCGAACACCGCGGCGATCAACAGTTGACCGACGAACTTGCCGCGCTTGTTGAGCCCCAGATTGCGTGCGTTGCGGATACCGATGTAGTCGTCGATGAATCCGAGGAATCCGGAGGCGATGATCACGGCCACCACCAAGATCCCGCTGCGGGTGAAGACGATCGAGGTCCCGACGTGACCCATGGCGTACCCGAGGACCGCCGACACGACGATGAGCACGCCGCCCATGGTGGGTGTGCCGGCTTTGACGAGGTGGGTCGAGGGCAAGTCCTCGTGAATGTTCTGACCGAGAGATCGACGAGTGAGGAATCGGATCCACAGCGGCGTGACGAACAACGAGATGAGAAACGCCACGCCGCCGGATTCCATAAGGCTCAGCACGGGACCCTCATCGCAGTAGCTCGCGGGCGACGACGCGGTCGTCGAAGGGCACGGTGAGATCACCAATCGTCTGAGTCGTCTCGTGGCCCTTACCAGCCACGATGACGACGTCGCCGGGCGCGGCCTCATCGAGTGCGCGAGCAATCGCGCTTCGCCGGTCGACGTCGCGCACGACGTTCGCACCGCTCACCACACCGGACATGATGGCGTCGATGATCGACTCCGGCGACTCGGAGCGTGGGTTATCGGAGGTCACGATCGCCACGTCCGAGTACGTCGAAGCGACGAGGCCCATCTCTGGTCTCTTGGCGCGGTCGCGGTCGCCACCGCAACCAAATGCCGTGATGATCCGCCCCTCGGGCATCATGGCGCGAACGTCCTCCAACAGCCGGCGGAGACCTTCGGGGGTGTGGGCGTAGTCAACGATGACCGTGACGTCGGTGCCCCGCACGACGTCGAAACGGCCCGATATCGGTCCGACCTCGCTCATCGCGGACGCGATCGCCGCGTCGTCGGCGCCGAGGACGCTCATGATCGTCATCGCGATCAAGGAGTTGTCGACGTTGAAGTCGCCCAGAAGCGCAGAGTTCACCAGGTGCCCTCGCCAGAAGAATGTCGTCCCCTTGAGCGATGTCTCGACCTCGGTGGCGTCGCGGCGCGAGACGCGCGTCACCGGAAGTGTCGTCGAGGCGGCCAAGCGTTCGCCGTACGCATCGTCGTCCCAGATGACGGCGCGCTGGGAGTGCTCGGAAGTGAAGAGTCGCGACTTCACGACGAAGTACTGCTCCATCGAACCGTGGTAGTCGAGGTGCTCGTGGCTGAGATTGGTGAACGCCGCGACGGTGAACTCGAGTCCGTCAACGCGGTGCTGACTCATCGCGTGACTCGAGACCTCCATCGCCACGACCGAGTGCGGTGCGGCCGGGTCGAAACCCTCCACCAGAAGGGCCAGGGTTCGGAATAACTCCGGCGCGGCCGGGGTGGTCCGTTCGTTGGTCAACGTGCCGATGTTGGCGCCGTTCCACGAGAGGGACTTCGCCAGGTCAGCGACGATCGTCGTCACGCTCGTCTTGCCGTTCGTGCCAGTGACCGCGACGAGGCGCGTCTTGGTTTCGGGGTGACCGACGACGGCGGCGCTGGCGTGGGCACAGAGCGCGCTCAACTGCGTCGACGGCACGACGACGACCGGCGCGGCGACGTCAATCGCGGCGCTCGCGATCACGCAGAGTGCGCCGCGTCCCACGGCGTCGGTCGCGTACTTCGCACCGTCGGTCGACGAGCCGGGCATGGCGAAGAAGAGCGAGCCCGGCACACACTCGCGCGAGTCGATATCGACGTGCGTGATCTCGAGGCTCCCCGTCGCCACGTCGAGCGTGAGATCGTCCAACACGTCACCCAACTGCATCACGTCACGTCCGAGGAGATCGCGGCGCCCGAACCCTTGAGCGGCTTCTGATAGGTGCCGTTCGAGGGGATGTTGTAGTGGTGAAGTGCGTAGGACATGACCTCTTGAAAGATCGGCGCCGCAGCCGAGCCACCGAAAATCGTCGTTTCGGGACGCTCGACCACCACGATCATCGACAGTACCGGGTTGTTCGCGGGGGCAAAACCGACGAAGCTGGCGTTGTAATCCCCCACCAGGAGTTTGTCTTTGCCCGGATAGGGCATCGAGGCGGTGCCCGTCTTGCCGGCCACGCTGTAGCCGGGGATGATGGCGTTGGTACCGGTACCCGACAGCACGACCTGCTCGAGCATCTTCACCATCGTGGCCGACACGCTCGGACTCATCGCCACGCGCTTCGCGCTCGGCGCGGTCGCCTTGACGGCGCCGTTGGCGTAGACGTAGCCGCGAACCAGTTTTGGTTCGACGAACACGCCCCCATTGGCGATGGCGTTATAGGCGTCGAGAACCTGGATGGGCGGCACTGCGTCGACCTGACCAATGGGCAACGCCACCTGGTCGCTCGCGTACCAGTTCGCGGTGTTCACGAGGAGACCGGGCGACTGGCCCGGGAAGTCGACACTGGTCGGCTGCCCGAATCCCAAGCGCGTGACTTGGGCCAGCAGGCCGGCCTCGCCGACGCGCGTGCCAATCTCATACGTTCCGATGTTCGACGAGAGTGCGAGCACCTGGGTCGCCGTGAGATGTTCGAGACCGTGGGTCTCGGCGTCGTGGAAGAAGCGGCCGCCGACGACGACCGAAGGCGGCACGGTGATCACGCTCGTCGGAGTGATGAGTCCAGCTTGCAGCGCCGCAGAGAAAGTGACGATCTTGAAAACCGATCCCGGCTCGTAGGTTTGGGTGAAAGCGAGGTCGTTGATGGTCTGTTCGATTCCGGGAACCCCGACACTTCGGCCCCAGACCGAATCGGTCCCCACCACGCCGGGGTGGGACTTGGTATTGGCGAGCGACGCGTCGGCGAGGATCTCACCGGTCTTCACGTCCATAACGATCGCGACGCCCGACACCGCGTCGGTGGCCGCGAGTTGTCGTGCGAGGTCGCGTTCGGCGACGAACTGGAGCGAGGTGTCGAGCGTCAACTCGAGACCGACGCCGGGCTGCGCCTTTCGAATGACGGTACTGAAGGAACTGGGCAGACTGACGCCGGAAGAGGAGACGAACTCGCGCGTGACGCCGGTGCTGCCCGCGAGCACTTTCTGATATTCGTATTCGAGCCCCGCCGAGCCAGTGCCCGCGCCATTCGTTCCACCGATCACTGACGTCGCGAGCGGTCCGTTCGGATACGTGCGCACGGACGAGTTCTGCACGACCACTCCGGGAAAGGCCAACGCAGCGAGCTTGCGTCCCGCATTTAGGTTTAGCTTGTTATTCAAGATGACGTAGCCGTCCTTCGACTTCGATAACAGTGCGATGAGTCGACTCACCGGCATCTGGATGATCGGCGCCATCGCCTGGGCTTCTCGAAGCGGATGCTTGATCTGAATGTCGTCAGCGATGACCAACGACGTCGGGCGCGACACCGCGAGAATCTGCCCGTTACGGTCATATATGCCAGCGCGCAGCGCCGTCGTCGTGAGGTTCACGCGGACCTGCGCGACCGAGAGTTTGGCGTAGTGCGCGTGATCGACGACCTGGATGAAGAAGAGTCGCACTCCGAGAGCGACGAACGCTAGAGCCAGCAAGCTCCGTAGCATGACCAGGCGCCGTGGACCACTCGCTCGTCGACGCGCAGGGTGGTGCAGAACTTGCGTACGTGTGTGCGTCGGCGAATAGTGCGTGCTCACCGAATCGTCCTTGATGTAGCCGGTGCATAACCCAGGAACTTCGGTAGTCGCAAAGGCTCATCAAGTGACGTGGACGGGACTTGCGTCACCGAGACGGGGTAGACCAGGTGCAGGGCGCCGGCCTTGGTCGCCACAAGGCTAGGTGCGGCGAGATTGGTATTCGATCCCACCTGCTCGGCGTAGGTCGACTGCGCCTGGAGAAGTTGACTCTGGAGCGCGTGCAGCTGGACTTGGCGATTGGCCACGACCATGCTGCCGGCCATCGAAAGCGCGAGCGCGACAATCACGACGACGCACGACTTTCTCAGTGAGGACGCGTTGCGCCACGTCCCCGTGACGGCGCGCCGACGTGGGGCGACGGCGACGTGGGTCGGTCGCCGGCGCACGTCCGGACGGGTCTGGGGACGCGTCTGAGGTCGCGTGCCCCGCCGTGGACGGCCGGTATCAACGCGTCGAGGGAAGGTAATAACGCTCACGGAAGTTTCCGCGCAACTCGTAACCGAGCGGAACGGGCCCGCGGATTCCGGTCGATCTCACTCTGGCTGGCCAGTCGAGCGCTGGCTTTGAAGACGACGACGCGGGGCACGGCGCCGCACACGCAACCGAGTTCGGGGGGGCAGTGGCATCCCCCGGTCGCGGCTTCGTGCAGGACCGTCTTCACGACTCGGTCCTCACCCGAATGATACGAGATGACCGCCAGAAGTCCGTTCGGCGCCAACGCGTCGAGTGCGTCGTCGAGACCGTTGACCAATTCATCTACTTCACCGTTGACGACGATACGAAGGGTCTGAAAGACGCGTGTCGCGACGTGACCACGGCGGCGCGCTGCCATTGGGACCGCTCGTTCCACCGCCTCGGTCAATTCATTGGTCGTCTGGGGTTGGCGCGCAAGGACGGACTTGGCGATTGAACCGGCGAATCGACTCTCCCCGTTCTCTCGAAGGAGGCGCACGAACTGGTGCTGATCGATCCGGCTGAGGAGCTGCGCCGCGGTCTCGCCCCTGGTTGGGTCCATGCGCATGTCGAGCGGGGCGTCGGCGCGGAACGAGAAGCCACGACTGGCGTCGTCGAGCTGGTGCGACGAAACCCCGAGGTCCATCAGGACGCCGACGATCGGGCTGGCACCGACGAAATCGGCGTTTCGTACCAACGCATCACGCAATTGGCCGAAGGTCGCGTCCACGATACGGACGCGACCCTCGAACTCGGCGAGTCGCTCCGCGGAGGCGGCTCGGGCATCGGGGTCTCGATCGATGCCAAGAATACGAAGTTGCGGTGCGATCCTCAAGAGTGCGTGCGCGTGTCCTGCACCACCCAAGGTGGCGTCGACAATGACGCCAGTCGGCTGACTGGCGAACAACTCGACGATCTCGCTCTCGAGCACCGGTAGGTGAAAGATTTCCTGGGCCATCTGCAGCCTTTCAATCGTCAAGACGGGCGAGCAGGCGGAGGAGGATTCTCTACCCGTCTTGACGATTGCCAGGCTGCGCATGGTCCGCGGCCGATACTTCTGTTGCACTCCATTCATTAGTCACTGCCCTGCTTAAAGAGCTCTTCGGCCGAGTTCACCTTCTCGGCGTAGATCACGGGATTCCACAATTCGATGTGATCCAGCGTGCCCACGATCAGTACGTCACCACTCAGTTGTCCGTACTCGCGGATCGCCGAGGGCAACGCGAATCGCCCCTGCTTGTCGAACTCGACGTCCGAGGAGTTGGCCGCCCAGTAACGAACTTGCTGGCGTTCCGCCGACCCGCCGGTGCGGCTCTGTTCGAGACGCTCGTCGCTCTGGCGCGCGAACTCCCCCGGCGTCCAGAGCGCGATACATCCTTCTGTATTGGGGCTGAGGTGTCCACCTCGTTCGAACTCGGCGCGGAATTTCGCGGGCAGGATGAGTCGACCCTTGGCGTCCAGCGAGTGCTGGTACTGGCCAACGAATCCGAGCATCGACGTTCCTCCCATGGGTTCACCACTTTCCCCCATTTCGTGACACATTACACCACCTAACCCCATATGGATGCAAATCAAATCAAATTGGGACCAACTTTTCAATAGGAGAGGTGACGCGTCGTGGGGAACGCCTCGCGGCGCGAGTTCGGACCTACACGTGAAGCGAGATGGCGCGGTACCGCCAGGGACCGCTCGACCGCCGAAGGGCCCCGATCAACCGCTGGGGCTCGACGTCGGTGAGCGACGCGAGAACCTGATGTTCGAGGGCTCGATCGAGTCCTGCCGGTACCTCATTGAGATAACGCACGACGTCGCCGGAGGCGTGAGCGGGCAAGACGGTCGAGAGGAGAATGCCCTCACGCACCCGCCACTGGGTAACACCAACGGCCTTCCTCCCATTAATGAAGACCTCGCCAGGACCTCGCCCCGCGAAACAGACGAGTCGATGGGCCGGGTCACCCTCAAGCGGTCCATCGTGCACCGAGATGTCGCCGGTAACGAACTCCCGGAGAACGTTGGCCCACCACTCCCCGACCATTCGCGAACTCGCGTGCACATCATGACGCCAGCGATCGTCGCCCGTCGGAATCCACCAATCGATCCAGAGATCACCGGGTTGCACGAGCACGAGACCGCCGCCACCTCGACGACGGCGTAGCGGTATCTCGCCGCGTCGCGACGGGTCGAGAAGCTCGATGCTCTGGGTGCTCCCCAGGACGAGCGCGGCCTGGTCGAGACGCACCTCGTAAAACGTCGCGTCGACTTCGTTGCGCAATTCGTCGTAGTCGTAGAGCTCGGCGATCGACTCGTTCACGACGCCCGAGGTAGGTACGGCGCCCAAAGCGGGTCCGGGTCGGGCAGGTGGCGCCAACGCCACCACGGCCCGTCGGGCACGCGCGGTTCGAAGTGCATGCGCCAGCCGATCTCTTCGAGTAGCCGGTCACCCTTTTGCATGTTGTGCGGCCGGCAGGCCGCCACCACGTTGGTCCACTCGTGGCGACCGCCCCGGCTACGCGGAACGACGTGGTCGATGGTGTCGGCGTGCTCGAGGCAGTAGGCGCAGCGATAGCTGTCGCGCAACAAGAGCGAACGTCGCGTCAAGGGTGGCGTTCGCACTTTGGATGGCAGTTTCACCATGTCGTGAAGTCGAACTATCGCAGGAATCTGGACCACGACTGACGCCGAGCGACAAACATTTGGAAATTCCGGCGTGACGATCGGTTCCGCGCGCCCGGCCAGCATCAGGACGACGGCGCGTCGCTCACTCACGAGTTGTAGTGGCTCGAACGTGGCGTTCAAGAGTAGGACCCGGCTCACGCGCCGCGCCCTACGGGTTGAGCCAACGCCCATTTGGCGCCGTCGACCATCGACGCCGGGCTCAGCATCACGCCCGCACTCCCAGTCACTGTGACGACGCGAAAATGCCAGTAGTTGGCGTCGGGGAGTGGCAGGAATGGTGCGCGGCGCATCCAGCCGTCACGCCGAAGGCGCCACCCGGCACGCGCGAGGGTCACGGCGTTCAGGGGATGGCCCACGAGGTAGCGTCCGAGACCGGGCGCCCACAGACTCTTCATGGTCGTGCCCGCCAGGCGACGAGCGCCGCACCGAGGAGCGCTCCGTCGACACCGAGTTCGGAGCGACTGAGCTCGAGATGTTCGGAGTAGGGCAAGCGGGCCACCGTTCGAGCCGATTTGTTGGCGACGTCGAAGAACTCGTCACCGAAGCCGAGGGCGACTGATCCCGCGATGTAGCAGTGGCTGAAATCAAGGACCGACGCAAGCGAACCGACGGCTCGACCGACGAGTTCCGCGGTTCTCACGCGCGTCGCGGCGTCCGCTTCCGCGGGGCTTCTTCCGGTGCGCGCTTCGATTGACCAACCCGACGCCTCGGCCTCGAGACATCCGAACGCGCCGCACGAACACAGGTTGCCGTCGGGTACGACGTTGAGGTGTCCGATGTGTCCCGCATTGGCGGATTCACCGTCGAGCAACTCACCGTCGATGACGAGGCCCCCACCGACGCCGGTCGACACCACCATCGAAAGATACGAAGAATAATTGCGCGCCGCACCGAAGGCTCCTTCGGCGAGTGCGAGTGCGCGCGCGTCGCCGTCAATGTAGACGTCGAGACCGATCGCCTCGCGCAGTGTGCTGCGAAGTGGGAACGCGCGCCACTGGGGAATGTTGAGCGGCGAGACCTCTTCTCCACCGCGACTCATCGGACCGGCACATCCGACGCCCACGACCCCCACTGGTCCTTCGGACATCACGTGTCGCGACAGTTCGATGATCGCGGTGATTAAGTCATCGTGGTGATCGGCGTTACTGATGCGCGAACGCGCGCGTAACGTGCCATCGCGCTCAACGAGCGCCGCTTCGACTTTGGTCGCACCGATATCCAGGGCCAGACACGGGGGCGCGTGGCGCGCTTCCCCGACGTCGGTCATTCTCGAGTGCGGCGCTGACGCGACAACCAGTCGCGAAGCGAACTGGTCCGAGGACCATAGTTCGCACGGGTATCGTCACCCTGGCTCGGACGAGTGATGTCCTGCCACGATGCACGTCCCATTAGACGAGCGTTTCGCTCGATTACCACTGCGGATACAAACATCAAGGCGACCCCAACGAGTCCCAAAAGGACCGAACTGGAGAAACAGAGGATGAGGATCAAGAGGCCCGCGACGAAGCCCGCGATGCCCCAGCGCACTCGGCGTCCACCGTGCGAGTAGACGTTGGTCTCGCGCACGTTCTTTGCGAATCGGGGATCCTGCTTCGAAAGCGACTCTTCGAGTTCGGCCAGGACTCGCTGTTCATGCTCCGAAAGTGGCATCGCGTCTCCCTTCCATGGATCCTGGACCCATAGTAGTTACTCGCGCTCGGCCCTGGCACGTCACTTACTGCTTCCTTAGCCACTTAATATGAGGCCCAACCAAAGGAGTCCGGTGGACGAGATGCGCCTACGAGTCGCCATGATCTGCACTGGGAACATCTGTCGCTCCCCCATGGCCGAAGTGGTGTTGCGGCATTTCGTCGACGTCGATTCATCGCTGCATGGTTTCGTCGATGTCACGAGCGCCGGCACCGCCAACTGGCACGTCGGCAGTCCAATGGACCTTCGGGCTCGTGGGGCCCTCGATCGTGCCGGCTTCGCCGGCGCGGGATCTCTCGGCGCGTACGCCGACCGGGCGTACCTCGATCGCCAGGACTTCGTGATCGGAATGACTCGTGAGCACGTTCACGAGGTCAAGAAGCGTCTCTCGAATCCTTCGACCGAAGTGATCCTCATGCGCAATCTGACTGAACCGGGACGAGAACTCGACCTGTTCGATCCCTACTACGGCGACGATGCGGAGTTCGACGAATGTCTCGAAATGGTCAGAGCAGGGGGTCAGCGTTTGACATGGGAATTTCGTCAGCGATTGGGTGGAGACTCGTCCGAAGCTTGACCTCCGGCAGGGTCAGAGAGAGGATCACGGCGAGCACGCCAATCGGTACCGCGTAACGGTAGATCTCCGCGATTGATCCCGAGACGGCGTGAAGAATCACCGAGAGCTCGTTCAACGGGAGTCGGCGGAGATTCTTCGGCGTCCAAAGTAGCGGCGATGGCAACGACGTGACCGACGGATTCGCTGCAAGACCGGCCGCCAATTGGTGCGGCAACGCATTCACGTACAGTGCGCCGAACACCGCGGTTCCGAACGAACCACCAATTGATCGAAAGAAGTTCGCACCCGCGGTCGCGGCGCCAAGGTCTTCGTGTTGCACGGCGTTTTGGACCGCGGTGATGAGGATCTGCATCACGAGTCCGAGTCCCGTCCCGAGGATGAGCATGTAGAAGGCGAGGGTGAGTTCGGACGTGGCGACACCGATGGTGCCGAAGAGTCCCAGTCCAATGGTCATGACCGCCGTGCCAAGAATCGGAAACGGACGATAGCGCCAGCCCTTCGAGACCAGTTGACCAGTGACGATCGATGCGACGAGGAGCCCGGCCATCATCGGTAAGAGTCGTAGTCCGGAACTCGTCGGCGTCGCGCCTCGAACGTCTTGAAAATAGAGCGGGAGAAATGTCAAGGCTCCGAACATGGCGAAGCCGACGACGAAACCGATTGCCGACGCTGAAGAGAAGACGCGATTCGCGAAGAGACGGGGCGCCAAAACCGGCTCACTCGAGCGTCGCTCGATCGTCACGAACACGACCGCGGTGACCAGTCCGACGACGAGCAGGGTGACCGACTTCCACCCGAGCCACGCGAGTGACGTCCCCCCGAGTGAAGTGAAGAGGATCAACGCCGAAGCCGAGATCGTCAGCGCGATGATGCCGGCGTAGTCGATAACGTGCTGGACGCGAACGCCAGCGTTCGGAAGTACTGCGGCGGTAACGACCAACGCGAGGATTCCAAACGGAACGTTCACAAAGAAGATCCATCGCCACGAGAAATACTCGACGATGAATCCCCCGATGAGCGGACCGATCACCGTAGCGGCACCGAACGTCGCTCCGAAGAATCCGGCGTAGCGACCTCGTTCTCGAGGCGGCACGATATCCGCGATGATCGATTGCGCGCCGACCATGAGTCCGCCGCCGCCCAGACCCTGCAGCGCGCGAAAGAGGATGAGTTCAAGCATGGTGTGGGCGACGCCGCACAACATGCTGCCAATCAAGAAGAGGACGATCGCAGCCTGGAAGTAGACCTTGCGACCGTGGAGGTCACCGAGCTTGCCCCAGAGCGGGGTGCTGACGGTGGACGACAACAGGTAGGAAACGACGACCCAACTCAAGTGGCTCGCACCGTGCAGGTCACCGACGATTGTCGGTAGAGCGGTAGCGACGATGGTGCTGTCGAGTGCGGCCAACAACATTCCCAGCATGAGCGCGCCGAAAACGAAGTACAACTCCCTCTTGGGCATCGGGACAGCGAGGTCAGTATCCATGCAAAAAATTCACTCCAGAAGAGACGACGGGGGCAAACACCACTCGTGGACGAACCTCACCCTAGTTGGGCCCGGTGACATTTGGCCGACGCGCAACGCGCTCACTAGTTTGGACCAAGAGGAGACCAATGAAAACGAGACTCACCGAGATGTTGCATATCGAACACCCGGTGATGTTGGCGGGTATGGGCGGCGTGGCCTACAGCGCGCTCGCGGCCGCGGTTTCCAACGCCGGTGGCTACGGCTGCCTTGGTGCCTCGACCATGTCAAGCGAACGACTATCTCACGAAATCGCGGCCACGAAGGAACTCACGGCCAAACCCTTCGGCGTCGACCTCTTGACGGCGTTCCCCGAAACGCTCAAACACAATGTCGAACTCTTGATCGAAGGCGGCGCGAGCACGTTCGTGGCCGGGCTCGGCGTGCCAGCTCACGTCATCGATCTCTGTCACGAACACGGCGTGCTCGTGGTCTCCATGTGCGGCAAGGTGGAGCACGCCAAACGAGCGCTGGACGCCGGGTGCGACCTCGTCGTCGCCCAGGGCACGGAAGCCGGTGGCCACACCGGCACCGTCGCGACGTTGCCGCTCGTGCCCCTCATCGTCGACGCGATGGACGGCGTGATTCCGGTGGTCGCCGCGGGGGGGATCTTTGACGGCCGCGGGCTCGCGGCGGCGTTGTCATTGGGTGCCGACGGTGTGTGGATCGGAACGCGATTCATCGCGACTCCCGAGGCGCGGGCCATCTCGGGTTACCGTGAAACGATCCTCCGGACCCGTGAGGACGGGACCGTCGTCTCTCGCGCGTTCAGCGGTAAGACGATGCGCGTTCTTCGCAATGACACGACCGATCGATACGACGCCGATCCGACGCTGCTAAAGAAATTCCCGGACCAGTTGGCGGTCGCGTTCAACGACGGGACGTTCCACCTCGGAGGCGACGAGAACACTGACGGCGTCGATCCGCACCGGGAGGGCTACCCGGCAGGTCAGGCCGTTGGGGCAATAACGTCGATCATCCCGGCCGGTGACATCGTGCGTTCCATCGTCGCTGAAGCGCAGCGCGTGATTGACGGTCTCGCCGCGTTATAGACGCGCGACCGGCATAGTGTTTTTCCATGTCCACTTCGAGCCCCGACGTCAACGAGATCCTTTCGGTGATTCGCGGCGCCACGAAGCGGGTCACGGTTGCCAAACGTACCGTCGCCGAGGTTCTCGTCGCGGCCCCTGGCCATCTCACCGCCGAAGAGATCACGCAAGAAGTGCAGTCACGACAACCCGACGTCAGTCCGTCGACGGTGTACCGGATCCTCGAAGAGTTTGAAGCGTTGCAGATCGTCGTGCACGCGCACCTTGATCAGCACGCCGCGGTCTTCCATCTCGCCGGCGCGGTCCACGGTCATCTGACCTGCGACGAATGCGGCGCGACCTTCGAGATTCCGGCGGCCCATTTCGACGCGCTGAGCAAAGACTTGATGCGCACGTTCGGATTCATGTTGGACCGTCACCACGTGGCCGTGACCGGCACGTGCGAAATCTGCCAAACCAATCGACGGCCCTGAAGGCATCGCACTCTTAACGTGTTCTTAATGTGGGCCACCATGAACGCATCACGTCATGGGTAAGGT
>Ga0207933_1001332_pt1 | contig 19187 bp, 20 predicted proteins | sample NGESurdeep092012_4_FD_184488 | JGI IMG/M metagenome (GOLD analysis project Ga0207933, IMG submission 184488) | Arctic peat soil microbial communities from Barrow, Alaska - NGEE Surface sample F53-3 deep-092012 (SPAdes) | ecosystem: Environmental > Terrestrial > Soil > Wetlands > Peat ...
CGTGGCCGTCCTGGCCGTGAGCCGCGGACAGAGCCGGAGTTCCTCCACCCCCGAAAAGGAGATCCCATGACCACCGTGCCCGAGCGGATCAGCCGCGACGACATCGAGGCCAAGTTCCGGGAGCTGACCGGGGAGGTGTCCAGCGAGGTCGAATCCACCCGATCGCAGGTGATCACCGTGGGTCTGGCTGTGGGCGTGGCCCTGGTGGCCGTGGTCTTCCTCATCGGCCGGCGCAACGGCCGGCGCCGGTCGGCCATCGTCGAGGTCCGGCGGATCTGAACCGTGGACACCTTCCTCCGCTACATCCAGGTCCGGGCGTTCGGTCGTGGCCTGCGGGGCTACCACACGGCCTGGGTCGTGGTCGGGGTGGCCATCTGGATGATCAACCGCGCCCGCAATGCCGACGATGTGATCTACCGCACCAAGCTCAAGCCCGGCGAGCGTCTCTTCGTGGAGACGAGCAGGCCTCCGTCCTCCAAGCGCCGCGGCCGCTGAGCGCCCGGCCGTTGCCCGACCCCACCGCGGCACGGCACCGCCGCGACCTGACGCCCTCCGGGCCCGGCACCGCCGGTGGGTGAAGGGCCCCCGGAGGCCGGGTCGGAGCCGATCGGCGACCGGAGCATCCTCCGGACCGGCGAACGGGTCCTGTTGGTCGACGCCAAGGAGCGGCGGTACCTGATCACCCTGCGCACCGGCGCGTCGTTCCACACCCACGTGGGGATCGTCGACCACGACCGACTCATCGGGACCCCGGAGGGCTCCACCATCCTCGGCAGCACCGGCCGACGGTTCCTGGTGGTCCGGCCCACCCTGTCCGACGCTGTCCTCAAGATGCCGCGGGGCGCCCAGGTCATCTATCCGAAGGACCTCGGGGCCATCCTCGTCGAGGCCGACATCGCCCCGGGGGTCAGGGTGCTGGAGGCCGGCGTCGGCTCGGGTGCCCTCTCCATGGCCCTCCTCCGGGCCGGTGCCGATGTCGTCGGCTACGAGCTCCGCGAGGACTTCGCCGAGCGGGCCCGCCTCAACGTCGAGGCCATGTTGGGCACCGGGGCGCGGTACCGGGTCGAGCTACGGGATGTCTACGAGGGGATCGAGGAGGTCGGCCTCGACCGGATCCTGCTCGATCTGCCCGAACCCTGGCGGGTGCTGCCTCACGCCACCACCGCCCTCCGGCCCGGCGGGATCCTCTGCGCCTACCTGCCCTCCATCAACCAGACGGCCCAGCTGCGGACGGCCATGGACCGCAATGGGTTCGGGATGGCCTCCACCCTCGAGGTGCTCCACCGCACGTGGCACATCGAGGACCGCTCCGTTCGACCCGACCACCGGATGGTCGGCCATACCGGCTTCCTCACCATCGGCCGTCGCCTGCTGCCCTTCGCCGAGGAGCAGGGCGCCCCTCCGGTCGATCCGGCCGCATGAGCGGCCCGCAGGACTAGCTCTGCTCGATGAAGATGCACTCCCCGGGGCACTCCTCGGAGGCCTCGACCACGGCGTCCTCGAGGTCGGCGGGCACGGCGGCCATGCCGGCCGAACCCCCCGGCTCGTTCCTGACGTCGGCGCCTTCCTTCACATAGGCCAGACCGTCGTCGAGCAGCGTGAACACCGCCGGGGCGATCTCCTCGCAGAGACCATCCCCCGTGCAGAGATCCTGGTCGATCCAGACCTTCATCAGTGACGTCACTCCTCGGTTTCTGCCGGTGCGTTCTACCGTGCTCGGCCGTACGGCCGGCCTACGCTCCCCTGTGCGGGACTGCCCGGGCCGGCGGACTTCGGAGCCCACCGTCGGACCAGAGGACCGGCGCCCGGACATCAATGCTATCCGCAACCGTGGCGGGTGTGGCTGACGGCCCGTCAGATGGCCGTCAGCCAACGCCCGTCCCGGGTCCTTCGTGGTCACGGAACGCGCCGGACGCTCGGTGGCTCCGGTGTAGGGTCGCCTCAGGTGACGACACGCGAACGAGGTGATTCCCACGGTTGAATTCGATGACGTGCCCGATGATCGCCGGCCGGCAGCGGAGGGGCGGGACGACGACCTCGACACGTTGCGAGTGCGGGCCCAGGCGGCCGAGGAGGAAGTCACCCTCCTCCGTCGGCGGCTCCAGGAGAGTCCCCGGCGGGTGCAGACCCTGGAAGAGAAACTGCTCGAGACCAAGGGACAGCTGGCCCAGGCCATCTCGCAGAACGAGAAGCTGACCTTCACCCTGCAGACGGCCAAGGAGCACGTGGCCAACCTGAGGGAGGAGGTCGAGAAGCTCACCCAGCCGCCGGCGGCCTACGGGACCTTCCTCGGGACCAACGACGACGGCACCGTCGACGTCTTCTCCGGGGGACGGAAGATGCGGGTGTCCCTCCACCCCGAACTGGAGGCCGGGGACCTGCAGCGGGGCAACGAGGTGGTGCTCAACGAGTCGCTCAACGTGATCCTGGCCCGCCAGGGTGAGGGATCGGGCGAAGTGGTGGTGCTGAAGGAGGTGCTGGAGGACGGCACGAGGGCGCTGGTCTTCGGTCGGGCCGACGAGGAGCGGGTGGCCGAGCTGTCCGATGCCCTCATCGGAGTGAAGCTCCGGGCCGGGGACACGGTGCTGATGGAGTCCCGCACCGGGCTGCTGATCGAGAAGCTGGCCCGGCCCGAGGTCGAGGAGCTGGTGTTGGAGGAGGTGCCCGACGTCACCTACGCCGACGTGGGCGGTCTCGACGACCAGATCGAGGCCATCACCGACGCCGTGGAGCTGCCCTACCTCTACCGCGAGCTCTACACCGAGCACAAGCTGCCCGCCCCCAAGGGCATCCTGCTCTACGGGCCCCCCGGGTGCGGGAAGACACTGATCGCCAAGGCGGTGGCCAACTCCCTGGCCAAGAAGGTGGCCGAGGTCACCGGCAACACCAACGCCCGCAGTTACTTCCTCAACATCAAGGGCCCCGAGCTCCTCAACAAGTACGTGGGGGAGACGGAGCGCCAGATCCGGCTGGTGTTCCAGCGGGCCCGGGAGAAGTCCGAGGAGGGCGTCCCGGTCATCGTGTTCTTCGACGAGATGGACTCCCTGTTCCGGACCCGCGGCACCGGGATCAGCTCGGACATGGAGTCGACCATCGTTCCGCAGCTGCTGGCCGAGATCGATGGTGTGGAGACCCTGAAGGACGTCATCGTCATCGGGGCGTCCAACCGCGAGGACCTGATCGACCCGGCCATCCTCCGTCCCGGCCGTCTCGACGTGAAGATCAGGATCGAGCGGCCCAACGAGGTGGCTGCCGCCCAGATCTTCTCGCGCTACCTGACCCCGGATCTGCCGCTGGATGCCGAGGAGGTGCGGACGCTCGGAGGCGGGGACCCGGCCAAGGCCACCCAGGCCATGATCGAGGCCACGGTGGCCGAGATGTACCGGAACGACGACGAGAACCGCTTCCTCGAGGTCACGTACCAGAACGGGGACAAAGAGGTCCTCTACTACCGTGACTTCTCCTCGGGGGCCATGATCGAGAACATCGTGCGGAGGGCCAAGAAGCTGGCCATCAAGCGGGCCATCGCCGAGGAGACCCGGGGGATCCGTACCGACGACCTGTTGGAGTCGATCCGTCAGGAGTACAAGGAGAACGAGGATCTACCCAACACCACCAACCCCGACGACTGGGCCAAGATCTCCGGCAAGAAGGGTGAGCGAATCGTGTACATCCGCACGCTCATCAGCGACCGGGACGAGACCAAGGGTGGACGGTCGATCGAACGGGTGGGTACCGGTCAGTATCTCTGAGCCCGCCCGCCGGCGGTAGGGTCGGCCCGTGGCCATTCCCAAGGTCTGCGGCATCGAGACCGAGTACGGCATCCAGGTAGTGCACGGGGACCCGAACCCCATCGCCGCGTCGTCCGTCCTGATCAATGCCTACGCCCACGACGTGGCCCGCCAGCAGACCGGCTGGGACTTCGAGGACGAGGCCCCCGGCAACGACGCCCGGGGGTTCGCCCGTGAGGGATCCATGCCCCCCCAGGTGGAGACCCACCTGGTCAACACAGTCTTGACCAATGGTGCCCGCTACTACGTGGACCACGCCCATCCCGAGTTCTCCACCCCCGAGTGCCGCGACGCCATGGAGTGCCTCCGCTACGACCGGGCCGGCGAGCTCATCCTCATCCGCTCGATGGAGGCGGCCGACCTGTCCTCCCATGACGGTTCGAAGCTGGTCATCTACAAGAACAACTCGGACGGCAAGGGCAACTCGTACGGAGCCCACGAGAACTACCTGATGGACCGGGCGGCCCCGTTCAACCGCATCGTGGCCGGGGTCACCCCCCACTTCGTGACCCGTCAGATCTTCGCCGGGGCCGGCAAGGTCGGTGCCGAGACGGCCACCCACGACGGCACCAGGGTCGACTTCCAGCTGTCCCAGAGGGCGGAGTTCTTCGAGGAGCAGGTGGGGCTCGAGACCACGCTCAAGCGGCCCATCGTCAACACCCGGGACGAGCCCCATGCCGACCCCCACCGCTACCGGCGCCTGCACGTCATCGTGGGGGACGCCAACCTGGCCGAGGTGGCCACCTTCTTGAAGGTGGGAACCACGTCGCTGGTGCTGGCCATGATCGAGGACGACGTCTCGGGCAGCCGGAGCCTGACGCTGGCCGACCCGGTGACGGCCATGCACGACGTGGCCCTCGACCGCACCTTCACCACCCCGCTCCCGATGGCCGACGGCTCGACGGCCACGGCCCTGGCCATCCAGTGGGAGCTGTTCTCCCTGGCCCGCAAGTACGCCGATGACGAAGGGCTGGAGGCGCTCGGGGACGAGGCGGTGGGCCAGCAGGTGCTGGCCCGCTGGGAGCAGGTCCTCCACGGCCTCGAGACCGATCCCATGTCCCTGGCCCGTCAGCTCGACTGGGTGGCCAAACTGCAGCTCATCGAGGCCTATCGGGACCGCCACGGCCTCGACTGGGGGGACCAGCGACTGGCCGCCCTGGACCTCCAGTACCACGACCTCCGGCCGGCCAAGTCCCTCTTCGCCCGCCTGGACACCGAGCGCCTGGTGGCCGTGGAGTCGGTGGTGGCGGCGGTTTCCGAGCCCCCCCGGGGGACCCGGGCCTGGTTCCGCGGAGAGTGCCTGAAGAAGTGGCCTGCTGCGGTGGTCACCGCCAACTGGGACTCCCTGGTGTTCGACCTCGGCACCGACCCCCTGCGGCGCGTCCCTATGATGGACCCCTTGAAGGGAACGGCCGAACACGTCGAGGGTCTGCTGGAGTCGTGTGCGAGCCCGTCCGAGCTCTTGGACCGACTGAGCAGCTAGGGAGAGTAGGGGATGGCTGAACGAGATGGCTGAACGCGAACAGAAGAAGAAGTCCACCACCACCGAGCGTGCCGACGAGGTGGTGGACGAGGTGCCGGCGACGTCGGCCACCGGCGAGAAGCTCAAGGCGGAGCTGGACGACCTCCTCGACGAGATCGACGAGGTGCTGGAGGACAACGCCGAGGAGTTCGTCCGCAACTACGTCCAGAAGGGCGGCGAGTAGCCCCGGTGACGCTGCCGCTGTTTTCCACCACCGAGGATCCCGGGCCCGACTTCGCCGGGCTCATCCGACGCCTGAAGCTTCCGGTGCACCCCACCACGACCGGCGGCGGGCCACCGTCGGGTACGGCGGGGAGCGCTGAGTTCCGCCACGGCACGACCGTGGTGGCCCTGCGCTTCGCCGACGGCATCGTGATGGCCGGGGACCGCCGGGCCACCGAGGGCCACGCCATCGCCCACCGGGCCATGGAGAAGGTGTTCCCGGCCGACCGCTACTCGGCCGTGGCCATCGCCGGTGCCGCCGGTCCGGCCGTGGAGATGGTCCGGCTGTTCCAGACCCAGCTCGAGCACTACGAGAAGGTCGAGGGGGTGGTCCTCAGTCTCGAGGGGAAGGCCAATCAGCTCGGTCAGATGGTGCGGGAGCACCTGCCCATGGCCATGCAGGGCCTTGCCGTCGTTCCCCTGTTCGCCGGCTACGACCTGGCCCGGGGGACCGGCCGCATCTTCACCTATGACGTGACCGGCGGCCACTACGAGGAGACCGAGCACAACGCCACCGGTTCGGGCGGGCGCGACGCCCGCACCACCATCAAGCTCGGCTACCGGGTGGGCATGAGCCGGGGCGACGCCGTGGAGCTGGCCGTCGAGGCCCTCTACGAGGCGGCCGACGAGGATTCGGCCACCGGTGGGCCCGACCTCATCCGGGGGATCTACCCCTTGGTGGCCACGGTGACGGCTCAGGGTTTCGAGTCGGTGCCGGAGGCCGAGGTGGCTGAGCGGTTCGCCTCCCTTATCGAGCGCCGCCGGTCGGAGGGTCGCCAGCCATGACCATGCCCTACTACGTGGCCCCCGAACAGGTCATGAAGGACCGGGCCGAGTACGCCCAGAAGGGCATCGCCCGGGGCCGGTCCCTCATCGCCACCACCTACGATCAGGGCATCGCCATCGTGGCCGACAATCCGTCCCGGTCGCTCCACAAGATCAGTGAGATCTACGACCGGATCGCCTTCGCCGGCGTCGGCAAGTACAACGAGTTCGACCAGCTACGCGTGTCCGGCATCCGCCACGCCGACACCAAGGGGTACGCCTACAGCCGCGAGGACGTAGACGCCCGGTCGCTGGCCAACCTCTACGCCCAGTACCTCGGTCAGGTGTTCACCCACGAGATGAAGCCGCTCGAAGTGGAGATCCTGGTGGCCGAGCTCGGCACCGGGCTCCACCCTCCGCAGCTGTACCACATCGCTTACGAGGGGACCATCACCGACGAGGACCGCTACGCCGTGCTGGGGGGCGAGACCGAGACCATCGCCCAACGGCTGGAGGAGGCATGGACCGAGGGGTGGTCCCTGGGTGAGGCCCTGACGGCCGCCGTGGCCGCCCTGGCCGGACCGGACCGGACCCTCTCCGGCACCGACCTCGAGGTGGCGGTACTGGCCCAGGGGAACGGCCGCCGGGCCTTCCGCCGGCTGGCCGGCGACGAGTTGGCCACCCTGCTGGGCTGACCGGATCGGTCGGGACCCGGGGGCCCCTGACCGGCGGGTTCGCTGAAGCGGGTCCTCCCCACGGTACCGTGAGGGTAATGGACAAGCGTATCTACGGCTTGGAGAACGAGTACGGGGTCACCTGCACCCTGCGCGGCCAGCGTCGGCTGAGCCCCGACGAGGTGGCCCGATACCTGTTCCGTCGGGTGGTCAGCTGGGGCCGATCGTCCAACGTCTTCCTCGAGAACGGCGCCCGCCTCTACCTCGATGTGGGCAGCCACCCCGAGTACGCCACCCCCGAGTGCGACGACATCGCTGAGCTGGTCACCCACGACAAGGCGGGGGAGTGGATCCTCTCGTCGTTGGTGGAGGGGGCAGAGGCCAGGCTGCGGGAGGAGGGGATCCGGGGGGACATCTACCTGTTCAAGAACAACACCGACTCGGCCGGCAACTCCTACGGCTGCCACGAGAACTACCTGACCAGCCGGCGGGACGACTTCGCCCACTACACCGAGGTTCTCATCCCTTTCCTGGTCAGCCGGCAGGCCTACGCCGGGGCCGGCAAGGTCCTCCAGACGGCCCGCGGCGCCGTGTTCTGCCTCAGCCAGCGGGCCGAGCACATCTGGGAGGGGGTCAGCTCCGCCACCACCCGGAGCCGGCCCATCATCAACACCCGGGACGAGCCCCACGCCGACGCCGAGAAGTACCGGCGCCTCCATGTCATCGTGGGCGACTCCAACATGAGCGAGTACGCCACCTTCCTGAAGATCGGGGCCACCAGCATCGTGCTGCGCATGCTGGAGGACCCCTCGACGGTCATGCGGGACCTGACCCTCGAGAACCCCATCCGGGCCATCCGCGAGATCAGCCACGACATCACGTGTCGTCGGCCCGTCCGCCTGGCCAACGGCCGGGAGATGAGCGCCCTCGACATCCAGGGGGAGTACCTCCAGCGGGCCATCCGCTACCGCGACCGCCAGGGTCTCTCGCCCCAGGAGGACCGGGCCCTCGACATGTGGGAGCACTGCCTCAAGGGGCTGGAGTCCGATCCCCTCTCCCTCCACCGGGAGTGTGACTGGGTGGCCAAGTACCGCCTGATCGAGGCCTACCGCGACCGCCACTCCCTCTCGCTGCACAGCCCCAACGTGTCGCTGCTGGACCTGCAGTACCACGACGTGGACCGGTCCCGTGGCCTGTACTACCGGCTCCAGAGGCATGATCAGCTCGACCGGATCTGTGACGACGCCGCTATCGCCGCCGCCATGTCCACCCCACCCCAGACCACCCGGGCCCGGCTGCGGGGGGAGTTCGTGAAGAAGGCCAAGGAGCGTCGCCGCGACTTCACCGTGGACTGGGTCCACCTCAAGCTCAACGACCAGGCCCAGCGGACGGTACTGCTGAAGGACCCCTTCAAGTCCAAGGACGAACGGGTGGAGAAGCTCATCGCCGGACTGTGACCCGATGGCGGCGGGGAGGCGGGCGTCGGGCCCGGGCTGGCCGCCCACGACCCGATCCGAAGCCCGGCGTGCGGTAGCGTCCCCTGATCGTGGTCAGTCAGCCTCCCGGCAAGGCGCAGCCGGCAACCGTATTGGACCCCGTCGTCGATGACGACGGATCCGAGCCGCCGCCGGCCCCCCTGAAGGGCCGGGGCTACCGGGCCGTGGTGGAGTGGACCGTCATCCTCATGGCGGTGCTGCTGTGCACGGTCCTGCTGCGGACCTACGTGGTCCAGTCGTTCTATATCCCCTCGGGCTCCATGCTCCCTACGTTGCAGGTGGGGGACCGGATCATCGTCAACAAGCTCAGCTACCACGTCCACGACGTGCACCGGGGGGACATCGTGGTGTTCGCCCGGCCTCCGCTGGAGGACCAGGAGTACGCCGATCTGGTGAAGCGGGTGATCGGCCTGCCCGGCGAGACCATCTCCTCCAAGGACGGCAAGGTCTACATCGACGGGAAGGAGCTCGCCGAGCCGTGGCTGCCGCCCGGACCGGACAGCTTCACCGGGCCCCTGGCCGGCAGTGACCCCCACCCCCAGTTCAACCTGCCCGGACCGGTGACCATCCCGAAGGGCGAGTACTTCGTGATGGGCGACAACCGCACCGACTCCGAGGACAGCCGGTTCTTCGGCCCCATACCCAAGTCGCTGATCGTCGGGCGGGCCGTGGCGGTCATCTGGCCCTTCGGGCACATCAAGGGTCTCTGAGGCCCGGATCGTCCGGGGCGGCCCGAGGACCGGTCCGTGGGGGCGTGGAGTAGCCTCGCACCCTGGTGGACTCCGACCTGCACAGCCCGTCCGTCGAGGTCCCGCCACCGGCCGATGGCCCCTGGCCGGGTGCGAGGGCGGTGCCCAGCCTCGCTCCTCCGGCCCGGACGGAACCCCCGGCCACCGACCCGTCGGGGGCGGCTGTCGCCCGGCCGGTGCCCGACCTCCCGGTGTCCGGGCCCCCGGGAAGTGGTCCTGCGGTCTCGGACCCCCGATGGCCCCTCGGCCCGCCCAAGATGTCGGCCGACGTCCCGGGGGGACCGCCGGTCACCCCGGCCACCGCCGCCCGGGTACCGCCCGGGGAGCCGGCTCCGTCGCGCTGGCGATGGTGGCTGGAGTGGCTGGCCGTGGTGGTGGTGGCCCTGTTCCTGGCTCTCGGTGTGCGCGCCTACGTGGCCCAGATGTTCTACATCCCGTCGGGCTCGATGCTGCCCACACTCCAGATCGGCGACCGGATCGTGGTCGACAAGCTGAGCTACCACCTCCACGACATCCACCGGGGCGACGTGGTGGTGTTCCGCCGGCCACCCCGGGAGCAGGCCGACTACTCCGATCTGGTCAAGCGGGTCATCGGCCTACCGGGCGACACCGTGTCCAGCGTGGGCGGTCGTGTGTACATCGACGGCAAGCCCCTGGCCGAGCCGTGGCTGCCCCATCCGGCGCCCACGACCTCGCCGAGCCCGGTGCCCCGGCCGTTCAGCCTCAATCATCCCTTCACCGTCCCGTCCGGCCAGTACTTCGTGATGGGGGACAACCGGACCAACTCCGAGGACAGCCGCTACTTCGGACCGATCTCCTCCAACCTGGTGGTGGGCCGGATGGCCTTCGTGGCGTGGCCACTCGACGACTCGGGGTGGCTGGTCGTGCTTTTGACGGCGGCGGCCGTGCTGGTGGTGGCCATCGCCGTGGTGGCCCGACGAACCCCGGCCCCGGCCCGTCCCCGTGGTCCCGCCCCCTTGCGCGGTCCTCCGGTGCCCGGCACCCCCTGAGCGGCCCGGACGGCGGTCCACCCGGTCCCGGGGCCCCACCAGCCGGCCCGCCGGTACACTTCTGGGCGTGCCCTTCCTCAGCCCGGCGAAGCTGCTGGTCATCCTGGTGGTGGCCCTGATCGTGCTCGGGCCCGACAAGCTGCCCAAGATGGCCAAGCAGATCGGGGGACTGTGGGGGGATTTCCGGAAGTTCCGTGAGCGGCTGGAGTCCGATGTGCGGGGGAACTTCCCGGACCTCCCCTCCACCGAGACCATCGCCCAGGCCGTGCGATCGCCACTGTCGTTCCTCGACAACCTGGCCGACTCCCACAGCACCGAGAACGGGACGACATCCGCCGGAGCCGCCAGCTCCGAACCACCGGACATGGAGGGTGATGCCGTACAGCCGTCCTCGGAGTCCAACCGACCGGCCGGATCGGTGCAGGCCACCGAGGAGGCACCGGGGATCCCCGAGGTGCTCATCGTCGATCCCGGGGGCATCGTGCACCAGGTCCGCTCCAACGGCCGGGGCATCCCCGACGACCCGGGGATGAACTGACCCGGTCGGGCCGAACGCACGTCCCCCGACCACGATCAGCCGACCACCATGGCCCTCTCCCTGAAACGACGTAGCGAGGCCCGGCCCAAGCCGGACTCGATGACACTGGTCGAGCACCTCACCGAGCTGCGCAGTCGGGTCCTGATCTGCGCACTGGCCTTCGTCATCACGGCCACGGTGGCATTTCTGGTCTACCCATGGATCCTCTCCTTCCTCAAGCACCCCTACTGCGAGGTCTCGCCCCACCGGTGCGGGTTCTACATCACCGGGCCACTGGACGGGCTGGCCCTCCGGGTCAAGATCGCTGCCTACGGGGGGTTGTTCCTGGCCTCCCCGGTGCTCCTGTGGGAGCTGTGGCGGTTCATCACCCCGGGTCTCAACCCCAAGGAGAAGCGGTACGCCATCCCCTTCATCGTCGCCTCCATCACCCTGTTCGCCCTGGGGTGCCTGGTGGCCTACGTAACCTTCCCCCACGCCCTCAATTTCCTCGACCACATCGGTGGCCCGAGCCTGACCGAGATCCTCGATCCCACCAAGTACCTCAGCCTCATCGTGCTGATGATGACCATCTTCGGGCTCACCTTCGAGTTCCCGGTCCTGCTGGTGTCGCTGGAGGTGGCCGGGGTGCTCACGCCCAAACAGCTGTCCTCGTGGCGCCGGTGGGCCATCGTGCTCATCGTGGTGGTGGCCGGGGTCATCACCCCGAGCTCGGATCCATTCTCCATGATGGCCTTGGCCATTCCCCTGTACGCCTTCTACGAGCTCTCCATCGTCGTCGGGAAGATCATCAACCGATGACCCCGGGGCGTGCCGGCGAGCCCGCCCGGCACGCCGGCGAGGAGGGGGATGGTCTCCGTCAGCGCTTCCAGCGGACGGTGGGCTTTCCCCTGGACGGGTTCCAGCACCGGGCCATGGACGCCATCGACCGCGGGGAGTCGGTACTGGTGTCGGCCCCCACCGGCTCGGGCAAGACCCTCGTCGCCGACTACGCCGCCGCCCGGGCCCTCGAACTGGGGGGCAAGGCGTTCTACACCACCCCGATCAAGGCGCTGTCCAACCAGAAGTTCGCCGAGCTGTCGGCCCGGTACGGGGAGGGACGGGTGGGTCTGCTCACCGGTGACGTCTCCCACCAGGCCCACGCCCCCATCGTGGTCATGACCACCGAGGTCCTGCGCAACATGCTCTTCGCCCGGTCGTCGGCGCTGGACGGCCTGGAGGTGGTGGTGCTGGACGAGGTCCACTACCTCCAAGACCCGTACCGCGGCTCGGTGTGGGAGGAGATCCTCGTACTCGCGCCCCCTGACGTCGCCTTCGTCAGCCTGTCGGCCACGGTGAGCAACGCCGACGACTTCGGGGCCTGGCTGACCTCGGTGCGGGGGACCACCCGGGTGATCGTGGAGACCCACCGACCGGTCACCCTCCACCACCACTACGTGCTGGCCGAACGGGGTCGGGACCACCTGACCGTGCTACCGCTGCTCCGCGACGGCAAGGCCAACCCCGACGGCGTGGCCCTGGACGACCGCCGGCGGCGCAACCCCCGACACCGGTTGCGGGTGCCCCGGAGGGGTGAGGTGGTCGAGTACCTGGCCGCCGCGGGGATGCTGCCCGCCATCTCCTTCATCTTCTCCAGGGCGGCCTGCGACGACGCCACCCGACAGTGCCTCCAGGACGGGATCCGGCTCACCACCCCCGAGCAGCGGGCTCGGATCCGCCAACTGACCGAGGCCGCGGTGGAGCGCCTCTCCGACGACGACCTGCGCACGCTGGGCTACGGGCCCTGGTCTGCCGCCCTCGAGGCCGGTATCGCCCCCCACCACGCCGGGCTGGTCCCGGCGTTCCGCCAGGCCGTGGAGCAGTGCTTCTCCGAGGGCCTGCTCCAGGTGGTGTTCGCCACCGAGACCCTGGCCCTCGGCATCAACATGCCGGCCCGGACCGTGGTGGTGGAGCGGTTCGCCAAGTTCCGGGGCTCGGACACCTCGGCCCTCACGTCGGGGGAGTACCGGCAGCTGACCGGGAGGGCCGGTCGACGGGGGATCGACACCGTCGGCCACGCCATGGTCCTGTGGTCGCCCGCCACCCCATTCACCCTGGTGGCCCGTACGGCCATCGCCCCGCCCCCGGACCTGGTGTCGTCGTTCCATCCCACCTACAACCTGGCCGTCAACCTGGTCCGCCGGTGGTCACGAAAGGAGGCCCACGGGCTGCTGGCCGCCTCCTACGGTCAGTGGCAGGCCCCACCGGGCTCGGAGTCGCTGGCCGCCCAGCTGGACCGGCGCCTGGCCATCCTGCAGGAGCGGGGCCTCATCGACGGCTGGAGCATCACCGAGGCCGGAGCCACCCTGGCCTCGATCTACCACGAGTCGGACCTGCTGGTCACCGAGGCCCTCCGCCAGGGGGTGTTCGACGGCCTGGACGCGTCGGCCCTGGCCGGGGTGGCCTCGGCCCTGACCTTCGAGGCCCGCCGGACCGGCGACCAGGACGCGGTGCCCCGGCAGAAAGTGGTGGTGGAGCGGCTGGCCCGGCTCGACGCCCTCACCGCCGACCTGCGGGCCGACGAGCGCCGGGTGGGCCTCCGACGGACCCGGCGGCCCGACCACGGCCTGGCCCGGGCCGTGGTGGCCTGGGCCAGAGGGGCCACGCTGGACTCGGTCCTGCGGGAGACCGAGGTGGCGCCGGGAGACTTCGTCCGGAACATCCGCCAGCTCATCGACCTGGTCCGCCAGCTGTCCCAGGTGGCGCCGGAGCCTGCCACCCGGGAGGCGGCCGAGCTGGCCGTGGCCGGCCTCCGCCGGGGAGTGGTGGGGGCCGGCGATCCGGCCGGGGTGGGGTCCGCGCCCGAGGGCCCCCCTCCGTCGTAGTGTGATCCGGGCATGTTCCCCTACGCCGTAGAGACGTACACCGCTGACGAGGAAGACATCCTGCGTCGTTACGTCACCAATCTGGACCAACCGGTATTCGCCCTGGTCAACCTGCCCGAAGTGGTCAAGGGGGCGCTCTTCGCCCGGTACTCCCGCTCACCCAAGAGCCTCCGACGCCTGTTCCTCGACGAGTTTGTCGGGGAGCTGGACATCTCCGGCGACGCCACCGTGGACGCCACCGTGGGACTCAAACGGGCCGAGGATCTCTACGAGAAGGTCTTCTTCGAGTACGGGGACGACTCGGTGGCCCAGCTGGGAGGGGTGCACCTGGCCTGCGAGCAGGCCTCCAACGTCCTGACCAAGGTGCTGGAGTGGGGACGGCTGATGGCCTACCTCGAGCAGTCCACCCGGTACATCGCCTACAACCACCGGCTGACCACCGGCCACTACCGGTACTATCGCGACCCCGGTCTGCTCGACTCACCCCTCGGGGCGCGGTATGTGGGGGACATGGACCGGATGTTCGACACCTACGGCGAGCTGTTGGTGGAGGCGCAGGCGTGGTTGGCCGTGCGGCACCCCCGTCAGGCCGGGGACTCCGACTTCGTCCACCGCCAGGCGGTGAAAGCCAAGGCCCTGGACGCCCTCCGGGGCCTCCTGCCGGCGGCCTCGCTGTCCAACGTGGGCATCTATGGGACCGGGCAGTCCTACGAGATGCTGCTCATGCGCATGCGCTCGCACCCGCTGCCGGAGGCCCGGAGCTACGCCGAGCTGATGCTCGAGGAGCTCCGTAAGGTGATCCCGTCCTTCCTGACCCGGGTGGACCGGCCCGACCGGGGAGGCTCGTGGTCGGCCTACCTGGAGCGCACCCGACACCAGACCGGGGAGCTCGTCGAGGAGCTCTTCCCCGACCTGGTCACTCCGGCCGAGCACGCGACCGGTGGACCGTCGGGCCAGCCCACGGTGGCGCTGCTCGACTTCGACCCCGATGGTGAGGACAAGGTCATCGCCGCCATCTGTGCCCCGCTGACCGACCGCTCTGAAGCGGAGGTGGTCCGACGGGTGGCCCTCCTCGGTGCGGAGGAGAAGCGGTCCCTGTTGCGGGCCTACGTGGGAGAGCGGTCCAACCGTCGCCACCGGCCCGGTCGGGCCTTCGAGCGCACCGGGTACCGGTTCGACGTGGTCACCGACTACGGGGCCTTCCGCGATCTGCAGCGGCACCGGATGCTCACCGTCGAGTGGCAGCCGCTCGGCACCACCCTGGGCTATGACGTGCCCGAGGTGGTGGAGGAGGCGGGGCTGACCGAGCGGTTCGTGGCTTCCGTCGAACGGTCACGTCAGTTGGCGGAGGTCCTGTGCCCCACCTTCCCGGTGGAGTCGGCCTACGCCGTGGCGTTGGCCTACCGGATCCGCTACTCCATGCAGATGAACGCCCGCGAAGCCATGCACCTGCTCGAACTCCGGTCCGGCCCGCAGGGACACGCCAGCTACCGGTGGGTGGCCCAGGAGATGCACCGCCTCATCGCCGGCCAGGCCGGCCACCGCCTGCTGGCCGAAGCCATGTCGTACGTCGACTTCGGCGCCGAGGACCTCGAACGGCTCGAGTCCGAGCGTCGGGCCGAGGGAAAACGGAATTCGGTGTCGGCAGCAGGAAATCCCGTAATCCGCTGACCTGGGAAGTTGCGCAAACTCCCTGGTGGGAAGGCGCGAATGTCATTTGACGACCGCCGGTGTCGATGACCTAAGGTCCGCCCAGTCCCAGTCGCCCCGAAGGGCGCATCGTGCGGTTTCGATCGCAGGGTGCGACTGGTCGGGGGGGATGCTGTGAGAGGCGGAGGGAGGCCCAGGGGATCGAGTAGAAAACAGTTCCCCGAGACCGGCGACACACGTCGAAGGTAGCGGGGGAGTGGTGCCAAAGACCCCTGGGTCCGACCGCCTGCAGTCCTGAGGGCGGGATGATCGGAACCACTTCAGACGTTCGCAGGCCTGTCCGCACCCCGGTGCCGTCGGTCGGGGAATAGCACGGACCGGGCCGTGGTTCAGAGAGTCCCGGAGCAGGAGCCCGGGTGGACCGCCGTCCGGAGCCGACAGGCGTCTGGTCGGGTGCGAACGGACCGGTGACGGAAGCGTCTATGCTCCCGCCCAACTCACCACGGAAAGACCGAGATGCCACAAGAACTCGACGAAGTCGAAGGACCCGATGAACTGATCGAGGGAGACCTCGATGAGTTGGCCGACGACGACGACCTGATTGCCGAAGACGGATTGGCCATCGCTGATGATGACGACGACGCAGAGATCGCCGTCGTCGAGGTGGTGGAGGATGCGCCGGCGGCAGCCGGACCGGCCGCCAAGGGGGCCAAGGTCGTCGCCGCCGGCGAGGAGTCCGAGGAGGAGGACGAGGAGGAGCCGGACGACGAGGACGTCGAGGCCAGCCTCGACACCATCCTGAAAGAGCGCCTGGTCGTGGAAGAGCCGGAGGACGACGAGGACACCCCTGAGCCCGAAGACCGCACGGCCGACGGGGTCGACCGGGTGCTGCCCAAGCAGCCGGGCGAGTTCGTCTGCCGCTCCTGCTTCCTGGTCAAGCACCCCAATCAGTTGGCGGACCGGAAGAAGATGCTCTGCCGCGACTGCGTGTGACGGGGACCGACCATGGCTGAATCCGACAACGAGCGGACCGGGGAGAGCGGGCTGCACGAGAAGCTCCTCGACGTCTTCGTCTTCGTCCCGGCCGGGCTGGCCCTTTCGGTGGTGGAGGAGCTGCCCCGGTTGGCCGCCCGGGGCCGGGAGCGCCTGGGGGTCCGGGTGTCGTCGGCCCGCTCCGTGGGCCAGTTCGCGGTGAAGGCCGGTCACGACGAGTTCATGCGCCGGTCGGACGGATGGTTCCACCGGTCCGGCTCCGGGCCTCCGGCGGCTGGGACGGCGACCGCGGCCAGGGGATCCGTGTCCGACCCGGTCCCGACCCGTGCCCCGTCCCCGGAGCCGTCGGCGGGGGAGGGGGATCCGGTCCCGGCCGGACCGTCGGCGGCCAACGGCCACATCCCCTCGGTGGGCACGCTCTCGATCCCGGGGTTCGACGCCCTTTCGGCGTCCCAGGTGGTGCAGCGGCTGGACGGGCTCAACCGCTCGGAGCTGGTCTCCGTGCGGGCCTACGAGGCCTCGACGCGGGGACGCCGCACCATCCTCAGCCGGGTGGACCAGCTGCTCGACGAACGGTCCTGACCCCGGGCCCCGGGGCCGGACGAACGAGGAGGTCAGGTGGAGTCGGTGCGGGCGGCGACGGACCACGATCGGGAGCGCCTGGCGGAGCTGGGCCGGGAGTTGGTGGTGGCCATCGCCGCCCAGCGGGGCGGACCCATGCTGGTGGAGCCGGCCCTGGACGGTCCGAACGGGGCCGACATCGGCGGCCGGGTGGCCGACCTGCTGGGACGGCCCGACGCGCTGGTGCTGGTGGGGGCCCTCGACGAGGTGGTGGTGGCCTTCGCCGTGAGCACGGTGACCACGACGGGCCCGGTGGACGAGGACGGACGTGGTGTCCGTCGGGGCCGGTTCGAGGCGTGCTTCGTGGAGGAAGGTGGGCGTGGCCTGGGGGTGGGCCGTCTCCTGCTCGACCGGTCGCTGGCTTGGCTGGGGGAGCAGGGGTGCGTCGGCGTGGACGGGACCGCCCTCCCCGGCGACCGGGCGGCCAAGACGTTCTACGAGGCGGCGGGGTTCAAGGCCCGGCTGCTCACCATGCACCGCGAGCTGGGACCGACCGACGGCGCCGGACCCGGCTGAACCCGTTCGGACACCGGGCGGAAGCCGTCGGTCAGGAAGCCCGGCGGCCCGACGAGGAGCGGGCGGGTACCGGCCGGCGCGGTCCCGGTGGCGGGGGGATGGGGATGCCCATCAGGCGGGCCAGTTCGGGTACGTAGCCGGAGGCCTTGCGGGCGGCGGCCAGGACGGTCTCATCGGCGTCGCGGGGCAGCCCGGCCGGCTTGACCGTGCGGCGCACGGGAGACTCGACCACCACCTCCAGCAGGGCCAGCCACTCGTCGGGAGGCGTCTCCGCGGCCATGGCCAGTCCGGCGGCCCCGGCCAGGCGCACGGCCAACTCGGAGGAGAGGCGGGCGGACGGCTCGGGGGGCCGGATGGAGGCCCGAACGGCGTCCACGATCTTGCCCTCGTCTAGGGCCGAGGTGATGCGCTCCACCCAGCGCTCGCGCAGGGCGGTGACCCGCTGGTCCAGCGCCGTGCGCAGGGCCGTGGCCATCTCCGTGCCCTCGTCGTCCAGGGTCACCGTCGAGGCCGAGGCCACGATGGATCGCAGCTCGCGCAGAGGTACGTCCTTGCCGGCGGCCCGGGCCGCCGCGGCCCGGTCCTTCCACGAGGCCAGGTTGATCACCGGCAGCAGCTGCTCGGCCAGGGCCAGCAACGGGCCCGGGGTCACCTCGGGACGACTCTCGGCCCTCGCCCGGGTGTTCTGCTCCTCGATGGCGTGGCGGACCGCGGGGATGCCGCCCTTCAAGAGCTGCTCGGCCACCGGGAGCTGCTCGGGCGGCAGGGTGGCCAGCGCGGCGTTGCGGTAGGTGCTGGAGGGTGTGAGGCGACGCGGGTTGTCCCGGCCGCCCGACTCACGACCGCCCGGACGGGCCGGCCCGGTCCGCTTCCGGCCACCGGTCGAGTCCGATGGGGGTCCGGATCCGTCCCGGCTCCGGGAGCGGTTGTCACCGCGGGGTCCGCGGTCGCCGTCCTCGGACCGCGGCCGGCGGTCGGCCGGTCGACGGGCCCCGTCGCGCGGGCCGTCGGAACGGTCGTCCCGGCGGCGCTTCGACTTGGAGGCCAGCACCACGTTGACGTCGGGTCCGCGTTGCGGGGTCCCGAGCACCTCGATCCGCTCGATGGAACGGATCTCCTTGCCCTTGGGGGGCAGCAGGGCCGTGACCGTGGTGCCGTCCAGGGTGGTCTCCACTTCGGCCCGGAGCACGGTGCCGACCCCGGATCCCTCGGGCACCAGGGCGGCCTCAACGGTTCCCCGGGGCTGCTTGGCCCCGGCGGCGCGCCAGGTCCACGTGGAGTCCCCGGCTTGACTGGTCAGTTCGACTTCGATGCGATGGGCCATACCGGGCGACAGGCTACTGCCGAAGACGCCCCTGGTCCGCACGGAGGTCCCGACCGGCCGCTAAGAAGGCGGTAAGAACCCTCTGAAATGCATGTTTACCGCACCACGGTCACCGTACGATGGCTCGGTGCATGGGGGCCGTCGCCGGCCCACGACGCGGGCGGTACCGGGCGGGTGTCCGCGGTTCGAGGAGGCAGTGGATGGATCAGTCCGATACCGACGGCCACGCGCCGGACGGGGCCGCCCCGACGACCGGTGCCGTGCCCCTGGGCCCGGCGACCACCGAGCCCGTTCCCACCGATCCGACGGCGCCGTTCCTCCCGTCCACGGGGCCGGAGTCGACCCTGGCCCTCGCTGCTCCGATGCACGGTGGCACGGGTGGCGGCCTGGAGCCGCTCCGCCGTCCTGAGCCGTCGACCGGTGTCCCGGTGTGGGGCCCTGTCGTCCCCCCCCCC
>Ga0207933_1001334_pt1 | contig 19127 bp, 14 predicted proteins | sample NGESurdeep092012_4_FD_184488 | JGI IMG/M metagenome (GOLD analysis project Ga0207933, IMG submission 184488) | Arctic peat soil microbial communities from Barrow, Alaska - NGEE Surface sample F53-3 deep-092012 (SPAdes) | ecosystem: Environmental > Terrestrial > Soil > Wetlands > Peat ...
CATGTCGAACACGAAGATCATCGCGCGGAACACCGGCTGGTACGGGCTTGAAAACATAATCAGCGCGCTGGTCACGCTCTTTACCTCGATTGCGATCGCTCGAACGCTCGGGCCGTCGGAGATGGGGTACATCATCTATGTGGCGTGGATTGCATCGATGGTGTCCAGCCTGGGCGGGCTCGGCATCCCTTCGACGACGCAGAAGTATATGGCCGAGTTCCTGGGGATGGGCGACCGGGGAACGGCGCGGCATATTTACTTTCAAACGCTGTGGCTTCAGATGGGACTCGCGACGCTGTCCACTGTGGGCATCATCTTCTGGTCGCTGGGAGACGCTAAACCGGGATACAAGATTGCCTCGGTTCTGATCGTGCTCAGTATCTGGCCCGGGATGGTCAATTCCATTGCGGCGCAGGCTAATGTGGCCGCCGAGGAGCTTTCAAAGAACCTTCCGGCGTCGGTCATCTCGATCCTCGTCTTCTTTGTGGCGATCCTGGCGACGGTCATCTTCAAGTGGAGCGTCATTGGAGTCGGCGCCGCCGTTCTGCTTACGCGACTGGTCGATTGCCTGGTGCGGCTTGTGCCGACGACCCGATGGATTCTCGGATGGGAGACGGCGCACGTTCATCCGGAGGGACTTCGCCAGCGAATGATCACCTTTGCGTGGCAGAGCGTCGCCAGCATGATTGTGGCGATCATCGTGTGGGACAGGTCGGAATTTATTCTGCTGAAGCATCTGTGCACGGACATTCGCCAGGTGGCCTTCTACTCCGTCGGCTTCGCCATGGCGGAACGGCTCCTGATCACTTCGGCGGTCTTCGGATCGGCGACGGGAGCGACCATCTTCGCGCAGTATGGCCGCGATAAGTCTCGCCTTCCCGCCATCACCGCTTCCACCTTTCGCTATCTCGCGATGTCGTCCATTCCCGTACACTTCATCTCGGCTTCGCTGGCGTTTCCAGCGTTGATGGTTCTTTACGGCCATCAATACAGCGGCGCAGCGATGGTGGTTACGATTGCTCCGCTGCTCTGTCTGCCCAAGGCCTTCATTGGCCCGGTGCAGAACCTTCTTCAAAGCTTTGAGAGACAGAATTATGTTATTGCGGCCACAGTGTTGGCGGGCGGGGTGGATATTGGAGTCGCATGGTGGCTGATTCCGGCTCACGGGGCAGTGGGCGCGTGCATTGGAAGCGGAGCGGCGCAAATAACAGCGGTGGGAATCATGTGGGCCGTGGGCATTCACTTATACGGCGTCAAGCTGCCCTGGGTTCAGATTGCCAAGATCACAGCTATCAGTGTCGTAGCCGGACTGACGGCGCATTTCGTTGCCGCTATATTGTCGCCGCTGTGGGCAGTCCTGGCAGGTGGAAGCGCGGCTGTGATTGTGCTGCTGGCGCTCTTTTACATCCTGCGTGTGCTGGAGCCGGAGGATGGAGCACGCTTCCGCATTCTCAGCGGCATGTTGCCCAGGCGAGTTGCTCGACCGGTAGAAAAGATTGTGTCCATTCTCATTCGACCGCAACTTACGGAGGCGACGCCGAGCAATGTGTAGATGCAGGCGCGGCCTCTCCTCTTCGGTATTTGCCCATCGCGTGCCCGCCACGCGGAGGCCGGCGTTGCGGTTTGGGCTGGAGACGGATGTGCGGGAAGGGCGCCAGGCGTGAAGATCAGCGTGGTTATTCCTGCCTACAACGCCGCACACTTCCTTCCTCGATGTCTGGCGTCGGTATTCTCGCAGACGTTGCAACCGGAAGAGGTCATCGTCGTCGACGATGGATCGACTGACGATACTGCGGCCGTGGCGACGCGGCTGGGAGCAAGAGTGGTTGGCCGGACGAATGGAGGACTTTCGGCCGCGAGGAATACGGGAGTTCGCAGCTCCGCGGGGGACTGGGTAGCTCTTCTGGATGCCGACGATCTTTGGGCGCCGGAGAAGCTGCGATCACAAGCCGAGCGCGTTCATAGCCAGACGGTTCTCGTCTACACGGGAATCCGGATATTCGACGACGAGGGTGTCCGTCAGACGTGCCTCGCGACGGACCCAGTCTGCGCACGCAAGATGCTGCGCTATCGCAATCCGATTACGCCGTCCTCGGTCATTGCGAGACGCGATGCGCTCTGTGAGGATGGAGGATTCCGCGAAGATATACGGGCGTGTGAGGACTGGGAGATGTGGGTCCGATTGCAGAGGATGGGTAAGTTTGAGGCGGTCCGGGAGGCTCTGACGGACTACTACGTCTATCCGGCCAGTATGAGCGCGGATCCGAAGAGGATGCTCGATGCCCTGGAACAGATCATCGATACAACTCTGGTGGCGGATTTGAAGGGGGCCGGTCGCTGGATGTGGAGCCGGCGAATCCGCGCGGTCCAACTGTACAGTGCCGCGCTCATCGCACGAGACAATGGCCTGAAGGGGGAGACCGGATACATGCTTCAGTCGCTGGCCGGATGGCCTTCGCCATTCTGGGAACCGCGGCGATTTGCTGGACTTGCTGTAAGTATGAGGAATCAATTCCGCCGGGGCAAGAGAGTGAAATGACCCGAAAACCGCGAATACTCCTCATTCCGAACGTAGCCTGGTGGATCATCGGCGAGATGGGCAAGCAGATCGTTGCGCGTTTCGGCGAGAAATATGATTTCTATTTTGTGCCGGAAGGTCTGCTGGAGCGGCGTCCTGAGTTACTCCACACCTTTATTTCCTCTGTGGATGCAATCCACTGCCTGAATGAATCTTCGATCGAACTATTTCGGAATCTGGATCAACTTACACTACCTCCGATCGCGACCTGGATTCACCATGTCACGAGCTGGTCGCCGCAACACCAGCTTGCGATGGAGAAAAGTGCTGCACTTACTGTTTGCACTGCGAGCTGGAAACAATACCTCGCAGCCCGCGCTCCTGCCGGTCTGCCGATCACGATTATTCCGCACGGCGTAGACCTGGGGTTTTTCCGCAGGCGAGGACGGAAGCCAGGGAGTTTCGGCATACCGTCGGGCCGGTTTGTTGCAGGTTTCATCGGCGCCAAGGGAAGTGACGCCGACGGGGGCAGGAAAGGAACGGATGTCTTGCTGGATGTGGTCCGAAAGGCGGCAGCTCAATTACCGAACCTGCATGTGGTGCTTGCCGGGCCGGGGTGGGAGTCCGAGTTGGAGGGTCTGCGAAAGCTTGGAATCTCTGCCAGCGCTACAGGCTACATCCGCAAGGCGGATCTTCCGGCGCTGTACTCGGCGCTTGATGTCTATCTACTGACCTCGCGCGTCGAAGGCGGACCGTGCACGGTGTTCGAGGCGATGGCATGCGAGACGGCCGTGGTATCGACGAGAGTGGGGGCAGTTCCGGAACTTATCGTCGACGGGATTAATGGTTACAGCGCTGAGATAGATGACGTCGAGTCACTGCTTGAATCGATTGTTGCGATTGAGCGCTCGCCGGAGGCGGGGCGCGAAATTGGTATGAAGGCGCGCGAAACTGTTTCGAAGTTGCCATGGAGTGCGGTGCTGGGGCCGCTGGAATCCGTTTACGATTCTCTGATTGAGTCACGAATCAAGAGTGGCGCGACTGAACGAGGGCCGGCATGGATGACGAATCCGGAGGAAATTCTGCGCACGAGTTCGGCCGCTGACGCGTGGGGAACCGTGATTGTGCGTGTCAGAAAGCGGGCGATCGGCCCGGTGCAGGGCATCAAGCTATTGTTTGAGATGACCGATAGAAAATCTGTTCCGGACCTTATAAGGGGGCTGGCCATGCTGCGCGGATTGACCTATTGAGAGATGTTTTTTGCTTTCGCATCCTCATTCACAAGCTAGAGAAGCAAATAGATTCAAAGGCACAATATGGATAGCACCAAACATACTCGAGAACCACGCAAGTTCGATCCGAAGGATCCCTTCTATTCGGTCTCGGTGGTGGTCCCTGTCCACAATGGCGAAAAATTTATCCAGAAAACTCTTGATTGCATTGTCTCCCAAACGGTTGCACCTTTCGAAGTCATCGTAATCGACGATGGATCAACCGACGATTCCATGAAAATTGTTAGCCACTTTGCAGATCGTGTTGCCGTCACCAGGACGCCGAATAGAGGCGCCAGCGCGGCTCGCAACCTGGGGGCATCGAAGGCAAAGGGAAGGTGGGTCGCATTTTGCGACCAGGATGATTTCTGGCATCCGGCCAAACTGGAAAAGCAACTTCGCGTGGCCGGAGAGTGTCCTGACGTCCATTGTGTCTTGACGGATTATGCCGAAGTCTTCGATGGTGTGCTTGCCGCCCGCAGCCATCTTTCCTATGCGCCGGAAGGCTTTTGGAAGAAAGAGGAACACGAGGCCGGCTTTGTTGTACGCGAGCCTGTCGCGGGAAAGCTCACAGTTTTCCAGCCGGGCATTACGTCCACTCCGATTGTGTTGCGAGAGTTTTTCCTGGAGACGGGCGGCTTTGATATGGACGTTGAATGGGGCGCGGAGGATACATGTTTCCACTTCCGCTGTCTTAGCGTCGTTCCGTTCGGCGTAGTCCCCGAGGTTCTGATGTATTACAACCGTCATCCGGACGCGGGGAGTGTTGACCCAGTGAAGCAGCTGTGGAGAAGTGTGGATGTCTGGGAGCATATTATTGCAAAGTATCCGCAGGCGCAGCCTTATCGGGCCGAGTTGCTGAGCGGCCTGGAAGCGATGCGCGAAGAAGCCAGGCTGCCTGAGCGCCATGCAAAGTGGAAAAGATTTCAGCGAATTATGCGAATTGGATGAGTGGAATGCTTCGCGATGTCTGAGAAAGGGTTTAGTTAATGACGGTTCTCCATGTAGTTGGGGCGCGGCCGAATTTCATGAAAGCCGCGCCTGTTTACCGCGCGCTGGCGAATGAAGGAGTTGCGCAGGTTCTGGTACATACGGGGCAGCACTATGACGCCCTCATGTCAGACGTGTTCTTCAAGACGTTACAGATTCCGGAGCCGGACGAGAGCCTGAACGTCGGCTCCGGCTCACACGCCCAGCAGACCGCGTCGATTATGGCCCGATTTGAACCGGTAGTGCTCGCACGCAAGCCGGCAATCGTTCTTGTCTACGGAGATGTGAACTCTACGGTGGCGGCCGCGCTTGTCTGTTCAAAGCTTGGAATTCGCGTGGGACACGTGGAGGCGGGCTTGCGTTCTTCCGACCGCACAATGCCGGAAGAGATCAATCGACTGATTACCGATCAACTGTCAGACCTCCTATTTACCCCATCTGCGGATGGCGATGAGAACCTGAGGCGCGAAGGTATTTCCGACAAAAAAGTGTTTTTAGTCGGCAATGTGATGATCGACACGCTGGTTCAGTTTCTACCTCAGGCCGACAGCCTTTTCCCTGGCCTGAAAGCTAAGCTGTCTCTGGATTCCTTCGGTCTAGTTACTTTGCATCGGCCATCCAATGTTGATGAAGAAGCGGTATTCTTGCCGATGCTCAAGGTACTTGATGAATTAAGCAGGGAACTGCCGCTTGTCTTTCCGGTTCATCCGAGAACGCGCGACAGGTGGGCGGCGCAGCTCAAAGCGTGTAACCCGAATCTGCGAGCCATCGATCCGCTCGGCTACCTGGAGTTTCTTGCGCTTCAGAAACACGCGAAGGTCGTTGTCACGGACTCAGGCGGGATACAAGAAGAGACCACATTCCTGGGAACGCCATGCCTGACTTTGAGAGAGAATACGGAACGACCCATTACGATGACTCGCGGTACCAATGTACTGATCGGACGCGACTGGGACATGCTTCGCCATGAGTTTAGAAAGGCACTAGATGGCCAGCGCAAGCATGCAGATCCCATACCCTTGTGGGACGGACACGCCTCCGAGCGAATCGCCAAGATTCTTTTGCAGCGGAAGTTCCTCGATGTTTAAGTCGCCGTCGATGTACCCGCTGTGGGTCGGATCACCAAGAATAGTTCCAGGCACCCTCTTATGAATAAGCTGAATCTGACAGCGCTTTGTCTCTGCCCGCTTCAACTTGCGGCTCAGAAGCTCTACCTTTATCCGATCAAACCTATAGCGCCCCGCGGAAGCTATCAGACAGTAACTGCCGTCGTCACTGGAGTGAACGACAAGACTGTAACATGGAGCGCCTCGGGCGGGAAGCTCGTGGGCAGCAACCCGTGCGTTGTGAATGAGCCATGCACGATTGCTCTCTACAGCACGGACGCTGGAACGTTTCGGGTGAAGGCGACGAGCAATGCAAACCATTCCATTGCTGCAGAATCTACGGTAACTTTCACGGCTTCTCCGAAACCGGTGACCTCTCACCCGCGGCTTATTGTTACCGAAGCAATGTTGCCAGGCCTTCGAGCCAAAGCCACCTCCAGGAATGCGATTTATCAGAGCATCAAAGCGCGCGCGGAGCTGGCGGCTAAGAAGGACAGTGCGATCTGGTCATGGAGTTGCGATGGGGGATCGGGCCAACCCAGGTCGGACCAGACGGAAAGCTATAAGGAAGGAGATGCGTATCTCTACGCTTTCATGTCCATGGTCGATCCGCACAATGGTACCTATAAGTGGGGTTGCTACGGGCGCGACGTGTGGATGTATTACGCGCGCTACTGGCAAAATCCGCTGGACGCATCCTATTCTGCCGCCACGCTGGCGGTGCGGCGGGTTGATGCGAATTACGGGCTTACCGGCAATCACGGAGCAGACGCAACCGCGGCGCTGACGCTGACACCCGACTGGCTGATGGCGGGCGGCTATCTGAGCGCGGCCGATCAAGCCATCACGCGCGCGTACTTCGCACACGCGGCGCAGGAGATGATCCATATTCACTACACCAGTGGACACGCGACCGTGGGCAGCTACAACAGCCCGGCACAGTTTGGCGCCGGCACTGTCTGGGACTTTGTAGGGCAGCGTGCGATGGGAAATAACTATGCCCATAGCAAGATCATGTACCTGACCGCCGCCGCTCTCACCTTCAATGACACGGCAGAGGATGATCCGGCACTGCCCAACACCTGCAACGCGACGCGTTACATAGTTTGTCCGGATGGCTCGGCTGGATCGTTGCATGCGTACTGGAAATATCTGGTCGGCGGAATGCTGTACAAGGATTGGGCGCACATGGAAGACCCCCGCGTGACGCTGCCGGCGTATGAGGCGGCATACAAGAATCTGCACGGCATGCCGACGTGCGAGGATTCCACATCGGGCGCGCAGGTGCCCTGCATGGGCGACGGACGTGGGGGCGAGTCGAGCGAGGGAAGCTGGTATCAGTATTCGATGTACCGCCTGCAACTGGCGCTGGTTTCGATCTCGTCAGCAGGCTATGACGATCCGATGCTCTATGGCCCGCAGATGAGCCTGGGAACCTCGAGCTGGTGGGATATGAAAGCTGTTTCGGATCTGGAGTTTCTGACTTACTCGTATTACATGCGCCAGCCTAGGCTCGCTTTCCTCTCAACCGGCGACACATTGAATCTGTTTCGGGCGCCGTCGGATTTCAATGCAGAGGCCTGGATGATGGTGGGCGACAGCGAGACCGGAAGGTCCGATCGAACCGCGACGCTTGAGTGGCCCGTGCTATCGACGAGCATTGGCGGCCTTTCGGCGTTCTACATCAACCTGAGCAACGGCTACGGATCGGACAATGCGATTCCGTTATTTGTGGCCTTGCCGGCGGGCGATTCGGCGAAGCTTCCGGCGGACCCGCGGCCATCGTTGCCCACCGATCTTTACAACGGCGGCAATCAGCACATTCTTGTACGCAGCGGATGGGACGCAAAAGGACCGGAGTCGGCGAGCGAGGGCGATGGGGGAAAGAACACGGTTTTCTCGTACTACTGCCAGAACTCCCGCATTGATCATGAGCACGAGACCTGTGGCGGCTTCGACGTGCTGAGTGACGGCGAATACATTACCAAGACGCGCACCGTCTTCAACGACTACAACATGATGCTGGCGACGGCGGAGCACAGCAACGAAGCCGGTTATGGCGTCGACCCGAACCCGGCCCCCTGCCAAAAGGCGGGCGGCTGCTTCGAGTGGCAGGCCGTGCTGGGAAGCGATGGCAAGGGCGGAGGCCAGCTGTGGCACGGGTACCAGGCGGGATCGGCGACGGTGGAGCATGCAGAATTGCCGGAGTACGTCGCGGCCATCGTGGACACAACCAATCTCTACAACGGATCGTCGGCAACCGGCGTGGGCTGGGGCGCGATCCGAGGCATCAAGCGGGCCTCGCGCTCCCTGATTTATCTGCGCCGATCGAACCAGATCATCTACTACGATCGCGGTGCGGGCGGGGCGAATAGCAAGCGGCTGTGGGTTACGACGACGGGGCCGATTACGATTTCGGACAGGACGACAAGCTGGCCGACACGCTCCCACAAGCAGGTAGCTTACCTGACAAGTCTTCTTCCTCAGGGTGCTAACATTTCGGACGCAGGCGCCTACAAGACAAAAGAAAATGGCGCTCCTAATACCAGTGACTGGGAGCCTTATTCGCACGTGTTGATCGACGCTGGAAGTCCGGCAAGCACACAATTTCTGACTGTAATGGAGTGGGGCCATTCCTCGTTCGCAAAGAGTAAGACGGGTCTGGTGCGGTCAAGCGGCGGGCAAAACTTCGATGGCGCAGAGGTTGGATCTTCGCTTGTGATGTTCATGCGTGACTGGCCGTCGAGCTTTACAGGTGTGACTTATGCTGCCTCCGGAGCGACGACAGATTACGTCTCCGACCTTTCTCCCAAAACCACTTACTCCATTTCGGGGGCCGGAGCCCCGGCGAGCGCGACCACAGACGATGCGGGAGTGTTGATGTTTAGCGCTGCCGGCAGTGGGAACATCAGCGTCAGCAAGGCGTCGCACTAACAGGTCTGGTTCAGGTCGAAAAAGGAAATTTGGTGCGGCGAATGCTCTTTTGACAAGCGAAAGAGCGTCCCGGATACTTGAAGTCAACGCTTCACCTCCATAAGTATTTGCAGAGGGATGAAACCCGTTTATCTATGAAGCTGCCCCGACATGCTGAGATATGGCTTTTGCCATACCTGAAGGAACGGCTACGACGCCGGGCGCAGGCTAGAAAGCCCACGCGTGTCTGGGTGGCGATCACGGATCACTATGAGCCACTGGGGATGGGTGCTTCGGTTGAAACGGCGCTGAGCCGCGTGGCGCAGTGGCGAGACCGGTGGCCCCGAATTGCAGGGGATGCGCCCCGCGATGTGGATGGGCAGCCGCCGCAATATAGCTTCTTCTATCCGCAGGAGGAGTATCGACACGATGTTCTGGACGGCATAGCGGAGATCGTTCAACTTGGCGTTGGCGATGTTGAGGTGCATCTGCATCACGACAACGAGAATCGCGACAGTTTTATTCGCAAAGTGACAGAGTTCTGCAATCGGTTGACGCAGGATCATGGTCTGCTTCGCCAGCAGGACGGCCGCACAGTCTTTGGATTCATCCACGGCAACTGGGCGCTCGATAACTCTCGGCCGGACGGAAGATGGTGCGGGCTGAATGGCGAAATCGCTCTGTTGCGCGATCTGGGATGTTATGCCGATTTCACGATGCCTTCGCTTCCTTCGCCGACGCAGGGTCACGTGGTAAATCAGATCTATTGGTGCACAAACAATCCGGACAATCGGCCGAAGTCGTTCGACCACGGCACGGAAGTTGCCTTCGGCGGAGGCCGGAAGGGTGATCTTCTGATGATCGCTGGGCCGGTGGGCGTGCGCTTTGGAGGAAGGCTTATGCCCAGGGTCGAGTCAGGCGAGATCGCCGGCTATGATCTGCCGACACCGGAACGCATCCGTCAGTGGTTTGACGTTGCTCCCGTTATAGGCGACGACTTATTTATCAAGCTTTATACGCATGGCGCGGTGGAAAGAAATCTTGAGCCGCTTCTGCGTGATGGCTTGAGTAACCTCTATAACTGGCTGGCAGAAGAAGCGGACCGTCGAGGTATGCAGATTCACTGGGTTTCGGCATGGCAGATGTACCTGGCTATCCACGCACTTACTCAAGGCCAGGAACCGGTTTCAACCCCCGCAGTTCAAATTTCAGAAGGACTCTAATGGCCCCGCTCAACGTGTTGTTAGTCAGCTATGTCTTCCCGCCGGCCGGAGGCACGGGAGTTATGCGCGCCGCAAGCCTGGCACGCTACTTTCCCGCAGAAGATATTCGACTCGACGTGCTGACTACGCGTAACCCCGCTGCGGTCGGCAAAGATCCTGGGCTGTTACAAGGAATCCCGACTTCTGTGACGATCCATCGGACAATGACGCTGGATCTTCCCTTCGGAATGAAGAAGGCTATCAAGAGATTCATCACGCGGGGAGCAGGGAATGCTGGGCCGTCGGCGGCGGCCGGGGAGAAGACGAAGGCAGGGCTGCTAAAGCGAACCCTGGATAACCTTCTACTGCCCGATCCACAGGTGACGTGGTACCCGGTACTTACTCGCGCTGCTCGACGAATTATTAAGAAACGTAAGATCGACTTGGTGCTTATTACCGTTCCGACGTTTTCCAACCTTCTTCTAGTTAAGAAATTGCGAAGACAGTTTCCAAACCTTCCTATTGTGGTTGATTTTCGTGATGAGTGGATTGCGACATCCTTTGAGCTTGTCAGTTTCTCTTTCAGCAGCAGCGAACGTGCGCACAGATTAGCGCGTAGAACCGAAGCGAATGCAGTGAGGAATGCCACCGGCGTAGTCGCGGTCACGGAAGCCGCGCGCAGACTTATCCGCTCTCGCTACCCGGAGCAGGCCGACGACAAGTTTCAACTTGTACCCAATGGGTTCGATGCTACGAGGATGACCAGGACTGAGACTTCAGCGACGCCACGCAGAGATGGAAAGGTTATTCTCACGCATGTCGGCACCATCTATCCCTCGACGGCGCCCACGAGCCTGGTGGAGGCAATTCAACTTCTGCCTCCGGACGTCAGGTCGAGACTGAAGCTGCGATTCATCGGGCATATTGAAGAGCCTCGATTCCGTGAGGCATTGCTTCAGTTGGGCGACATGGTGGAGTTGCATGGCTATCTGCCTCAACGAGAGGCTTTGGCGGCCATGAACGAGACCGATTATGTGTTGCTGCTGAATCATGATCCGCTGAATGTCGGAAGCAAATTTTATGACTATGTGGGAGGAGGCAAGCCTATCCTTGGCGCGGTTCATCCTGAGGGGGAGACGAGGCGGCTGCTCGAAGAGATGCGCGGAGGGTGGTGGGCCGGAATCGACGATGTGGATGGGATTCGACAGCTTCTTCTCGATGCGGTTCGGCGCGGCGATTCGGTTTCGCAGGAGTTTCAGCCTGACACGGCGAAGATAGCGCAGTATGAACGCGCGGTGCTCGCCCGGCGTTATGCAAGCCTCCTGCACTCGATCGCCGCGAAGAAGGGAAGAAGCGATTCGCGGACGGCGGAGACCTCTTCTTTAGCAGAGGAATTGAAGGAATGTTGAGGATCGCTGTCATCACGCGGTACTTCCCCAGCTCGGGTGAGCCGTGGCAGGGGCGCTCCGCGTATCAGACGATTCGCGCGCTGGCATTGAATGCCAAGGTGCACGTCTTTTATCCGAACGCGGCCTACCCATCGTTCCTCAATCCACGCAGCCGGCTCTTTGACAGCCTGGACCGCTCGTATTCACCTGCCGGTGCCGAGGTAAGTTATCACAACTACGCGGCCGTGCCGCTGATCTCCCGTCCGATCAATGGACGGATGGCAGCGCGTGCGCTTCTTCCTCACGTGCGCGCGTTCAAGCCCGATCTTATCTTCAGCATCTTCCTTTATCCGGATAGCTATGCTGCGTTGCGCATCGGCAAGAAGCTGTCAGTGCCTGTCGTCGCCATGGGGATTGGGTCCGATATTCACAGTATCGGTGACCGCTTGTCGGCGATGTACACGCGCGAGGTGCTGAGAGAGGCCGACTTTTTGGTCACCGTCAGCGACGATCTGCGCCAGCGAGCACTTACGATGGGAGCAGACCCGGAGAGATCTTGCGCCGTTGTGAATGGATGCGATCTTTCCGTCTTTCACGTCGCCGACCGCAGCGAGGCGAGGAGACATTTGAAGCTCGATCCGGATGCGCAGATGGTCGTGTACATCGGGCGGATGGATTTGCGGAAGGGACTTCGCGAGCTTGTGGAGGCCTCGGTGAAACTGCACACGCGCCGTCCGACCTTGCAGGTATATATGGTGGGCGAGGGCGCGGGCAGGCCGCAGGTGGCAAGCGCGATTGAAGCAGCCGGTGCCGCGAGCTACATCCACATGCTTCCAGCGTGTGCGCCGGACGATGTCGCGGTGTGGATGGCGGCGGCTGATGTCGTTACCTTGCCGAGTTATATGGAAGGATGTCCGAATGTGATTCTGGAGGCGCTGGCCTGTGGGCGCCCGGTTGTTGCGACGCGCGTCGGTGGCATTCCAGAGATCATGAGCGATGCCTGCGGACAATTGATTCCGCCTCGCGATGCGGCGGCGCTGGCTGAAGCGCTGGATTCGGTGCTTGCGAGAAACTGGGTCGCTGCTGCGATCTCGGCCCACTGGAGCCGAAGCTGGAACACGGTTGCCGCGGAGTTGCTCGACATCTTCGAGTCGCTGACGATGGATCGGCAGGAGGCGAGCCATGGGTAACGGCTCGGTCTATCGGGGAGAGACACGATTCGCGGGCCGCAGCCTTTGGAGATGGCTGCGTGGTCTATTGGTGGTGATCGGGCTGATCACCGTGCTGGCCATTGCAACGCCGATGGACTATTGGTGGGCGCACGCTTATGCCGGGCCAATTGTGCAGCCCAAGGGCGACGTGCTGATCCTGCTGAGCGCGGCGAACGACGACAAAGGCTTCATCTCGTACTCGTCCTATTGGCGCGCGCGTTATGCGTTGTCTGCGTGGCAGACCGGCGGCTTCAGGACGATCGTGATCACCGGCGGAGGCGGCCGTGGAATCCGCGACTTCCTCGCTGCGGAGGGCGTGTCTCGGGAGTCAATGGTTGCCGAGTGGAAGTCGACGAGCACGCGCGAGAACGGGATCAACACGGCGCAGCTGGTCCGCGGGATGCCCGGCAAAAAGGTGCTGCTGACCAGCGACTTTCACATGTTCCGCGCGGTTCGAGTCTTCCGCAAACTGGGCGTGGAGGTGACGCCCGACCCCGCACCCGATGTGATGAAGGTCAGCGAGCATTGGTACGGACGCTTTTCGGGATTTGAATCGATGGTGATGGAGACCACCAAGATCGTTTATTACCGGCTTCGCGGATGGGTATAAAAACCGCAACCATTGTGTCGTGACAAGAGATCATTCTTCGGTAGCGTGCAAGATGCATCGAAAGAGGATCAGGCAATAGTAGAGCTCCTTCGGAACAGTGCGGAGTCCTATGCGCAACCGCAGTGGTGAGAATCCATCCTTCGCTCATCTTTTTGCCGGCTCTCTGTCAGAGCTGATGCATCCTCCTGCGGCTCAGATTCCGTTTCTGGACGGATTGCGTGCCATCGCGATTCTGCTTGTGGTCAGCGGGCACCTCAGCGCGAAGTACGCGAGTGCATATGGTCCGACAATTTATTCCAGGCTGCCGTTTGTGGCCAACGGATGGATCGGCGTGGACCTCTTCTTCGTCCTCAGCGGCTTTTTTATTGGCGGCCAGTTGTGGAAGGAGCTCAAGCGCAGCGGAAGTGTGAAGGTAGGCAGGTTTATGCTGCGGCGCGGAATGAGAATCTGGCCGCTCTACTACTTCACTTTTGTTTGCGTTCTGTTGTTTTCGGTAACGATCGGGCACGCGCCGAGGGGATATGGCTGGTCAGACCTGGTCTTTCTCACCAACTTCCACAATCGCGGCCTCGTGGAAGGAAGCTGGTCGCTGTGCACGGAGGAACAGTTCTATATTGTTACGCCGCTGGCACTCTATTTCTTCGCGCGCCATCTGCGTGCGGTGGAGAGATGCAGACCGTGGTTGTGGATGTTATTGTGCCTCGTGCCGCTGCTTCGCGCCGGGCTGTGGGTTCACTTCACAGGACACTTCTTCGTGCACGATCCGGCTCTCTTTTCGCCGATCTACTACAGTTCGGTCACGCATTGCGATGGGCTGATCATCGGGCTGATCATTGCGAACCTGAGGGAGACGCGCGTGAAGCCAACCGCGAAGATCGTGAATCCATGGTCCCTGGTTGCGATTGCGGTCCTTGTCATGGCCGCGCTTCACGTGCTGCAGAAGGAAATCTTCGACTTCAGCGCGCTCGCGATCTTCTTCGGTTCTCTCGTTTGGCTTGGGCTGCAGAGGAAGATCCCGGTCTTCAATTCGCGTGTGTTTTTCTGGATCTCACGGCTGTCGTTCGGCATGTACCTGAACCACGAGTACATGGCTCCGTGGGTCGTCGAAAAGGTCTTGCCGCGCATGATGTTCTCGCATGTCCACCTGCTCTCGAACCTGCTGGGCGTGGCGATTCTTATCATCGCGTCGGCCGCGGTCGCGCTGGTGACGTTCTGCTTTGTCGAGCACCCATTCCTGCAATGGAGAAAGATCGTTATGGGAGGCGCGTCGCACGCTCCGGCAGCCGGCGATTTTACTGCGGTGACAAGGTGAAGCTGTCTGCGGGTCTAGCAGCGAACGATCTTGTCTGAGCGAATCCCCTTGGTAGCGTTACGGGAGTCGACCACGAGCTGCGACTGTTTCACGATATCCGCGTAGTCGTAGTCGGAGTGGTCGGTCATGATGAGCACGCAGTCGTACTGGCCCAGGTCGGTGAGCGGCGTGCAGGTCATGTTCAGGTTGTAGTGGCGGCCGCGGCCCACGGTGGGGAAGTAGGGGTCGTTGTAGAGCACGTCGGCTCCTCGCTCGCGCAACAGCTCGATGAGGGTGAGTGAAGGAGATTCGCGCAGATCGTCGATGTCCTTCTTGTAGGCCATGCCCAGCATGAGAATCTTCGAGCCGTTGATCGGCTTGCGATGCTGATTCAGCGCCTTGGCGATGCTCTGCATTACGAACTCGGGCATCGACTCGTTGACCTCGCCCGCCAACTCGATGAATCGCGTGTTGAAGTCATACTCCTTCGCCTTCCAGCTCAGATAGAACGGATCGATTGGAATGCAGTGGCCGCCGAGGCCGGGGCCAGGATAGAAGGGATGGAAGCCGAAGGGTTTGGTGGAGGCAGCGTCGATGACCTCCCAGATGTCGACGCCCATGCGGATGGAGAGAACCTTAAGCTCGTTGACCAGCGCGATGTTCACGCAGCGGTAGATGTTTTCGAGCAGCTTGGTCATCTCAGCCACACGGGTTGTGGAGACACGGACCGCGCGCGTGAAGATTCCTTCGTAGAGCGTTGCGGCCAGTTCGGTCGCGGTCGCTTCATGGCCGCCAACGACCTTCGGGATGTCGCGGCGTGCGACTGCTGTGTTGCCGGGGTCTTCGCGCTCGGGCGAGAAGGCGACATAGAACACCGGCTCGCCGGGTTTTGTCGTTGAGCTCTTCACTTTCAGATTCTGCTTGTTTTCTTTCTCGAGAATCGGAATCAGCAGATCTTCCGTCGTGCCGGGATAGGTTGTGCTCTCGAGCACGACGAGCTGGCCTTCGCGCAGCCACGGCGCGACGGCGCGCGCGGTGTTCTCGATGAAGCTGAGGTCCGGTTCGCGATGGCCGGTGAGCGGCGTGGGGACGCACATGATGATGGCGTCCTGGGTCGTCAGGCGAGAGAAGTCGCTGGTGGCGGTGAAGCTCTTCGCGCGCGCGGCCTGGATCTCTGCCTCTGTGATGCGGAAGATGTAGGAACGGCCAGCTTCAAGATCTGTGACCTTCTTCTGATCGATGTCGAAGCCGGTGACGGTGAAGCCCGCCTCGGCAAACAGGAGCGACAGGGGCAGACCCACGTAGCCGAGTCCGATGACTCCGATGTTGGCGGTGTGCGCCTTAAGACGCTCGAGACGAAGAGTTACAGTGTCGGCGCCGGGGGCGTCGTTGGTGGTCGGCATATACCCTCAATTATTTCATCTGATCCGGATGTAAGTTTTACAGGATGTAAGTTTAAACTGTCCTTGCAGCTTCAATATCACCATAGATGCTGTAGGACGGTTCACCCGAAAGCATTATTGCTTCCGCCCGCTCGGATCGACGATCATCAAAGATGAATGAGGTTGTCTGGGCCAAAACAGGGCAGACACGGAACTCTCAGGTAGAGGTAAGAATGGCACGGTTTCTGATCACAGGTATTGCAGGGTTTATCGGGTCCTCGCTGGCGCACACGCTGGTGGAGCAAGGCCATGAGGTGCGAGGGATCGACAATCTCTCCACCGGGAGCCTTGATAACCTGGCCGATATACGCGACGCGGTCGACTTCCAGCAGATCGATCTGCGCGATCTGGAAGGGCTGCAGGGGGCGTGCAAGGGCGTGGAATTCGTGCTGCACCAGGGCGCGCTGGCCTCGGTGCCGCGCTCGGTGAAGGACCCGCTCGGATCGCACGAGTCCAACATCAATGGAACGCTGAACCTGCTGCTGGCGGCGCGCGACGCCGGCGTCCGCCGCATCGTGTATGCAGCCTCTTCTTCGGCCTATGGCGATCAGCCGACGCAGCCCAAGCAGGAGACGATGCTGCCGATGCCGCTGTCGCCCTACGCGGTCCAGAAGCTTACCTGCGAGTACTACATTCAATCCTTCCATCGCTCCTATGGTCTTGAGGGCATCTGCCTGCGCTACTTCAATATCTTTGGGCCCAGGCAGGCGGCCGACTCGCCATACTCCGGCGTGATCGCGCAGTTCATCTTCAAGATGATGGCAGACGAGACGCCGACGATCTTTGGCGATGGCCTGACCAGCCGCGACTTTACCTTCATCGACAATGCCGTCAACGCCAATCTTCTGGCCTGCCAGGCTCCGCCGCAGGTGGCGACCGGGCGGGTGTTCAACGTGGGAACAGGGAAGAGCCGGACCTTGAACGAGGTCTACGCCGGCATCGCCGAGTCGCTGGGCTTCACTCGTGCGCCGCTCTATGGTCCAACCCGGGCCGGTGACGTGAAGCATTCGCTGGCGAACATTGAGCGGGCCCAGACCGAGCTTGGATACGCCCCGAAGGCCGACTTCCGTGAAGGCCTTGCAAAGACCGTCGACTGGTATCTGGAGCAGAGCAGGAAGCGCGAGACTGTAGGCGCCTGAAATTTTCATCCTGAGCGGCCCGGTGGAGAGCGCAGGCCCATTCTGCTCAGCTCAAGACGCCGAGCTCATTGCGTCGTGACAGGCTTATCCAGCAGCGAAAGACTCTTGGTCTTGGGCCGCAGACCGAGGACCTCAAATCCCATCACCTTACTTTTAAGCACATAGATCAGCAGATTGTTGCCGAACGTGTCGGCCGGCGCCATCAGAAAGCCTGTGCCTAGCACGAAGTCCTGCGTATTGTTGATGAGCCCTTCGATCGTCTCCCCATCATCGAACCGCACCCGAACCCAGAGACACTCCGTCGCAGGAAGATGATCGTGAAAGCGCAGATCGCGCCGTCGGACCTCGCCGGCGAAGTCACGCACGAAGAAGACGGCCTTCACATTCTCCAAAGGCACATCTTCCACCCCGCCTGAATCGAGCAGGGTTACGCGAATGCTTTCGCGGCCCTGATCTTCCGGGGAAAAGCTGCCGGCGGAGGTAGTCCACTGTGCCTTCTCGGCGTACCCCTTGAGGGCCCCGTCGCTGCGCTGGACAACGACTCTGTAGTACGACTCTGGGTCAAGCATCCTTGGGTTAGTCCATCAGGCCCGTTTGGGGGCAAGTTCGTATTGTTTGATCTTGTACAGCAGGGCCTTGTAGCTGATCTGCAGCTCAGTGGCGGCGGCCTTCCGGTTCCATCCCGTGCTCTCCAGCATCTGCGCGATCGCGCTGGCCTCAGCCTCGCCCTTCAGGCTGCGCACGATCTGCTTCAGGCCGGCTCCATCGGTGGTGTCATGGGAGCCGTTGTTCTCATTGCGGAACGCCGAGTAGGGGCTCATCTCGGCCAGGATCGGGCGCTCGTCGCCGAGAATGAGATAGCGATTGATCACGTTCTCCATCTCGCGCAGATTGCCGGGCCAGGCGTAGCGGCTGAAGGCGTCCAGAAGCGCAGCCGAAAGCGGCAGTTGAGGCCGGCTGTACCTCTTGGCGACCTTGCGCATGAAATAGGAGGCGAGCAGCGGAATCTCTTCGCGGCGCTCGCACAGCGGCGGCACCGAGAGCGAGAAGCCGTTGAGGCGATAGTAAAGATCCTCACGAAAGGACTTGCGCGCAATGGCCTCTTTCATGTTGATGTTGGTCGCGGCGATGACACGCACGTCGACGCGCATGACCGAGCGGCTTCCAAGCCGGGAGAAGGAGCCATCCTGCAGCACCTGCAGCAGCTTCGCCTGCAGGATCGCGGGCATCTCGCCGATCTCGTCCAGAAAGATGGTGCCGCCGGTGCATATCTCGAATTTGCCGGGCTTGGTCTTCACCGCGCCGGTAAAGGCTCCCTGCTCATAGCCGAAGAGCTCGCTCTCGAGCAGGTCAGCAGGCATGGCCGCGCAGTTCACCTTCAGGAACATGCGGTTGCTGCGCAGTGACATCTTGTGGGTGTAGAGCGCAAGGATTTCCTTGCCCGTGCCGCTTTCGCCCAGGATCAGGACAGGGATATCGGAGCGTGCGACCAAGGCCGCCTGGGCCTGCAGCTCGCACATCCGCTTGCTGGAACGGACAAAGGAGTGGTTCTCATCCAACGGGATTTCCTGCGGCTCGGCGGGAATGATGCGCTGGGCAGCGGAGAGATGGTCCTGGATCGCGGACTCCAGGTTGCCGTCGATGAAGGGCTTCAGGACGATACCGCGCGCGCCGATCCGCGTGACCACTTCCAGGTCCCTGACCTCGGCCGTGCAGGAGAGCATCACGATGGGCACGTCAGGCAGGGTGGCCCGTATATGCGAGAGCACGGTGAGCGACTTCTCCATGCTCTCCCACTCCAGCAGGATCAGGTTCGGTGTGGCCTCATTATGAAGCTGCTCGAGGAGCGGCTCTTCCTCGCAGAACAGGCTCAGCGAGTACTCCGAGCCCAGCGTCTGGCGGAGATAGTCCAGAACGTCGGGATTTGAGTCCAGAACGCAAAGGTGCGGCAACGCCCTAAGGCCAGTCACCTTCGCATCGAAGACCGGACGATCAAGTGTGGTAGCCATTCCCAGTAACTCCGGCGACACAGGCTGCAAACCTATG
>Ga0207933_1001335_pt1 | contig 19110 bp, 16 predicted proteins | sample NGESurdeep092012_4_FD_184488 | JGI IMG/M metagenome (GOLD analysis project Ga0207933, IMG submission 184488) | Arctic peat soil microbial communities from Barrow, Alaska - NGEE Surface sample F53-3 deep-092012 (SPAdes) | ecosystem: Environmental > Terrestrial > Soil > Wetlands > Peat ...
TCGGTCTGCACATGGCGCAGGTTTTTTTGGCCGGCTCCTACAAATTTCCCCGCGAACTGAACTGGGCGACCGGCGTGCTGCTTTTGGGATTCACTCTGGTCATGGGTTTTACCGGCCAGCTTTTGCGCGGGGATCAAAACGCCGTCTGGACCGTGGTCGTCGCGGCGGAACAAATCGGGCGCGTGCCGTTCATCGGCCAATGGCTCGCGCATTTTACGCTCGGCGGCGACACCGTGGGCGGCGCGACCTTGACCCGCTTTTTTGCGATTCACGTTTTCGTGATGCCAGCCTTCATTTTTGTCTTTGTCGGGCTGCACCTCTGGCTCATCCTGCGCCACGGAATTTCCGAGCCGCCCAAACCCGGCCAGTTGGTTGACCCCAAAACCTACCGCGCGGAATATAAAGAACTGCTTGAAAAAAAAGGACGCCCGTTCTGGCCGGACGCGGCGTGGCGCGACGTGGTTTTTTGCGTCGCCATGATCGTGGTCATCGCCGCGCTGGCGTTTTTTTCCGGCGCGCCCCAATTGGGAAAACCGCCCGACCCCAGCATCACCACGGCCAGTCCGCGACCGGACTGGTATTTGCTCTGGTATTTTGCCGTGCTCGCCTTGATGCCGCACGGAACGGAACAGTATTTTCTGGTTTTCGGCCCGCTGCTCGTGGGAATTATTTTGATCGCGCTGCCGTTTGTTTTCAATCGCGGCGAACGCAGCCCGCGCCGGCGACCGTGGGCGGTCGCCGCCGTTTTGATGACCGTGGTGATGATTGTGACGTTGTGGATCGAAGGCGCAAAATCGCCGTGGTCGCCCAATTTCAAAGCGCAACCATTGTCGGCGTCCGTCGTGGGCGCGACCAACGGCCCGGTCTTCATCGGCGCGCAATTGTTTCACGACAAAGGCTGTTTGAACTGTCATTTGATCGCGGGTGACGGCGGTCGTCGCGGACCGGATTTAACCGATATCGCCGACCGATTGTCGAAAGATCAAATGATTTTGAAAATTGCCAACGGCGGCGTGAACATGCCTGCGTATGCCGCCAATCTCACGCCGGCGGAAATGGACGCGCTTGCGGCCTTTCTGCAATCGCGTAAAATTCATTGATCCGCACAAAAGAAAATGAAAAAAGATTTCAAAGTGGGAGATCATGCGGGGTGGAACTCGGAAGCCGGCCACGTCCGGGGAACGATCCGGAAAAAGATCACCTCGGCCATCACGTTCAAGGGTTGCACGTTCGCGCCTCGAAGGAAGAGCCGCAGTATTTGATCGAAAGCGACACGACCGATCATCTGGCCATGCACAAGGGTTCGGCGCTCAAGCGGCTCAAAGGCAAATCATGAGGTGTTCACCCAATGGCATTCAAGCGGCCGTTATTCAACTCGCGTGGCATAAGTTTCGGCGTCAAACAATGGATGGCTTCAATGGCTTTCCGTCGAGCCTTTTTCCATCAACCGCTTGGTGAGAAACACCAGGCCACCCATCTGCACCCATTCCGACACGATGTTGCCCACGACTTGTCCCCATTTGCTTTGCGCCTCCATCCGCGAGAATAAGATTGCCCAGCCGATGCCGGTCACAATGATGAACAACAATAAGGAATGCCGCCACAAAAAGTCTAATGTCCGGTTATGTAATCGCCCTTTCACGCGCCGACTCTCTGCCGAATGGAATTCCAACAGATACTTTGTGCCGAAGATGATAATGACTGAACCGCTCCAGTCGGCAATCGCATTGCCGAAAAATGAACCGAGATGGGTCTTGGGATCAGCGTAGTAATAGCAAACAATCCACAGGGTGAGCAGACCAACCGCCACGATGGTCAAGGAATGATGATAAAAGAATTCCTTATACTTGCCGCGTTTGGTTTTAGTCATGGAATGAATCTGCCGCGCCCGAAGATTTTGGCAAGCAGTCAGAAGATGGCATATCCCGTCTGGATTGAAAAACTGACTTCAAATCGGGACAACGAACTTGCGCGACCAGTTCGATGTGGCGATGTTGAATCTTGATGGTTTCGACGGCTCCTTCATTCCAATTGATTTGGATGACCATCCGGTTCGGGTTCGCCGGCAGCAGTTTGGCGGCTGACTGCGGACGGTGGAAGAATGGCCGTTCTTTCATGGGAGGAGGTAAGCACGAAAAACCGAGATGGCGCTATGGGGTGTTCACCCCATTCATTTCTTCGCGTTCAAAAGATACAGTTTTCGGATGATCGCGTGCCTGGGCGTGGCATGGTCGTTTGATTATGAAAAAAACGAGAAACCATTTTGAAAATCCGGGTGACACTTAATCAAATGAACAAATTAGTGGCATGTCAAACGTGCGGGCTGGTGCAGGATGCGACCGATGTCCCCAAAAATTCGGTGATTCAATGTGCCCGCTGCCATTTTCAAATTTTTCATCGCCGCGTGGACAGCCGCGTGCGCACGCTGGCATTTTCGCTCGCCGCCTTGATTCTTTATTTTCCATCGAACATTTATCCCATTGTCACCGCCGAATATCAGGGACAACACATTCAGACGACGATTTTTCAGGGAATCAGTTCGCTGTTCTCGCTCCACCAATACTTCATCGCGGCGCTGATGTTTTGCACGAGCATCTTGACGCCGGGATTGAAAATCATCGGGCTGATTTTCATCACGCTCACCCTCGACTGGCCGCATTGGAAAAAAACGCGCACATGGATTTTCAAAATCATCCGCATCATTGATCCATGGAACATGCTCGAGGTTTTTTTGCTGGCGATCTGCGTTTCCATGGTCGAACTGGGCGAAGTCGCCACGGTGCATCCGGGACGCGGCGTTTTTTCGTTCGCCGCCGTCGTCGTGCTGACGCTGCTGGCGACGTTAAGTTTTGATTCGCGCCTGCTCTGGGATTCGCCGGCGGAGAAAAAACATTATGGATGAAAAATCACACGCGCCGCCAAAGGCGATAATCAAAAAAAGTCATTTGAGCTGGTTCCTGTGGCTCATCCCGGTTGCCGCCGCGCTTTTGTGCGCGCGGTTTGTCTGCGATGACATCATTTCCGCCGGGCCGACCGTTACGATTTTTTTTGAAAATGCCGGCGGATTGCAGGCGCAAAATTCTCTCGTAAAATATCGCGGCGTAAAGATCGGCGAAGTCCAAACCCTGAAACTCACCCAGGACCGGCGGCACGTCGCCGTCAAAGTGCAACTGGACGCTTCCGCCGCGAGCGTCGCGCGGCAAGGCTCGGTTTTTTGGATCGTCCGGCCCGAAGTCAAGCTTGGATCTTTGAGCGGATTACAGACCATCGTTTCAGGCGATTACATCGCCGTCCAACCCGGCAACGGCGCGCGCACCAACATTTTCGTCGGCGCGGACAAAGAGCCGATCAAGCCGGTCAAAGCGATGGACATCCTGTTGCTCGCGCCGAAACTCGGTTCATTGCAGCCGCAATCGCCGGTTTTCTATCGGGAAATTCAGGTTGGCGAAGTGCTGGATTGCCGGCTCGGCGACGACGCCCGCGAAGTCGTCATCCATGCCCGCATCGAGGAAGAATACGCTCCGCTCGTGCGGATGAATTCCGTATTTTGGAATGCCGGGGGACTCAACGTCCACATCGGCTTGTTCAGCGGCGCGAACATCAGCGCCGAATCCGCCCAAACCCTCATCAACGGCGGCATTGAATTCGCCACGCCGCCTGATTTTCAAAGCGAGGCAACCAATGACACTATTTTTGACCTGAATGAAAAATCCGAAGATGAATGGGAAAAATGGTCGCCCGCCATTCCGCTTCATTCCATGCCGGAGACGATGACAAATAAAATCTCTTTGCCGAACTTAAATAATAAAAATCCACGGTAGGGTTTTACCCCATAGTGAAACCGCTTGCACCGGAGTAATTTTGACTTATGTAACGAGACCGGCGGTGTTGATCAACGACCGGCGGCCAAAGATCACTGAAACTGGAATGAGCCACACGATTTCAAATGAATGAGAAGATTGAGCAGCTTGAAGTTTCCGCTTACCGGGTGCCGACCGATTTTCCCGAATCGGACGGCACGTTGAAATGGGATTCGACCACCCTCGTATTGGTGGAATTCAGCGCCGGCAACGCGCGCGGTTTTGGCTACACATATTCCAGCCGATGCTGCGTGGAGTTGATTCGCGAAGTGCTTTTTCCCGTCGTCCAAGGCAAGTCGCCGATGGAAGTCCGCTTGCTTTGGGATTCAATGGTGAACGCGACGCGAAATCTCGGACGGCCCGGCATCGTTTCCAGCGCCATCGCCGCCGTGGACATCGCGTTATGGGACTTGAAAGCGCGCCTGTTGAATCTGCCGCTCGCGCAGTTGCTCGGACAAGTGCGCGCGACGATTCCCATTTATGGCAGCGGCGGATTCACCTCTTATTCAATCGAACAATTGCGCGAACAACTTGGCGGCTGGGTGAAGGAGGGAATCTCGCGCGTAAAAATGAAGATTGGCCGCGAGCCTGAACATGACGTGGCGCGTGTTCGCGCGGCGCGTGAAGCCATCGGCGAAACGGCGGAATTATTCGTTGACGCCAACGGCGCTTACAGCCGCAAACAGGCGTTGGAAAAAGCGGAGCAATTTGTTGAATTCAACGTCACCTGGTTTGAAGAGCCGGTCGTGTCCGATGACCTCGCGGGGCTGCGGTTGATCCGCGACCGCGCGCCGGCGGGAATGGACATCGCGGCGGGCGAATACGGCTACGACGCGGTTTATTTTCGGCGCATGTTGGAAAGCGGCGCGGTGGACGTGCTGCAAGCGGACGCAACGCGGTGCGCGGGCGTGACAGGTTTCATGCAGGCGGCGGCGTTGTGCGATTCTTTTCTCATCCCGCTTTCGGCGCACACCGCGCCTTCGGTTCATGCGCATCTTTGCTGCGCCGCTTCGGCGCCGCGGCACGTTGAGTATTTCCACGACCACACGCGGATTGAGCAAATGTTTTTCGAGGGCGCAGCCAGATCAACGGCGGGCCAACTCCGGCCCGATTTATCGCGTCCGGGATTGGGGCTGGAATTCAAACGCGCCGACGCCGGGCGCTTCAAACTTTGACCGCCATGAACGCAAACAAACAAAAACTCCTTCACCCGCCGGCGGCCGCCGGTGACGGAAACCGAGGATTAAAATATGAGCGAACAAGTTAGCGATTTTCTTCTGAAACGACTCTCCGCCTGGGGAATCAAGCGCATTTACGGATTTCCCGGCGACGGCATCAACGGCATCATGGGCGCGCTGAATCGCGCGGGCGACCTGATGAAATTCGTGCAGGTGAGGCACGAGGAAATGGCCGCCTTCATGGCGTGCGCGCATTCCAAATTCACCGGCGAAGTCGGCGTTTGTCTCGCCACGTCCGGGCCGGGAGCGATTCATTTATTGAACGGCCTCTATGACGCCAAGATGGATCATCAATCGGTCGTCGCGATCATCGGACAACAAGCGCGTTCGGCCTTGGGCGGAGATTACCAGCAGGAAGTGGATTTGATTTCGCTCTACAAAGACGTGGCGCACGAGTTCGTCCACATGGTCTCCAATCCGAACCAGGTGCGCCATCTCGTGGATCGCGCGGTGCGAATCGCGAAAGTCAAACGATGCGTCACCTGCATAATTATTCCTAACGACGTGCAGGAACTTGCCGCGGTCGAGAAACCGCCGCGCGCGCACGGCACGATTCATTCCGGCATCGGTTTTCCCTCGCCACGCATCATTCCGAACGACGCTGATTTGCGCAAGGCGGCGGAAGTTTTGAATTCTGGAAAAAAAGTGGCGATGCTCATCGGCGCCGGCGCGCTCGGCGCGGCGGACGAGGTGCTGGAAGTCGCCGAACTGTTGGGCGCGGGTGTTGCCAAGGCGTTGCTGGGAAAAGCGGCGTTGCCGGACGATCTGCCTTTCGTCACCGGCTCCATTGGTTTGCTCGGAACCAAGCCGAGTTGGACCATGATGACCGAGTGCGACACTTTGCTGATGGTCGGTTCCAATTTTCCTTATTCCGAATTTCTGCCCAAGGAAGGCCACGCGCGCGGCGTGCAAATTGACATTGACGGCGGATTGTTAAGCATCCGTTATCCGATGGAAGTGAACCTGATGGGTGACAGCGTCGAAACGTTGCGCGCCCTGATTCCGCTATTGAAACGAAAAGAAGACCGGTCGTGGCGGCAGATGTTGGAAAAGGAAATCAAAGAATGGTGGAAGGTGCTGGAGGCGCGCGCGATGAACAGCGCCAATCCAATCAATCCCCAGCGCATGTTTTGGGAACTCTCGCCGCGCCTGCCGGATAATTGCATTCTTTCTTCCGACTCCGGCACTTCGGCAAATTGGTTCGCACGGGATTTGAAAATTCGGCGCGGCATGATGGCGTCGCTGTCGGGAAACCTTGCGACGATGTGCCCAGGCGTTCCCTACGCCATCGCCGCGAAATTTTGTTTCCCCGACCGCGTCGCGATTGCGCTCGTCGGCGACGGGGCAATGCAAATGTTGGGCAACAACGGATTGATCACGATCTCGAAGTATTGGAAGGAATGGAGCAATCCATTGTTGATCATTCTTGTGCTCAACAATCGCGATTTGAACCAGGTAACTTGGGAACAACGCGCCATGGAAGGCGATCCCAAGTATGAAGCTTCGCAGGACATTCCTGATTTTCCGTTCGCGCGTTACGCCGAATTGCTCGGTCTTCGCGGCATCTTTGTGAACAAGCCGGAACAAATCGGCGAAGCGTGGGATCAGGCGCTCTCATCGGACCGGCCCGTCGTGCTGGAAGCTTACACCGATCCGAATGTGCCGACGCTTCCGCCGCACATCTCCTTCAAGGAAGCGGAAATGTTTGCGAAGGCATTGATCAAAGGTGATCCCGAAGAAATCGGAATCATCCGGCAGACGTTCAAGGACGCGGTCGAATCCTATCTGCCTCACAAAAAGTGAAACAACGAAATGGCCATGTCATCAACAATAAGCATTAACAAACATCCGCTTCACGCAACGCGGATTCCACCCCGGTCTGCCCGTGCGATTTCATTGTGCGGCAGCTTTTCATCTCCGCATAATGTATGAAATCTTCATCTGCAATCAAAGAGCAACCACGTCCCGCTTCCCGGACAAACGCCGTCAACAGTTCCAATGTTGATGCGCAAGGTTTGGAACGCGCGCTTCGCGCCACCGTTCGCGGCGAAGTGCGGTTTCAGGATGGAGACCGCGCGCTTTATGCGACCGACAGCTCGAATTATCGCCAGGTTCCGATTGGCGTCGTGATTCCGCATGATGCCGGCGACGTGGCCGCAACGTTCGCGGCCTGCCGGAAGTTTGACGCGCCGATCACTTCGCGCGGCTGCGGCACGAGTCTGGCCGGCCAATGCTGCAACGTCGCGGTGATCATTGATTACACGAAATACATGAACCATGTGGTCGAACTCGATGCCGCCAACAAACGGATGCGCGTCGAGCCGGGCATCGTGCTGGACGTTCTCAACCACACGGCGAAAACGAGCGGCTTGATTTTTGGCCCCGATCCCGCGACGCACAACCATTGCGCCATCGGCGGCATGATCGGCAACAACTCATGCGGCGTGCATTCCGTGATGGCCCAATTTTACGGCGGCGGCGCACGGACTTCCGACAATATTGAGTCGTTGGAAATTCTCACCTACGACGGTTTGCGGATGAGAGTTGGAAAAACGAGCGACGCCGAACTGGAACAGATCATCCGTGACGGCGGCCGACGCGGGGAGATTTACCAGGGCTTGAAAGCGATCCGCGACAAATATGCGGATTTGATTCGCAGCCGGTATCCTAAAATTCCGCGCCGGGTTTCCGGCTACAATCTCGACGAGTTGCTGCCGGAAAACGGTTTCAACGTCGCCCGCGCCCTTGTCGGCACCGAGAGCACTTGCGTCGCGATTCTCGAAGCGACGTTGCAATTGATGCACGACCCGCCGGTGCGCTCGCTCCTTATGCTCGGTTATCCTGACGTTTATTGCGCGGGCGATCATGTGCCGGAAGTTCTCAAACACAAACCGGTCGGTCTGGAAGGAATGGATGACGTGCTCGTCAAAGCGATGCATACAAAGCAACTGCACATTCACGATGTGGGGATGTTGCCGAAGGGCAACGGCTGGCTGCTGGTGGAGTTTGGCGGCGATTCCAAGGCGGAAGCCGACGAGAAGGCGCGCGTTTTAATGAAAGAACTGGCTGAAAAAAAGGACGCACCGACGATGAAACTGTTCGTTGATTCGGTTGAAGAACAGAAAATGTGGAAAGTGCGCGATTCCGGTCTCGGCGCTTCGGCCCGCGTGCCGGGCGAGTTGGACACGTGGGAAGGCTGGGAGGATGCGGCGGTTCCGCCTGAAAAAGTGGGCGCATATCTGCGCGACTTCCGCGCGCTGCTCCAAAAGTTCGGTTATCTCTGCACCCTCTACGGCCACTTCGGCCAGGGTTGCATTCACACGCGCATAGATTTCGGATTGAAAAACGCCGAGGGCATCAAGCAATATGTCGCGTTCACCAGTGAAGCCGCCGATCTGGTGATACGTTACGGCGGATCGCTCTCCGGCGAACACGGCGACGGGCAATCGCGGGGCGAATTGCTGCCGAAAATGTTCGGCGAGGAATTGGTCGGGGCGTTCCGTGAATTCAAGGCGCTCTGGGATCCGGAATGGAAAATGAATCCGGGCAAGATCGTGCGCCCGTATCGGCGCGATGAAAATCTCCGTTACGGCGAACATTATGATCCGCCGCAGTGGACGACGCACTTCAAGTTTCCCGACGATAAAGGCAGTCTTTCCTACGCCCTCGAACGCTGCGTCGGCGTGGGTCTGTGCCGCCGGCAGGAGGAAGGCACGATGTGTCCGAGCTACATGGTCACGCGCGAAGAAAAAGATTCCACGCGCGGCCGGGCGCGGCTGCTCTGGGAAATGCTCGACGGCCAGGTGATCGGCAAACGAGGCTGGCGCGAAGAGGCGGTGAAAGACGCGCTCGATCTTTGCCTCTCCTGCAAAGGCTGCAAGGCCGACTGTCCGCTCAACGTTGACATGGCGACTTACAAGGCCGAGTTCCTCTCGCATTATTACGAGAAACGTTTGCGTCCCATTCACGCTTACGCCTTTGGACTGATTCACAAATGGGCGCGGCTGGCTAGCATAGCGCCGAAGCTCGCTAATTTTTTCGGACAGCACGCGATTTTTGGGCGGCTGGCAAAATGGATCATCGGGGTCGCCCCGCAGCGGAGCCTGCCGCCGTTCGCGGAAGAAAATTTCAAAGACTGGTTCCGCAAACGTCCCCGTCCGGCGCAAACCGAAACCAAACCGGCGGTCATTCTCTGGCCGGACACCTTCAACAATTATTTTCATCCGTGGGTCGCCCAGGCGGCGGTGGAAGTGTTGGAAGACGCCGGTTTTCGCGTCGAAGTGCCGCAACAGAACATGTGTTGCGGACGGCCTTTGTATGACTACGGGATGCTCGACACCGCCGAGAGATGGCTGCGCCAGATTTTGGATGTGATGCGCCCCGAGATTGAAGCGGGCACACCTTTCGTCGTGCTGGAACCCAGTTGCGGAACCGTGTTCCGTGACGAGCTGATCAATCTGTTGCCTAATGAACAAAACGCGCAACGGTTATACAAGCAAACTTATCTCTTGAGCGAATTCCTGATCAAATACGCGCCGCATTATCCGGTGAAGCAGCTCGACCGCAAGGCCGTGGTGCAGGCGCATTGTCATCATCGCTCGGTCATAAAAATCAAGGACGAGGAAGCCTTGCTCAAAAAACTCGGACTGGATTTTCAAATGCTCGATTCGGGTTGTTGCGGCATGGCCGGAGCGTTTGGGTTTGAGAAAGGCGAGCATTACGAAGTGTCGGTCAAATGCGGCGAACGGGTCCTGCTTCCCGCCGTGCGCAAGACGGACAACGACACGCTGGTCATCACCAACGGATTCAGTTGTCACGAACAAATTTTGCAGCAGGCGAACCGGCAGGCATTGCATCTGGCAGAAGTTTTGCAAATGGCGATGAAACAGGGAACCGTCCGGCCGCCTGAAAAAAGCTAAAAAGTTCAAGCATGAAACCTGAAATCATTCATGCAGCCAATCTATGAATAACAAAATTGGACATACCAGATGGGTAATACCGGAAGGTTACATTCCGCCCGGCAGTCACGGACCCGCGCCGGAATTCACCAGCCATGAAGCTTTTTGCGTCCTTAACACGAATGAAACGGACGCGCATCTGGCGGTAACTATTTACTACACCGATCGCGATCCGGTCGGACCTTACCGGCTCACGGTCGCCGCCCGGCGCACCAAACATTTTCGTTTTAACAACCTTAATGATCCCGAACCGATTCCGCTCGGCACGTCGTATTCGAGCGTGATCGAATCGGATGTTCCCATCATTGTGCAGCACACACGCCTTGATTCACGCCAAAGCGAAAACGCCCTGATGACCACCATCGCTTATCCGTGTCCCAATTAAACAATCTTGATAAATCAATCCGAAAATGCCGCCGGTAGAAATCATCAAGCCCGACCTTCCTCAAAGGATTGTGATTGTGGGTGGTGGTTTTGCCGGCGTGACTTTGGCGCAGCGGCTGGAACACTTGCTGCCCGCACAGACGGAAATAGTTGTTCTTAGCGCGGAAAATCATCTGGTCTTCACGCCCATGCTCCCCGAAGTCGTGGGGCGAACCATCTCTCCGCTGCATGTCGTCGTGGCTGGCCGCCAGTTGACCCGGCGCACGAAGTGGCTGGAAGCGCGCGTCAGCCGGATTGACCGCGAAAAAAACGAAGCGCATTTCCTTCGCAACGACGGAACGGCGGCTTCAATGCGTTACACGCATTTGGTGCTGGCTTGCGGGGCGGCGGCGAATCGGGAGGAGATTCCAGGGCTGGCTTCGGTGGGTTACGCGTTGAAAACGGTGATGGATGCAATCGTCATGGGCAATGATTTGATCGGCAACTTTGAAGCCGCCGCAACTGAACCTGACGCAGAAATGCGCCGGCGATTGATCACGATTGTTGTCATTGGCGGAGGCTTTAGCGGTGTGGAGATTGCCGGACATATTGCGGATTTGATGCGGGCAATCCACCGGTTCTATCCCGAGTTGAAGCATGAAACCCCGCACGTCGTCCTGTTGCATAAAGGCAAACGCCTTCTGCCGGAGTTGCATCACGAGTCATTGTCCAAGTTCACATTGCAGAAACTCCGACAAAACGGAATCAAAGTGCGACTGGAAACGACAGCCAAGAAAGTTGACTCCATCGCGGTGCATCTGGCTTCGGGTGAGCCAATCGAGACGGGAATGATTGTCTGCACAATCGGCACGGAGACGCATCCGCTGATCAAGGGTTTGGGTCTCACTTTGGAAAAAGGCCGGCTGAAGACCGACCCGGACATGAATGTGAGTGGCACGACCAATCTCTGGAGCATCGGCGACTGCGCGCTGGTTCCTAACGCTTACGATGACCGGCCAAGTCCGGCGACCGCGCAGTTCGCCGTGCAGCAGGCGCGGCAGTTGGCGGAGAATCTTAAACTCAACTCACAAGGCGCGACGACGAAGCCGTTTTATTTTCGTCCGCGCGGAATGCTCGCCAGCATCGGTCATCGCAACGCCGTGGCGGTCATTTATGGAGTCAAGCTTTCCGGCTTCATCGCGTGGATTTTATGGCGGGGAGTCTATTTGGCAAAACTGCCGACATTCAGCCGCAAACTGGAAGTGGCCATCAGTTGGGCCGTTAGCATTCCCTTTCCGTCGAACATTGTTCAACTTCGGCTGTCTAAAAAACAGGCGCGGGATGCAGGCGGTGAACAGGCAGTGAACAGTTTGTGATAATGACGGATTACCCTGATTTCGCCCACGGCGGCTGATTACAGAACCAAATATATTATGCCAACATCAAATCATATCGCGCCGGGTGCTCCCGGCATCGCGCCGCGCTGGACTTCCAGCGCCAAGGACGGCATCGGCACGGCCTATCACACCAGTTCCCGGCTTTGGTTCACCTTGAGCCACGGCATCGTCAACGAGGTTTATTATCCCCATGTGGACACGCCAAACACGCGCGATCTGCAATTTCTCATCACCGACAGCAAGACGTTTTGCCACGAAGAGCGGCGCGACCTCGACCACCGGACCGAATACCCGGAGCAAAACGTGTTGCTTTACCGGCTCACCAACTCGGATCGCAAAGGCCGTTATCGCATCATCAAAGAAATTATCAGTGACCCGCACTCGTCAGTTTTGTTGGTGCAAACTAGATTGGAAATTTTGGATCCGAAGCTGCGCGGCAAGCTGCGTCTCTTTGCGCTGCTCGCCCCGCACCTGGATGGCACGGGGCAAAACAATTCGGCGCGATGGTGCAACCGGGGAGGCCGGAGGTTTTTCCGGGCCGCACGCGAGGATGTTCACATGGTTTTTGGTTGCGCACCGGATTTCACGCGACGTTCTGTTGGATATGTCGGTCACAGCGATGGCTGGCAGGACTTGATGGACAATTTCAAGATGGACTGGGAATTTGAACGGGCCGACGAAGGCAACATCGCACTGACGGGCGAAATTGATTTGTCGCATGGCCTGGAGTTCGTTGTTGCCGTCGCGTTCGGGCGCAGCGCCCAAAACGCTTCGACCAAACTGTTGCAAGCGTTGGCCACACCCTTCGCGGAGCAGCGCGAAAAATATGTCAGCCAATGGCAGCGCACACGTTCCGAAAATGATTTGAGCGCGCACACCAAGGATGGCGCGCATATGGTGCGCTTGAGCCAGTGTGTTTTGCTGGCGCATGAAGACAAGACGTTCCCCGGCGCGTTTGTGGCGTCGTTGAGCATTCCCTGGGGTGAGACGAAGGACGACAGCGATCGCGGCGGATACCATCTGGTCTGGACGCGCGACATGGTGCAATCCGCGACCGCGCTGCTCGCCTGCGGGCGAACCGAATCGCCGTTGCGCGCCCTCATCTGGCTCGCGTGCGTCCAGGAAGCCGATGGCAGCGAGCCGCAAAATAGTTCGATCACGGGCAAACCTTATTGGAAGGGCAGTCAACTGGACGAAGTGGCCGTGCCGATTCTGCTCGCGTGGCGTTTGCGGCGTGCGAACGCGCTCCGGGAGTTCGATCCTTGGAAACTGATTTCACGCGCGGCGGGTTATTTGATTCTCAACGGACCAGTGACCGCGCAGGAACGGTGGGAGGAAAATTCCGGTTACTCGCCTTCGACGCTGGCGGCGATCATCGCGGCTCTGGTTTGCGCCGCGGAATTTGCGCACGACCGAAAGGAAAAAATCGCGGCGAATTTTCTGCTCGCCTACGCGGACTGGCTTTCGTCGAACATCGAAGCTTGGATGGCCACGGATCGCGGTGAACTCGTGAAGGGAAAACCCCGGCACTATGTGCGCATCACTCCCGCCGTTCCGCAACAAGCCGATGGGACGGCTGATCCAAATACTGCTGTCATCCAGATTGCCAACGGCGGCGGCGAGCATCCCGCCCGGAATATTGTCGGCGGGGATTTTCTCCAGTTGGTCCGACTCGGAGTGCGCGCGGCCAATGATCCGCTGATTATTGATTCCATTGCGGTCATTGATCAAATTCTTAAACACGATTTGCCGCAAGGCCCGTGCTGGCGGCGCTACAATCACGATGGCTACGGTCAGAAAGTGGACGGCAGCGCTTACGACGGAACGGGTGTCGGCCGTTCGTGGCCGATTTTGACCGGCGAACGCGGCCATTACGAACTCGCCGCCGGACGCGATCCCATGCCGTTCATTGCGGCGATGGAAAAATTCGCCAACGCGGGCGGCATGTTGCCGGAGCAGCTTTGGGACGCGGACGATTTGCCGGAAAAGCACATGAAGTTTGGCGGCCCGACCGGTTCAGCGATGCCTTTGTGCTGGGCGCATGCGGAATACATTTCGCTCGTGCGCAGCGCCAACGACGGCGTGTGTTTTGATCGAATTGAGCCAGCTTTCCAACGCTACGTCGTCAAGCCAGTTAAAAATTTGCACGAAATGTGGAGCGCCCGTCATTCGATTCGCCGGATGTCTCACGGCAAAATCCTGCGCATCATCATTGCGGGGGATGCAACCATCGTCTGGTCTATCAACGGCTGGGCAAGCACCAACAAATCGGACGCCACTCATATCAGCGCGCTGAATTTGTGGTTCGCTGATCTTCCCACGACGAAATGCCCGGATGGTTCAGTGATCGAGTTCACTTTCTTCTGGAAAAAAGACCAGCGTTGGGAAGGCAAAAATTATTCCGTCACGGTCAGCGAAACAAGCAATGGCAAATAAGTGACCAGCGCAGGAAAACTCAATGAGCCATTACGATGTCATCATCATCGGCAGCGGTGCGGGCGGCGGCACGCTCGCGCTCAAACTCGCGCCGTCCGGCAAACGCATTTTAATTTTGGAGCGCGGCAATTATCTGCCGCGCGAAAAACAGAATTGGGACGCAACGGAAGTTTTTGTAAAGAACCGCTACGTCTCGAAAGACATCTGGCATGACAAGGACAACAAACCGTTTCAGCCGGGTGTGCATTACTTCGTCGGCGGCGCGACCAAGATGTTTGGCGCGGCATTATTCCGGTTGCGGCAGCAGGATTTCACCGCGCATCGCACCGCCGATGGCCTGACACCGGACTGGCCGGTCGGCTATGACGAATTTGAACCTTACTATACGCAGGCGGAAAAACTTTACAACGTCCACGGCCAGCGAGGCGATGATCCGACCGATCCGCCGGCCAGCGCGCCGTATCCGTTTCCGCCCGTCAGCCACGAACCGCGCATACAGGAACTGGCCGATAATTTGAAGCGCGCGGGTTATCATCCGTCGTTCGCGCCGACCGGCATTTTGCTCAATGAAGCGGATATGCCGCACAGCCGCTGCATTCGCTGCGACACTTGCGATGGATTTCCTTGTCTCGTCCACGCCAAAGCCGACGCCGAAGTCATCGCCGTTCGTCCCGCGCTAAAATATCCGAACGTGACGTTGTTGACGAATGCGCATGTGCAAAAATTGGAAACCAATACGAGCGGAAATGAAATTACTAAAGTCATCGTGGAGCGCGAGGGTCAGCGCGAAGAATTTTCCGGCGGCATCGTGGTCGTTTCCTGCGGCGCGGCGAACTCGGCGCGCCTGCTGTTGATGTCCGCCAACGACCAGCATCCGCGCGGCCTGGCGAATGGTTCGGACTTGGTCGGACGCAATTACATGTTTCACAATGCCATTGCGCTCGTTGCCTTGTCGCGGCACGAAAACGAAACTGTTTTCCAAAAAACGCTGACGGTGAATGATTTTTATTTGGGCGCGCCGGACTGCGAATTTCCGCTGGGCAACATTCAAATGCTCGGCAAATCCAAAGGCCCGATGTTTCGCGACGACGCGCCGAAATTTGCGCCGGGATTTTTGCTCGGCGAAATGGCGAAGCATTCCGTGGATTTCTGGCTCACGGCTGAAGACCTTGCTTGGCCGCAAAATCGCGTGACGCTCAATTCAAAAAATGAAATTCAACTGCACTATGAATTCAACAATCTGGAACCGCTCAACCGGCTGCGGAAAAAACTGGAATCCATGCTGGATCATCTCGAATTGCATCCGCATCTCATTCCGAATAATGCCTACATGAAAAAGCATATTCCCATTGCCGGCGTCGGCCATCAATCCGGCACCTGTCGTTTCGGCACCGATCCCAAAACTTCCGTGCTCGACGTGAATTGCAAGGCGCACGAACTTGATAACCTTTATGTCGTGGACACAAGTTTCTTTCCCAGCATCGGCGCGGTGAATCCTTCATTGACCGCCATCGCCAACGCGCTGCGCGTCGGCGACCATCTGCTCCTACGTCTCAAATAAAAATCAAAATGGCGCGACGCCGCGAAATCCTGACCGTATATGCCGCCGGCTTGATTCAAGGCGTGGCGCTGGTCACGTTTCCGGCGGCGAGCGCGGTGTTCACGAGTTCCAGCAACTATGGATTGTCTAGCACGGAATACGGCGGAATGTTTGTGCCGCAGGCGGTCATGGCCATTATCTCATCACTGCTTGGCGCGGGTTTGAGAAAACGTCTCGGCACCAAACTGATTTATCTTCTGGGGTTGTTCGCCAATTTATTGGCCATGACGCTGCTCGTCGTGAGCCGATTTGTGATGAAGGAACATTCATTGGCTTATGCGATTTTGCTGGTCGCCACGGCCTGCATTGGAATTGGTTTTGGATTCACCGTGCCGGCGCTCAATACATTTGCCGCCGCATTTTTTCCGCAAAAGGTGGACCGTGCGGTGTTAACGCTGAACGCGCTTTTGGGTTTGGGAACGGCGCTCGCACCGGTCTTTGTCGCGCTGTTTGTGGGACTCGGAATCTGGTGGGGTCTGCCCGTGCTTGTAGGGGTGCTGATTTTCGGACTGCTGTTGTTCAGCGCTGGTCAGACATTTAAGGACGGCGCAAAATCTCACGCCGCGCAAACGCCGAACGGCAAAAATAAATTTCCCGCACGGTTTTGGATTTTCGCCACGTTTGCCTTGCTCTACGGCGTGTGCGAAACCATGAACGGCAACTGGGCAGTCCCTTACATCACAAAACATTTTGGTGCGAGTGCAGTCATTGCGTCGCTCGCCCTGGCCATTTTTTGGAGCATGGTAACAGCCGGACGCATCCTGTTCGCCGCCATTGAAAAATGGTTTCCCGAAAAAATAGTTTGCCGGGTCTTGCCATTCGTGGTCGCCGCCGCTTTCGTTGCCACTGCGTGCGTGCCGAAAACCAATTCGCTCCTCGGCATCTTAACTTTTGCGGTGGCGGGCCTCGGCTGTTCGGCTCTGTTGCCGCTGACCATCAGTTTCGGCCAGAAAGAACTGACGACCATCGCCGCTTCGGTGGCGGGCGGACTGATTGCGTTCTACCAGGTTGGTTATGGCATCGCCGCTTTCGGTGTCGGCCCGTTGCAAACGTGGGCGGGGTTGGATTTGAACATCCTCTATGGCGGAACAGCGGTTGTCGCCCTTGCGATGGCAGCGGTGTCCTTCGTCGTCACGCGAAAACCCTCTGCGCCGGTTTAAGATTTATCTCAATTATCACTGGCTAGTTTCACTTCGCTCAATTCTCTTACGCGGACTGATGCCGGACCTCGGATCGGAAAATGCATGAGATAGGCTCTGGTGCCCTCGATCTCCGTCTGCCAGCCCCACTCGCATTTTCGGCTGCTGTAAAATGTGTTGAACGCAATCTTTCCGATGAAACAAACCACTTTCGGCCTGTAATTCCGAATGACTCTTAATGCCCGACTTATACCTGCCTGCTCCTCACCCTTTTTCAGCTCTGTTACGTCTATCGTGGGCCGATCAACCAGATTCACAAAATTCAACCCGTATTCCGGCAGAAACTTTTTATCATAAATTTTCTTGAGCAATTGATCGTTTTTCAGATCACTTTCTGCTTCCTGAAGTAATCCGGCCCGATTCAGCAGATACCAAAACATTTTGTTATTGGAAAAAGGCACGCCACGCCGATAAGAACCGGGATGCGGATTTATTCCGATAAACAGTATTCTTGCATTCTTCGATATTTTATAAACGATCATTGATGTTAGTCATTCTAACTTGAGCGGCAACTGGTCGCGTTTCAATGATGCCTTTTTTATAGGTAGCTGCAAATTTTCAGCCGGATAAGTAATCTTGGTGCCCCGGACCTTGGCAAAGGGAGTAAGCGTATGAACCTGACGACGAGTCAGGCTCATGATGTCCTCTGTGCGGATTTTCCGAACCAGCAACGCATCGGCGATGAGCGAGCGATGACAGCGCCAAGGCACCGCTTCGGCGCACATGATCGCAATTTGTTCCTGCGTGGCCAACTGGATCAATTCTTCGAGACTCGCCTCAAATTCCGGCGTTTGCATGTAATCCGCATAACCTCGAAAGGAAGCATTGCGCCAGCCCACATTGAGTGAATCGGGTTTCGCATGACGCAGGCCGCCGAGTCCCGGCATATGAACATAGCCCAAGCCGGCTTTCTTTAATTCTCCGGGCAACGAATCTTTATTGAACTGCGGGTTGTGCCGGGAGCGGGGAATCGTCCGCACATCTGCCACTAGAGAAACGGCGTGCGCTTGCAGCAGACCGATAAACTCCTCAAGCGTGCGCGTGGAGTGACCAATCGTCATCACCAGCGGCAAAGCTTCTTTCTTTGGCGCGTCTTTTTTCACGCCATCTCCGGATTTTTTAATTCTTCGCGCGCTCATGATTTGCTTTTGAGCCGCTTGAGCGCTGACCCTTTGTGCATGGCCAGATGATCGGTCGTGTCGCTATTGATCAAATACTGCGGCTCTTCCTTCGAGGCGCGGACCGTGTAACCCTTGAACGTGATAGCCGAGGTGATTTTTTTCTTGATCGTTCCCTGGACATGGCCGGCTTCCGAGTTCCACCCCACATGATTTCCAACTTTGAAGTCTTTCTTCATTGGTATGATTTCCTATGTTTGATTTGCGTTTTTTCAGGTCAGGAGCGAATCCTCGTGAGAATCATCTTGAACCGCTTTAACGCCTTGAGGGTGTGCGGCTGATTCGCGGGCAGGAGAATCATCTCCCCGCCTTGCAAGCGATGTGGCTTGCCAGTAATGCTGATTTCCGTTTCACCTTCGAGCACATGCACGAGCGCATCAAACGGAACCGTGTGTTCACTCAATCCCTGTCCCTCGTCGAACGCGAAGAGGGTCACGCTGCCAGTTGGCTTCTTGACAATTTCGCGGGTGACAACGGAGCCATTCTGATAGTTCAACAACTCGACGGCCTTTGTGACTTCGCCACCGGGGACCGAAATGCTCTTTCCTGCGTGATCGTTCATAAAATTCTAATAAGAATATGCTGGCGAACTTTGCGATGCCAATGGGGTGTTCACCCCATCCAAAGGTTGCGGAATCGCGATATGCTTTGCCCATGAGGAAACAAATTTTGATATCGGATTCTCGCTGCCACAAACCACTTTCGTTGAAAGAAGAAACACAATTTGTGCCAGGCGGAATCGCCAGCCTTATCGTTCTGGCAGCGTCCGATGAATAGAAGCAAACATGTGGTTGTTTTGGGCGCCGGCTTCGGCGGGTTGATGTTTTGCAAACATTTTCAAATGGCCGATGCGCGGCTGACGGTCGTGGATCGCACGAATT
>Ga0207933_1001337_pt1 | contig 19072 bp, 14 predicted proteins | sample NGESurdeep092012_4_FD_184488 | JGI IMG/M metagenome (GOLD analysis project Ga0207933, IMG submission 184488) | Arctic peat soil microbial communities from Barrow, Alaska - NGEE Surface sample F53-3 deep-092012 (SPAdes) | ecosystem: Environmental > Terrestrial > Soil > Wetlands > Peat ...
TAATAATGCAATACAGGAACACCTGCTTTTTTTAATTCACGAGATTGTTGCAGCAGCCATTCAGTGCCGACAATCTCTACTTCGGCGTCCGTTTTACATTTGATGATCTCATTACTCAGTTCGGTAGGAATATCCACATGAAACGTACGAGGCAAAACAGTTAGTTGCTTTTTGGAAGTGATCGGCTTTAAACCTGGGATAATAGGAATTTGTATTCCCATGTCCCGGCAGTCTTTTACAAATTCAAAATATTTTTTATTGTCAAAAAACATTTGCGTGGTGATATAGTCTGCTCCCGCGTCTACCTTCATTTTCAAATGCCGGAGGTCGCTCTGCAGGTTAGGCGCTTCAAAATGTTTTTCAGGATAACCCGCAACCCCAATACAGAATTGAGTTTTATATCCGTCTCTGATATCATCTTCGAGATAAATTCCGTGATTCAGATTTACCGTTTGCTTCAAAAGATCAATTGCATATGAGTGGCCATCATTTTCCGGTTCAAATACAGCTTCATTCTTTGCTGCGTCGCCTCTCAGCAATAACACGTTATCAACTCCGAGGAAGGCAAGATCAATCAAAGCATTTTCAGTTTCCTGCAAATTAAACCCACCACAAATCAAATGCGGTACTGCATCTATTTTATAGTGATTCATAATAGCCGCGCAAATCCCCACGGTACCCGGCCGCTTGCGTATTTCTACTTTTTCAAACGAACCATCCGCGCGCTTCTTAAATACCTGCTCGCTTCTGTGATAGGTAACGTTAACAAAGGCTGGATTAAATTCCATTAAAGGGTCCAAATGATTGTAAATAGATTCAATCGTTTTTCCTTTTAACGGAGGAAGAATTTCAAATGAGATGGCGGTTCCTCCATTTGCTTTTTTAATATGTTCGGTAACTTTCATTTTTATAAAATAGGTGCAAACTTAAGCGGTAAATGCAATAGTGCAAAGAAATGGAAATGTATTGAGATATTCATGCCCCGGTGAATCAATGAATAAAGAATGCAAGGATACCAGTCGCGATCAAAGTGATGCCTGTGATGATGCCGGCATTATGCTCCAAAGAATGCCAGTTGAGTTTTAATATTCCGAGATATGCCAGTCGCACAAGTATTACCATCCCCAAGGTGGTAATTATTAAATACAATGCGGCGATAAACCAAATAAGCCATTTGGCCTGCGCTCCGGCTAGTAGAAAATAGGCTTCTATTTCCATGCATGGCGAAAGGAACATGGCCAACACCAACGCCGCAATAATTTTTTTCTTTGACATCTTCTTTTTAATTCCATCATCAATATGAAAATGCTTATGGTGATGATGGCGATAAATAAAAAATATCCCTAATAAAATTAAAATTACCGGTGCTATAAAATGAGTAAAATATTCTATCCTGCCTGATAATGTAGCGCCGAGGTATCCAAGAATAAAACCTAAGATTACTGTACTCAACCCATGCGCTATTGCCGCAATAAAAGTTACTTCCGTTACTTCACTCAAGGGCCATTTCTCCTTTCTTCCAATCGCGATAATGGGTAGCCAGTGATTAGGAATAGTGGCGTGCAATAAACTTAAAATAATACTACCAATGATAATACTGAACATGAATGGAATTTATACCCAATGAACCAAAAATAACTTTTTGAGCAAAGAAAGGTTGCAAGATAGTTTTCAGTTATTTATTTTCTGCTATTTTTTTTCGTAACCCAGCCTCGTTCATTCCCCTGTTATTTTTCTTTTGATTTAAATTTTTTCCAACGAGGTGTTGAATCAAACCAACACCAATGATTGAATAGTGTCGATTCACTGCTCAGCAATTCAATGGTAGCGCTTAAACTACAGAGGAACATGCGCTCACTGAAAAACACACCAGTGTAGTGATATGCTTTCATAATATTAGAGAAAGAATTAGAGAAAACTCATCAGCGATTTTGCGGCACAATTCAAAAATTGCACCCTTTTAACTCCGAAATCAAAACCGAAAAACAGCCAGCACGTAAACAATCACCAGCATGCTTAGCTCACTGATATGAAACCAGGTCATGTTTTTTTCACTTGTGCTATTTCTACTTTTACATTTTCTCCATTTACCAAACGTGGAACCAGCATAAGTAGTTTTGCTCCATTGGGTTTTGCGATCAACGTGCCGTTAAGAACAAGGGCTACCACAAAAATCATCTTCACAATAAACCACCATTGACCCGCAACAACCCACCCCAACGCTTCGAACATCATGAGGCCGCTGACGAGCATCAATAAAGTACCCACCTGTATGATGACAGGGTATTGCGACATTAACGGCCCGAGCACATGAACTTTTTCAGGTGATTCACGAACGTTTTTCCAAATATATTTTTCCAACAGAAGCCCACCGATAGAACCTCCGGCAATACAAGTGATACCAACAATATGAATAAAAAGTGCGGTAGGAAATAAATAATTCACAGCTATATTTTGGTTTAGAATTTTACTTTTTGAAAATCAAAACTACGAAGCTTAGACTTTGTGTCAAAAATATTTTACATTTTGCCGGGCATAATTTTATTTTTCGAAACAAATAATTTCTCTCCCTGCACCTATTTCTCCAACTGCATCTGCATTCTCTTCACTCGCTCTTCCAGTTTTTCTGAAGAAAGGTCTTCGCGCATGCTATCTACTTTTATCGGGAAACAAAATGGTGTTAACCGCTTGGGGAAAGTGATAATAATTTTTCCTTTTTGAATTCTTTCCAACATATCGCGCAGTCGTTGTTCTTCCATTTGCTGCTCCATCACTTCGTTGTAAGCTTGTCGCAATAAGAGATTATTAGGTTCATATTCTGAAAACACATTGAATAATAAGGAAGCCGAAGATTGGAGGTGCCGCGCTTTTTTTTGTTCACCGGGAAAGCCTTGGAATATCAATCCGCCAATCACGGCGATATCACGAAATTTTCTTTTCGCCATTTCAACGCTGTTCACGCTCCGCTGAATATCCTCAAATAAATTGTCAGGAGAAAAAAGAGTGTAGGCATTACTGTCATCTAACGGAATTGGCTGGTCGCTCAGTAATTCAAAACCATAGTCATTCATCGCAAATGAAAACGTGATTGGGGTAATTAAACTGATCCGATACGCCAAAATTGCTGCCATCGCTTCATGCACCAATCTTCCTTCAAACGGAAAAACGAAAAGATGAAAACCATCTTTGGTTTCAATGTGTTCAATTAATAATTCATTTTGTTTCGGAATGTGAGAAAGGTATTGCTGTAATTCAAAGAGCGGTTTTAAAATTTCCAATTCGGGTTCATTCTTCTTTCTTAATTTTTCATTCTTGACATCCAGCCCTGCCTCATCAAATTTCTTCCTCAGCATAAAACCCAAATTCGCTGAAAGCGGCATTCTACCTCCCTGCCAGCTCGGTATCCTGGATTTTTTTGCATTTGATTTTCTTACAATACAGGTCATGTCTTTTATCATCACAAATTCCAATGTTCTTCCAGCCAACGTAAATACATCACCGGGTTGCATTCCTGCAATAAACCATTCTTCAATAACGCCTACATAACCACCTCCCATAAATTTCACTTTCATCATCGGGTCGCTCACAATCGTGCCAATATGCATGCGGTGCCGCATCGCGATTCTTCTATTGTTTATTTTATAAAGCCCATCAATAATTTCTATTTTTTTATAATCATCATACTGCTGCAACGCAACTCCACCGGCGGTTACAAAATGTAAGATTTGGAGCCACTCATCTTTGGTAATATCCCTGTAACAAAATGTTGACCTGATTTCTTTGAATATATTATCAGGATAAAAACCATCGGAAATAGCAAGCGTACTCAGGTATTGAATGAGCACATCGAAACATAATATTCGTGGCTCGCGGCTTTCAATTAATTTTATTTTGGTGGCTTCTTTTAACGCGGCGGCTTCTATTAATTCCAAAGAATGCGTCGGCAAAAAATAAATTTTACTTACTTCTCCAGGACGATGGCCACTTCTTCCGGCTCTCTGTAAAAATCGCGCAACACCTTTCGGCGACCCAACTTGTATCACCGTTTCTACCGGGCGAAAATCTACGCCAAGGTCAAGGCTGGCTGTGCAAACAACGGCTTTTAAATTTCCCGTGTGCAAATTTTCTTCCACCCAAAAACGCAACTCTTGTTCTATACTTCCGTGATGCAATGCAATAGAACCAGCTAAATCCGGGCAAGCGTTAAGCAAGGCCTGGTACCACATTTCACTCATTCCGCGCGTATTGATGAAGATGAGTGTTGTTTTACTTTCAAGAATAATTGGAATCACTTTATCAACCAATTTAATTCCCAAATGTCCCGCCCATGGATATTTCTCAATCTCATCCGGAAAAATAGATTCGATATCAATCGGCTTATCAATATTTGCTGTAACTGTTACGGAATCTTTTTCAATCAATCCAAATTGTGAAAGAGAAGAAAGTAGTACGTCCTGCGCCTGCTGCAAGTTTCCTATCGTTGCGCTTATCCCCCAAACGTTTAAAGAAGAATTAGAATTAGGGTTATTTGTTAGTTTACTGTCTTGCACCCTTTGACCTATAATCCTTGACAACGCCAGTTCCACCTGCACACCACGTTTGCTTCCCAGCAATTCATGCCATTCATCAACGGCAATTATTTTTAATGTCTGAAAAACATCCGGATAATTTTTTTGTGCTAATAAAAGATGCAGGCTTTCAGGGGTGATAATAAGAACTTCCGGTACATTTCTTTTTTGTTTTGCCCTTTCCCTCATGCTCGTGTCGCCATTGCGAATGCCTATTTGCCAACTCATTCCTAACTCTCCAATTACCTCTTCCATGGCGCGGCCAATGTCTTTTGCAAGCGCCCGCAAAGGCGTTATCCATAGAAGTTGTAGGCCATTTTTATTTTTTGTTTTATAATTATCAGGATGTTTATTGATAAAAGAAATAATTGCTCCCAAAAAAACAGAAAACGTTTTACCGCAACCTGTTGGCGCATTTACCAAACCTGATTTATTTTGAATAATATGCTGCCACGTTTCTTCCTGGAACGCAAATGGAATAAAATCTTTGGCGGTGAGCCACTGATTTATTATTTGGAAACCTTTGGTATTTTTTAATTTCAAAATTATTGAGATGAATTACACGAATTAAAACTAATTACACGAATTTTTAAACCTTTCTAAATTTTTCTAAAAAAAGGATTGCGACTACCAACTAAGAACTACGAACTACTTCCCATACATTTTCAGCATCTCTTGCAAATCATCCATTGTATTAATATCCTCTACCGTTTTATCTTTTCTCCACCTGCTCATTCTTGGGAAACGCAATGCCACTCCACTTTTATGACGATTGCTCGCGGCAATTCCTTCAAAAGCAATTTCAAAAACCAGTTCAGGCTTAACGGTTCGCACCGATCCAAATTTTTCGATAGAATTTCGTTTTACAAAATTGTCTATCTGTCCAAATTCCTTATCGGTTAATCCTGAATAGGCTTTGGTAAATGTTACCAATTTATCTCCGTCTTTGACAGCAAAGGTATAGTCTGTATAAAGGTTGCTTCTTCTTCCACTTCCTTTTTGCGCATAAACCATTACGCAATCTATTGTGAGCGGGTCTATTTTCCATTTCCACCAATCGCCTCGTTTTCTTCCTACTTTATAATCGGAATTTTTTCTTTTCAACATAATTCCTTCGCTGTTCATTTCGCGTGATTTTTTTCTGAGATCCGCGAGTTCATTCCATGAATTAGAATGGATGATTTCAGAAATTTGTATCGCATTATTTTTTATAGGCGTGATAATTTCTTCTAATTTTTTTCTTCTTTCTGTCAAAGGTTTTTCACACCAGTCTTCATAATGGTATTCCAACAAATCATACACGAAAAAACTAATTGGCGCTTCCTGCAATTGTTTCTTTGAAATGTTTTTTCTTCCGATACGAGTTTGCAAAACCGAAAAGCGTAAAGGCTTTCCCTGCTCGGCTGGAATGATTTCTCCATCCAGTACTACACCATCAGGCAATAAATCTTTTAAAATAAAATACTCCGGAAATTTATCTGTCATTAATTCTTCGCCACGGCTCCAGACAAAAAGTTCGTTATTTCTTTTGATAATTTGCCCGCGAATTCCATCCCATTTCCATTCGGCTTGCCATTCATTGATGTCTCCCAAATCTTCTACTTCACCATCAATTGCATAAGCCAGATAAAAAGGATACGGCTTTGAAAAGTCAGACAGTGAAGCGGTTTCACTTAATAATTCTTGAAACGTTGTTGCCACGGGATCCCAGTTGCCGCTGATGCGATGCGCGATAACAGAAGGCGAAAGTTCTACCACTTTTGCCAGCGCGTTGACAATTGTTTTTTGTGAAACGCCAATGCGAAAACTTCCGGTGATAAATTTATTAAATACAAATCGTTCGTTTTTGTTCATTTGCTGCCAGCTATCAACAATAAATTTCTTCTTGATGTTTTCATCTTCCTTTTCTATCGAGATAAATTTTTCTAAATAATAAGAAAGGCTTTCCGTTTTTTGATTTTCATTTTTTACGTCGGGAAGCAGCAAAGCCAATGTTTCAGATAAATCTCCAACCGTGTGATAGCATTCATTAAAAAGCCATTCAGGAATGTTCACCATTTCAGTACACCATTCACGCATCAGCCTGGAATTCACTGCCCGCCTTGGCCTTCGGCCACTGAAGATGGCGATTACCCAAACTTTATCTGCATCCGGCGCGATAGCAAAATAATCCACAAGGCTTTGAATTTTTTCATTGGTTTTTGTAGAAGCACTTAATTCGGAAACCAAATTGGCAAACAATTCTAGCCCCGAACTGGTGATGAATTCAGAAGATTTTTCTTGCTGTGGTATTTTAGGTTCTTCATTCATTCGCTTTCTTTTTCTTCCGGTTTTATTTCTAAAGGAGAATTAATTTCTTCGTCTTCATCGCCAAATTGTGTTTTTACTTCAGCGGCTTCTGCAATATTTTTTTCATTCAAATAACGGCTGAAAGCAGCTTGAAAACCATGGGTAACAAAAACTTTTTCCGCGCCGGTTGCCTTCACGGTTTGTAAAAGTGAATTCCAATCCACATGGTCGCTTAATGCAAACCCTGCATCTACATTTCTCCGTCTTGCATTTCCTCTCACTTGCATCCAGCCACTGCAAACACCGATAGAATAAGGATGAAATTTTTTCATCCATGAAGTGCCTTCCGCGCCCGGAGGTGCAACCACAACTGTTTCTTTCAATAATTCTTTTGGCGTTTCAGGGGTGATTCTTACTACAGGTTTTAAATCAAACCCGGCGTCTATCAATGTTTGTTGCATATTGTAAATAGCGCCATGTGCAAAAATAGTTTGCGTAGTTTCTTTAATCGCCTGTAACACCCGTTGGGCTTTGCCTAAACTATAAGTTACCAAAATACTCGCCTTCCCGTTTTCTTTATTTTTACTAATCCAATTGATAATGTTATTATAAATTTCCTGCTGCGGTTTCCATTTATAAATAGGTAAACCAAATGTAGATTCTGTTATAAAAACATTGCATTTTATAGGTTCAAATTTTCCGCTGATTCCATCATCTTCGGTTTTATAATCGCCACTTACTACCCATACTTCATTTTTATATTCCAACCTGATTTGTGAAGAGCCAATGATATGCCCGGCAGGATGAAAAGAAACTTTTACGCCATTCATATTAATCGTTTCGTTCCATTCTGTGGTTTGATAATTATTATCACCCAGGCGCAATTGAAGAATAGGTTTTGTGAATCGGTGACACAAGTAATATTTATTTCCAAATCGCGCATGGTCGCTGTGGCCGTGAGTGATGACCGCACTTTCAACAGGCTTCCAGGGATCAATATAAAATTTTCCTGATTCACAATAAAGGCCTTTATCCGTAAATGAGATGAGTTGTGGCATGGTATACAATTTACAAATAACCTGCCTGATTTTCTTGAACGAAAACACGAATTATTTTATGCCCGCTATGTACCGGGTTCTTATTGTAGATAAAATAGGATTGTTGGATATTTCTTTGTTTACTGATGAAATCATCCTACCTTAAACTCACCCACAATTTTTATAAATACTTAACATTGCACATGCACATCCTTATCGCTCCGAACGCTTTCAAAGGCAGCCTTACCTCTGGTGAGGCAGCGCAATGTATTGCTAAAGGCTTAAAAAAGAGTAAACTTTCCTGTACAGTGAAAGAGATACCCATAGCGGATGGCGGGGATGGAACCGCTCACTTGATTTCAAAAAAATTATATGCGAAAACTTTGCATGTAATTGTTCATGGCCCGTTAGGTAAAAAAATTACAGCATCTTATGGTTGGGATAAAGAAACTAAAACAGCGGTCATTGAAATGGCTGATGCTTCGGGTATCAGGCTTTTAAAAAAGGAGGAATTAAATCCTTTAAAATCCAATACCCGCGGTACGGGCCAACTTATAAAAAATGCATTAGATAAAGGTGCCAAAAAAATAATTATTGGCCTGGGAGGAAGTGCCACTGTGGATGGGGCAAGCGGTTTGCTGAACGAATTGGGTGTAAAATTTTTAGATAAATCAGGAAGAAGGTTAACAGATTTACCCAAAGGATTATTGGCACTGAACAAAATAGATGTGCGTGCGATGGATAGCAGAATAAATGATTGTGAAATCATTTTACTTTGTGATGTTACGAATAAATTACTGGGCAAAAATGGCGCAGCTTTTGTTTTTGGCCCACAGAAAGGTGCGAATCCAAAAGAGGTAGCGTTACTGGAAAAATGCCTGTATCAATTTAATAAAATTGTAAAAAAAGATTTGAAAGTTGATATGGCTTCCTTTAAGCACGGCGGCACTGCAGGTGGAGTAGCCGCAGGAATGGCCGCGTTCATGAAAGCAAAATTAGTCAGTGGCATTTCTTATTATCTCGATATAGTTTCGTTTGATAATGAATTAAAAAAGGCTGACATTGTGATTACCGCCGAAGGCGCGCTGGATAGTCAAACCCTGGAGGGTAAGGGACCGTATGGCGTAGCACAAAAAGCGAATCAATATAAAATTCCTGTGATTGTTTTGGCGGGCCAGGTATCTCAGAAAATCGGGAAAGAATTGCACGAATATTTTAATGCAATTTTTGCTATCGGGCACAAACCTTCTTCAGTAGAAGAAGCGATTGAAAATACTGCGGCAGACCTTGAGCGTACGGTTTTCGAATTAGGAAATTTACTTGCCTTGCAAATATAATCAGGTTAGAAATAAAATATAAAACGTAATGAAAATAGTAGTTTTAGATGCTTTCGCAATGAACCCGGGAGATTTAAGTTGGGATGCTTTGAGCCAGCTTGGCGAAACAGAGGTTTATGAAAGGTCGTCATTGGAAGAAACAGAAAAGCGAATAGCAGATGCGGATATTGTCCTTACCAATAAGTCTATATTAAATCAAAAATTAATTAACGCGGCGGCAAAGTTGAAGTATATTGGCGTGATGGCTACGGGTTATAATATTGTAGATATAACTGCTGCTCATACACGAAATATAATTGTGACCAACGTCCCGTCCTACAGTACGGCTTCGGTAGCGCAGCTCACTTTCGCATTCCTGCTTGAACTAACAAACCACACCGCTTTGTACGCAAAAAGTGTAAGCAATGGCGATTGGGTTAAAAGCAAAGATTTCAGTTACCATCTGAAACCTATAATGGAGTTGCAGGATAAAACGGTTGGTATTATTGGATTTGGTCAAATAGGAAAGGCAGTGGCCACGATAGCAATGGCATTTGGCATGAAAGTAATCGCGTTTCACAAGCATCCCGAAAGAGACCAGATGGATGGCGTAAAATTTGTGAATGAGCAAACTTGTTTTAGTGAAGCGGATATCATCAGCCTGCATTGCCCGTTGAATGAAAAGAATGCGCAGTTTGTAAACAAAGTATTATTGAGCACGATGAAGCCAACCTCTTTTTTAATAAACACAAGCCGTGGTGGACTAATTAATGAACAGGATCTTGCGGATGCATTGAATGATTCAATTATTGCAGGAGCGGCCTTAGATGTATTATCCACAGAACCACCAAAAGCAGATAATCCACTTCTGCATGCGAAGAATTGCATTATTAATCCGCATGTGGCATGGGCAACTTTTGAAGCAAGAAGCAGGCTGATGAATGTATTAGCAAATAATGTAAAGGCTTTTTTAGAAGGGCAGCCTGTGAACGTCATAGGTTCCTAAATTTTCTCCAAAGAAATTCAATCTTAATCATCAAAAAATAAATCCAACAATCAAACATCCCAAAACAATAAACGGTGCAGGGATTTTTGTGAAAGTAAGCAATGAGAAAGTGCCGATGATTACAAAGAGATTTATAAAACTAACAGTATTTAATTCTGAGACGGATATATCTTTTACCAGGTATAAGAATGCTCCCCACATAATCCCAACGACTACCGCATTGATTCCTTCGAGCGAGCGGTAAACAACCACATATTTTTTTAAATATTGCCAAACGGGAAAGAAGAATAAAACCAATAATGCACTCGGCAAAAAGATAAAAATGCACCCGATAATACATCCCATAATTTGCCATCCAGGTCCGTAATCTCTCAATACCATGCCGCCAATATAAGACGTGACGGAAAATACGGGCCCCGGAATTGCACGGACAATTCCCCACCCTGTTAAATATTCTTCCTTATCAAGATAGTTTGATTTATCGCGGGTTACGTACTGCTCATACATCATCGGCATCAATACGTCGCCACCTCCAAAAACCAGGCTGCCAAAGCGATAGACATTTTCTGTTAGGTTATAGGCTTTTTTATGTTCCCAGTTTTGTTTTCGTGCTGTTTCACTGAAGACTCCAACGATGATAAAAATCAAAATGAATAGCCAGATATTCGTCCATTTTATATGCCTCGGTTTAATATTTTCTTTTTCAGGAAATCGCTTATCACTAAAATTCGTTACGATTCCGCCTAAAATGATCAGCACCGGAAAAACCCAGGGAGTTTTAAAAAAGAGATAAGTTCCTATCGCACCGACCGTCATGACAATAAAAGTAATTGTATTTTTAATCGATATCCTGAACATTTTAAAAGCAGCGAACGCAATGAAACCTACTGCCATCGGCTGAATGTAAGAAAAGAGATCAAGATTTACATGATATGTTTTTACGTAATAAAAAAGGAAAGAAAAAATACCCATCAAAATGGAGGCAGGCATAATCCAGATAAGCAAGGTAAGAATCGCGAGCGGTACACCGCCGCGCTTAAATCCTATTAGTGTGATGGTTTGGGTAGAAGACGCTCCGGGTAACATCTGGCAGAAAGCCACATATTCCAATAGTTCTTCCCTGGTTACATCCCTTCTGCCTTCCACAAACGTTTTTATCATCATACCCAAATGCCCTTGCGGCCCGCCAAAAGCAGAGATGGTATAGTAAAAAACAGCTTTTAAAAAAGGAACATGCCTGTGCAATACCATGAATAATCTTTTTTTACCGGTTTTTTATTTTCAGCAGGGATAGGAAGGACAGGCTCGAAAGTTCCGTATTAATTTTTACTATCCAAATTTTTTCAACGAAAAATTATTTAAAAAACTAATTATTTTTTCAGTCCTATTTCTTTTAGACGCTCATCAAGGTATTCTCCTGCGGTGATATCCTCAAAAACTTTCGGATGTTTTTCGTCTACACAACTTTTAAGCGCAGACAGATCCATGGCAGACTTTGGATGAAGAAAAAACGGAATGGAAAACCGCGACGTATGCCACAATTCGCGTGGAGGATTGACAACTCGGTGCGTGGTACTTTTCAATTTATTATTGGTAAGCCGTTGAAGCATATCTCCCACATTTACTACAATCTGGTCGGGTAATGAAGTTACTGGTACCCATTCATTTTGCTTGGTCAGAATCTCTAACCCTCCTGTAGATGCGCCCACGAGCAAAGTAATTAAATTAATATCTTCATGCTGTTCCGCACGAATCGCACTTTTTGGCTCGATAGTGATTGGCGGATAATGAATAGCACGCACAATGGAATTTCCTTCTTCCACATAATCATCAAAATAATTTTCATTGAGGCCAAGGTATAAAGCAATAGCTTGTAAGAGATATTTACCGGATTTTTCAAAGGCGCGATAAGCCTTGTAGAGTGTATCATCAAAACTTTCTACTTCTTTTACGCTCACATTATCCGGGTATTCAGGTTTTAACGGATGGTTTGCTGGAACCGTTTGTCCATACTGAAAAAATTCTTTCAGATCGGGCGCATCGCTGCCTTTAGCATGTTCTTTCCCAAAGGAAGTATACCCCCTTTGACCAGCCAGTTCGGGTATTTCGAAATTTCTTTTTTGACTGGAAGGAAGAGAAAAAAACTGCTGAACGTGTTTATATAAATCGCCAATGAGCTCATCAGGAATTCCGTGATTCTTTACAGCTACGAAGCCTACGGTTTCATAAGCCTTGCCAAGCTCCTGCACAAAGGCGGCTTTCTTTTGGGGATCATTGCCTGTAAAATCAGAGAGGTCGACGACGGGAATATTTGCCATAATTTTAAGTTTTCAAATTCAGAATAGCGAATGTAGTTTTGGGTATGTCAAAACAAAAAGAAGATTCTTTTTATAAAGGTATCATTTTTATTCTTTTTTTATTTTCATTGGGATGGATGGCATCCTGCTCTCCTAAAATATCCAGCAAGAAAGTCAATTATCAATTTCAAAGTAAAGATCACCGACCTGATTTTAGCGATCTGAATTATTGGGCAGCATCTCCTTTCAAATACGATCCTTCAGATAATGTGCCAAAAGATTTTAAAGACCAGACGAAAGATTCTCTTGCAGATGTTTTTTTTATTTACCCAACTACCTACACAGATAAGCAAATGCCCGACGGATGGAACGCGGATATAGATGATGAAGCAATAAATAAAAAAACAGATAATTCTACCATACTTTACCAGGCGAGTATTTTCAATAGATATTGCCGGGTGTTTTCTCCACGCTACCGACAGGCAAACCTCCAGGCATTTTATACCGACGACAAGCAGAAAGCCAATGAGGCTTTCGATACGGCTTATGAAGATATTAGAAATGCTTTCGAATATTATTTGCAACACTACAACCATGGCCGTCCAGTCATTATTGCATCGCATAGCCAGGGCACCTTACATGCGGGAAGATTACTAAAAGAATTTTTCGAAAATAAACCCTTGCAAAAACAATTAGTATGTGCCTACATTGTAGGGTTACCAGTCTTTACCAATTATTTTTCGCAATTAAAGCCTTGTCGCGACTCATCGGCCACAGGCTGCTTTGTTAGCTGGCGGACGTTTGAAGAAGGGTATGAAGCCCCGCATGTACAAAAAGAAACTTTAAAAGCGTACGTTATTAATCCTTTAACGTGGACAATGGACACCACGCTTGCCCCAGCTTCTTTAAACAAAGGTGGCGTGCTTCGAGATTTTGATAAAGCAATTCCTGGCCTCGTGCATGCACAAATTCACGGAAATGTGTTATGGGTGAATAAACCGAAATTCTTTGGGAATATTTTTCTCAAAACAAAAAATTATCACATTGCAGACTACAATCTTTATTATGAAAATATAAGAGAGAACGTCGGAACAAGAATAAGAAGTTTTTTAACCAGATAAAGTTGTGCAGTAAACAAACATTTAATGCAAATTCTTATTTTCTTCTAACCGAATCTTCCGTCTGACCTTCTGTACCAGGGGCTAAAATTCCGCATTCTTCGGAAACCTCGGGAAAGGGATCACATCTCTTATGTTTGTCATTCCGGTAACAAACTGGATCATCCGCTCAAAGCCAAGTCCAAAGCCCGCATGGGGAGCACTCCCAAATCTTCTTGTATCAAGGTACCAATTCATTTCTTCTACAGGGATATTCATTTCCTTCATTCTTTGTTCAAGTACGTCCAGTCTTTCTTCGCGTTGCGAACCGCCGACAATTTCCCCGATTCCCGGAGCCAGGATATCCATCGCAGCCACGGTTTTTCCATCGTCATTCTGACGCATGTAAAACGCTTTTATTTCTTTGGGATAATTAATTAAAATTACCGGTTTTTTAAAATGCTTTTCTACCAGGTAGCGCTCGTGTTCGCTTTGCAAATCAATGCCCCATTTATCAACCAGGTATTGAAATTTCTTTTTCTTATTAGGTGTTGAATTCTTTAAAATTTCTATCGCTTCGGTGTAGGTCAGTCTTTCAAAATCATTATTAATTACAAATTCCAGTTTTTCAATCAATCCCATTTCGCTACGATCTTGTTGCGGTTTTAGCTTTTCTTCTTCTTCTAACCGCGTTGCGAGAAAATCTAAATCTTCACGATTATGCTCCAAAGCATATTTAATAATGTATTTAATAAATTCCTCAGCGAGGTTCATATCGTCTTCCAGGTCAGAAAAAGCCATTTCAGGTTCTATCATCCAAAACTCTGCAAGATGCCTTGCCGTATTGGAATTTTCTGCGCGAAACGTTGGTCCAAAAGTATATACATCACCCAGAGCCATGGCTGCAAGTTCCGCCTCCAATTGTCCGCTCACTGTAAGATTAGTAGCTTTTCCAAAAAAATCTTCCTTATAATTGATAGTTCCGTCTTCACTTCTCGGAATTTTTTCAAGATCAAAAGCCGTAACGTGAAAAGTTTCCCCCGCACCTTCAGCATCAGAAGCGGTAATAATGGGTGAGTGCAAATACACAAATCCTTTTTTGTTAAAAAAATCGTGGATTGCAAAAGCAAGTGAATGCCTTATTCTGAAAATGGCGCCGAAGGTACTCGTACGAAAACGCAGATGTGCGATCTCCCTTAAAAATTCAAGGCTATGTTTCTTGGGTTGAAGTGGAAATTTTTCTGCGTCGCTGTCGCCAAGTATTTCTAAATTTTTTGCTTTTAACTCGACTTTCTGTCCTTTTCCCAAAGATTCCACTAAAGTTCCTGATACTTTCAATGCCGCACCGGTTGTAATTCTTTTTAAAACTGCATCGTCAAACTTTCCCAACTCAATTACTATTTGCAGATTTGCATTGGTGCTGCCATCATTTAACGCTATAAATTGATTGTTTCTAAATGTACGCACCCATCCCATCACGGAGACTTCCTGGTTGATTAATTCACACTTTAATACTTCCTTAACGCGTACTCTTTTATTAAACATTTTGTATTCTTTTAAAAACGCAAATATAAAGTAAGCCGGCAAAGTTTTTAAGCATAATCCTTATGTGCGGTCTTTTTTAATTGCTAAAAAGTATAGGAATCCAGAAGAAAAAAGAGAAAAAATTTCTTATTTTATTATTTTAATGTAATATTGCATCGAAATATAACTGACAAGTTTTCCCATTTGCTACAACGACATCAGTATTAAAAAAATCCATTCCAATAATAAATATCAAAATTTAGATTTTACAATTTCAATTAGTGTTTTTGACTATTAATCTACACGTCCCTTTATGTACGACATTTTACAACTGAACGATATGCTCGTTCCGGAGTTGCTGGATATAGCAGAGCAACAAAAAATAACTAACGCTAAAAATTTAGAAAAACAGGAATTAATCTATAAAATTCTCGACAATCAAGCATCTATGACACCTATCGATAAAAAAGAAAGTAATTCCCCCAAGCCCGCAAGGAAACGAATCACAAAACCTGTTGCAAAAAAAAGCAGTTCTGATACAGCTGATACCGTGGCGGTTGACAGTGCAGTAAGTGAAGAAAAGGAAATTAAAGTAAAAAAGATGGATGAAAAGAAAAAGCCTGCTAAGAAGCAGAAGGAGGAAGTAGTGGCAAACACGGATGCCAACGAATTTGCAGATTACGTCGATGATGATGATACGGTAGAGCGTCTTGCTGATCCGAGAAGTATTGCTCCTGCGCTGGTAGAATTACTTAAGAATGATGAAGATGAAATCATCGAAGAAGAAGAAGACGAAGAAGAGGAGGAGGAGTCGCGTTCTTTGAATAACGGGCGACAACAACATCATCAAAAGCCTTTTAATCAGAAGAAAGAACCCACCTTTAATATTGAGTTCGACGGTATCATTCAGGCGGAAGGCGTTTTGGAAATGATGCCTGATGGATATGGCTTTTTAAGAAGCAGTGATTACAATTATCTTTCATCCCCGGATGACGTGTATGTATCGCCATCGCAAATAAAATTATTTGGATTGAAGACCGGCGACACTGTTTATGGTTCTGTTCGTCCGCCAAAGGAAGGGGAAAAATATTTTGCATTATTAAAAGTGGAAACGATAAACGGGAAAGGCCCCGACGAAGTGCGCGACCGGGTTCCTTTTGATTATCTGACACCTTTGTTTCCATTCCAGAAACTAAATTTATTTCTAACTCCTGGTAATCTTTCTACACGAATCATTGATCTGTTTACACCAATAGGAAAGGGGCAGAGAGGTTTAATTGTTTCCCAGCCAAAGACCGGTAAAACTATGTTGCTGAAGGAAATAGCCAACGCAATTGCCGCTAATCATCCTGAATGTTATTTGATGATCGTGCTGGTGGACGAAAGACCCGAGGAAGTTACCGATATGGAACGAAGTGTAAAAGCGGAAGTAATTGCTTCTACCTTTGACGAGCCTGCTGAAAAGCACGTAAAAGTTAGTACCATGGCCTTACAAAAAGCAAAACGACTGGTAGAATGCGGACATGATGTAGTAATTCTATTAGACAGTATTACCCGCCTTGCCCGTGCGCACAATACAGTTTCGCCAGCCAGCGGAAAAGTATTATCGGGCGGTGTGGAAGCCAACGCGATGCAGAAACCGAAACAGTTTTTTGGAGCTGCGCGTAAAATTGAAAATGGGGGTTCTCTCACTATTATTGCTACTGCTCTCGTAGATACAGGTAGTAAGATGGACGAGGTGATATTTGAAGAATTTAAGGGAACCGGTAACATGGAACTTCAACTTGACAGGAGACTATCAAATCGCAGAATTTTCCCTGCTATTGATATTGTGTCTTCTTCTACGCGCCGTGATGATCTTTTACTTGACAAAGAAACACTTCAACGTATGTGGGTATTGCGCAATCACATGGCTGACATGAACCCCGAAGAGGCAATTAATATGTTGATGAAAAATATGAAAGGAACAAAGGATAATGCTGAGTTTCTTACATCAATGAACGGATAAAATAAAAATTTATATGCCGATAGCTATCGGGATTATTTGACCACTGTAAAAACACAGTGGTTTTTTTATAAAAAAGAATAAATTAGCCGGGAATGCCCATTGAAAAAATTGATATCGATCATTTCCTAAATCTTTCCAAACAACTTCCCATCCTGGATGTACGAAGCCCGGCGGAATTTAACCACGCACATATCCCCCACGCTTTTTCTGTGCCTATATTTACGGATGAACAACGGGCAATAATCGGCACGGCTTACGTGCGGCAAAGCAGACAGACGGCAGTAGATCATGGATTGAATTATTTTTCTGAAAGGATGAAAACAATTCCCGCGGAGGCAATTCAAATTGTAAATGAGTGGCAGAATAATGAAGAGATTGGCACTTCTCATTCTGTAGGGAACGGGGGCTTTCTTATACATTGCTGGCGCGGAGGAATGCGCAGCGAAGCGGTAGCATGGCTCTTAAGCCTTTATGGGTACCGAATTTATTTACTGAAAGGTGGCTACAAAGCATATCGAAGATGGACGCTCGCTCAGTTTGAAAAAAAATATTCTCTAAAAGTTCTTGGTGGCTTTACAGGGTCGGGCAAAACAGAAGTATTGAAGGAATTACGGCGAAGCGGCAAAAGAGTAATTGATCTTGAACTGCTGGCTAACCACAAGGGATCCGCGTTTGGTGCTTTAGGAGAAAATCCTCAACCGACGCACGAAATGTTCGAAAATCTATTGGGTATTGAATTGTGGAAAGAAGCAAATAACGGCAGCGAAGAAACAGAGATTTGGGTGGAGGATGAAAGCGTGCACGTAGGAAAGGTGGGTATTCCGAAACCATTCTGGGAGCAGATGAGGCAAAGCCCGATATTTTTTATGGACATCCCTTTTGATGAGAGATTAAGTTACATTACTGAAACTTATGGCGTCTTCGATAAGGAACAAGTAACAGAGTGTATTTTAAGAATACAGAAACGGCTCGGTGGACTTAATACTAAAAATGCAATTCAATTATTATCAGAAAATAAAACCAGGGAATCGTTTGCGATATTGCTTGCTTATTATGACAAATTCTATGAGAGCGGTTTGCACAAGCGAGAAAACATTTTCTCGTTATTAAATAAAGTAACTTGTACCAACGTTTCTGTTGCTAACGCGAAGAAATTAAATAATCCGTGATATTTTTGAAGAATTGTTCAATTTTTAAAATGAAATTTTTATTTATCCTTTTGTTTTTCTCTGTAAAGTCTTATGCCCAGGATGTTTCCGGGGTGTGGACTGGTTACATGTATAACGATACAACTGCGCAGAAAATGCATTACGAACTGGCCATCAACGACACGAAAGGAAAAGGTGGCGGATATTCTCATACCACTTTTATTATTGATAGCATAAAAAACATAGGAATAAAATCGGTATCGATTACAGTCAAAGACGGACATTATTACGTCGAGGATGATAAATATATTTATAATAATTTTCCCGAGCCGCCTGCAAAAGGAGTCAAAATGTTTTCTTTTTTAACGCTTTCAGAAAACGACACCGCCGAAGTGTTAAGTGGAATTTGGAGAACGAATCCAACGAAAGTTTATAAACCACTTACCGGAACTATTTATCTTGAAAAGAAAAAGAATGTAAAGCCACAGGAAACTTTAATTGTGGGCGAGTTGGTGCATTTAGGGCTTGGCAATAAGCTTACTTTTTTGCCACCATCTGTGGCTGCCGGTATGCTGGCAATGGATAATAAAGCAACCCTCCCCGAAAAAACAATTGCGGCTAACAAACAGAGTTCCGTAAATAAAACCGCATCTCAGCAAAATTCGACAATTGCCGCTAATGTACCTGCGACTCCGCCACCACCACTGCCACCACCGCCTCCTGCTGCGGAACTTGCTAAACGAACGATTGAAAACATACGAACCGTTAATATTACCCATGAC
>Ga0207933_1001338_pt1 | contig 19071 bp, 11 predicted proteins | sample NGESurdeep092012_4_FD_184488 | JGI IMG/M metagenome (GOLD analysis project Ga0207933, IMG submission 184488) | Arctic peat soil microbial communities from Barrow, Alaska - NGEE Surface sample F53-3 deep-092012 (SPAdes) | ecosystem: Environmental > Terrestrial > Soil > Wetlands > Peat ...
ATGTTAAATGACAAAATATTTACATGATCCGGAAAATATTGAAAAGGTAGAATATTGGACGAACTCTGAAAAGATTTTTGATTTATCTGTACGACAACTATTTTGAATCATTTTATTATTTTATAAAGAGGGTACTATGCAAATATAATTTCTATGAAAAGTTAAGTTGCTTCATTATGAAGGATTCAAATAATTTGTCATTAAATTAGCATTTTTGCGATTTCTTCTATAATGGAATAATCAATCTTAAACAATTTTCTAAATGGAAAACGAAATCTTCAACCTTGATTACAAAGATCAGAATTTAAAAATCGAAAGGTTTGACTTAGGCGGCCCAGGCATTCTTCTGCATATCTTTCCCTGGTAAAGAACCACCTCTCACTATTTTACGTGCTGTAAATTTTAATGGCGCAAAATTCTGGACCTCAATGCCGGAAGGAAGACAGAAATTAGCCGAAGAAATAGGCATACTAATTGAACAATATTATCGTGCAAAAAAATAACTATTATGTGCTACTATAATGGACAAAAAGTTACCCGGAGCGAATTCATCAGGCATAATAGTCTTGAAAAAATAGTTGCAAATCATTCATTTTCTAGTTGAGATCCACTTTTTGGATTCGATTATGTACTAAGTGCTCTGCTAAAAAAAATTGAAGAGGAGAAAAATTTTGAAATGGCGGAACGATATACAAATGGTAGATATTTCTGTTTTTTATTGAATCAATAAGATGTCTAAAAAAACGAATAACGTCTTGTATTATTTATTGAGTACTTAATTGACTGATAAAAGTTGACGGACTCATTCCAAACTGCTTTTGAAAATCTCTTGAAAAATTAGTGGGCATAGAATAACCGATCATATAAGCCACTTCATTTATTTTGTACTCTCCGCTGGACAACAATTCTGCAGCTTTTTTTAATCTTGTTAGATTAATTAGTTCATTAGGTGTAAGATCCGATAGACCCTTAATTTTTCGGTATAGAGTGGCTTTGCTCATATTCATGATTGTTGAAAGATGATCTACATCCAGCTGAGTATCTGTAATACGTTCATAGATTGCATTATTGAGATGCTCAAGAAAATCTTTGTCTGCATTAGAGCAGGCAATGCCTTTAATATGTGTGAGCGGTGACTGAGCAAAATAATTTTTAATAATATTTCTGTTCGAAAATAAATTATTGATTTGGGCTTGCAAATGGTCCAAAGAAAAAGGCTTTTCAATATAAGCATCTGCACCTACTTCAAGACCTTCAATTTTTGATTGTAGCGAATTTTTTGCTGTAATTAGTATAATAGGAATATGGCTATGCTGAAAATCATTTTTTATTTTTTTACAAAGTTCTATACCATCCATAACGGGCATCATGATATCACTAACTACAATATGTACATTTTCATTTTCCAAAACATGTATCGCATCCTGGCCATCAGCAGCAGTTATCACATTATATTTATCAGCTAATTCATTTTGGATGTAATTTAAAATTTCTTTATTATCCTCCACAAGTAGTACCACCGGCCTTGTTGAATCAATCGGTTTTAAAGGACTTTCATGGGGTATAACATCTGCATTTTCTTCTTCCGTTTTATGCAAATTGATCTCTGTCTCCTGGTGGATTGGCAGAGAAAGTAGAAAAATATTCTGGTTATCATCCGATGTTTTTATGACGATAGATCCGTTATGCAATTGTGACAGCGACCTTGCCAGTGGAAGCCCGATACCTGTGCCTGCTTCCTTTTCAGTTTCTTTGATTCTATAAAATGCTTCGAATATTTTTTCTTTGTATTGTTCCGGAATTATGTAGCCGTCGTTTCTCACTTCGATATTAAAAAAAGTATCCTCACTGCTAAAAGGCAGTAATTTTAAAGATACTTTTTCATCGGCATACTTAATGGCATTATTTAATAAATTGCTCAATATCTTTTTCACAGCCTCTGTATCTACATAGGCATGAAGCGTTATTCTTGGAAGTTCAAGACGGTAAGAAATATTTTTTTGATCAGCAGCCGGTTTAAATATTGAGAACACTTCAGTTATCAATTCATTCATATCAGTTTTTGAAAAACTGAGGCTGAACTTATTGGCCTCCGCTTTGCGAAAATCAAGGAGCTGGTTGGTAAGATCTATTAATCTGTTAGTATTTTTTTTCATAATGTTCAGGCTTTCGTTCACATTTTTATCAGCAAAATAGCTGTTTAATAATTTATCCAAAGGCATCTTTATCAATGTCAGCGGGGTTCTTATTTCATGTGCTACGTTGGTAAAGAAATTAATCTTAGCGTTATAAATTTCTCTTTCTGTATTGATCTTTATAGATTCTATCCGCCGCTTATTCTTTTCTGTTATGGCCAAATGATAATATCGGAAAATCGTGAATATAATAGCTGTTGCTATTAAGGTATATAAAAGATAAGCCCATCCGGTGTCCCACAACGGAGGCAGGATGTCTAAATTTAAGACAGTTTCTTTATTATTCCATACCCCTTCGCTATTCGATCCTTTAACCCTGAAAGTATAATTGCCAGGTGGCAATTTAGTATAAAATATCTTCCGGTTTTTCTTTAAAATAGTCCAGCCTTTGTCTATTCCTTCCATTTGATAAGAGTATTCATTCATCTCGGGAATAATGTAGCTTAAAGCAGCGACGTCGAGACTGATGTTTGAACTATTATAAGGCAGGGTGATTTCATTAGTATAGGTTATGGATTTATGAAGCCCCGTTTTTTTGTTTCCTATAACAGCCTCTTCATTGTTGATTTGCAGGCCGGTGATATAAACTGGCGGTATATAAGTATTTTTTACAAAATCTTTGGGATTGAAACTAATCATTCCTTTTACGGTTCCAAAAAAAAGAGTGCCATTATCATTTTTAAAGGAAGAATTATAATTGAATTGTTCCGTGGGTAAGCCGTTGGCACTATGATAATTATTGAATTCATTCGTCGAAGGATCAAACCTGCTAAGTCCTTTCGCCGTTGAGATCCAGAATTTACCGGAATCATCCTGCATTATGCGGAATATCTGGTTGTCAGGCAAGCCGTCTTCTGTGGTATAATTTTTTATTTTTTTATTTTTCGAATTATAAAATGTCAGGCCGCGTTCTGTACAAAACCAAAAGTTTTTATTCTTATCTTCAAATAGATTATTTACGTAATTATTGATGAGCCCGTTGGTAATTCCAGGGCGGTATTCCATTCTTCCTTTTATATTTTTTTGATCATTCAGATAATAAACGCCATCGCCATAAGTGCCTACCCACAAAGTGCCGTTTTCATCTTCATGGATGCATTGTATATGGCTATTGAAGAAAGGCATTGCAGTAAAATTATTTTCCTTCCTATTGTATCTAAAAAGCCCATTCCACGTTCCGGCTAATATGTCACCAGCACGGGTTTTGTAAAGTGAAATAATAAAATTACTTGCCAGCGAATGGGGTTTGTTTGATGCGTTATAATGCCTGATAACTTTATTGGTCCTAAGGTCCATTACATCAAGTCCATGTTCATAAGTGCCGATCCATAATTCATTGCTATCAGCTAGGATACCGTGAATATTATGGTAAGAAATACTTCCTTTCTTATTGTCAGCTTTGAATTGAGTTATGGTACCGGTCTTCAGATTGATTCGATTTAGCCCGGCATCTTCAGTGCCTACCCAAAGTTGGCCAAATTTATCTTTACATATTTCATGAACAATATTTCCGCTTATACTTATTTTATCCGGTTCAGGGAAATACTTTTTAAATTCGTTGTATTGTTTAGAATAATAATTAACGCCGCCAAAAAAAGTGCCGATCCATATTCCTCCTTCTTTGTCTCGTGAAATTGCAGAAACCACATTATCACTTATCGAATAAGGATTACTGTAATCCTTTGAGACGATTTTGGTTTGGAATGTTTTGATATTGAAAATATAAATTCCATTTTCTGTTCCCAGCCAGTATTCATCTCCCGATTTCCTGAATATTTTATGAACGTGAACATCGTTAGTAGCAGTATTATTTTTAAAAATATTTTTGAGAGCAGAAGTTTTGTAATTGAACAAAAGTACTTTGTTCATGCACCCGATTAATAAAGCGGAATCACCAATAGGATAGAGGTCTTCAATTGGAGACAATTTATTTTCATTATCAAACTGGTTAATCTTGTAGTTAATGAATCCGTTTGTTTTAGCATCGTAATGTTTTACAAATCCATCAGCAGTAGCAGTCCAGATGTCTCCTGTTTCAGAAATATGTAAGGCAATTGTCTGATCCTTTTCTAATTTATAAGAGGTGATTTTAGAAGTAAGCTGGTTGAATTTATAAAGTGTCAGATCAGAGATGATCCAGATGTTATGTTCTTTGTCCCCAGCAATGAATCGCACTTCGCCCGGTGGAATTAATTTGAAAGCGCTAAATCGCTCCTGCTGAGGATTGTAAAGATAAATGCCACTATAGGTTCCTACCCATAACTGTTCTTTTTCATCTTCAAATAAACTAAAAATGGAATTGCTTCCGAGGCTTTGTGCATCGGATAAAACGTTATGAAAAACTTTAAAAGTATTACCATCAAAACGATTCAAACCATTTCGGGTCCCAATCCACATAAAACCTTTTCTATCCTGTAAAATAGTAGTGATCGTGTTGCTGGAAAGGCCGTTTTGTACCTGGTAGTTTTTAAAATAATAGGTATCGTTTTGAGCATGGCAAACTACTGAAAATAATATAAACACTAATAAAACATTTAGTTTTTTCAAAGTGTCGTTGTTTATAAAATAATGATCGAATTAATGAAATGTGAGGTCAGTTTATTCATTAATTAAAGTTATTTCATGGTAAAAGACCATCCAAATAAATTCTGAATATTGAAACATTTTGAATATAAATTGAGGCCTCCTGATTATCCTTCGTTAGATAAGATACTTATTTTTGGGTAGCAAAATTCTTATAAAATTCTTTAACAATCTACAGAATAATACTTTAAACAAAACGATATGAGTTATTTTTTCTATAAAAGAAAGAGCGTACTGTCGAAAGTGAAAATATTCGCAGCAATCTTTTTATCAGCAATGATTTTTCCTTTTAATGGTTTTGCTTCAGGAGGTTCAGGACATAGAAACCTAGCCTCTAAAAATTACAAATACTGTAATTATGATTTTCAAACTATAAGAATATCTGGAAAAGTAACAGATGAAAATGGGCACCCTTTGGAAGGGGTGAGCGTCAATGAGAAATCAACCAGCAATGGAACAGTTACCGATGCTAATGGAAATTTTGAATTGATTGTATCATCAGAGAAATCAATATTAGTAATAAGTTTTGTTGGTTTTGGCACGCGTGAGATATCAGTTGGGATGCTCAATACATTTAATATTGTTTTAAGTAGAAACGCGAACGCCTTAGATTCTGTAGTAGTAGTAGGTTATGGTACCCAGAAGCGTAGTGATGTTACAGGGGCTATATCTTCTGTTAAAAGTAGCAATTTTGCTTCGCTGCCTGTACCTGATATTGGCGAGGCTGTTGAGGGTAAAGCAACGGGAGTACAAGTAATCGCATCAGGTTCTCCTGGCAGTAATGTTACATTCAGGATACGTGGTACTGGGACTATCAATGATGCAGATCCTCTTATAGTTGTTGATGGAGTTCCTACTGATGCGCCATTGAATAATATTAACCCCGATGATATTGCTTCATTTGATGTATTAAAAGATGCTTCTGCAGCCGCGATATATGGCTCGCGTGGTGCTAATGGAGTGATATTAATTACAACTAAAAAAGGACGAAATGGCGCCGGGCAACTTTCATTTAATTTTTTTACAGGGTGGCAAAGTGCTGGGAAAGTTGTTCAAATGCTTAATGCTTCACAGTTTGCTACTTTAAATAATGAAATGCTTACCAACGGTAATCAAACCCTTAATCCTGCATTTACAAATCCTGATAGTTTAGGAGTTGGAACAAATTGGCTGAATGCTTTATTTCATACAGCGCCCATGCAAAAATATTCGTTGTCTTATTCGGGTGGTTCGGATAAATACAATTATTATGTTTCAGGCTCTTTTCAGGATCAGCAAGGGATTGTCATTAAAACCAGTTATAAAAGATACACCCTTCAATTCAATAGTGAAGCAAAAATAAAACCCTGGTTGAGGTTTGGAAATAACCTTACGCTGACCGCGGATGATAAACCAAGCGGCTCTTATGATATCCGAAATACGATGGCCTCCAATCCTGTTCAGCCAATTTATAATAAAGATGGTTCTTATTCAAATGTATTAGGAAGCAATACACTTTGGTATGGTGATATTACGAATCAAATAGGCACTTCTAATATCAATCAAAATGATACAAAAAGTTATGATATTTTGGGAAATGTGTATGCTGAAGTTTCTTTATTGCCGGGCCTTACATTTAAAACTACCGGAGGTTTGCAGGCAGAATTTTATAACAGCAGATCTTGGGCGCCTGTATATAATTTTCAGCCAAACCCTCAATTGCAGGCTTACTTAGCGGAGCAATATAATACAAGTCTTACCTATTTGTGGGATAACTATTTTACATATGATAAAACATTTGGAATCAATAGCCAGCATCATCTAACAATACTTGCCGGAACCAGCGCGCAAAATAACCGCTATGATTATTTGAGCGGAAATATTTCAGATTTTCCCAGTAGCGTTACGCAACAATTAAATAATGGAACAATTTCACCCAATGTTGGCGGCGATGCTTCCGAACGGGCATTATTTTCATTAATGGGCAGAGTGAATTATTCTTATAATGATAAATACCTTGTAACGGCAACGATTAGACGAGATGGATCATCCCGTTTTGGCGCGGATAATAAATATGGGACATTTCCTTCGGCTTCTGCAGCGTGGCGTATTTCGAAAGAAGATTTTTTTAAGAACGCCAATTTAAATTTTATTAATGATTTAAAATTAAGAGTAGGTTATGGTGTTACAGGAAATCAGAACATCGGCAACTATTCTTTTGCCGCCGCTCTTAATACTGCACAATATAATTTTAATGGTAATGTTGTATCTATTGTTTATCCATTGATTTTACCCAACCCAAACGTGCAATGGGAACAGGTGCAGCAAGGTAATGTTGGCATAGATGCTTCGATTTTTAATAGTAGGATAAATCTTACGTTGGATGGCTATATAAAAAATACTTCAAAAATGCTGGTGCCAGCAAATGTTCCTATCACAACAGGCTATTCAAGTACGACAGTGCCTTCTGTTAATGCAGCAAGTATGCAAAACAAAGGGATAGAAATCACTATTGATTCAAAAAATATAATCGGCGTTTTTTCCTGGGCTACTAATTTTAATATTTCATTCAACGAAAATGAAATTAAAAGCCTGAATGGTAGCACACCGCTATATGTGGATAGTTATGGGCTAAATGCGCTTTTAGGAATTGATCAGACAGGACATCCGGCTAATGAATTTTACGGGTATGTTGCTGATGGAATTTTTCAAACACAAAAAGATGTAGATGTACATGCAGTACAGACCCCAGGTATTGATGCGCACAACAGCACTTCACCGGGTGATATCCGTTTTAAAGATTTGAATAATGATGGAGTTATCAATGCCAGCGATCAAACATATATCGGCAACCCCAGCCCCAAATTTATATACGGCATGAATAACAGTTTTAATTATAAAGGCTTTGATCTTAACATTTTCCTTCAGGGTGTTTATGGCAATAAAATTTTTAATGCAAATAATATTAATCAGGAAAGTATGTCAACTGGTGAAAATGAAACAACAAAGACCCTGGAACGATGGGATGGCGATGGCACAAGTAATTATATGCCGAGAGCGGTTTATGGGGACCCTAATAATAACTCACGCATATCTACCAGGTATATAGAAGATGGCTCATATCTGCGAATAAAAAATATAACATTGGGTTATACATTTCCTAAAATTATTTTACAACGTATGAAATTTTCAACGCTTCGTATTTATGCAGCTTGCGAAAACGTGTATACGTTCACGAATTACAGTGGTTTCGATCCGGAGGTTGGCGTTAATGGTGTGGATTATAGTGTTTATCCGGTAACAAGAACAATCAGTATAGGATTAAATTTAAATCTCTAAATCATTTTAATTATTTGCTATGAAAGTTATTAAGTATGTATGCATTGTTTTAATAGTTATAGCATTTGGAAGCTGTAAAAAATATTTGGATAAAGTGCCATTGGATTCTGTAAACACTTCTAATTTTTTCCAGGATTCCACCGATGCCATCAATGCTATTAATGCTTGTTACCAACCAATGCAACGTCCCAAATTATTTAACCTGCGCATGTGGACATCGGATATTTACGCAGGCAACAGTGTTACAGGTGGTGGCGGTGGCTCAGATGGTATTGAAACAGTTGAAGAAGCTAATTTTACGACAGATGCAAGCAATGCCGGAGTACTTGACTTATTCAGGGGGCCCTATCCAGGTATTCTTTATTGCAATTTAGTTATTCAAAATGTTCCAGGTATAAATATGGATACCACATTAAAAAACAGGATAATTGGCGAAGCAAAATTTTTACGTGCTAATTACTATTTTATTTTGGTTAGATATTTTGGAGATGTGCCGTTGATACTTACTCCGCAATCACCATCGTCAGCTGATTATTTCCCTACTCGCGCTCCTAAAGCGGATGTGTACAAACAAATAATCCAGGATTTAAACGATGCAATTGCTTTATTGCCGCCAAGGGAAAGCTATACAGGCTCTGATGTTGGGCGTGCTTCAAAAGGCGCTGCTGTAGGCACTTTAGCAAAAGTAGATCTTACATTGGGTGATTATGCGGATGCACTTACTTTATGCAAGCAAGTAACATCAATGGGCTATACATTAGATGCTAATTACTCGGATAATTTTAATCCTGCAACTAAAAATTCAGGAGAATCCCTTTTTGAAATTCAATATAGCGGAGCAACAACATATGGTTTTTTTGATGACCTTAACCAGGCCTCCTGGACAAGTCCTTACATGGGTCCGCGTAATACAAATTTTGTAGGAGGCGCTTACGGATGGAATCAGCCTACACAGGAATTTGTAGATAATTATGAACCCGGTGATTTAAGAAAAGATATGACAATTCTTTACCAGGGATGCCCCGATTTTAATGGAAATGTTTATCAAAGCAGTTATTCAACAACAGGCTATAATGTGCGCAAATTTTTAGTGCCATTATCTGTTTCACCTGATTATAATACAAGCGCTGAAGACTTTCCTGTGTTAAGATATGCTGATATTTTGTTAATGGAAGCCGAAGCAATGAATGAGTTAGGTATGACGTCACAAGCAGAAGCTCCTTCCACATCAATAAATGCCGGGGGGCCTTTAAATCAGGTTCGCAGAAGAGCTGGCCTTCCGGATGTGCAAGGATTGAACCAAACTGATTTAAGAGAAAAAATATTGCATGAAAGACGTATGGAACTTGCATTTGAAGGGCAACGCTGGTTTGATTTGATACGTATAAATAATGGCCAGTATGGATTAGATTTTTTGCATTCGATAGGGCATACAAATGCAACTGCTAAAAATTTGCTGCTGCCAATCCCGTTAACGGAAATTCAAGCCAATCCGGATCTTACGCAAAATCCCGGCTATTAATTTATACTATCAAAATAAAATTAAAAAACATGTTTATACCATCAATAAATTTTTATCGGATAGGAAAAATTGTTCGTCAAAACAATAAGCCAGGAATTCTAATAACTTCTTTTTGTTTTTTTATATTGATGTTATTTTTTGGCTGTAAAAAAACAGAAAATTTTTCACCTATTAAATTTAATACAAAGTTGGCTCTTTCTGCATCAGATTCGTCAATAGTATTAAATGAGGCCAATGCAAACAATTCGGCAATAACATTTAACTGGACTACAGGAAGTAATTATGGCACTGGAAGCTCTATTTCATACACGCTTCAAATTGATAAAAAGGGAAATAATTTTTCTAAGGCTTTAAAAAATCAATTAGGTAAAGCAATCTATACTGTAAACTATACAACAGCCGGGTTAAATACTTTATTGCTAAGTTATTGGAATGCTTCGGCAGATACAGCCGTGCAAATGCAAGCAAGGATAATTGATTCTGTTTCCTCAGGCGGAAGAGAAGATACTTCGGCCGTAATAAATTTTACCATCACACCTTATAAGCCAGTTTCAAAAACATTATATATTTTAGGTGATGCTACATCGAAAGGATGGGATCCAACTACTGCAATAGCTTTAACTTTGGATTCATCTGTTGCGGGTCTTTTTCATTTCCAGGGAACATTAACACCCGGGCAATTTGAGTTTATTACAACACTTGGATCACTGTTACCTTCCTATGTTGAAGGAACTGATACCGCACATATAATATTAAGAAGCTCAACCAATCAACCAGATAATAGATTTACTATTACAGCGACAGATGTATATCAGATTGATGTAAACCTTGTTGCTCTAACCATAAATGTTACCAAATTTGCGGCTCCTGCTTTTTCGCAGATGTGGATTGTAGGTGATGCTACTCCTAATGGATGGAACATTGATGCGCCAAACAAAATGAAACTTGATGTATATAATCCATATATTTTCAGGTATAATGAAGTTTTAAATGTTGGTGAATTTAAAATGCCAACTGATACCGGTAATTGGAATGGTGATTTTTACCGGCCGTTAATAAACCACCCGGCTATTACTGATACTGATGCAATATTTGTACTTGGCAGTACCAATCCTCCTGATAATAAATGGCAGATAACAACTGCTGGCCCTTATAAAATTCAATTGAATATTCAATCAAATTCAATCCACATAATGCCATTTGTTCCATATACTTCTTTATGGATGGTAGGTGATGCAACACCTGCAGGCTGGAATATTAATACGCCAACTCCAATGTTACCGACACCTGGCGATCCTTACACGTTTACTTATACCGGACCTCTCGTTGTTGGAGAATTCAAAATTCCAGTTACGACAGGTAATTTTAATTGTCCTTATTTTAGACCGGCTACCAATCATCCACCCATAACCGATACATCTGCACAGTATGTACCTGTAAATAGCAACCCGGCAGATGTAAATGATTTTAAATGGTACATTACAACCCCTGGTAATTATAAAGTTACATTCAACCAGTTGTACGAAACCATTTATATTCAACCACAATAGTTTTGATGTTAGATAGATTAAAAAAAACTAAAATGAATTTGCTTACTGTATGTTATTTATTAATAGGATTATTTTTTGGTAAATGTAAAAAACCAGCGTCAGCATCTGAAATAACTAGGCCACCATCAGGTGATACAACGATAGTTATTTCAACGGATAAAGTGTCTTATAATCCTGGAGATAATATTGTTTTTACGATTGATAGGCCGTTGCCATCAAATAGTAGAATAAGATACAGGCATTTAGATAGTACTGTTGCTGAAGTAAATGCTTCAGGAAGGAGTTGGCAATGGATTGCGCCTGTCAATGATTTTACCGGTTATATGGTAGATATCTATTCTTTACAAAATGGGAAAGAAAAAATATACGGAAGTACGGCGGTTGATGTATCATCTGATTGGTCGCGCTTCCCACGCTATGGTTTTCTTTCCTCGTTTGGGCAAATTTCAACCACCCGGATGGATTCTGTGATCAATAGTCTTAACCGTTATCACATGAATGGAATACAATTACAGGACTGGGAATACAAACATCATATGCCATTAGCCGGAACTGTTAGTAACCCGTTGGATACCTGGAAAGATATCGCCAACCGTGATAATTACAAATCAACTGTACAATATTATATCGCGGAGGCGCACGCGCATAATATAAAAACAATGTCGTACAACTTGTGTTATGGTGCTTTAGACGATGCAGCTGCAGATGGTGTTTCGGATGAATGGTATATGTACACAGACCAGCAACACACATCAAAAGAAGTGATACCATTACCAATGCCACCTTTTAAAAGCAATCTCAATTTGGTTGACCCATCCAATACTGGTTGGCAAAATTATATTGCCGCTAAAACAAATGATGCCTATGCTGTTTATAATTTTGATGGATATCAGGTTGACCAGATGGGCAACTTAAATAAAAATCTTTACGATTATTCGGGCAATCCCATTAACCTTGATAATACATTCCTTTCTTTTTTAAATAGCATGAAAAGATTATCTCCTTCAAAAAGATTGGTCATGAATGCGGTAAGCCAATATGGAGAACAGGTAAGTATTACAAAAGCTCCGGTTGATTTTTTATATACAGAAGTATGGCCTCCAACAGAAGCATACAATGACCTTAAAACGATTATTCAAAATAATGATGAATGGAGCAATGGAAAAAAAACTGTATTGGCCGCATATATGGATTATAATGTAGCTAATAAGCCTGGCTATTTTAATACTCCTGGTGTATTGTTTGCTGACGCAGTAATTTTTGCATTCGGAGGCTCGCATCTTGAATTGGGCGACCACATGCTTTGCAAAGAATATTTTCCCAATACGAATTTGCAAATGAAACCTGATTTACAGCAAGCAATTATAAAATATTATGATTTCCTTACTGGCTATGAAAACTTGCTGAGAGATGGCGGTAAATTTAATAATCCAACTATTATTTCTTCTGATGGTAAAACGGTAATTAATAACTGGCCTCCGCAATCGGGTAGTATATCTGTTATTGCAAAAGATATGGGTACATGCCAGGTTATTCATTTAATTAATTTTGCCAATGCATCTACGTTTGATTGGCGCGATACGAACGGCAGCCAAACCTACCCCAATACATTTCAAAATATTTCTTACATACTTACTACTACAAAAACAGTAAAAAAATTATGGATGGCTTCGCCTGATATCAATGGTGGTACTCCTCAGCAAATATCTTTTACAACCTCCGGCAACAATATTTCATTTACACTTCCTTCATTGCAATATTGGGATATGGTTGTGGCTGAGTATTAATAAAATAATAATTTTTAATTTTCTTGCATGAATAAAAATATATTCCTTGTACTCATTATTGGTACCATTCTTAATAGTTGTAAAGTGATGAACAATAATATTATATATCAATCAAAAGAATTTTCCGTTTACAGAGACAGCGTTGCGCAGGATTCTTTTGTTGCAAAAGCAATTTCAAGAACTGAAATTGTTTCCAATTATGTAAGTCCGGGTAATGAATATGTAAGCCCGGAAGTGAAATTTAAATTCAGCATCAATGGCGCCGATAATGCGGCACCTTCGGGAAAAGATAATGGGGTTATTTGTGCCGGTGGGGTTGGAAACTATGAATCACCGGTCATAAAATTTGGCGATCAGTTTGTTGATTCAACAAAAGTTCCTGCTGGTGAATATTTGAAAAAGGATACCAGGGTTACTTTGCGGGTAGATATGAAGGATGTGATGAAATCTTTTAAGGATAAAGGATTTTATATAACATTCGATGGGAAAAAAATTTATAAAGATGATTTTAAAGGCGTCTTTGTTGCGGGAAATATTGCGCCCCTTACCTGGGATTTTAATAACCTGTATTCTCATAAAGATTTAGAATTGAAAGATGATAATAATGATGGTATTTATGAAATTACATTAACGCTTAATCAGAATCCTGAGGTAAATAAAACAGCCAACTCCTGGAAATTATCAAAAGACATTAGCGCATTTCCTCAATATCATTCGCCGGATATTTTGCCTGATGCATTGTATAATCTTGATTTGGAAGAAATGCAAAATGCGATTGAGCCTGACAGCACTTTTCGTACAGGCAAAGAGTGGGCAGGAGTGTGGACACGCGATATCAGTTACAGCATTATTTTATCCATGGGAATTCTGCAACCGAAAGTAGCGATGATTAGTTTGAAAAAGAAAGTGAAGAATGGAAAGATCATTCAGGATACAGGTACCGGTGGTGCTTACCCGATTTCAACAGACAGGGAAATCTGGGCAGTAGCTGCGTGGGAAGTATATAAAGTTACTGGTGATGAAGATTGGCTTAAATATGCATATGAAGTAGTTAAAAATTCCATCAATGACGACCTCCATAATATTCATGATCCGGAAACAGGTATGATGAAAGGGGAATCTTCTTTTTTAGACTGGCGCGAACAAACATATCCTACCTGGATGCAGCCGGCAGATATTTATGAATCAGAATGTCTCGGGACCAATGCAGTGCATTTTGAAGCAAATACCGTTTTGGCTGAAATGGCTGCTGAACTTGGTTTACAGAATGATGCAAAAAAATACAATGAGGTTGCTGCCCAAATAAAAAATGGTGTGAATCAATATTTATGGCAGGAAAATAAAGGATATTATGGGCAATATTTGTATGGCAGAAATGATAAAATCCTTTCTCCAAAATCAGAAGCATTGGGCGAAGCTCTTTCGGTAACTTTTGGAGTAGCCGATAAAGCGAGGCAACAAAAAATAATTTCAAACACACCGGTTACTCCTTATGGGATATCTTGTATTTATCCGCAGATACCGGGTATTCCACCCTATCATAATGATGCAGTATGGCCTTTTGTAGAATCCTTCTGGGCGCAGGCTTCAGCAAAAGCAGGTGATGAGGAATCTGTTGTAAGAGCGATAAGTTCTGTGTATCGCCCTGCGGCTTTATTTTTGACAAATAAAGAAAATTTTGTGGCTGGCAATGGAGATTATGCAGGCACTCAAATCAATTCAAGCAATATGCTTTGGAGCCTCTCCGGTAGTATCAGCCTTGTTTACAAAGTTTTGTTTGGGATGCAATTCAATACAGACAATCTTTCTTTTGAGCCTTTTGTTCCAAAGATTTTTAATGGAAAAAGGACATTGGATAATTTTAAATACAGAAATGCTGTTTTGAATATTGAAATGGATGGATTTGGAAATTCAATAAAATCTTTTTCAATAGATGGAAAAGAATCTGATAAGCATGATATTTCAACTGGATTGAAAGGGATTCATACTATAAAAATTGTTTTAGGAGATATTAATTTGCCTGCTGCAAAAATTAATAGTGTTGAAAATGTTTACAGCCCCCAGATGCCTGTTGTCAATTATGAGAAAGGATTACTTTCCTGGCAAGATACCAGCAAAAATATTAGTTCATATAGAGTTTTGCAAAATGGTAAATTATTAGAAGAAACATCAGGACCCTCAGTAAAAATTGATACCAATAAATATGGAAATTACCAGGTGATTGCCATTGCCAGTGACGAAACACAATCCTTTGCAAGCGAACCTTTGCAGGTGTATCCCGCAGTAAACGCCCGCCCGACCGGGCCATTCGGGCAGGAACAAAAAATACAAATAGAAGATTTTGCGAAAAAATCTGACAAACCTTACCAGGGATTTACGGGTACCGGTTTTGTTGAGATCAGTAAAACTATCAATCGGAAAATTGATTTTACAGTGAATGTAAAAGAAGATGCAAATTATATTCTGGATGTAAGATATGCCAATGGAAATGGTCCAATAAATACAGAAAACAAATGTGCTTTCAGAACTATTTCGATAGATAATAAAGATTTCGGGACTTTAGTTTTCCCACAGAGAGGGAAAGAAGAATGGAGTAATTGGGGTTGGAGCAATTCTTTGGAAGTACCTCTGTCAAAGGGTTTAAATCATGTTGTTATCAGCTTTGAAGATTGGAATGAAAATATGAATGGAGATATTAACCAGGCGATGCTGGATTGTGTGAGATTGATAAAGCAGTAAAAATATAAAATTCCATGCCTTTTGGTATCCTTTGCTTTTCATAATTAGTGTTGATAATATAAGCATTTGTGTATTCATAACCCTCATAAATTCATCATGTTTGGTTTTACAATTTCATTGTCGGCTCAAACATCTTCCTATCATGGAAGATTCTTTTTCAAAACATGATCATAAATATCGCCTAATCTAAATTGAATATAGAAGTTTATTTATTGAAAGAAAAATGAATTTAGTTGGTTTTAAATGTGATTTGCTATGGAATTAAAATAAATTTTATACGATGATTATCTTTGCTCTGTTATAATGTAGGAGGCCAGGCATTCTTCCGCATATCTTCCCCCGGTAAAGAACCACCTCTCACTATTTTACGTGCTGTAAATTTTAATGGTGCAAAATTCTGGACCTCATTGCCGGAAGGAAGGCAGAAATTAGCCGAAGAAATAGGCATATTAATTGAACAATTTTATCGTGCAAAAAAATAACTATTATGTGCTACTATAACGGACAAAAAGTTACAAGAAGCGAATTTATCAGGCTCAAAAATCTTGAAAAGGTAATTTCAAAATATTCTTTTTTAAACAAGGATCTTCTGATAGGATTTGACTATAATAAAAGTGCAGTTCTGAAAAAAATAGAGGGACAGGAAGATTTTGAAATAGTGGAAATGGAATGGGGCTTTTTGCCCTGGTTACATCAGGAACAGAGAACAGGCAGAAAAATTCCGCGCCGGTTATAAGAAAGAAGATGGCCAGTGGCAACAACCTATCTTAACACTCAATGCGATGAGTGAGGAAATGTTGCTACCAAAAAAAATGTACAGGGACGCAGCATTAAAAAGAAGGTGCCTGGTCCTGTCAAGTGGTTTTTATGAATGGCGCCATGTATTTACTGTTGGTAAAAAAACAGGTAAACCCTTAAAAACCGCGATAAAATATCCTTATCATATTGGAGTAAAAGACCGGGAGTATTTTTTCATGGCAGGAATCTGGCAACCATGGAAAGATACAGAGACAGGCGAGTATGTAGAAACATTTAGTATCGTTACAACTGCTGCCAATAAATTAATGGAACAGATCCACAACAGTAAAAAAAGAATGCCAACCATTCTTACGGAAGACCTTGCCTGGGAATGGATCTTTGACGACCTTGATGAAGAAAGAATTAGTGAAATAGCCAGGTATCAATTCCCTTCGGAACAAATGGAAGCTTGCACAATTTCTAAAGATTTTAGAAGTGCATTAGATCCGAAAGAACCTGTTGTTTATGGAGATTTGAATACTTTGATATTAGTATAAATTGTAACTATTCAGTTCCGAAAGTAGCGATTAAAAATAATGAGTTTAAAACATTTTGCCCGGATTTTATTGTCGTATCAATCACAGATCTCAGAATAGCAAATACGTTTGCATTATCAATGGATTTAAACTGGCCTGATATTTTTTGTTTGACCTTTACATTTCTGACGGCCTTCTCCGAGCCATTATTGTGGGGAGGTACGTTGGGTTGTAATAAAAAATACAGAATACAATCTTGCTTTGCCAATAGCGATTTTTGCAATGATTTGGATTGCGGGTAATCATCCGGTATCGGGTAATGTAGCCATTGCTCCAATTTGTCAAATAAAACTTGCCGCTTTTCATTTGGGCAATAATAATCAGCAGGACTAAATTCTTTTTTTAGTTGGATAGCTTCCTGAAGCAAGGTTTTGAGATTGCCAGACCAATCACATTTGTGGTTATAAAGTTCCTTAATATAATTGAGGTCTCTTAATAAATGCACTATACATATCTGATGCGCTTTGGCATCCATTTTAAAATGACAAGCCCATCTGTCGTGTACCAAGGCTGCATTAGGCAATCCGTTTTCAAAGGCTTCTTCTATAGTTTGAAAACCTCTGTTGTCCGAACACACGATATAAGTCAGTTCACTATTTTGCCATGTCCACATCCAATGTTTTTTCCCATTCACATTTAACCCTGTTTCATCTGTACCTATGCAGGTTGCCTGTTCTATACGCTCTTTTATTGTCTCATAAAAAGGCTTCGCTTTTTTTGCCAGACGCTGCAAGATGTTATGAATGCCACCCGTGCTTACAGGCAATCCCATTACATCTCCCAGGAACTCCTGCATCCTGGCGTAAGGAATGTATTGTCTCGAATGTAAATAACCCACCAGCGCTTCTACATTAGGCCCCTACTGAACAGGGTTTGCTACATAATCAGGAAAGGTGCTTTCCATGGAATGGCCACAACTGCACTGCTTTTTAAATACCTGATGTTCAATACGTTTAAGTGTTATTGGTGGGATATCTATCAACTGCCGTGATGATATAAAAGTTTCTGCTGTAGCACTTAAATCATTACCGCAACAATTGCAAAATGCAGGGCTATGTTTTATCACTTCATCAACTTCAATACTGCACTCCAATGTGGTTCCTTCATGTCCTGGTTGGCCGCCTGCTTTATTATCCGTTTTTTCCCGAAGGCTTTGATTTTTCTTTGGACGATTTTCATCTTTGGACGGCGGTATATGACTATTGTTGCTGTTCTTTTTATTTTTTAAAACTGCAATTATTTTTTCCAAATCTTCAATTTTGCTATTTTGCGTTTTTATTATTTGATCCTTTGTTTCTATTGTTTGATCCTTTAAGGCATTCCTTTCCTGCAATAAAATGATCATTTTCGATTTATCATCGAGCGTGTCTTTTAAAACGTGTACTAATAAATGCAAGTCCATGAACAACAATTAAGATGAACTGCAAAGATGAAACTATAAATGGCTACAACCTAATATAGCAGCGCGTTTTAATACCCAAATTCAACTTTTTTTTAACGAAAAATGTGAACAAAAAACAGATTTTTTAAAATGACCAAATAAATGTGCATAACTTTCAGAATATTCTAAAAAGAGGTTAATTTAGATATTTATAGATTATATATGAACGTTGAGTAGAGTATAATTGAATTATCATCTAATAGACTGAATAGTTACTATAAATTTTAATGCTTTATATTATTTTCAAAACTTTCTACACTGCTTAAGTTGGAAAAGCTATACTTTGAAGTTAGAAACTTTAGAAAGCCAAATTAAGAGCGTGATTGTATATTCCAATTCAAAGGCGGTTAAAAAATACAAATACAGATTATTTGTTGGTTTACTGGTAATAGTTTAAAGAAACCTTTTCTAAAAAGTATACCTTAGGAAAGATATGAAAAAAGTCTACCTGTTTCTTATTGCAATTATTATTATTGTTGGCAGCGCCTACTTTTATATACGTTTTGTCTTTTTAAAATCAAAAGATTTTAAACCGGATTATTCTAAATCCATATCTGTTGCAGATTTGCGGCCCTTAGTAATCGCAAAACTTCAGCAGTTGG
>Ga0207933_1001339_pt1 | contig 19071 bp, 17 predicted proteins | sample NGESurdeep092012_4_FD_184488 | JGI IMG/M metagenome (GOLD analysis project Ga0207933, IMG submission 184488) | Arctic peat soil microbial communities from Barrow, Alaska - NGEE Surface sample F53-3 deep-092012 (SPAdes) | ecosystem: Environmental > Terrestrial > Soil > Wetlands > Peat ...
AAGACCAATTGGGTTCGGTCACTCTTCAAACAAATTCCTCTAGCTCTATAACTTATAAAGCAAGTTACGATGCCTTTGGAGCGATTAAGAGTTCTACCGGCTCTTCAGCAAGCCCGTTTGGATTTGCAGGCGGGGCCGGGTATCAGCAGGATTCTGACTCCGGTCTGATGCTTCTTGGACATCGGTATTATGACTCCTCCACCGGTCGCTTTTTAACCCGCGACCCGGTCAAAGATGGCTCTAACTGGTACGACTATTGTCATAACAGCCCAACCTTCGAACTTGACCCCTATGGATTCGGTTTTCTTTCTTGGGTTAAAGATAAAGTTGCTACCGTAGCTGATTGGCTCGATGAGCACGGACCGGGACCGGTTACAAATCCTAACCCTACTGGCGACGGACCTGGGCTGGGCACTATTGCAAAGTTGGCTTCACTCCCAATGGCTATTGGTATCTATATTCTTGCCGGAAGCGTGCATACGACCCATAAAGCTCCGCCAGTAAATAAGCTGATTCCGTGGTACTTGAAACCGTTTTTGCATCCGCACCCTACGAATCCCCCGGGATCTGGGACGGGCGCGGATGATCAAGACGCCAGAAAGCACCTTTTGCCGGATGCATATAAAGACGCCCTAGGTCCTAGTGAATGAGAGAGACAATTGGCAGTTTGGGATTTGGAATCATTGCTTTGGTTTCAATGTCGACTGGCTGCAACAAAATAAGATATCAGACTAAAGTAATACTTTACGGAGGTCTCAGAATCTCGTTGGATGCCGGTACGAAAGTTAGCTACCGCTGGACCACGGGAGACGGGCAGTCTTATGTCCAACTCGAAAGTGCAAATGGATCAAGTCACATAGCTTTGATGGAACTAAACGAGCCAAACCAAGGACCTCTCAATTCCTCCGATCGGGTCTCACAAGCAATCGACATTGCCCACTTTGAGGCACTTAATACTCATATCCGAAATGCAGACAAAGGTGCCGCTCTGGTCCACCTGCCAGGCAGTAAACTTGAGTATCGAGTGTTTACAGACACAAACGGCGATCTGTTTATGGCGGGAGGATATGAAATCAATGGGACGGTTTGGATGGTGATCGCAGGTGATGAAAGCACCAGCGAAGAGCTACTTGGGGGTGTACTTCCCGTTCTGAAAGAGATCAAATTCAGCGGATCATATGTTTCCAGCCAAACAAATCGATATAACATCAGCAAGGCATTTAATGTGGAACTTCCGATGGATTGGGATCGCAGGCTCGATAAGATCGGGAAGCAGTCAGTGCTAGAATGTTTACCCGTGCTGTCCACTAACATCGTGGGTATTCTAGATGAGCAGACTCCGTCAGTTTCAACGTTAGAGAAACATCTTGTTAGTTGGGCCAAGCGAGCGGTCAAAATCCATGGAGGCAACATCTCGCGCGTCTACAGCCGGGAAGTTATGGGTCACAAAGTAACTGTGGTGAAATACGCCATTGCCGAAAACCGAGAGATCAAGGTCTTAAGGTTTGCTGCTTGCGGTATCCAGTTCGAAAACCATATTCTATTTGTTTTTATTAGCTTTCTACAACCTACTGACGTTAAGAAAGCATTGGTGCAATTGATACCACGCGTTCACCTGAATGCGAAAGCATAAGGTGCTGGGTATTGGCATGGCGAAGACGGGGTGTTTAACTGAACCTACAAGAAAGTGATATTTCTGAGAAAGAGGACTTGAAGCATACTGACATTATTGAATTGTCCGTTGGGAAAACACGCAGTGCTACGCGCGGGTTCAGTGGGGAATTTTCGGCTACGGATTCCGCTAGAAAAATGAATAACCAACCAGAAGAACCCTCAGGGACCACAAAGTTGGCTTATGATTATCGGTCAAGAGTAACGGGGATAACGTATCCGTCACTAGCGACTAATTCGTTAACTTATAACGGTCTTGATACAAGAACCAGCAAAACTGATTCTGGCGGCACTAAAGGGTTTTTAAGAGATGGGGCCTCGGTTACTGACCCGGTCTTATCTGATTCATCTGCAACTTACACGCCTGGAATTTCTGAGTCCAGAAGCGGAGTTTCGACTTTTTATGGTCAAGACCAATTGGGTTCGGTTACGCTTCAAACAAATACATCTAGCTCTATAACTTATAAAGCAAGTTATGATGCCTTTGGAGCAATCAAGAGTTCCACTGGCTCTACTTCAAGTCCATTTGGCTTTGCAGGCGGTCCCGGCTACCAGCAAGATTCTGACTCGGGACTGATGCTTCTTGGACATCGGTATTATGATTCTTCTGCGGGTCGCTTTTTAACCAGAGATCCAGTCAAAGACGGCAGTAATTGGTACGATTACGTCGGAAATAATCCGGTAACAGACGACGATTGTTCGGGACTGGAGCATGTTATCTTCAATGGTCACGCCATTAAAGTTTTTGCGGATAATGGGCAACTACTCAGATGGGTGCCCGGCTTTTCAGGCGGTGACACACCCGAAATGTGCTATGATGCGATCCCGGCTGGCGACTACTATTTTAGTACCGGCGATATTCACCTTAAGTGGCACGATGGCTGGCAAACCCTAAAACATGCTATTGCCTGGACCGTGGACGAAGGTTGGGGCAGGGTCGCGTCACTTTACATCCGTGTCCGGGTACGAATACGTACGGACGGGGAGGATTCTTTTTGTATGACAGTTACCATAAGGCATCCGCCGGTTGTATTGCGTCAAAGGACCCAGGCGGGTTAATCATTTTGAAAGGACCTTGGCATGATAAAGTGATAAGAGTCACGGTGGAGTACTAAACGCACAGAGCACCAGCATGGATACCAGGTCGCCAAGTCGGCAGAAAGTCGTTTTCTCATGCATTAACGGTTTCGTACTAACGGTTCCCTTTCTTGCTTATTTCTTTTTGCCGGCACTTCTCGGGAGGGTTTTCTTCGCAAGTGATTCGGACGCAGTCAGATGTTTCTTCAATGACTGCAACCCGGTGGCATTCAAGTACTCGGAGGACATTCTAATCCTCAGAGGAGCGGGAACGCTGCCGATAATTTCAAGAGTTTTGAGGGCGAACGCCAAGGTTAACTCCCGTAAGTACGGTGAAATACTCGAGAGCTGCGAGACGCTAGGAACTCAAGTGTCCGTACCTTTGCTTCACCAAATATGTGTGGCACCAGATGCAGACATCGATGATCGCATGCAAGCTCTCTTTCTACTGAAGGAAAAAAAACTTGAGACGCCGGAAGAATCGAAATTGCTCACTAAATCGCCTTTTGAGGAAAATTACAAGCTCTATCGCTCCGATTTTCAAGAGTGAGGCGCGCTTACAAGATTTGATGCAGCCTGCGAGGTCACTGGCCAGGGAATATCAAGGATTCTGGGCAAAATATTCCCCCGGCATGGTCAGTTCGCTTTTGCGTTGGTTTTTCTTGCCGCCGTTTTTTACATAATAACCCTATACATTATGCTGGTCTTTAACCTCTTTCGATGGATAACATGTAAGTATAAGAAAAAGTTAAGTGAACCAGTCAGGCTAGCTAAGCTCAAGAAATCGCATTGTCGCACAGTAACTTTCAAGAAAGGTAAAAGTTAAGATGATTATATTATTCCTATTAGTTCAATTAAGCAGTTTGCAGATGACGAAGCATCCTTCAACAAGTAACCTGATAGCCTCAGGTCGAGTCAGGCTGACTATTCAAGGCTCCATCCCTCATGGAACTATTCTGGGAGACTGGGATAAGGATGTAATTGATAGCCCCTTATGTAAAATCGAAATTGCTAAAAGTCTGGCACTTGAGGCAGACGTTAGGAAAAGAATTCCTCAAACGCTTTTAAGTTTGCATATTAAGGTGCCTAAGATAAATGACCCCGGGATACTGATAGCAAAGAAATTGCCGAGTGGAACTGTCGCGACGAATGGACGTGAAATCTCTACATACGATCAGGCACTCGAATCTACTTCAGACCCGCAAGCAGAAGCTTGGGATAGCGCAAGGGGAATTAACAGGATCAGGGTACTAAAGTCTGGTAAGTTACTGATTTCGGAAGGCAAAGCAGAAGATGCCGAGCAAGAATTAGAAGTTTATAGACATGATTTTGGTCTGGATAGTTTTACATCTTGTCTGTTATTTGATGCCTTAATTCGGGAGGGTAAATATAGACAAGCTTATGAAGAGATTTTGGGTTCCCTTCGTAACAATGTGCCTCTTGAAGATCAAGGAGATTTCTCCTTGCGCGTCTGCTTAGGTGCCGCATTGAACGGAGTAATATACCGAGGACAAAAGGAATTTGCTTTTCAGGAATCCAGTGAATGGGATCGTAAAGGAGCCTGTGAAAAAAACCCGTTATGGCCAGTTGGAACTAGTGCTTCTACAATTGCAGCGATGAGCGCTTACGATCTTAGTATTCCGTACGACTATAAAGGCGAGGTTGATTTATACTATTTTGATTTGGCTGAAGCACTTGATCCCGGCGAACCCTTGTTTGATCGTGGACAATGCGTAGAGTATGTTTTGGAAAAACAGTTCCAGAAAGCAATTGATCTGGTTTACCCAAAGCTTAAAGCGACGCAGGACCCAAAACTAAGAATGAATTACACTCAAATGTTTGACTATGCCCTGCAAGCGAAGCGTGATTACGCTAAATTACATCCCTAATAGTTTTCGGCTGCTGCGTCTAGCGACCTTAAATCATTGCGATCTGGAAACACACTTTCTCAGGGTAGCGGGAAATTCCTCATGATCCCAAGGCACAACTTGATGCGCGCGCGCGCCAGAGATCCAGTCTCCGTAGTCAACGAGAGGCTGGCAACAAGGAATGGAGAGCTGAATTAGGAATGCGACTTTCGTAAGTTTCATCGCGCAGCCGCAAATTTTGACTTCCGATGAAGCTTCAACAATATCAAAATTTCCCACTCGAGCAAAGCAGTCGATTGTTTGCCCGGCCGATTTTACAAATCCCACTTCTTCGCCTAAACAGGTTTGAAGATCGCAATCAGCTAACGCTTCTCTGATCGGCTCTGTAACTTTGCGATAAATCTGATGCGGCGATATTGCTAAACTTTCGCGCGGACCGGTCATGGCCAAAGTGTAGTCGTGACCATGAACAATTGCACCACCGCCGGTCGGTCTGACTAAATAGCGTTTTGGATGAGAACCAAGCACGTCGTCTGGCGTCTGGAATCGACCTATCGTTACCCACGGCTCGTGCCATTTATAAATTCGACATTCGAATTGTCCTGACTCAGCTCTATGAAGCGACTGGACGTCACGCTCCATATTCTTGCAATCTTCGGGCAAAAAAACAGTCTCGTCGATAAATTCAAAGTTCACGAGGCTTTGCAAGTTCTGGCAAGGCCATTTAAAATGCGAGCGTAAATTGCATTCAGAGTTTCTTCATCACCAGGCTCGAGGTAAGTGGCAAATAGTTTTTCGATCTGAAATTCAAAAATGGGCCAAGCTCTTTCCCGCTCGCTTTGACCTAAACTTGTCAGAATTGCATGAGTAGACCTTCGATCACATTTGCATCCTTCCCTTTCAATGAAACCTTGCTCTTCTAGCCGATCGATGAGGCGTGTCAAACCGCTTCTGCTCAAAAGAACTGCCTCAGCAAGAGCGCACATTTTGAGCTTCTGATTCGGCGCCATTTCAAGGTTCAAGAGAACGTCGTAAACATCCAAAGAAACAACTCCAGCGGCCTGCATTTCTTCGTCGATCTTTTTCGCGAGCAAAGCATGGGTTATAAATGCAAGTGACCAGGCTCTTTTTTTCTGAGGGCAAATCATTTAATTTGGCCTTCTGACTTGGCTCTGTTGGGCATTATCGGATATGTTGATAATAGTTGCAAGCGCAATTATCACCAATGGGTCTACGTAGTATGCAAAGCAATAAGCTCATGAAAAAGTATTACAACGCCGATTTAACCTTGCTCCTTATTCGAATCGGGCTGGGAGTCTGCATATTTCCTGATGGACTTCAAAAGGCTTTAGGATGGCTTGGCGGCCCCGGCTTTTCGGGGACTCTAACCGAATTTACTAGCTTATTTCACATACCCCCATACCTTACTGCTTTGGCAATCCTCGCCGAGTTACTTGGGTCTTTAGGCGTGATATTTGGATTCTTGACTCGGTTGAGCGCAGCCGGGGTTGGCTTTACGATGCTGGTAGCCTCTTATTATTCGTTTCCCAATGGCTACTTTGAGGGCGGAAAGGGTCCAGGAGTCCAGTTTTTTGTGCCGGGCATATTCATCGCTATTGCTTTGATTCTTGCTGGTGGAGGCGAATATACGCTTGATCGGTACTTAAAATTCGGCAAGCGTCAATTGGCGAACTCGCCGGTTGAAGTTCTAGGCGATGGTCCTGTAAATCCTAGCTGATAAAACTGCCTAGCGAGTCGCTGAAACTTCCGCTTCCGGCCATTTATAAGTTACGTCCAGATTTTTTACCGCGAGGGTTTCGTCCAATCTGCCCACGATTTGAGTAGACGGAGCATCGTGAAGCAACTCTGGATTTAACTTGGCTTCTTCGCAAATCGAAATCACCGCGTCGCAGAAATCATCGAGTGTTTCTTTCGATTCTGTTTCTGTCGGTTCAATCATAATCGCTTCTGGAACAATCAGCGGGAAATAGTTTGTAGGCGGATGGAAACCGTAGTCAATCAACCTTTTACTTATATCAAGGGCCCTGATACCGAATTGCTTTTTATAAAGTTCAGCGGTTAGCACGCATTCGTGCATGCAAAACCGATTAAAGGCGGACGGTAAAACATCGGCAAGTCGAGCCTGCACGTAATTTGCATTGAGCACCGCGTACTGGGAGATCGTATGCATATTTTCTTTCCCGTAAGCCCTTAAATAAGCATAAGCCCGCACTTCCATTAGGAACTGACCAAAATATGGACTAACGCGTCCGATAGTCAGTGGGCGAGCTTCATCTAGGGTTATAGTTCCGCCGTCATTTCGCTCAACAACCGGGATTGGTAGGAAGGCACTTAAGTTTTTTTTGATTCCAATGGCGCCGCACCCTGGGCCTCCGCCGCCGTGAGGTGTGCTAAAAGTTTTGTGCAGATTCAAATGCATGCAATCAAATCCGTGATCGCCCGGGCGAGTTGTCCCGACCATCGCGTTCATATTTGCTCCATCGCAAAATACAAGTCCGCCTACTTCATGGACCAATCGACAAATTTCCGAAATATTGGTTTCAAATAAGCCCAAAGTCGAAGGATTCGTAAGCATAAAAGCAGCAATCGAATGGCCACCTTCAGTTTGTAAGGCTCGTTTTAGTGCTTCGATATCGGTGCCACCAAGAGCATCGGTTGGAACTGATTTCACGTCATATCCGCACCTGGCTGCGCTTGCTGGGTTTGTTCCATGAGCTGAATCCGGAATGAGGACAATATGTCTTTCGGTTGAATCGCCTCGGGAAGTATGATATGCCTTGATGAGCATCAGGCAAGTGAGTTCGCCGTGAGCTCCTGCAACCGGTTGCAAAGTAACAAAGTCAAATCCGGTAAGTTCCTTCAGAGTATCCTGAACATCAACAAGGATTTCTAGCGCACCGGGAACTGTCTGAGTTGGCTGAAGCGGATGAATCTGAGCAAACCCAGGAAGCGCGGCAACTCTTTCGTTAACCTTGGGATTGTATTTCATGGTGCAGCTACCGAGCGGATAAAAGCCGGTTTCGATGCCGTAATTTAAGTGGCTAAGGTTCGTAAAATGACGAATAACGTCGAGTTCGCTTACCTCTGGCAACTTCAAAGATTTACGAATCGTGCCAAGTTCTTTGGCTAAATCAATTGGAGGAGTGTCGCATTTAGGAACGGAGCACCCAACTCTTCCCTTTCGGGATTTCTCAAAAATCAGTGTCGGTGCTGGGACTCTTTTAAGCCTTCCGTTTCCTGGGATTGCGCTAGTAGTTTTTTCTTGGCCGTCAGACATTTAATTTGCCCCCAAAACAGCCGCAAGAGCCACGCCGAAATCATCAATGTCTTGCTTAGTTTTCTTTTCTGTAACCGCAACCAGAAGGCAATTATCCATGCCGCTGTAATACTTTCCAAGCGGCAATCCGGCTAAGATGCCATGGTCAATGAGTTCATGTCTTACCTGAGTCGCATTGGCGGGAAGTTCAAGTACAAACTCGCAAAACATCGGAGACGAGAATTTCACCTTCCCTCCTGCGTTTGCGAGAACCTTCATCGCATACCTTGAGTTTTGAACGCTCGAGGTTGCCACTTGTGTGAGGCCATTTTTGCCGAGCGCACTTAGGTAAACAGTATTTGCTAACGCCATTAGCGCTTCATTCGTGCAGATGTTGCTGGTGGCTTTTTCGCGCCGAATATCTTGTTCGCGGGTTCTTAATGTCATCGCAAATCCCGATTTATCCCCATGGATTTCACTTGTTTTTCCGACGATTCTGCCAGGAAGCCTACGGACGTGCTCTTCGTTGCAGGTAAATAAACCAACTAGTGGGCCTCCAAAACCCATCGAAACTCCAAGCGATTGACCTTCTCCAACAACCACGTCGGCTCCAAATTCTCCAGGAGGTGGCAAAACTGCGCATGACACTGGATCAGCTACCACAATCAAAAGGGATTTGCTTGATTCTGCCGCCTTTTTCGCTTGATTCAAGTCTTCGATAATGCCAAAAAAATTAGGATAACCTACGATAATCGAACTTATATCTTCGCCCGCACTTGAATAGTCTTGAGTTAATCCATTGGTGCATGGTATGGTAACGACCTCAAGCCCTAATGCCCAGCAATAGGTTTCAAGCACTTGGCGATAATGAGGATTAACCCCTTCGCTAACCGCAACTTTGGATTTGCCGTTAATGCTGTGAGCCATGATTGCAGCTTCAGCCATCGAAGTTGCTCCATCGTACATGGATGCGTTGGCCACTTCCATGCCGTACAACTCGGCAATCATTGATTGAAATTCATAGATTGTCTGCAAAAATCCTTGACTGGCTTCTGGTTGGTAAGGCGTATAAGCGGTCAAGAATTCGCCGCGTGAAATAATTGCGCCGACGCTTGAAGGAATAAACCGGTCGTAAATTCCCGCTCCCAAGAAGCACTTTAGATCTTCAGCAGATTTGTTGGTTGCAGCTAGCTTTGACAAGGTGCTGACAATTCGCGATTCGTCAAGACAGGGTTCGATATCAAGTGAACCTGGCGCGATTCTTAAATCTTTTGGAACGTCATGAAAAAGATCATCAATCGATTTAACTCCGACTCGCGCCAGCATCTCATCTCGGTCTTCGATGGTGTGAGGTACATATGGCATTCCTGTTTGTTAACCCACCAGCCCGGAATATGCAGAAGAATCAAGAAGCGATGAAACCGAGCTTTGATCAGAAAGTTTCAGCTTAATCAGATAGCCAGCGGCGTAGGGATCGGAATTGACAAGTTCGCTTCGCGCATTCAAGGTTTCATTAACTTCCACAACTTCCCCATCAAGCGGTGAGTAAATGTCACTGACAGTTTTAACACTTTCAACGCTGCCAAATACGTCGCCCTTGTTCAGCATTCGGCCTACGTTTGGTAAATCAACGTAAACAACGTCGCCGAGCTCGGATTGAGCGTAATCGGTGATGCCAATAGTGGCGATATCACCTTCGATTTTAATCCACTCGTGGGATTCGGTATAGCTCAGGTCTGCAGGGATATTAGACATTTTTTTCTTGGGATTTAGAGAATAGTACCCGTTTGGGTCACTCGAGGTACCTTGATCAAGTGGCGTCTGGGAACCTAAGAATCTGTTTTGTAACACTGTTTCCAGAAATTGTTCAGGCTTTTGTAAATTCCAGCATTTTATTGCGTGCTACTCGAAATAAGTTAGTGGGATTTGAAACGGTTAACCCAAGAGATTTCACTTTTGATCGCAACCATAAGGTCGATGATTCCCCGTATGGAGGCGAGCCAGGAATGCTTATAAAAGCCGAACCGGTCGCCCTTGCAATTGAATCGTTAAAACTAGATTCTTCAGCTAGGATTATCGATTTAGACCCGAGAGGCAAGATATTTGAACAATCAGATTCGCTTGAATTGGCCAGATGCACTGAAATCTGCTTTTTGTGCGGGCATTACGAAGGAATTGACCACCGAGTAATCGAGTTATTTGCTAGTGATTGCTACTCCATCGGGAATTTTGTGGTTACCGGCGGTGAAGTTCCAGCGATGCTTATCGCCGATTCGATTGTGCGCCAAATACCGGGAACCTTGGGCAATCCACTAAGCCTCAATGCAGATAGTTTTTCTGAGGCAAATGAAGGAAGGCTGAGCGCGCCTAATTACACGAGGCCCGAAGTATGGAGAGGAGTCCGAGTTCCCGAAGTTCTTCTTTCGGGAAATCATGAAAAAATTAAGTCCTGGCGTAAGTCCCAGTCTGAAGAAATATCGCTCAAAAGATCAATTCCGTTGCCCTCGCAAACGCCTGACAAAGAGCCAGGTTCTTGAATTTTCTGAGTCTAATATGCTACGATTAAAGGTCAATTATTTTTAAGAATTACCATGTCTCAGGCAACAATATTAAATAGTGTAGTGGACGAAGTCATGAAAAAGGACTTGCCCACGATTTGGCCCGGCGATACCGTCAAGGCTCATGTGAAGGTTCGCGAAGGAAATAAAGAGAGAATTCAGATTTTCGAGGGCCTAGTGATCGCCATGAAAAATGGCGGAATTGCCAAAACCGTTACGATGCGAAAGATATCTAACGGAGTTGGAGTCGAAAGAACCTTTCCACTGCATTCTCCCAATGTAGCAAAATTCGAGATCATCCGCCGCGGAAGGGTGCGCAGAGCAAAGCTCTATTATCTTCGCGATAAAGTTGGCAAAGACGCGAGAATCAAAGAGAGACGTTAAGCCAATTGAATATCGCTTCAAGTCTGTTCCTTGCCCAAGAAACTCCTAATACGGGCTTTGCCGGATTTGTCGATAAGGCTGCTCGAACTCCTCAAGGGACAATTGTTTTTTGGGTCGCAGTTTTAACCGTAGTTCGTCTGCTGATTTTTTTGTGGAGCAGAAAAGTTCCATTTCACAAGCGGATTGGTACTGCTCACGGATTAGGGCGCATGGTCAACGAACTATTAGACGCCATTATTTACGCAGGCGTATTTGTCTTCCTTCTTGTTCGCCCCTATCTCATCCAGGCCTTTAGAATTCCAAGTGGCTCGATGGTTAGCACATTGCTGGTCAATGATTTCATTGTTGCGAACAAATTTGTTTACCGTTATTCGAATCCGCAAGAAGGCGATGTTGTGGTTTTCGTGCCTCCAAAGGATGGAGTATTAGACAAATCTGGGTTTGACGCGAACGGAAACGTGGATGAAGATTATATCAAACGTTGTATTGGTGTTCCGGGCGATGTGGTTGAACTTCACAACGATATTGTTTATCGAAATGGCAAACCCATAGATGAGCCTTATAAGCATTACACCCAAGCAACCAATGCCGATCAATCTAAATTTGTTGAGATTGGCGAGCGTCAGGCAGAAGTGCAAGATGGTCACCCGATGGATTTCAAATTCGTAAACTACAATGGTCAGATATGGCCAGTGAATATTGAGGGCTCACTCGTCAATAGCGATTCGAGATTTGTTGCGCCGAAATATTATGTAGACAACAATGCGCAATTGATGGACAAGTTGCGAAGTCTTCCTCCTGCTGCAATCCCTCCTGGTTATTACTTTTTCATGGGCGATAACCGCAATGATAGCTTTGATGGCAGAGCCTGGGGTTTGGTTCCCAGAGCATCGATTGTGGGGCGAGCCGACTATATATGGTATCCGCTGTCTAGAATTAGTCGAATCCGCCAGTTTCCCGGCAGCAAATAGTCTTCGGAATTTAACTCTATTGGTGGGCCCAGTGGGTTTCGAACCCACGACCAAGCGGTTATGAGCCGCACGCTCTAACCCCTGAGCTACAGGCCCCACCACCTTTAAATGTACCTTGCCCGGCTCGTCAAGGTTGGGATCGCGTTACATTTGATTCAGCGGTTAAGGCGCGTTGGCCTAGACAGTCCCGATTTCTTAATCTTCATGGGGTCGATTACCATTCACAATTGCCAAATTTCTGCGGTTATTTAACCACCTGCCGCGTATCCTGCTGTTCCCTGCAATGCCTATGGTCCCTAATTGCCAAAGTCCTTCACACAGCTTTACTTCGTTCTTGTTCAAAGGAATTTAGTTCCGCCAATGCATTCGCATTTCCACCGGCGGTACGTGACAAAGGACTGCGGGGTCGTTAATTTTTCAAAATGGGGTTTGAATTATTCGGGTGCGCCGACTCATAAGTGACTTTAACCGGGAAGCGATCGAAACGCCTCGGCGGCTTGCAAGGGAAATTCTTACCTAGCAATTCTCTGAGCAGACGCAAAGTTCATAATAATACTTAAGGTTCTGCCACCAGGATCAATTCAAAATTTTATGTCATCACTCACCACCGCACCGCTGCGTGGATGTTCGTTTATCGCTCAAGCCCCTGATTTTTGCTTCTCACCAGAGGATTTTGATACCGATAGCCGGTTAATGATTGGAGCGGCCGAACAATTTTCTCGATTTGAAGTCCTTCCGGTTGCGGAAAGATTGGATCACCAAGAATCAGGGCTCATGGTTGAACTTATCCGCAAGGCCGGGGACTTAGGCTTTTGCGGGCCAGATACTCCCGAAGAATTTGGAGGGTTAGGGCTTGAAAAAAATTTGGCAGCGCGGATCTTGGAATTCCTGAGCTTGAACGCATCCTTTAGCGTGACCGTGGGTATTACCAGCGGAATTGGCCAATTCGGATTGGTGCTGTTTGGAACTCCAGAGCAGAAGGCGCAATATTTGCCCGATTTGTCGTCCGGCAAAAAAATTGGAGCTTACGCGTTAAGCGAGCCGAATTCCGGCAGTGATGCTCTTTCTTTATCAACTAGAGCTGATTTGAAAGATGGCGATTACATCTTGAACGGCACCAAAATGTGGATCTCAAATGCACTTTGGGCCGACCTTTTTCTAGTAATTGCCAAGGTTGACGGTGAGAAAGTGACTGCGTTCTTGGTTGACCGAGATACTCCGGGTCTTAGCATCGCCAGAGAAGAACATAAAATGGGTCTGAAAGGATCTTCAACTGCACGATTAGTTTTAGAAGATGCTCGCGTCCCAAAAAGATGTGTGTTGCATGAAGTTGGTCTGGGACATCAAGTTGCCTTCAATGCCCTAAATATGGGAAGGTTTAAACTTGCTTCAATGTCGCTTGGCCCGGCAAGAGACGCGATGGGCCTTGCCGCTCAATATGTAAACGAGCGAAAGCAGTTTGGCGATCTCATAGCAAGCTTTGGCGCAATTCAACAGAAGTTCTCGTTGATGAGTGCATTGTTTTACGCGGCGGAATCTATGACTTATCGCACTGGAAGCCTCATTGACGAGGGATTTTCAGCGTGGGGTTTTACCCAAGATGGGGCTCGCAAAGCGGCTGAGGAGTTTGCGGTTGAATGCAGTATCGGAAAAGTTTTCGCCACCGAAGTGGAAGCAATCATTGTAGATGAAGCTTTGCAATGCTTTGGTGGATATGGTTTTACCGAAGAATTTCCAATTGCTCGCCATTACCGAGACGCCAGAGTAAGCCGCATTTACGAAGGAACTAACGAAATTAATCGGCTCTTTATTTTCGATAGAATTCGCAAGCGAATGCAAGAAGGCAGAATCAAAGATTCCGTTGGATTTTCCGGTTTTATTTCCGAGTTAGTCGACCAAGCATTTAAGGTCGATATCAAAGATCAGGCTCAAAAAATCGCTTTAGCAGATATGATTATCGGGCTATACGCGGTTCAATCAGTGGAGCTTCGTAGCCAAAAAACGGGTGAGCTAGGAAAGCAACTTGGTCAGATTTTCAAGGGCTGGGCTAACGCGAGAGCGGCAGAATCATTTCAGCTAATCACGGGGAAATCTGTGACCTTGCCACCACTTCCATTTGCAAATAATATTGCAGTTTCCGAGGAAGTTTACAGAGCAAAGGGTCCAATCCGGTTCGCCCACACCTCTCGATAAACTTTTTTTGCTTTTTAGGGGATAATTCGCAGTAATCGTCGAACGCCGCTGTGGACGGGACTCGGTTGGCCCCCAAAGCAGCGACTTGCTTAATGGTCAAAGCGTTCAAATTCCCTTGCATAGCAAGGTTTCCCTATAACTTATGAAACCAAAAGAAGCAGTTCAATTCGCAGTAGAGAATGACGCGCAAGTCGTCGACATTCGTTTTACAGATTTGCTGGGTACCTGGCAACACTTTTCAATTAGCGCAAAGCATTTCGTCGAATCAGTTTTTGAGGATGGTTTGGCCTTTGACGGATCAAGCATACGTGGATTTCAATCCATAAATGAGTCTGATATGCTCCTTGTTCCCGATCCTGACACAATTTTTATGGATCCGTTCACGGAATCGCCTACTGCGGTCATTATTTGCGATATCGAGGATCCGCTCACCCGCCAGAAGTACAGCCGTGATCCTCGTTACGTGGCTCAGAAAGCTCAGCAATATCTAAAGTCAACTGGAATCGGCGATACCATCTACTTCGGACCGGAAGCAGAATTTTTTGTTTTCGATTCGATGCTATACGGAAATGAATCAAGGGGAGCTTTTTACTCAATCGATTCTGAAGAAGCGGCTTGGAACTCGGGTAAGGAAGAATCCGGCGGGTTTACAATTAGAGCCAAGGGAGGGTATTTCCCATGTCCGCCGGTAGACAAGCTTCAAGATTTGAGAACCGAAATGGTGCTTACAATGGAAGAAGTTGGCATTGATGTTGAAATGCATCACCACGAAGTCGCAAGTGCCGGTCAATGCGAAATTGATATGCGCTACAACACGTTATTGACGATGGCTGACAGTTTGATGAAATACAAGTATGTGGTTCGTCAGGTGGCATATCAGCATGGATTAGCGGCAACGTTCATGCCTAAGCCCCTCTATGGAGATAATGGCTCTGGAATGCACATTCACATGTCGATTTGGAAAAACGGCGAAACGATTATGTACGATGAAACAGGCTACGCTGGGATCAGCGAGGCAGCCAGGTTTTACATTGGCGGAATCTTAAAGCATGCTGGGGCTTTGCTAGCGTTTTGCGCTCCAACTACAAACTCGTACCGAAGGCTCGTTCCGGGGTATGAGGCTCCGATTAATCTGATGTATTCCCAAAGAAATCGCTCTGCTTGTGTCCGAATCCCAATGACATCAAAATCTCCCAAAGCGAAGCGAGTTGAGTTTCGTGCACCCGATCCGCAGGCAAATCCGTATCTTGCTTTCAGTGCTTGCATGATGGCGGGAATTGATGGGATTCAAAATCGGATTGAGCCGCCAAAGCCGTTGGATAAAGATTTGTATGAACTTCCGAGAGAAGAAAGAAAAGGAATTCAGACAACTCCTGGTTCCCTTCGCGACACCCTTGAGGCTCTTTCAAAAGATCGAGAATTTTTGCTAAAAGGTGATGTGTTCACGAAAGATCTCATCGAAACTTACATCGAATACAAATTGCTCAATGAATGTGACGCAGTCGATTTAAGACCTCATCCGTTTGAGTTCGAGCTTTATGCGGGTGCCTAGTCGCTTCTAAGTTAGGGATCGGAAAAAACTAGGGGTTTCCCGTCCAATTCACTGGGCCGTCGCCAAACTGCTGTTGGCGGAGCTTTTTCATTTGATCATAGTGGGAAGGATTTCCGTCAACTGTATGACCATCGTATTTTTCTTTTGTTGAACCAGTTCCGAAACTTGTGCCTGGAGCGACTCCGCCAGATGCGAAAGAGGTTCCACCATAACTTCCTGGATCCATAACGACTGGGGCCTGGGAGTTTTGAATATTTGCAGCCTTGTATGCCTCATCGCCTCTCATTTCGATATGACAACCGGCTAAAACCGGGAGAATCAAGGCAATTAAGGCAACGCGTGATAATGGAACCATTCTTGAACTAGATTACCACTTGCTTGAATGCATATCGCATTTACCCAATTAACTAAGAACATTCCCTGCATTTTTTAATAAACTTTCAAAATCACGGGGATATTTTAGTCGGATGTGTTATATTTAAATTGACATCGGAGTCTTATTCATGAATATTTTTGGTAATTTTCAAATTAACGGTCTTTGCCCCCCCCCACGCATGATTCATGCTCTTGCAATCAATCTTCATTAAATGTTAGTAAGCCGGGAATCGGTTCTGAGAGGATGCAAGAGTCTAGTAGATTCGTAAAAGCTGGCCGGGATTTAGTTGCTTTTTGTCGCCCGGGAAGGGTGGTTGCAATTGCCTCATCTTTTGCTATTGCTTTTACAGCTTCTGCCCAAGGGATTTCAGTTTGTCTTAGCGGTCTTGAATCGCTGAAACTCCCTGCCTTAGGCAAGACTCATAAGTCAAAGAATCAGGAGCAGGTTCTAAAAGCTCCCAGCTATACAGCTCGCCCAACCCTCGTGTACCGAGGACCACATCCTAGTAAATCAAGAGGCAGAAGGATCTGGGGTAATTCAGCTTTGCAAGAGCTTGCCTATCAAGGTTTTTTTGCCTCGTCCAAGGCTCTTGCTGGTGGCATGCACCCTAAATCTGTTCAGATTGCGCCTGGCTCAAATCTGCCATGGGAGGGCAGCATCCCGACTGGTTCCGGCTCAAATTCCGGTTCAAGTTCTGGTTCCATGAACACTGGAAATGGTAACAATCTCACCGCACTTCATCTATTTTCCTGGAAACAGCGCGGAGGAATGGATGTTGATCTTACTTTGTTCCAAAACAGCGAGAGCACCTACGTCGGAGAATTTGGAAATACCTGGTCGTGGTCTTTTAACGATTATCTTAATTTAGGAGTTGGCACGGTCACAGTTCACTATGGTGACGGACTTGCAATTCCATTTACTGGAAGCGGACCAACTTTTACCCCTCCAACAGGAATCCACGATAGTCTGGTTCAAAACTCAGATTCCACTTACACCCTCACTAAGGTTGATGGCACCGCTTACAAATATAACCCGGCTGGATATTGCACGAGCATTTCGGATCGAAATGGCAATGCAATTACTCTCACCTTAAACGCAAGCGATTACGTAACTAAAGTTACCGATGCCACCGGTCGCTCTTATAGCTTTACTTTAAATGCCAGCCAGCAGTACACCTCGGTGTCTGCATCTAATGGTCAGGTTTGGGACTTTACTTACTCAACTAATAATGATCTTACCAAAGTCACCTGGCCATTAGTTAATGGTAATAGTTACTCGGATGTTTACGCCTATGCAAGTCATCTAATTACCACTCATACCGATAAACTTGGTAATAATTGGAATTATTCTTATAACTCGGATGGATCGCTGGCAACAGAAATTGACCCCTTAAGCAAGATCACATCTTACACCTACACTTCTTCGGCTACAACTATCGCAGACCCACTATCTCACACTGAAACCGATAACTACTCAAGTGGACTCCTAGCATCTCATGTAGATCAGGCTGGGTTTAGCAACGCAATTGGCTATGACGCTTCTTATAACGTCACTAGTTATAAAGATGAAAATGGCAATACTTCTCATGCTACTTATGACTCCAATGGCGATCCGTTAACTTACACCGATGCACTGTCGAGGAGAACCGCCGCAACTTATAATAGCTACGGGCAGCCTTTAACGGTTAAGGATAACCTTGGTAATACGGTTACCTATACTTATGATTCAAATGGAAACCTCACTACTGCGGTAGATCCTCTTGGTCACACAATTATCACGGATATCTATGGTAGTTATGGGCTATTAACTTCTAGCAGTGATGCGTTAAGTCATGCTACAACTTTTACCTATGATACTAATGGGGATCTCGCTACTTCAAGCGATCCGTTAAGCGATACCTCGACTATTTATTATGACGTAATGGGCAGACCAACTTCGGTGGTCGATCCCATGACTAACTCCTCCAGCATTACATACGATTCCTGGGGCAGGGCTACTAGCGTTACTCTGCCTGATTCAAGCGTAACAACTTATGGCTATGACGCCGAAAGCCATTTAGTTTCGACTATTGACCCACTTGGTCACACAACTTCAAACTCATACGATGTTTGCGGCAGGGCAAACAGAACTACAAACCCACTTGGCGATACCGAAAGTTACGGATTCGACGCGGCAGGTAATCGGGTTTCGGTCACAGACGGTAATTCTCACACCAGAACAACTGTTTTTACCCCAAGAGGCGAAGTCCAAAAACTCACCCTTGCCGATGGGACGATAGAACAATGGAGCTATGATGGTAACGGCAATACCACTGCTTACACTAATCCATTAGGTCAAGTTATTTCCTATACGTTTGACGCGGCTGGTGAGCAGACAAATGTAAGTTATCCTTCTGGCCCAGGCGTGAGCTTTACTTATGACGCAGATGGCAGAAATGCCACCATGGTAGATGCAACTGGAACAACTACATGGGGCTACGACTCTGATTCAAGAAACACGTCCTTAAATTCTCCTTCTGGAAACCTGAGCTACACATTTAATAACGCGTCTCAAAGGACCGGTCTTACCACTCCTTCTGGCTCATTCTCTTACGTGTACGATAACGCGTCAAGAATGACAAGTGAAACCAATCCAGGGTCTGAAACTACCGCCTTTACTTATGATAACAATTCCCGCCAAACAAAAGAAACTTTTGCTTCTGGAGCGTACGACGTCTTTGCGTTCAATTCGGTATCCGAGCAGACCGGGGTAACTCATTATGCTAGCGGCGGAACAGTTCTTTCATCTGAGAGTTATTCCTATAACTCGGCTGGCGATCTAAATTCTAAAATCGTTGACTCAGTAACTACTAGTTACGGCTACGATAACGCGGGTGAAATCACAAGTGAAACTTCCCCGAGCTACTTAGCAAGTTACACCTACGACGGCAATTATAATCGCTTAAGTAAAACCGTTAATGGCTCCGCCGATACTTACAGTTACGATAGCGGGGACAAGCTGCAAACCATAACTAATAGTGGAGTCACGACTAAGTCTTATGGCTATGACGCAGCCGGTAGAACTACAACGGTTACTACTTCCGCCGGAACAACTCATTTAAGCTATGACTACGAGTCAAGAGTAACCGGAATAACCTATCCGTCA
>Ga0207933_1001340_pt1 | contig 19064 bp, 13 predicted proteins | sample NGESurdeep092012_4_FD_184488 | JGI IMG/M metagenome (GOLD analysis project Ga0207933, IMG submission 184488) | Arctic peat soil microbial communities from Barrow, Alaska - NGEE Surface sample F53-3 deep-092012 (SPAdes) | ecosystem: Environmental > Terrestrial > Soil > Wetlands > Peat ...
CCAGCCACGTCGGCCACCTGCCTCTAGCCTGCTCCGCCGCTGTCCAACGCCATGTTCAGCTGGAGCACGTTGACGTGAGGCTCGCCGAACACCCACAGGATCCGTCCCTGAACATTGGCCTCGACCAGAGCCCTTACCCGGCTCGGCGGGAGCCCACGCGCCACCGCTACCCGCTGCACCTGGTAGAGCGCGGCCGCCTCAGAGATGTTGGGGTCCAGCCCGCTGAAGTCTGAGGTGACGAGGTCGACCGGCACCGGTTGGCTCTTTTGTGCCGGGTCCGCCGCACGCAGGTGCTTGACTGACTGCCTCACCCGGTTGATGAGCACGGGGTTGGAGGGGGCGAGGTTGCTCCCGCCCGAGTTGTCCGCGGCAAATGGCTGCGCCTTGCCCGTGGCGGGGTCGGTCGTGGACGATGGGCGGCCCCAGAAGTACCTGGGGCTGCTGAACTCCTGACCGATCAAGTGAGACCCGACCACGGTGCTGCCCTTGGTGATGAGACTTCCGTTGGTTTGGTCATGGAAAAGCAACTGACCCACTCCAGTCAAACCCAGAGAATAGATGGCTCCGGTGATGATCACGAAGAGCAGGGTCAGCCGAACCGACTTGATGATGTCACCGCGAATAGCCGCAAACATGGTCTGGCTCCTAGTTGACGAGGTGTGCGGCTGTAACCAAGAGGTCGATCAGCTTGATGCCGACGAAGGGCGCGACTATCCCTCCCAGTCCATATAGGAGAAGGTTGTTCCGCAGTGCGGCCGACGCCCCAACGGCCCGGTAGCGCACGCCGCGAAGCGCGAGCGGGATCAGCGCCACGATCACGAGTGCGTTGAACATGACCGCCGAGAGCACGGCACTGTCGGGACTGTGCAGCCTCATCACGTTGAGCGCGCCGAGTCTGGGCAGGGCGGCGATGAAGATCGCTGGAATGATGGCAAAGTACTTGGCCACGTCGTTGGCGATGCTGAAGGTGGTGAGCGCCCCCCTCGTCATCAGCATCTGCTTACCTGCTTCCACGATCTCGATCAGCTTGGTCGGGTTGCTGTCCAGATCGATGAGGTTCGCCGCCTCCTTGGCGGCTTGGGTTCCGGTCTGCATGGCCACACCCACGTCGGCCTGGGCCAGAGCCGGAGCGTCATTGGTCCCGTCCCCGGTCATCGCGACCATGCGACCGGCCTCCTGTTCGCGTCGAATCAACTCCATCTTGGTCTCCGGGGTCGCCTGGGCCAGGAAGTCGTCCACCCCCGCCTCCCCGGCGATGGCCGCAGCCGTGACGGCGTTGTCCCCCGTGATCATCACCGTGCGCAGACCCATGCTCCGCAGCTGCGCAAAGCGTTCTCGAATATCAGGCTTGACGATGTCCTTGAGATGCACCGTGCCCAGGACCTGCCGGTCCTCGGCAACGACCAGCGGAGTGCCGCCAGAGCGCGCGATTCCATCCACCGCCCGAAGCACGTCGGGGGGGAGCGCCGAACCGACCCAGAGCGCAACCGCGTCGTCCGCACCTTTGCGGATGGAGGTCCCATCGAAGTCGACCCCGCTCATCCTGGTGGTGGCGGAGAAGGCAATAAATGTCATGCCATCTCTCGAGGAGAGGTCGGAGCCGTCAGCAAGTCGGCGGGCCAAGGTGACGATGGACCTACCTTCCGGCGTCTCGTCGGCGGCGCTGGAAAGGGCTGCCGCCCGGACCAGCCGCCCCATGTCCACGCCCTCCCCCGGTATCAATTCCGAGGCTTGGCGGTTGCCCCAGGTGATCGTCCCTGTCTTGTCCAGGAGAAGAGTGTCGACATCACCCGCCGCCTCCACCGCCCTTCCGGAAAGTGCGATCACGTTGCGCCGCATGAGCCTGTCGATCCCGGCTATCCCGATAGCCGAGAGGAGGGCACCGATGGTGGTCGGGATCAGGCACACCAGGAGGGCGATCAGGACCGTGATCGTGACCGAGGTGCCAGCATAGATGGCGAACGGCTCGAGGCTGACGGTGGCGAACATGAAGATGATCGTCAACGCGGCGAGGAGAATGTTCAGAGCGATCTCGTTGGGCGTCTTGCGACGGGAAGCGCCCTCCACCAGACGGATCATTCGGTCGAGGAAGGTCTCGCCCGGATTGGCGGAGATCAGCACCACAATCCGGTCCGAGATCACCTTGGTACCGCCGGTGACGGCGCTTCTGTCTCCGCCGGCCTCCCTGATCACCGGAGCAGACTCCCCGGTGATGGCCGACTCGTCCACGGATGCGATCCCCTCCACCACCTCTCCGTCGCCGGGGATTATGTCGCCCGCCTCGCAGACGACCCGGTCGCCCCGCCGCAGCGTGGGGGCGGCGACCACCGACTCCCCCTCTCCCCGGAGCAAACGAGCGAAGGTCTCGGTGCGGGTGAGCCTCAGAGAGGCCGCGACCGCCTTGCCGCGACCCTCCGCCATCGCCTCGGCAAAGTTGGCGAAAAGGACCGTGAACCATAGCCAAAGTGAGATCTGGCCGACGAACAACTCGTTGTCCGGCCCGCTGGTCGCGGGGGTGCCGCGGAAGAGACCGCTCACGAAAACCAGGGTCGTGATCAGGGCCCCGACCATGACCACGAACATGACTGGGTTGCGTGCCTGCGACCTGGGATCGAGCTTCTTGAAGCTGAAGCCGATGGCGGGTACGAGGATGGCCGGGTCGGTGAGGCTGGACCGCCGTGCCGAGATGGAATCGAGGTGACGTCGGGAGGACGCCATCAGTGCGCCAACTGGCCCGCTGCGAGCTGCAGCTGTTCCAGGATCGGACCCAGTGCCAAGGCCGGGAAGAACGTCAGCGCCCCGACGATCAGGATCACCCCGATGAGGAGGCCCACAAAAAGGCTGGAGTCGGTCCGGAAGGTTCCTGGACCCGCTGGCGCCACCTTCTTCCCGGCCAAGGCCCCCGCCAGAGCGAGAATCGGCAGCACCATCATGTAGCGGCCGAGCCACATCGCGGCGCCGCCCACCGCGTTGTAATAGAGGGTATTACCGGAGAGCCCGGCAAAGGCGCTGCCATTGTTCGCCGTCTGCGAGGAGAAGGCATAAAGAATCTCGCTGAACCCGTGCGGACCCGGGTTCAATGGTCCCGACTTCCCGGCCGGCAACAGAACGGAGAGGGCGGTGAAGCCGAGGATGCTGGCGGGAAGGATGAGGATTGCCAGGGAGGCGAGCCGCACCTCCCTGGATTCGATCTTCTTCCCCAAGTATTCGGGGGTCCTGCCCACCATTAGGCCGGCGATGAAGACGGCCAACATCGCGAAGACCAACATCCCGTAGAGACCTGCCCCCACTCCACCCGGGGTGATCTCGCCCAGCTGCATCAGGACCATCGGCACCGCCCCTCCTATGGGGGTGTAGCTGTCATGGCCAGAGTCGACCGAACCCGTGCTGGTGCCGGTCGTGGCGGCCGCGAAATTGGCGGAGAAGATGGGGCCGAAGGCAACCGACTTCCCTTCCATGTTTCCCCCGGACTGAGTGGACGTGTTCGCCTGGCTCACCCCGAGCCCGCGCAGCGCAGGGTTGCCACTCTGCTCCGCCCAAGCCGCAACCACGGTCGCTGACACGAGGATTAGAGCCATCGTCATGGCGATTGCGATCCCCTGCTTGACGTTCCCGACGAACCGCCCAAACATCAACGCGAGCGAGAAGGGAATCACCAGCTCGAGGAAGATGGTGAACTGGTTGGTGAAGCCGTTGGGGTTCTCGAACGGATGAGCGGAGTTGGCGTTGAAAGGGCCGCCTCCGTTGTTGCCCAGGTCCTTGATCGCCTCCTGAGAGGCAAAGGGCCCAACTGCAATCACCTGTCGGGCCCCCTCCACGGTGTGGGCGATGGGGTAGGTGGCCAGGGTCTGGATGGCTCCTTGCGACATGAGCACCAGAGCGGCCAAGACCGCGATCGGCAGGAGGACGTAGAGGGTCGCGCGAACCCCGTCGACGTAAAAGTTGCCCAGGGTCGTCAGCTGCCGGCCGGAGATGGCACGCACGAGGGCCACCGCCATCGCGATGCCGGTGGCCGCCGACAGGAAGTTGTGGGGGACCAGCCCCACCATCTGGGAGAAGTAGGACATCGTCTGTTCGCCGGTGTAGTTCTGCCAGTTGGTGTTGGTGGTGAAGCTGATCGCGGTGTTCATAGCGAGCGGCGCGGGCACGCCCGGGAAGCCCTGCGGATTGAGCGGGAGGAAGTTCTGAAAACGGAGCACGAAGTAGGTGAACAGGAGGCTCGCGAGAGTGACCCAGAGAACGGAGAAGGCGTAGCGTCTCCAGCCTTGCTCCTCATCCTCACGGACCCCGATCCAGTGGTAGGCAGCGACCTCTAGCGGCCGCAGCACCGGACTCAGGAAGACCCGCTCACCTCTGAACACGCGGACCATGTAGGGGGCGAGGAACCACGCCCCCACGGCTACCGCCACATAGGTGAGAGCAACTCCAATCGCATCCAGAACCATCAGAACCGCTCAGGAAAGAGAAGGGCGAAAAAAAGGTAGATGGTGATGAGAAGTGCGATCAGTCCGGCGCCGAGGTATGTCCCCATCAGCGGAGCTTGTCCAATCCGTGGACGTACGCGTACGAGGCCGCGGCGAGCGCCAGCAGAATGCTGAGCATCAAGAGGTCCAGAGCCATGACAACGAGATTGGCACGCTCACGGTCAACAACCCGTCAACAAAACGCCGGGCGGTCGGAAACTCAGATGTGCGGCGGTCCGAACCTGTAGCCGCGGCTCCCGACGGTGACTATCACCTCTGGGGCGTGGGGGTCTTCTTCCAACTTCAGGCGGAGGCGTTGGATGAAGGTTCGCAGATAGCCACGTTCGCTGAAGTACGCTGTCCCCCAGACCTCTCGTAGAAGCGTCCTGTGCGCCATCACCTCACCCGCGTGGCGCGCGAGTTGGTCCAGAAGGCCGTACTCCGTGGGCGAAAGGCGCACCTCCTGATCTCCGCGCTGCACGGTGTGGGTGGCGAGGTTCACCACCACCTGGCCCACGCTCACCACCGGCCCCGGCTTGGAGGGCCGCTCCGCCCGCCTCAGGACGGCCCTGATCCGAGCCAGTAGCTCCTGTGCCCCAAACGGCTTGGCGAGGTAATCGTCCGCGCCGAGATCGAGGGCCCTGACCTTGTCCTGCTCGTCCCCGCGAGCGCTGATCACCATCACGGACGGAATCGGGCTCCCCTCTAGGTTCTCCAGGATTTTCCATCCGTCCACGAAGGGGAGACCGATGTCAAGGAGGACCACAGCGAACTCACCCGACTCCAGTTCCCGCACTCCGGCGGCACCGTCGGCCGCCGTTCTCACGGTATGGCCAGCGCCCTCCAGGATGGACCGGACGGAGGCTCGGAGGGCAGCGTCGTCCTCCACGATCAGGACCTTGGTCATTGGCTGGAGGCCCGGGGTAGCGTGAATCGAAAGCAGGCACCTTCCCCAGGTCGAGGCTGATCGAGGCTGGCGGTGCAGCCATGAGCCCCGACCAAGCCTTTGACTATGGCCAGCCCCAGACCCGTCCCGGTGCCCACCAGCTCTCCCTGCACGAAGCGGTCGAAGACGTGGTCACGAAAGGCGGGCAGAACCCCCGGCCCGTGGTCGCGGACAGCGACTTCGACCAGCCCGGGCTCGCGCAGGGAGACCTCCACTTCAATAGCAGCCCCCGGAGGGCTAAATCGATCTGCATTGCTGAAGAGGTTGTCCAGGATCTGCCCCAGCCTGTCCCAGTCGGAAAGCACTTCAGCTGCGGCATCCCTCTCATGCCACCGCACCTCCCGCCCTGGCGACACCTCTCGCAGCCGGTCGCGGGATGCCTCGAGAGCGTCTACCAGCAGGAGCGGCTCGAGCCGCAGTCGCAGTGCACCCCCCTCGATCCGGGCCATGTCCAGCATGTCATCGACCAGTGCCTTGAGACGTCTGGCGGCGGTTGCGATCGTGGTCAGCCCTGCGGCAGTGCTCTCTGCAAGGATTGTCCCAAGGGGCGTGCGTAGCTCGTGAGAGACATTCGCCAGCAACTCCTGGCGCAGTTGGTCGGTCTGCTGCAGGTGACGGACTTGCTGCTCGCTGCGGGCGAGCCGCAGTGCTGCTTGTGCTGCTGCCGCCTGGTCTCTATTCAACCGGACCAGCTCCGAGTTGGCTTCTCTCAACCTGGCCGCGAGGGCCTCCGTCCCGAGCAGCGCCCTCCGCCGCATGGAGGCAAGTAGACCGACTACGCTGGCCGTCACGACAAAGGCGAGCAGGTCCACAATGTCCTGCTCGTCAGCCATGGTGAAGGTGCCGACAGGAGTGACAAAGAAGAAATCGACGAGCAGGAAGCTCAAGGCGGCCGAACTGATGGCTGGCCAGAAGCCGCGCAAGACTCCTACCACGGCCACCAGACCTAGGTAGATGAACACGTAGTCCCGCTGGCGCCCGGCCCCCAACCTGTCGAGCCCGGCCGTGATCGCAGGCGGCATGACCAGCGCGAGGGCCCACACCAGCCATCGCTCGACGCTGGCGGACAGGGCCGGTGGTCGGGTGGCCGCGCGCATATCGTTAACTAGGCCGCGTGGGAGCGACCGGCGACTCGTGCAAACCGCAGGTTGCGTGAGAGCCTGTCGAGCGGGTCCGACATAGAGCTACAAGCGGCCGGCCGGCTTCAGGAGAGGAGGTACTACTCGTTACCTCGGGCTGGATTTTCACAAGGCCACCATAACGGCGGCGGCAGCGAGCGGGCCGCCCGATTTCAGGGCACGGTTGTGCGCTACGGGCCCTCGTCGAAATAAGGGTTTACAAACCGGACGTAGGCGCTCGGCTGGCTGGATGGAGGGATCGCGGTAGGGACAGCCCTCACGGGCGGCACCCCGCACAGACCCGAGCGTGAATCGCTCTGGGTTTTGTAGAGACTCGGCTGCTTGCAACTTGCCCCTCACGGGGAGGTGGCTGAGACGATCCTGACGGGTCTGCAAGTGGCGTGTCAAGGGCCGCCTGCGATAACGCTGCGGTATCACCTCCTCGCCGTGGTCGATAGGCCGAGGTCCTCGACGGCGACGAGTTCGCCGCCGTGGGGGCACTCGCCGCCCGGGCCCACCAAGCGGCAGGAGACGCCGCAACTCTCGCACCGCTGCTCGCCGAGGTAGCGCGTCTGGCAGTCGGGACATTCGTAGATCTTGTGGTTCCTCAGCAGCCGCTGGGGCAGAGGGGTCGGCTCCAAGGGGCGCTGATGGCGGAGCCGGTAGGCGCGTTGGGTGCAGTCCTGGCTGCAGTGTCTGGCATCCCGCCGCCGAGAGGTGCAGGCTTGCCCGCAGACCTGGCAGGTGGACTGGGACCCCCACCCATCACGTTATCGATAACGTTGCGGGGTTCCAGCATCAGGCCGCCTCCTGGCTCTCTCGCGAGCGCGCCTCGAACTCCGCTGCCGGCAGGTAGTCGCAGGCCTCGTGCAGGCGGCGCTGGTTGTACCACTCCACCCAGCGCGCCACCTCGAGTTCAAGCTGGGCAGGGTGAGCCATGGCCCCCGACGCTCGGTAAGCTCGGTCCTGAACAGCCCCACCGTGGCTTCCGCCAGAGCGTTGTCGTAGGCGTCCTCCTGAGAGCCGACCGATGGCTGCGCGCCCAGGAAGAGACGAAACCGGACCGATTCGGCCGGTTTCTGAGTTCAAGCGACCTCAGGAGGTGCCTTTGAGAAAGCGCCCTGTGAGTTTGGCGGGGCATCGTAGACGTCTTTCGAACTGGTGCCGCCGGGTTGGGTCGGGCGAGCGGCCTTAACGGGGTAGGTTCCTTCTCTCGGTGGTGACGGCTGCTGAGATGGGATCGTCCGCGTTTGATTGGGGCCCCACCCAACTGATTGCCTCCTGGATCCCGCAGCGACATCGGCTGGATGGAGGCCCGGATTCTGGACAGGGTCTTTCTCCGGCCCCGCCTCGACGATCCGACCCTGATCGAGCCCGCGCCCGACGACGATGTACTTGTCGCCTATCGGTCAGTGAGATACCCAGCGAAACCAGCGAATCCCGATCACTGCGAACACCACGGTGTAGCCGAGGCTGGCGAACAGCGCGCCCCAGCTTTGACCGCTCCAAGCAGTCGCACCCATGGCGTCCGATAACAACGTCTCGAGACAGCCGCCAGGAGACCAGCGGGACACCAGTTCGACCGTAGTACCGAGCCGATCTGTATTTCCGAAGAGGCTGAGTCCGATCAGCGGTACGTAGAGGAGGCGGCCGGCGGCGTTGAGCGTGTCCGCCGACGCTATCAGTCCCACAATCGCTTGGCCAATGCTGAGAAAGACGGCAGATCCGAGCAACGCGACCAAGACTGTGAACAGGTAGTCCTGCGGGGGCAGGGTGACACCCAGGAAGAGGCCCGCAACCACGAGAACCACGATCGCCATGACAAGAACCGCGCCGAGTTGCACGATCCAGCGACTGCCCATAATGGCCCAGGTCGGGGCCGTGGTCACCCGAAGCCGCTGAAAGACGCCGGTATCGCGGTCGCGCGCGATCGCCAGCGAGTAGCCGACGGTCCCGATCGAGACCAGCCCCACGGTGAGCGCAAGGCTGATACGGAACTGGGGGCCGCCTAGTGTGGCCGAGTGCTTACCGAGGCCAGTGGCCACCAACAAGATGAGAGGAAGGGCAAAGGTGAGCACCAGAGACATAGAGGTACGCATCTGAGCCGTGCCATCTGCACGCAGGAGAACCTTGAGCGATGATGACCACGAGGGATCCGCCACCGAGCGATGCTGGGGAAGCGTTACGTCTTCAGTCACGCAGTTCCCGTCCGGTTAGCGCGATGAATACGTCCTCGAGCGTAACTTCGCCGTGCGCGGCTTGGCGGACCTGGGGGTCGTCGCGATGCGCTGCGATCAGTCCAGCCGGCGTACCTACGGTCAGTATCTTGCCGCGGTCCATGATGGCGACTCGGTCGCAAACCGCCTGGGCCTCCTCCATCGAATGTGTGGTGAGAACTATGCTGCGACCTTCTTTGCGGAACCGCTCGATACGGTCCCAGAGCTGGCGCCGAGCTTGCGGGTCGAGCCCGGCGGTGGGCTCGTCGAGCAGCACGAGCGCCGGATCATGAATCGTCGCGATGAGCAGCGAGAAACGTTGCTGCTGCCCCCCCGATAACTCCCGAAAGCGCTTGGACGCGTCCTGTTGCAGATTGATCTCTGCCAGGAGTTCGCGTATCTGCGCCGAAGAGAGTGTCACGCCGTAGAGACCGGCGAACAACCGCACGAGCTCAAGCAGCCTCAGATTCGAGTGAAAGCTCGTCGCTTGCAGTTGGACCCCGAGTTGAGCCTTGGCCTGCATCCGGTGAGCGCGCACGTCGATGTCCCCGATCACAATGTCCCCAGCCGCTGGACGCAGCAGTCCTTCGATGGCGCTCAGCGCGCTGGTCTTGCCAGCACCGTTGGGACCGAGGAGTCCATAGATCTCCCCCTCGCGAACTTCGAGATCAAGCCCGTCAACGGCCACCACCGGACCATAGGTAACGCGCAGCCCGGTGACACGGAGGGCTGATGTCAAGGCGGGGGTATCCGGCTGCATTGATGTCAGTCAATCTACTCGAACGGGCCCGCCAAGCGGAAAGAGAGAGAGCAGGGTGTTTCGGCGGAGCTCCGATAGGCCCTGCTTGTGCTGGGATGGCGGCTGAAATTTCGCCGCGTCAGCGAAGCCACCTTCGGCCGTGCCGTCACAGAACGTCCCGCCTTCGCATCAAGGCCATAATTAGGCCCGCCGCGTGGGTGGCGGGTGCGGGTGCGCGATCACTACCACCGCTGGCCAATTGCCGACCGCATCGAACGTGCGTCAAGAGCCGCGCAGCGATACCAGGGTGACGGTCCCCAGACCGGGCCTGCGACGGATGCTGCAGGGACGCGGCCGTGGACCTACTACTACCGTGCGACACGAAGTCGCACACGTAACTGTCGGAACTGATCACATCGAATAGGAGGTGGCGATATTGGTGGACCCCGACTACCAGGCTACTACGGCCGGAAGTTGAAGGCAATCAGCGGTGTTGACCGGCGCGCTGACGCCTATTTGCGACACTCCGGTCCATCCAAGGGTTTGCCTTGACACCGCGGCCTCCCCCTATTCAATGAGGTCATTCAGCAGTTCAGCCATTACCCTCTCTTCCTCAACCCTTACGCCCAGTTCCTGCATCGCAGTGCCCAAGTCGCGATCCCAGGTCGCCAATACGGGCCGGCCACGCAATCTCTGACCTCCAGAGTCCGCGGCGCGACGGTAGGCGCTGGTGTCCAAGCGCCATGGACGCGCTCCGAACCGAGCGATGATCCCGTTCGCGATCGTAATGCCCGCCCAATCGAAGTCGCCGTGATACAGCAGCACCGCACCCGCTTCGGCAAGCACCCGGAGAAGGATGGTGGCTGCGGCCGCCGGGTGCGTGCTCGTGCAGACGAGCGGCGCGCATTGCTGACCGAGGCGATTGGCGGCCTCTGCGACCACGGTAGGGTTTTCACAGAGGTGTACGAGCCGGCCGTTCAGACCGTTCATCCGCGGCGAATGTCGGAGCAGTTGTCTTGCGGTCAAATGGACCGGCTGGCCCACCTCCGACCAGTTCTGCAACGCGCGTCCTGTTGGCGTGAGGGCATCGCCTGGCAAATTCAACGTGAGTACGGGATTCGTTAACTCGCCACACAGCACGCCCGCTTCTGCCCATACCGTCCTGCGCCACTCTGCGCCTTCGCCGGTCGGGATCCCGACCAGGTGGGCGATGGCGGGCAGGACGAGCGCCGACAATGGCGTATTCGGGTCCAGAGCGTGACCGTCATCAGCGGCCAGGTTCGCAAGGATAGAGATCGGCATACCCTCAGCTGGAAGTCGGCTTAGCACCCCCGCCAGTCGGCTCGTTAGTTCCCGCGCGACGGACACATCGCCATGCGCTACGCGACGCAGGAGTCCCGTCGCCCGGACCCATTCAAGCCACGGCTCGAGGATGGGTCGGGCCTGAGTCAGCGCCTCCAATTGGCGCATCGCCGCACCCCATGCCAACTCTCTAGCATCCCGATCAGCCGCCCGATCGGCGATGGGACCGGTAAGCGCCTCGACCGCTGAACGTAAATCCGGAGCGGCCCCGACTCGGGCAACCACGGCCTCGAGTGCAGGCAATGGCACTGAGATTGCATCCCCGTGGCCCGCACGCCGCCCGAGCAGCCGTTCCACCGCCCGGCGCTGGGCGTGAGTGGCACGTTGCAAGGTCACCGACCCGTCGAGCGGTAAGCGCCGCTCGATCCGCACGCGCATGCGCTCGATGAGCCACCGCAAATCGTCGCCACCGAGTAGCCTCCCGAGCAGGTCCTTGTCCGCCGTCGTCACTCGTGCTCGGCGTCGAGAGCGGACCGGTTGCCGTCCGGAGCCCTCATTGCCTGGATCGCGGGATCGACCCTGGTCCTCGCTCGGCCATCCCACTCCCAGCGAGTGATATGTATCGCGTCAATCCCCTCACGCCGCGCCAGTTGGTGAATGGCCAGGCCGCCGACCGTCGGATAGCAGCCCCACTCGCGCTCGCTGGTCATCACGAAGTCGAGGTCGAAGGTGTCCAGCAGGCCCATGCACTTGGCCCGGCTGTCGTCGTCCACGCCCGCGAACGCCTCGTCCAGCATCACCAACCGGGGAGCGTGCTCGTGCGCCGAGCGGTAGTGCGCCGATGCCGCCGCAAACAATGGCAGCGTCACCGTGAGCACCCGCTCGCCGCTCGATGCGGGGTCGGTTGCCAACCGCCAGTGGCCGTCTTGCCAACGTTCGATCACAAAACGATGCCATTGGCGGTAATCGAACGCCTCGGTCAGTTGCTCGAGCCAAGTTCCGCTCTCGTTCGACGTACGGACGGCCGCTATCTCCTGCTGCAGAAAGGCGCTTACCGCCCCTCGATCTTCCGGAGACCAGGCGTCGGAGACCTGCCGGAGAAGCCGGCCGCGTGCTTCGGCCAAGCCGGCCGGACCGTCCGCGCGAGGTGCCCACCGGAAACGTAGGCGCATGCCGGTGCTGGTCGGACGCCGGCGCAGTTCCTCATTCATCTGCTCCACTTGCGCCTCGGCATCGCTGATGAGCTCCTGAAGATGGCTCGCCACCTCGTTGACCAGATGCTCTTCCAGAAGCTCCCGCTCGCGAGCGTCCAGGAGCCGATCCCGGTGTGAGATCTCCTCCAGAAGCAGGGCAACCAGTTCGTCGGGAGCCCTGCGCTGTCCTTGGAATGTGATCGTTACCACGAATCGGCCATCGATCAGGTCGATCATTGCGTTATGGCCATGGCTGCCCAGTGCGTCCTGGAGCTCCTTGACCCGAGAGCCGATATCTCGCTGGATGCGCTCCCAGGCCGGATCCCCAGACTCGATTGCCCCCAGCGCCTGCTCGACCCGTCGCGCGAGCCGGACCGCCGGCTCCGGCACCCACGGCGCTTCGGGTATGTCGACATCCGGAACAGCGACTAAGAGCAGCCCGGTGGCCGCCAGTCTTTGGAGCGCGTCCATGGAGTGAGCTCGGAGCTCGTTCTGTTGGGTCAAGGCGGACTCCAGCTCACCCTGCCGGCCCTCGGCTCGGCCGATCCGATTCTGCAGGGCCAACCGCTGCTCGTTCAATCTGTTCACCTCGGCCTCGAGCATGGCAAGCCGGGCATTGAGGGAGGCCAGCTGGGCGCGAATCTCCTCGACCGTCGCCCCTATGCTGTCTCGTAATCCCTCCCATCTCCCGCCAGCGTCCGAAGCAGCCTGAGCGGCCCGTTGCGACTCCCGTACGCGCTCGGCTGCGACGGCCCCAGCGCGCGTGAACGCGGCTTGGGCCGCCTGAACCGCACGCAGTCGATCGGCCTGTGCGCGAGCCTCTGGCCACAGCCCAGCCACTGCGGCGCGGTAGTCCGCGACCGACTGGCTGCCGCGCTCCAACCCCACACCATCAGCGGGGAGCTCCAGGTCCGCGGCGGCCGAGTCGCGGGCCTCGGCTGAGGAGCTGGCGGTGGCTTCGCGTTCGACAATGAGCGCTTCTTGCCTGGCGACCCGGACTTCGCAGGCCGCCAGCTGGCGGCGTGCCTCCGCCGCGACGAGATGGATGTCCCTAAGGGCCTCTGAGCTGGGTGACAAGGAAAGCTCCCGATCCAGCGCCAGCTGTCGGGCTTCGATGGCTTCCGTTTGGGCATGGGCACCGGCGATCGCGAGCTCAACCGATTCGATCTCCGCCTGCAGCTCCTCCAGGCGCCGGCGTCGAGCTGACTCGCGGGCTCCGCGCCCAATGAAGGCGGCCGCGGGCTTGGACCACCGTCCCTCGGTCACCCCGAGACGCCAGCGCCCGGACGGGTCCATCCAAGTGTCGCCGGTTGCAGGTCCCAGGCCGATCCCGCACAGGACCGCCTCCACGGTGGCGTCGGCGACGGCGGACGCCTGTGGATGGTCTCGATCGACCGCGACCATGAGAGCTGCTCCCAGGTTGGAGGCGGCCGGCCCACCGATAACCACGACCTCGTCGTGCATGCCCTGGTCGAGCAGGCGGCCATCCGGCATGAGCCAGGCGTCGAGCACCCCCGATGCCTCGAGGGCCGCCTCCAACCCGGCCCGCTGGACCGGCGTCACATGGTCGCGAAAATCGATGAGCTGCCACAGCGGCGCCCCCGGCCCAAGCAAACGAGCGGTCGGGTCCCGGGTGTACGGCTGGGGCGGGGTCGTGTCCTCGCCGCGCAGCAGTCGCTCCTGCTCAGAGCCCAGCCCCAGGCGCTCCGCCTCGACCTCGCGCAGGCGCTCAAGCGCCTCCGCACGCTTTTCGGAGAGCGCGTTGCCGGCGCGACGCGCGGCGGTGGCCAGCGCGGACCTGGCCGGATCCTCGCCGTCGAGTGTCTCGGCCCAGGATCCCAAGCCTGCCAGCAGGCCCTCGAGGTCGGAGATCGAGACTTCGACTGTGGTGTCACCGTAGCCGCGCCAGGCATCGAGCAAGGCACTTGTGGCATCGAGGACAGCCTCGCCCGCCGCGGTCCCCTGCTCTCGGATCGCGTCCAACTCGCGGGCGAGCTCATCCAGTTGCAGCCGGGAATCCTGCAACGCCCGCGCGGCTTCGCCCGCCCTCTCAACCAGGCCGTGCATGTGGGCGATGGCCTCTGCGCGATCGCGAGACAGCCGGGCAGCCACTGATTCGGCGGTCTGGACGACCCGATCCTCGGTCGGCACCTCTGCCGCTGGCCCCAGTGCCGCCATCACTTCCCGGTGGCCAGCACCCATTCCCGCCGCGTCCGCGGCGAGGCCGGCCTGCTCGGCAGCTGCGAGCACCCGGCGCCCACTCTCCTCGGCGCCGCTGCGAGCCTGATCCCAGGCGGAGCGTCGCTCGACCACATCCGCATCGGCCTCTGTCCGTAGAGCCGCGGCTCGCACCGACTGCTGGGAGGTCAGCGTTGCCAGCTGCTCGGCAGCATCGAGCTCCCGCACCTCACGCCGGTCGCGCAGCTCCGCAGCGCGGCCCCGCGACCGGCTCAGCTCGAGTGCAGTGGCACTCTGGTCCCGAGCGGTGGCGGCGTCGTCGCGCTCTGCTGTCTCCAGCTCCTGTTTGATGGCGGCGAGCCCACGCTGCGTTTCCTGGAATGCCGAGTGGGCGCGTCGCACTTCCTCGCTCTGGCGGCGGGCCGCAACGGATGCGTAGTGCCGGTAGCTCACGAGGAAGCGTTCGACCTGCGTGCGCGTGTCCTGCAGGGCGCGGAGCTCTTCGCGTTGGCTCTCCAGGTCGTGAAACGACTGGGCGATGTCTGCCAGGATCGCCTGGTCGACCGGTCGCAAAGCCTGTGACAGCGCCCGCGACAGCTTCTCCTCATCGGGCCGCTTCGACAGCTGCGGCTGCCGGAGCTGGATCAGGAGGTTGACCAGACCCGCGTAGCGGTCGGGTCCCAGGTGGAAGAGCCGTTCATCGACGGCATGCCGGTATTGCTCGGCCGCATCGAACACGCGACCGCGGCCCTGCAGTGCTTCGATCAGCCGTTCGCGGGTGAGCACCGCCCCCCGCTCGCCGATCAGCCAGAAGTCGACGCCGGGTCGTCCAGAGGCCAGGAAGAACCATCTGGCTGCCACCCCACGTCCCTGCACGGCCTTGATCCCGCAGCCGAGGGTGAGGTAGGCCGGCTCACCGTCGTCGGCGAGCCGCCCGAACTCGAGCCATGAGTAGCCGAGGCGCTCCTCGTAGCGCCCACCCAGCAAGAGGTTCCACTCCATCCGCTTGCCCGCGTCACCGTCCGGCTCCACCCGCGACGGTCCCAGCTCACCATCGAGGAGGAAGGGGAGCATCAGCGCCAGCACCTTCGACTTACCCGTCCCGTTGTTCCCTCGGAGCAGCAGATGCCCATCCTTGAACCAGAACTCCTCGTAGTCATAGAGGAAGATGTCGACCAGACCCGCGCGGACCGGCTGCCAGCGCTGCCGCTGCGCGGCGGGGAGCTCGGCGGTGATCACAACAACTCCTGCTGCACGGCACCGAGAGTTGGAGGTTGGTAGCCGAAACGCGCCAGCGCCGGTCGCGGCACTACAGCGCCGTCCGCCCTTCGCACCAAGCCCAACGCCTCCAGCCGGTCGACAGCGAGCCGGCACAACCCAATTTCGGCACCCGGGTCGCGAGTCTCCTTCCTCCAATAGGAGCGGTACTCCTGGACCCAGGCGGCCATGGCCGCGTGCAGGTCCGCAAGCGGAACCGCAATCTCACCTTGCTGCTTTAGCGTGCCGGCGAGGCGCTCGGCGACGAGGAGCGTGGCGTGGCCCTGCGTGCCCTCCTCCGGCATGCGCAGATCGGTGGCCTCACCGCTCGGATCGAGGAGAGCGATCCCCTCGGCTCTGATCTCGGGCACTAAGCCCGTGGCCTCGGTTATGCGTGCCAGCAGGAACGGCCGCTGGCTGGTCAGGTAGTTCCGCTCTTCTGCGTTCAGATCCTCGAGATAGACGACGGCGTCATCGAGCAAGCGACGAGTCAGAGCCTGGCGCAGGGCCCGGTTGCGAGACTCCGTGCTGTCCGGCACGAGCTCGAAGGCCAGCGCGCTGAGCCGGCTTTCGAAATCGCCGGCATTGACCAGTGACGGGCCGCGACGCGCTACCAGCAGTCCGGACAGGACGTGGCGATCGACGTCGTACAGCGCATCGCCGGTGTCGTTGACGTACGCCTGCTCGTCCCCAGCCACCTTGACTAGGACGCGCTTGGATATCAGGAGCCTCACGACCGCGACCACGTCGATCCGGTCCTCACGTGGCCCGAGCGTGAACGAGAAACCTGCCGCGACAAGGCGGGGCTCGCTCGCGAGGCTCAGGACCCGCTCGGCGAGCCTGCCGAGCGTGACCTGAGCGTCAGCTCGCTCGAGGGCGGCCAGGACAAGGCACAAGAGCGCATATCGGCGGCGGCTGAAGGGCGCATTCGCCTTCTCGGCGATCGCCGGCCGGGTGGCGTCACCCAGCGCGCTCGGCAGCTTGCGCAGCCGGGCGAGACCGCTCGCCACCTGTAGCGTCCAGCCGGCCTCGTTCGTAAACCAGTCACGAAGCCAGGGCCCGTGACGGCGCACCAGGACGAACACGGCCGGATCGGGGCCGGAGGGTGTCAGCAGCGGATTGCGTAGAAGAGACCTCGCCGCCCGTTGACGCTCTTCGACTTCGAGCCTCTCCACGGCGTCGGCGAGGGCGCTGCGTCCAGTGCTCATTAGCGGGCGGCCACCGCGGCGGGCGGCTGCTCGTCGGCAGGCGCAGCGAGGTCGACGATGGTGATGACGTGGTCCGGCCCGCGCAGGTGCCCTTCGGGGGTGGCGATCTCCGCGATTGCGTTGTCGTCGGTGGGCACCAGCGTGATTTCCAGCGTCCCGTCGCCAGTCATCGTGCGTACGCCGTCAATGCCGGGCGGTCCGGCGGAAAGCGCGTCGCTCAACAGGGCGAGGAACAATGCGAACTCTTCCCGGTCGAGTGCGCCAAGACTCGAGAGCCGGACCGGGCGGCCGGTCGCAAGCCGGCGGCGGGCCTCCTGGGTCTGAACGCGCTCCGCCTCGAGCTGCCCAGCCAGAAGGCGCTTGGCATCGCCGCGGTCCAGGACTCGGGCGACCAGCCCCCGCCTGTGGTACTGCCCGGTCGCACGCAGTCGCGCGTTGATCGGCACCGGAGGCGCCGCCAGCCAGCTCGTAGCGGATGGCACTGACTGCTGGTCAAGCGCGTACATGGCATCGGCGTCGACTCCCAGATGCCGGGCTGGAGCCAGCCCGAAGGCGACTCGCCAGAGACGGTGCGCGTGCGACTCCGTGGGAGCTTCCGCGAACCAGACCGCAAGGGCGCGGAAGTCCGCCGAGCGGTCGCTGCGCCCGCTGCGGCGTTCGAGTAGGACCGTGACGGCCGACAACAGCGCCGGAACCGACGCCCGCGCCCGCTGCCTCAGGATCGAGGCCTGGGATGGGTGCGCGTGGTCGCCTACAAACCAGGACCGGAGGCCCGACCACCGCGCACGCCAGTCTGCCAACTTGTGTTGCACCGCCTCGGACTCGCCCTCACCTCCCTCGGTGGGCGCAACGTCGACGGCCTCCCGAGCGGCAACCAACCCCAGCAGTCGATCAACATTGAGCCCATCGAGGCCCTCCAGCGTCGTGGCGATGTCCGCCGTCGTCAGCACAAGGTCCTGGATGAACCGATTCAAGTAACCGATCAGCCGGTCCTTGTAGGCGATGAACGCGTCTTCGCTCGCGTCCTGGAGGTCGATCGTGCGCTGGAGGCTGCTCATGAAGGCGCTCGCGTTGGCTGCCAGCCCGTCGAACAGACCCGAGAGCTCCCTGAGCAGACTGTGAACGACCGAGGCATCAGGGTCGACGGCTTCAGCTTGCAGGACCAGGCTGCGGAGCCGGAGGCGGATGTCCTCCAGCGCGACCGACTGGAGCTCGCCTCGCTTGCCAAGCGCAGCCTCATAGGCATCGAGGGCCAGCTCGGCCGCCTCTCCCTCGGTGGTCAACTGATACAGGTAGCGCGGACGGTAGAAGTCCTCAACCGTCGTGACGCGGCTGTTGTCTGGATCAGCGCGCAGGTTGCCCCAGCCGACCAGCGAGCCCAGCGCAGCCTCGACCGCACCGTCCTCCTGGACAGCTGGGAGCAACTCGGACACATCCTCAGGACGGAGGTGCACCAGGAATCGGTGCTTGCCCGCCACGAACGCGCGCATGATGTCGCGGTAAAGCTCCGACTTGGGCGCGTGGACGTGTTCGAAAGGCTTGGCGTGGGGGCGTTCGCTTCCCCTACTCATCAAAGGTCGATACCCCCCGCTAGCCCGCGCCCCGAACTGCCCACCACTCGACTCGACATACCGCCGCGGGCCCAACGATTAAACCCCCGTCGGGCTTCGGAGACGCTACCGCGCTGTTCAATCACTTCCTCTATTTCCAGTTCCCGTCCGTGTCGCCGTCCGCGTGATCGACCAAGTGTTCGCACAACGGTACCCCGCCGTAGTTCTGATGGACTATCAGCCTTGCCAAGCGACGCGCCAGCTGTATGTCGCCCAGGTCGGACGGAATTTGTCAACCCCATTGAGACACCTCGCGCTGGGAGATTACTGGGCTGTCGTCACCTCCTCGACTGGTTTGTTGATCCACGCGGCCACAGGCAACGCCGGCGGCGTCGGCTGCTTGTTCACGAAGCGTTCTGGGTGGATGGCGTAGGCCGCGCTCAGGACCTGGGCCCGCTGCTCGCGGAGCGCAACCGCGCGGCCGTAGTGGACGTCGGCGGGGGTGTGATATCCGACCCCAGAGTGCCGGTGGTCGTCGTTGTACCAGGGGAAGAAGCGGGTGCAGAAGGCGCGCGCATCCTCGGGACCACCGAAGCGGTCGGGAAACTCGGGTCGGTACTTCATGGTCTTGAACTGCGATTCCGAGAAGGGGTTGTCGTTTGGGCAGTGCGGCCGGGAGTGGGTCTTGGTCACCCCCAGGTCGGCCAGTAGCAAAGCCACCGGCTTGGAGGCCATCGAGGAGCCGCGGTCGGCGTGGATGGTCAGCTGGTCGCGGTCGACGCCCTGCTTGCTGATGGTCTCCGCCAAGAGGCGCTCGGCCAAGGCCGCCGACTCCTCGGCGGCCAGCATCCAGCCGACCACGTAGCGGCTGTAGATGTCGAGGACCACGTAGAG
>Ga0207933_1001343_pt1 | contig 19038 bp, 18 predicted proteins | sample NGESurdeep092012_4_FD_184488 | JGI IMG/M metagenome (GOLD analysis project Ga0207933, IMG submission 184488) | Arctic peat soil microbial communities from Barrow, Alaska - NGEE Surface sample F53-3 deep-092012 (SPAdes) | ecosystem: Environmental > Terrestrial > Soil > Wetlands > Peat ...
GAGGGGAGGGCACATGTGCCCTCCCCAGCCTCGCCACATGTGGCGAGGCCCCAGAATCCCGATCAGACCCTCTGGATCAGGGTGCCGGTGCCGAGCCCGCCGCCGCAGCACATCGTCACGAAGCCGATCTCCTTGTCGGAGCGCTCGAGCTCGTGCAGCAGCGTCGTGATCAGCCGCGCGCCGGTCGATCCCAAGGGATGGCCCAAAGCCATCGCACCGCCGTTGACGTTCACGCGGTCCATGTCCGGGTTGTGCTCGCGCCGCCAGGCCGCCACCACCGGGGCGAAGGCCTCGTTGATCTCGATCAGGTCGATGTCGTCGATCTTCATCCCGTTGCGATCGAGGATTTTCCTGGTCGCCGGAATCGGCCCCTCGAGCATTTTCACCGGATCGCAGCCGACGGTCGTCTGGTCGACGATCCGCGCACGCGCGGTCAGCCCCAGTTCCTTGGCCTTATCGGCGCTCATCAACAGCACCGCCGCCGCCCCGTCGGAGATCTGCGAGGCGTTTCCGGCGGTGATCTTCCCGTCCGGCTTGAACGCCGGCTTCAACTGCGACAGCGTCTCCAGGCTGGTATCGGGACGGATGCCCTGGTCGGCGACGAGCTCCTGCCCGTCGACCGTCATCGGCACGATCTCGCGCTCGAAGCGCCCCTCCTCGGTGGCCTGCGCGGCCAGTCGGTGCGAGCGCACCGCGAGCTCGTCGAGCTCGGAGCGGGAGATCTCCCACTGGTCGGCGATCATCTCGGCGCCGAGGCCCTGTCCGACGATGTTGTGCTTGGCCATCAGCTCCGGCGTGAAGGCGAAACCGAACTCTTCCTGCGTCTTCATGCCCGCCGAGAACGGGAAGTGGCCCATATGCTCCACCCCCGAGCCGATCATCGCGTCATGCACACCCGCGGCGATCAGCGCCGCGGAGAAGTTCACGGCCTGCTGGGCGGAGCCGCACTGGCGGTCGACGGTCGTGCCGGGCGTCTCGATCGGCAGCCCCTCCTGCAGCCAGGCGTTGCGCGCGATGTTGAAACCCTGCTCGCCGAACTGCTGCACGCAGCCGGCGATCACGTCCTCGACCTCGCCCGCGTCGATGCCGGAGCGCTCGATCACCTCGGAGTAGACCTTCCCGAGCAGCGCGTTCGGATGGATGTCCTTGTAGTAGCCCTTCTCCTTGTGCCCGCGGCCGATCGGCGTGCGCACTGCCTCGACGATCACGACCTCGCGGCCCTCTGCTTGCCTCATTTTGAAGTCCTCCTACGGTCTATTGCCCGGGATTGTTGGAGAGGAACCCTTGCGCTTCGGGAAGATTGGTGCGCTTCGGGAAGATGCGCGGCTCCTACTCCCTCTACTCTATCGCGTCCCCTCGACTAGATTGACTGGTCAGTCAATCGGCTGAGAGAACCCATCCGCCATCCTTCCATAAGAGAACCCCGATAGAGAGAGCAGAGGAAGAACCCAAGTGGACGAACGTCTAGCAATCGTCGGCAGCGGCGCGATCGCCTGCGGCCTCGCGGCGACCGCGGCCCATCATGGGGGTGGGCGGGATCCCGTACTTCTGCTCGCCCGCTCGCGGGACTCGGCCGAGCGCGCCCGTGCCACCGTCGAGCGGACGCTCGACCGGCTCGGCGCGGACGTGGGCGGGGGGGGAAGTCATCAACTCCAGATCGTGACCGACCCCGGGGCCCTGGCCGAGGCCACCTTCGTCGTCGAGGCCGTGGTCGAGGATGTCGAGATCAAGGCCGGGCTGCTGGCCGAGCTCGATCGCATCGTCGGCCCCGCGACGCTGCTCGCGAGCACCACCTCGTCGTTGTCCGTCCAGCGTCTGTCGGACGCCAGCGGACGCCCCGAGCGGTTCGTGGGCCTGCACGTTTTCAACCCCGTCACGCGGATGCAGCTGGTTGAGCTGATCTTCCCCACCGCCGCCACCGAGGACACGCGCCGGCGGGCGCTCGCTCTCTGCGAGACCTTCGAGAAGCGCCCGGTCGAGGTCCCCGACATCCCCGGCTTCGTCGTCAATCGCCTGCTCTTTCCCTACCTCTTCAGCGCTGTCTCCCTACTCGAAGAGACCGGCATGGATCCCCGGGACATCGACACCTGCATGCAGCTCGGAGCCGGCCACCCGATGGGTCCCCTGGCGCTGCTCGACCTGATCGGGCTCGACGTCTCGAAAGCGATCGGCGAGACGATCGGCGAGACGATCCCCACCCGCATCGAGTCGCTCGTGTCCGAAGGCGCGCTCGGGCGCAAGAGCCGGCGCGGGTTCCACGCCTACTGACGGGCAGGCCCGCGCGGGCTCGGCGCGCCGATTGGGACCGCGGAGCGAAGGGAAGATAAAGACCGTCCGCGGAAGTGCATACAAAATAGACTGCGTAGAACTATGGTTACACTCAGTCTTGAAAGGCGGCGTACGTCCTTTCTATCTTTACCTCCCCCTCTCTCATCTTTTAGCTGGGATTCATCAAGCTCGCGATACTTGTACCTGCGACGTAACAGTCGCACGCACACCGCCTCCTCCCAGTGCACACCCTCCGGCCCGCTCCCCCCGCGGGCCGGAGGTGTGTCTGGGGCGGTTCTGCGCCCAGCCAGATCGTGCCCTCGCTACGAATCGGCGCTCCCGCGGACTTCGCGCGGCGGCACTGGCCGGCGCTCGCGAATGCGCACCGCCTCGATCCGGTTCTCGCGCACCGACTCGACCCTGATCGAGAAGCCGTCGGCGTTGACCGTGTCGCCCCGCTGGGGCAGGCGCCCGAGCTCGGCGAAGACGAAGCCCCCGACCGAGTTGTAGGCGTCGCTGTCGACCGGGAGATCCAGGCCATAGTCGGCCAGGTCGGTCACCGCCACGTGTCCGCGCACGAACCAGTCGCCGCTCGCCAGCTTGCGGACCTCGCCGGCTGCCGGGTCGGTTTCGTCGGCGATCTCGCCCACGACCTCCTCGACGATGTCCTCGACGGTCACGATCCCCACCACCCTGCCGTACTCGTCCACAACCACCGCCAGCGAGGTGCGCTGGCGCTGTAGGTCCGCGAGCAGGTCGTCGAGCGGCTTGGTCTCGGGCACGATCGGGGCGTCGTGCACGAGCGGCTCGAGTGTCGCGCGCGGACCGTCCTCCATCAGCGTCTTGATCAGCGAGTTGGCGTGCACCAGGCCCCTCACCCGATCCCGGTTCTCCTCCTCGGTGACAAGCAGCCGCGTGTGGCCGCTCGAGATGCACAGCCGCAGCGCGCTCTCGACGTCCTGGGAGACGTCGACGGTGACGACCGCCGGAATCGGGGTCATCACCTGGCGCGCCTCCTGCTCGTGCAGGTGGAAGACGCCCGTCAGCATCCCCGCCTCCCCCGGGTCGATCTGCCCGCCGGCGTGGGACTCGGCGATCAGGCGCTTGAGCTCGTCGGGCGAGCCGCCCTCCCGCTCGCGGGTCATGTCGACCCCGAGCAGCCGCAGGATCCGATTGGAGACGGCCGTGAGCACGACGATCACCGGATGGAACAGCACCCTGAAGGCCTGCAGCGGGCGCGCCACCCGCCGCGCGACGGCCTCGGCGCGGTCGATCGCGTAGAACTTCGGAACCATCTCGCCGGCGACGAGCTGCACGGAGGTCACGACGAGGTAGGCGAGGATCACGGCGATCGCGACCGACACGCCGTGGCTGATCGTGGTCCCGAACGCTTCCTTGAGGATCTCGGCGAGCGCCGGGGCGCCCAGGGCGCCGATCGCGATCGAGGTCATCGTCACCCCGATCTGGACGGCCGAGATGTAGTCGTTGATGTGCTCGAGCTGTTCCAGCGCCAGCGTCGCCCCCCGTGCGCCCTCCTCCTGCATCACCTCCAGACGCGCCTTGCGCGAGCGCACGAGCGCGTACTCGGCGATCACGAAGAACGCGTTCACCGCGACCAGCACGACCGCGAAGATGAGCTTCAGGCCGTTCACGCGAGCGAGTCGATGCGTGCTGCCAGCGCGAAGTCGGCCTCGGTGAGGCCGCCCTCGGAATGGGTGCTCAGATCCAGGCGCACCTTGTTCCAGCCGTGCACGTGGATGTCCGGATGATGGTTCGCCGCCTCGGCCGCGGCGGCCACCTGGTCGACGAACGCGATCGCCTCCTTGAAGTCCGCGAACGTCCACTCGCGCACGATCGCCGAGGAGTCACGGCGCCAGTCGCTGCCCGCGAGGCGTTCTTCGACTTCCTGGTCGGCGAGCGCCGTCATCGAGGTAATAAGAGTAGGCCCTTCAGGAGATGCCATCCTCGATGCGTCACTGAGCGGGTTCGAGGAGCTGGGTCGGGGCCGACGCTTGCACTTCGGTCGCCTTCGCGATCGCGATCGAGCCGGCGAACGCCGCGACGCCGATCGCCGCACAGCCTGCCAACGCGAGCGCCCGCGAGCGGTAGCGGTCGCCGAGGCCGATCACGAGCGCCGCGATCGCACCCCCGATCAGGCCGCCTATGTGCCCGCCCCAGGAGATGCCCGGGAGCGTGAAGCTGATCACCAGGTTGAGCAGGATCAGGCCGCCCACGCCGCTCTGCATGATCGGGACCTGCCGCGCCCGCATCTCCACGGCGGCCGCGCCCATCAGACCGAAGATCGCCCCCGACGCGCCGACCGTGGGTGAGTGCGGCGTCACGAGCAGCGCGCCGAAGGAGCCGCACAGCAGCGACACCGCGTAGATCGTCCCGAACTTCAGCCGCCCCAGCGCCGGCTCGAGCATCTGGCCGAGGACGTAGAGCACATACATGTTGAAGCCGATGTGGAGCAGGTCCTCGTGCATGAAGCCGCTCGTCACGATCCGCCACCACTGCCCGTGCGCCACGCCCAGCGTGGGCAGGCCGTTGAGGCTGCCGAACAGGGCGCCTTCTTCGTAGACCTTCCCCGACGGCCCGCCGGTCAACGTGAAGCTACCCTCGGTCAAGAACACGACGACGTTCACGACGATCAGCGTGATCGTGAGCTCGGGCCGGCGCACCGTGTTGCGCAGCGTCTTCACCTGCGTCTTCTGCCGCGCGCACTCCGGGCAGCGCATCCCAACCGAGGTGGTGGTCATGCAGTCGGTGCAGATCGGCCGCCCGCAGTTCGAGCACGAGACCCCCGTCTCGCGCGAGGGGTGGAGGTAGCAGGTGGCCATGTCCGGAGGACTAGCCTATCTCGGCGGCGTCCCCCTCAGCGGTCGCCGAGCAGTTTGCGCGTCTCCCGGCCGAGGTCGCGCGCCGTGCGCTCCGCCGCCTCGCGTGCGCCGCTGAGGCCGCCGGAGGAGGTGTGCGAGCGGTGACGAGCGCGCAGCAGCACCAGCGCGACCCCCGCGCCACCGCCCGCCACGAGCGCCGCCGCCGGCCGCGCCCAGTTGCGCGGATCGCGCATCGCCGAGAGCTCCCACTCCTGGAGCTCGCCCGCTGCCATCTCGGTGATGCTCTCCAGCGTGCTCTCCAAGCGCAGTGCCAGACCCTCGGGCGGCTCCACGGGCGCGAGCGCTTCGCGCAGCAGCCCCTCGAAGTTGGGCAGTGCCTCATTCATCGCACGGTCCCCTCTCGGCGCGCGGTTGCTCGTTATCGCGACACCTCACCTCACTCATCGGAGCTCCCCTCGCCGACATCGCTGACGAGCCCCTCGAGCTGCTTGACGGCGCGATGGATCAGCACCTTCGTGGCCCCGTCCGAGCGGCCCAGCGCACGGGCGATCTCGCGATTGTCCATGCCGAGCGCGAAGCGCATGATCAGCGCCTCGCGCCGATCCTCCGGCAGCCTCCGCACGCCGCCGAGCACGCGGGCAAGCTCCTCGCGCCCCTCGACCAGTTGCTCGGTCGTGTGCGGCGCGACGAGCGTGGTCGAGTCGTCGATCGGCGTCGCCGGCTTGCGCGCGCGGTCGCGGTAGAGGTTGGCCGCGAGGTTGTGCGCGATGCGGATCAACCACGGCCGCAACGGGCGCCCCCGCGACTGCAGCTGCGCGCGCTCGAAGTGGCGATAGGCCTGCAGGAAGGTCTGCTCGGTCAGGTCCTCCGCGTCGTGGTGATTGCCGACGCGGTAGTAGGAGTAGCTGTAGACGTCGCGCAGATGCGCGCGGTAGAGGTCGGAGAACTCCGCGTCGAGCTGCGCCTTGGGCTTCTGCCTCGACTTCTCTTCCGATTTCCCGGATTTCCCGGATTTCCCGGACTGCCCGGACTTCTGCTTCGCCTCGTCCACTCATTGCACCCTATCCCTCCGCCTTTCCCGCGCGTGACCCGCGTCCGACCGCCCGCTCAAGCCGCGCGCGATATCTCGCGCCTTGGAGCCTCGTGGTTGAGCCCCCGGGGACGAGCTTGGGCGCCGCCCAGCCAGTCCCACTGCAGGCTCACACATGCCCAGACACGCTCGGTGACGGCGACGGCGAGCGTGGGCGAGCAGTTCTCGACGGTTGGAAACAGCAGCGGCCGGCCGACGCGGATGCGGACCTTGCGCGGGCGGATGCGCCAGCCTCTGCGCACGGCGTCGCTGCCGATCACGGCGACAGGGACCACCGGCGCACCGGTCTCCAGCGCCAGCCGCCCGACGCCACGTCGCGGCGTGCCGAGCGGCCCGGGCCGTACGCGGGTGCCCTCGGGGAACACCACCACGCAGTCGCCGCGCTCCAGGATCGCGCGGGCCGTATCGATCGCGTCCCGATCGCCGGCGCCGCGGTCGACGGGGAAGGCGCCGAGCGCGTTCAGCAGGAACGCCTGCCAGCGCTTTTCGAACAGCTCGCGCTTGGCCATGTAGTAGACGGGACGGCGCACGAGCGTGCCGATCACGAAGGGATCGAGGAAGCTGCGGTGGTTGGAGGCCAGCAGCAGCGGGCCGCTACGCGGCAGGTGCTCGCGGCCGACGCACGCCAGGCGGAAGTAGACGCGGAAGAACGGCACCAGCAGCGCCCGCAGCGTCCAGTAGAGAACCGGGTTCACACCGCTGCGCAGCGTGTGCTCGCGGAAGGAGCCGAGGCTTGCCGCCGGCCCGTCCGGCTGGGCGCGCTCGTCTTGGCGGACATGCTCGACGTCCAGGCGATCGACGTGCGGGTCAACATGCAGAGCATTCATGCTTGGGATACACCGCACGGGGGCGCCCCGTTACAGTTGACCGACGATGGCGATCGACTATGGAAGAACGCTCCGAGGAGCGGTCGCGGGCGCCCTGGCCGCCGGCGTGTGGGCGGCGCAGATGCCGCTCGACAAGCGCGCCTTCAGGTCGGACTTCGACGACGTCGCGCTGCTCGGCAAGGCGCTCACGCGCGGCGACTCCTGGCCGGCTGCCGGCTGGGCGCTGCATCTACAGAACGGTGCGCTGTTCGGCGCCGTCTACGCGAACGTCGCGCCGCGCCTGCCGCTGCCGTCGTGGGCACGCGGGCCGGTGGCGGCGAGCGCTGAGAACCTCCTCACCTGGCCGCTCACGGCCCTCACCGACCGGCTGCACCCGGCGCGCAAGGAGCTGCCTGAGCTGTTCGCGAACCCGCGCGCCTTCGCCCAGTCCGCCTGGCGCCACCTGCTCTTCGGCGTCCTGCTCGGCGAGCTCGAGCGGCGCCTGAACGCGCAGGAGCCGGTCGTCGCGCCGCCCTCGCCGCCGCCGACCGCCTCGAGCAATGGTCACGGCACGCTCGCGCACGCGATCCCCGTCGGCTGAACAGCACCCACACGAGTTTGACCGGGACGCTGTCGAGAGCACCGGAACCCGAGCCAGACGCTGCCGAGAGCACCGGAACCCGAGCCAGACAGGACGACACCACACGCTGAAACGCCGGGTGCTGCGCCGGTAGGATGCGTACGCCACGCCGACGTAGCTCAGCTGGTAGAGCACCGCTCTTGTAAAGCGGATGTCGCCGGTTCGATCCCGGCCGTCGGCTCTTGCGCGTCACACCGGCAGAGCGTGCCGGCCATCGCAGTTGATGCGATGCCCGGCCAGAGGGTTCAGAGACCCACCTTCGCTCAGGCGGCCACCGCGCGCGCGTCGAGGTGCGCGCCGACCTTGCGCTTGACGCGCTGGAGCGCGTTGTCGACCGTCTTGCAGTCGCACTCCAGGCGCTCGCCGACCTGCTCGTAGGAGTAGCCGTCGAGATACAGCCCCAGCACGCGGCTCTCGAGCTCGGAGAGCGCCGTCGAGAGGCAGCCGAGGAGCGAGCGCAGCTCCTCGGAGGAGATCACCTGGTTGACGGGGTCGTGGACGCTCGGGCCGGGCAGCACCTGGTCGAGCGTCGGCACGTCGTCGCCGGCGCCCGCGGGCGTCGAGGAGAACGAGACGTACTGGTTCAGCGGCGTGTGCTTGTTGCGCGTCGCCGTCTTCACGGCGGTGATGATCTGCCGCGTGATGCAGAGCTCCGCGAAGTTGCGGAAGCTCGACTCGCGATCGAAGCGGTAGTCGCGGATCGCCTTGTAGAGGCCGACCAGGCCCTCCTGGATCAGGTCTTCGGAGTCGCCACCCGCCAGGAAGTAGGAGGAGGCCTTCAGCCGCACGAAGCCGTGATAGCGGCGGACGAGACGGTCGTAGGCGTTGCGGTCCCCCTGCTTGGCGAGGACGATCAGAAAACTATCCTCAACCTTAACTTCAGAGTTACTGATGCTGGAGATTCGTGCCACGAGCAGATCCTTTCTCAGGCTGCATGCAGCCCGAATTTGCTCAGTGGCGCACTCCTCCCCTGGCGCCAAAGCTATGTTTGTCTAAGGCTTCTTCAACCTTAGGTTCAGCGTTATATCAGGGCGAGCCTCTCATAGTTATGGAGCCTTGTCAAGAGGAGCGAGCGCGATTCTGCAAGATCTCGTACAGGATCGCCGAGGCCGCCGCGCTCACGCCGAGCGACTCGACCGCTCCCAGCACGGGCAGCGCGATCAGCTCGTCGCACGCTCCCGCCACCCGCGGGCGCAGGCCGTGGCCCTCGCTGCCGAGCACGAGCACCACCCCGCCGCCGCGGTAGTCGGGCGCGTCATAGGCGACCGGCGCGCGGGTCGGCGAGTGCCCGCGCGAGCCCTCGGGAAGGCTCTCGTCTCCCCCGCTCGCGGCGCTCGCGCCATAGCACCAGCATCCGGCGCCGCGCGCGTCGGCGAGGAAGTCGGCGATGTTCCTTACCCGCGCGACCCGCAGGTGCTCGACAGCACCCGCCGAGGCCTTGCAGACCGCCGGCGTAACCTCGGCCGCGCGCCGCTCGGGAATCACGACGCCGGACGCGCCGGCGCACTCCGCGGTGCGGCAGATCGAGCCGAGGTTCTGCGGATCCTGCAGCTGGTCGAGCGCCACTACCAGTGGGTCGATCCCGGCGAGCAGCTCGTCGGCGGAGCTGTACGGATACCCGCCCGCCTCCGCGCAGATCCCCTGATGCGCGGTCGAGCCGCAGCGCCGCTGCACCTCCTCGGCGGAGGCGCTCCTCACCTCCGCGCCCTGCAGCCACGGCTCGCGCGCCACCCCGGCTGTGGCCCATACCTCGCTGACCTGGTGCGCGCGCCGGCCGCGCAGCGCCTCGCGCACGGGGTTGCGCCCGTAGAGGATCACGGGCCTTCAGCGGGATACACGACGGGGCCATCCGGGCCGTCACGGATCTCCCACCCTTTTTCGAGAAGCTCGCCGCGGATGCGGTCGGAGGTTTCGAAGTCCCGCTCCCTGCGCGCCTGCTCGCGGCGCTCGAGCAGCTCGTCGAAGTCCTTGTCGATCGCTCCCGGGTCGGCGGCGGATGGAAGCTCGGTCAACTCTCCGAGCCCGACAACATCGAGCATCTCGAGCAGATTGGCGTCGCCAACGCCCTCGCCACGACGGTTGGCCTCCCTGACCCACTCGAACAGCGAGGCAAGCGCAGCGGGCGTGTTGAAGTCGTTGGCGAGCGCCGCGAAGAACTCATCCCGGTGGATTCGCATATCGTCCGGGCTCGGCTGCCCCTTGGCCAGCCGGCCCAGCGCATCACGAATCCTGTAGACCCGTCGCTGGGCGTCTTCGAGCTCACTATCGGAGAATGCCAGCGGCTGGCGGTAGTGGCCGCCGATCAGGTACATGACGACCGTCTCGGCCCCATAACGGGCAAGCACCTCGTGCAACGACGCGATGTTGCCGACCGACTTGGCCATCTTCTCGCCCGTCGACTGGATCATGCCGTTGTGCATCCAGATCCTCGCCAGCTCCTCCCCGCGCGCGGCCCTGGTCTGGGCGGCCTCGTTCTCGTGGTGGGGAAACAGCAGGTCCGAGCCGCCGCCGTGGATCTCGAAGCCCACGCCAAGCGCGTCCTCGGCCATCGCCGAGCACTCGATGTGCCAGCCCGGGCGACCCTCGCCCCAGGGAGCCCCCCACCAGGTGTCCTCGCCCTCCTTGCGGCCCTTCCACAGCGCGAAATCGAGCGGATCCTCCTTGCGCTCGGCCTCATCGGACTCCGAGGTGGCTTCGCCCTGGTCCATGTTCTCGAGCCGACGGTGCGAGAGCGTGCCGTAGCCGGGGTCTGAACGCACGCGGAAGTAGACGTCACCGTCGACCGCATAGGCGTGGCCGGTCTCGATCAGCGTCTGGATGTAATCGACGATCGGGCCGATCGTCTCCGATGCCAGCGGCTCGCGATCGGGACGGCCGAGCCCGAGCGCGTCGGTGTCGAGGAAGTAGCGCTCCGTCATTTCCCGCGCCAGCTCTTCGCTCGGGCGTGGGCGGGCGGGATTCGATCGACGGGCGGCGTCGTAGATCTTGTCGTTGACATCGGTCACGTTCACCACGAGCGTCACCGCCAGCCCCTCGCTTTCGAGAAAGCGCTTGAGCAGGCTGAAGACCACGAACGGCCGCGCGTTGCCGATGTGAATGCGGCTGTAGACGGTCGGCCCGCAGGCGTAGATGCCAACCCGTCCGGGGTCGCGCGGGGCGAGCGCCAGCAGCTCTCCGCTGCGCGTGTCGTGCAGGCGAATCTCGCGCATCGTCTCTCCCTAGACCTCGTCGAGGCTTGCAATCGCAAGCGCCGCCACGCCCTCGCCGCGGCCGACGAAGCCGATTCCCTCCCCGGTCGTAGCCTTCACGTTCACGCGTCCCTCCCCCAACCCGAGCGCCTGCGCCAGCCGCCCGCGGATCTCCCCACGGTGGGCTCCCAACTTGGGCCGCTCCATCACGACCGTGCAGTCGACGTTCTCGATCCGCAGCCCGGCGGCGGCGATCGTGCCGAGCACGCTCGCGAGCAGCTCCAGCGAGTCGGCGTCGCGCCAGCGCTCCTCGGTGTCGGGGAAGTGCTCGCCGATATCGCCCAGTCCGGCAGCGCCGAGCAGCGCGTCGATCACCGCGTGGGTCAGCACGTCGGCGTCGGAGTGCCCCTCCAGCCCGAGCTCGCCGGGGATCTCCACGCCGCCCAGGATCAGGCGGCGGCCGGGGGCGAGGCGGTGCGAGTCATAGCCGATCCCGGCACGGCTCATCGGAGCACTCCGCCTCCGGCGCCCTGGTCCGGCGGCCCGAGACGCGGCGTGGTGGCGACTGCAACAGGGGGTCTCATGGCTGCTCCGGAGCCCCAACCGGCTCCAGCCGTCGCTCGCGCCGCTCGAACACGCACAGCTCCGCGACGCCCGCCGAGGACAGTAGCTCCAGCGCCTGCTCGTAGTCCGCGCCGACGTCCTCGGGGCGGTGCGCGTCGCTGGAGAGCGCCACCGGGGCGCCCGCTTCCAGGCACATCTCCAGGAACGCCGGCGCCGGATAGAGCTCCCGCGCGCGCTTGCGCAGGCCCGCGGTCGAGACCTCGACCGCGATCCCCGACTCGGCGATCCCGTCGATCGCCAGCTCGTAGTAGCGGCGCAGGTCGCCCTCCGGGCGCGGGCGGTCGGGGTGGGCGGGACCCCAAACCTTCACCAGGTCGGGGTGCGCGAGGATGTCGAACAGCCCGCTCCGCGCGGCCTCGCCGAGCGTCTCGAAGTAGCGCCGCCAGATCTCCTCGGGGCTGTGGGCCTGCCCATGCCAGATGGAGTAGTCCTCCATGTCGACCGCCTCGTCACGGAGGAAGTGGACCGAGCCGATCACGTAGTCGAAGTCGCGCGCCTCCAGGAGGCTCGCCATGCGATCCTCCCCGCCGGGCACGAAGTCGGCCTCGATTCCCAACCTCAGGTCCGTCTGCGTACGTACGAACTCGCAGTAGGCGTCGAGATCCTCGCGCGCGTTCGCCTGCCAGAACGGGTGCTTCCAGACGTCGAGCGCCTGTTCGAAGCGGTAGACGTGCTCGGAGACCCCCAGCTCGGCGATTCCGCGCTCGTTCGCCGCCTCCCGGTAGCGGGCGGCGTTCGCGGTCGTGAAGAACAGCTCGGCGCTCGTGCCGGGCTCGTCTGGGCGGAGATGGACGTGGTAGTCGGTGAGCATCGGTGTCGGTTGCGGATTGGGCGAGTCGGCCGCGGCGTGGGCGATATCTGCGCGCGGGGCGCTCCGGATGGTGCCTGCCTGTAAACCGCGATTCAACCAGGCCGCGAGGCCAGGAGCATCTCCGCGACGAGGAGATCGTGCGGCGTGGTGATCTTGAGGTTCTCGCGCGAGGACTCCACGACCCCCACGCGGCCGCCCGCGCGTTCGATCAACCAGGCGTCGTCGGTGGCCCGCGCGAGCACCTCGGCGGGGACGTCCAGGGCTCGTTCGAGGGCCCCTCGACGGAAGACCTGCGGGGTCTGCACCGCCCACAGCTCACGGCGATCGAGCGTCTCGCGCACGATCCCGTCGGGGCCCGCACGCTTAACCGTGTCGGTCATCGGCGCGGCCGCGATCGCCCCGTCGATGCTCGCGTCCGCTTCCAGCGCCCGGATCGTGGCCTGTGCGAGCTCGGCCGTCAGAAGCGGCCGCGCCGCGTCGTGGACGAGCACTGGGTCACCGGGACCAGCCGCCGCGAGTGCGAGGCGCACCGACTCCGAGCGCACCGTGCCGCCCTCGACGCCGCACATACCTTCCGGCGCATCCACACCCGCGGGCAGCGCAACGACGATCTGCTCGATCGCGCGAACACCGCGGAGGGCGTCGACACTCCACTGCAGCAGCGTCCGCCCCGCGAGCTCGACGAGCGCCTTGGGACGATCCATCCCGAGACGCTCGCCGCTGCCCGCGGCAACGATCAGTGCAACCGCCAAGCCTCGCTACTCGGCCGCTGCGCCGGCCATCTGGCTGGTGGCCGAGTTGGCGAGCAGCTCGTCGAGGTAGTTCTCTGCCTCTTCCTCGTCCTTGTCGAGCGCATACATCAGCTCGGAGGCGAGGATCTTCTTGGAGCGTGTGTACATCTGCTTCTCGCCCGTCGACAGGCCCTTCTCGGACTCGCGCAGCGAGAGGTTGCGGACGACCTCCGCGAGCTCGTAGATATCGCCCGTCTTGATCTTGTCGCGGTTGTGCTTGAAGCGCCGGTTCCAGTTCTTCGGCATCTCCGAGACCGTGTCGCGGAGCACGTCCAGCACCTTCTGCACCGTTTCCTCGTCGATCACCCTGCGCAGGCCGGCGATCGCGGCGTTCTCGGTGGGCACGCGGACGGTCATGTCGTTGTGCAGGATCTTGATCGTCAGATACTCGCGTGTCTCGCCGAGCATCTCCATATCCTCCTTCTTCAGCACCTTCCCGGCGCCGTGGTGGGGATAGACGACCTGGTCGCCGAGCTCGAACTCGATGAACTCGACCTCGCGAGTGACCTCGAGCTCCTCGATCAGCGATACCTCTGCGGTTGCTTGTGGCGGAATGGTGTCCTCCTTCGTTGCGGCCGACCGTCGGACGGCCCGTGTCTGAAGTCTTCAGTCAAATCCTGCGTGTCGAAAACCTGCGTCAAATTGCGTGTCAAACCTCTCAAACCCTGGTGTCAATCCCCGTTCGTCAACCTGTGTCACGTCTGCAGGTAGCGGTCCACGAGGTTGATCTCCTGCAGCCTGCGCAGACCCTCGCGGATGTCCTTCGCCCTGATCTCTCCCACACCCTCGACCGCCTCGAGCTCGGCGTCGGTGGCGGCCAGCAGCTCGTCCAGCCCGCCGAACTCGTGCACGATCCGCGTGACCGCCAGCCGCGGCAGGCGCGGGATGCGCCCGAGGACGCGATAGCCGCGCGGCGATACGGGGTAGTCGAGCGTGTTCAGCTTGCGGTCGTAGCCGAGCAGCTCGGCCAGCCGGCCGAAGTCGAGCAGGTCCTGGTGGGCGAGCCGTCCGATCTCCTCCAGCGCCGCCGCGAACGCCTCGTCGGAGTCGCCTGAGAGGTAGTCGCGCACGAGCGCCGCCTTCTCGGCGGCGGTGCCGACCATCGTCTCCTCGAGCTGCATCTCGATCAGACGGCCCTCCGAGCCCAGCTCGACGATGTAACGCTCGATCTCGACCGCCATCCTCGTCACGAGCTCCGCGCGTTGCATCACGGTCAGCACGTCGTGCAGCATCGACCCGCCCTCGAACTCCAGCGCCGTCAACCGCGTCGACACCTGGTCCAGGCGCGTGCGGTACTTGTCGAGCGTCGCCAGCGCCTGGTTGGCCTTCGCGAGCACCACCGGGATGTCCTCGAGCACGTACTTCGTCCCGTCGACATACACCGACACCACCTCGCGGCGCTGCGAGACGGCGATCACCAGCGCGTCGGTCTGCTTGGACACGCGCTCGGCGGTGCGGTGCCTGGTCCCCGTCTCGTGCGAGAGGATCGTCGGGTCGGGCATCAGCTGGACGTTCGCCATCGTGATCTTCGTCGCGTTCGCGTTGAGGATGATCGCGCCGTCCATCTTCGCCACCTGGTAGAGGAACGCGGGCGTGTAGTCGATCTCGAGCTTGATCCCACCCGAGTTCAGGAAGCTGAGGTCCTCCGGCTCGCCGATCACGATCAGCCCACCGGTGTGCGAGTCGAGGATGCTCTCGATGCCCTCGCGCAACGCCGTGCCGGGCGCGATCATCTCCAGCGCCTTCATCAATCCCGGCTCCGGCCTCGCTTCTGTGTCGAAATCTTCACCGGATCGGAGGGCCACGATCCCCCATTTTAGGGCATTCTCCCTTTGTTAAGCCGCTCCCCGCCTGGACATCCGTCGATTGGCGCAATCCGGCGCGAACCGGCCGCCGATCACACGTGCGCGGGTCGCGGGCCTCGAGGCGCCCTGGTCAGGAGATCACGGCCAACGGCCGCCGATCGCGCTCGCCGGCCGGCAGCGCCGCCCGCAGGGCCTCGCGCAGGGTGCCCACCTCGCGCGCCCCGGCGCCGCTGCCCGCGGGGGCGATCGTGTCGCGCAGACCGTGCTTGCGCGCCTCCTCCAGGCGGCGCTCGGGGTGGCCGACCCAGCGCAGCTCGCCGGTCAGCCCGAGCTCCCCGAAGCACGCTCTGGGTGTGCCCTTCAAGGGCACCCCGCGGCTCGCGCTCGCGACCGCCAGCGCGACCGCGAGATCGACGCCCGGCTCGTCCACCCGCACGCCGCCGACAACGTTCACGAACACATCGGCGCCGCCCGTCCCCACGCGGCCGTGGCGGCCGAGGATCGCGAGCACCAGCGCGAGGCGGTTGCGATCCATGCCCGAGACCACCCTGCGCGGCTGCTCGAGCTCCGATGGCGCGACCAGCGCCTGCACCTCTACGAGCAGTGGCCGCGAGCCCTCCATCGCCGCGAGCACGACGCTTCCCGGGGCGCGCGTGGCCTCGGCGACGAACCGCGCGGAGGCGTCGAGCACCTCGACCAGGCCGCCCTGGCGCATCTCGAACAGACCCGCCTCGTTGGTCGAGCCAAAGCGGTTCTTCAGCGCTCTCAGCTCGCGGTAGGGGCGCTCGCGCTCGCCCTCGAACTGGAGCACGCAGTCGACGAGGTGCTCGAGCACGCGCGGGCCCGCCAGCGCGCCGTCCTTGGTCACGTGGCCGACGAGGATCACGGCGATCTGGCGTGCCTTCGCCAGCTCCATGATCCGGCCCGCGACCTCTCTAACCTGCCCGACGGAGCCCGGCGCCCCGCTCAGCTCGGCGGCGTTAAGCGTCTGCACCGAGTCGATCACGCACACCTCCGGCGCCTCGCCGGCGAGGGTGCCGAGGACGGTTTCGAGGTCCGTCTCAGCGAGGATCGGAACCCGTAGCGCCGGGTTCTCGCGCGGGAGCGCGGCGAGCACGGGGTCGGTGTCCGGGCCGGCGGGATTCAACACGAGCCGCTCGGCGCGCAGGCGGACCTGCTCGGCGGACTCCTCGCCGCTCACATACAGCGTGCGCCGCCCGGCCGCCGCGAGGTTACCGAGCACCATGTTCGTCAGCGTCGACTTGCCGATCCCGGGCGAGCCGCCCAGCAGCACGAGCGCGCCGGGGACGAGACCGCCGCCGAGCACGCGGTCGAGCTCGCCGATGCCCGTGCTCATGCGCGCGATCGGCGCGGAGCCGACCTCGCTCAGCAGGCGTGGAGCGAGCCGTAGTCCCGCGCCGCCCGGACCCGGACCGCCGGGACCCGGACCGCCGGGACCACCTGGACCGCCAGACGCACCGGCGCCGCGACCACGCCCGGTGGCACTGCCGCCGCCGCGACCCGCCGCGCCGCGCGCGGCCGGAATGCGCTCCTCGACGAGCGTGTTCCAGGCCTCGCAGCCGGGGCATTGCCCCAGCCACTGGGCCGTCTGAAAGCCACACTCCGAGCAGACCTGAATCGTTCCGCGAGCCATGTCCTACGCAGCCTACGGATCGCCGGGGACGGCTACTGGACGCGCAAACGTGTCAGCGATGCGACAGAAAAGTGACCATTGTGTGACGGGAAGATAAAGACGGGGAGAAGCAACGTATACAAAAGAGAGTGCGTGTAACTATGGTGTCACGCAGTTAAAAAAGAGGAACAAGCTCCGGGACGTCTTTATCTAAATCTCGCCCGATCGCGACATGGGAGCGACGAAAGTGTGACCGCCCTGCGACAGAATTGTGACCGCCCAGCGGCCGGGACTTCAGGACTCGTCGACGGAAATGTCGTCCCCGCCGGGCAAGCCACCCTCGTCGGCGGCGAGCTCCTCGGCGGCGCCGACGCCGACGGGCGTCTTCTGCTTCTTCGGCTTGACGATCGTCAACCGCACCTCGCCCTCCTCGCCCTCGGGGGCGGGGTTGACGACGACGGTGGCACCCGGGGTCAGTTGCTCGCGCAGGACGAAGTCGGCCAGGGGATCCTCGATGTAGCGCTGGATCGCCCGGCGCAGCGGACGGGCGCCCATCGAGGGGTCCCAGCCCTTCTCGACCAAAAGATCCTTCGCGGGGTCGGTCAGCTCCAGTTGGAGCTCACGTTCGGCCATCGACTCGCGGATCCGCAACAGGAGTAGCTCGACGATCTGCTTGACTTCCTCCTTCTGCAGCTTGTGGAAGACGATCACGTCGTCGATCCGGTTGAGGAACTCGGGGCGGAAGACCTTCTTCAGCTCGCCCATGATCCGGTTCTTCATGTCGTCGTAGGTGATCCCTGTCTCGTCGTCTGAGACCGCGAAGCCGAGCGGCGTGTTGCGCGCGATCTCCGCGGCGCCGATGTTCGAGGTCATGATCACGATCGCGTGCCTGAAGTCGACCGTCCGCCCCTGCGCGTCGGTCAGGCGGCCGTCCTCGAGGATCTGCAAGAGGATGTTGAAGACGTCCGGGTGTGCCTTCTCGATCTCGTCCAACAACAGGACGGAGTAGGGCTTGCGCCGCACGGCCTCGGTCAGCTGGCCGCCCTCGTCGTAGCCGACGTAGCCGGGGGGCGAGCCGACCAACCTCGAAACCGCGTGCTTCTCCATGTACTCGGACATGTCGATCCGGATCATCGACTCGTCGTCGCCGAAGAGGAACTCGGCGAGGGTGCGCGCGAGCTCGGTCTTGCCGACGCCGGAGGGGCCGAGGAAGATGAACGAGCCGGTCGGGCGCTTCGGGTCCTTCAGGCCCGCGCGCGAGCGGCGGATCGCCTTCGAGATCACCTCGACCGCGGGGTGCTGGCCGATCACGCGCTTGTGCAGTTCGTCCTCCATCCGCATCAGCTTCTGCGTCTCGGCCTCGGTCAACTTGAACACGGGGATGCCGGTCCACATCGAAACGATGTCGGCGATCTCCTCCTCGCCGATCGAGGGACGCTCGCCGGACTCGCCCGATTCCCACTCTTTCTCGAACTCGTGTTTCTTGTTCGTCAGCTTGCGCTCCTTGTCGCGCAGCGCCGCGGCCTTCTCGAACTCCTGGGCCTCGATCGCGGCCTCCTTCTCGCGGCGCGTGGTCTCGACTTCGCCCTCGAGCTCTCTGTTGGCGGGCGGCGAGGTCATCGACTTGATCCGCATCCGCGAGGCGGCCTCGTCGATCAGGTCGATCGCCTTGTCGGGCAGGAAGCGGTCGGAGATGTAGCGGCTGGCGAGTTCGCCGGCCGCCTTCAGCGCCTCGTCGGTGATCTGCACCTTGTGGTGCTGCTCGTAGCGGTCGCGCAGACCCTTGAGGATCTCCACGGTCTGGTCGATCGAGGGCTCCTCGACGCGGATCTGCTGGAAGCGGCGCTCGAGCGCCGAGTCGCGCTCGAGGTACTTTCGGTACTCGTCGAGCGTCGTCGCGCCGATCGTCTGCAGCTCGCCGCGCGCGAGGGCCGGCTTGAGGATCGAGGCGGCGTCGATCGCGCCCTCGGCCGCGCCGGCGCCGACGAGGTTGTGGAGCTCGTCGATGAACAGGATGATGTCCCCGCGCTGGGTGATCTCCTTCATCACCTTCTTCAAGCGCTCCTCGAACTCGCCGCGGTACTTCGAGCCGGCGACGAGCGCCGCCAGGTCGAGCGTGTAGATCTGCTTGTTCTTCAAGAGCTCGGGCACGTCGGAGTTCGTGATCCGCTGCGCGAGGCCCTCGACCACGGCGGTCTTGCCCACGCCGGGCTCGCCGATCAGGACTGGGTTGTTCTTCGTACGGCGCGAGAGGATCTGCATGATCCGCTCGATCTCCGTCTCGCGGCCGACGACCGGGTCGAGCTTGCCTTCGGCGGCGAGCTTCGTGAGGTTGCGACCGAACTGGTCGAGCAGCTTCGAGGACTTCTTCCCCTCGCCGGGCGAGCCGCTGGAGCCCGAGCCCCCGGAGCCGCTCGACTGCCCCTGACGGCGGCCGCCGGGGCCGGAGAGCATGCGGATCACCTCGTTGCGGATCTTCTCCGAGTCGGCGTCGAAGTCGAGCAGGATCCGCGCGGCGACGCCCTCGTTCTCGCGCACAGGC
>Ga0207933_1001344_pt1 | contig 19033 bp, 20 predicted proteins | sample NGESurdeep092012_4_FD_184488 | JGI IMG/M metagenome (GOLD analysis project Ga0207933, IMG submission 184488) | Arctic peat soil microbial communities from Barrow, Alaska - NGEE Surface sample F53-3 deep-092012 (SPAdes) | ecosystem: Environmental > Terrestrial > Soil > Wetlands > Peat ...
CCTTCTTGCTCGAGCCGCTGCCGAACTCGACCAGCGCCGCGCCTTGCGGAATGAGCTTTGCGATATCGGCGGCATGGTCGCGCAAAATGCTCATCTCGCTGCGCGTCGGATAATATTCCGGCATTTCAGTGATGCGCTCGAACAGCAGCGAGCCCGTTCCGTCGTAGAAATATTTCGCCGCTACGCGCTTTGGCGTCGCACTCAGGCCCGCAAGCACGTCGGCTTCGAAAACCGAGGCATCGGTGTTTTGGGTGTTTTGCGGCTGTACGTTTTGCGAGCGGGCGAGCGCGACCATGACTGCCTCTTTCAAACAAACTCGGCGAGCCGTAGCCCGCTGAATTGCCAGCGCGCCGGCGGATAGAAGAAATTGCGATAGCTGACGCGCTCGTGACCTTCCGGTGTCGCCAACGACGAGCCGCGCAACACCATCTGGCTGACCATGAACTTGCCGTTATATTCGCCGAGCGCGCCTTCGGCCGCGCGGTAGCCTGGATACGGTAGATAGGCGCTGCGCGTCCATTGCCAAGCGATGCCGAAGGCGTCGGCGATCACGCCCGCGTGCGCCGCGACTTCCCATTCCGCCTCGCTGGGCAAGTGCTTGCCGGCAAAACGGGCGAAAGCCTCGGCCTCGTAATAGCTGATATGCATAACGGGCGCCGCCGGATCGATGGGCTTGAGGCCACCGAGCGTCATCGACGACCAGCCGCCATCCTGCTGCCGCCAATAGCCGGGCGCCTGCAAGCCTTGCGTCTCCACCGCCGCCCAGCCATCCGACAGCCAGAGCGAAGGCGTCGTGTAGCCGCCGGCATCGATAAATGCGAGCCACTCCGCATTGCTGACCAGATGGCGCGCGATGCGCACATCGGGAATGAGTTCGTCGTGGCGCGGCGTTTCGTTGTCGAAACAAAAATCAGAACCCTCGTGCCCGACCGCATGAATTCCGGCCGGTACATCGACAAAGCCACGGGGGCCTTGCGTCGCGCGCGGCAGTTTCCAGCCTGCGTCGTAGACGGGATCTGTCGGATTCTGCGCGAAGGCGTGCAGGATGTCGGTGATCAGCAGTTCCTGATGCTGCTGCTCATGATGCAAGCCGATTTCGAGAATGCCGAAAACACGCGCGGCGTCGGCGGCCGGCACATTGGCAATCAGTTTCTCGACGGCGGCGTCAACATGAGCGCGATAGCCGGTGACGTCGTCGCTGTTGGGGCGCGTGATCAGTCCGCGTTGCGGGCGCGCGTGGCGCGGCCCGGCGGCGACATAGTAAGAATTGAATAAAAACGGAAATCGTTCGTCGAAGATTTCGTAGCTCGGATCGTTCGGCACCAGCAAAAATTGCTCGAAGAACCAGGTGACATGAGCGCGATGCCATTTCGTGGGACTGGCGTCGGCCATCGACTGCACGATCTGATCTTCGACCGACAAATGCGAAGCGCGCGTCTCCATCTCGCTGCGCACGCGGCGGAAGGCATCGCGCCAGTCGGCGCGCGCTTCATTAGGTGATTTCGTAACGCGGCTTGGTCCGAGGGCGGCACGGCGCGATGCCTGCGACGTTGCTGTGCGCGGCATTGAAGGTCTCCGTCGCGTTATTCAAAAGGATGCGGCAGCCGGTATACGGATTAAGACGAACTATGAACGTAATTGTTCCATCGCAAGCACCCCCCGGCAACACGGAATCGCCGCAGGCTCTGCCCCCTGACAGGGTTGTGATCGCGGCGAGATGCCACAGCACGCGTTTTTCACGCGATATGGGGCGATATTTGTCGTTATGAGCGGTCTGGAGATCGGTAGCGGGGGAGGGATTTGAACCCCCGACCTCCGGATTATGATTCCGCTGCTCTAACCAACTGAGCTACCCCGCCATTCCGAAACGCTATCTGCCGGAAAGGCCGCGATATAGGAAGGGCTGCCAAACTCTGTCAAGCAAGCAGGCCCGAAAAGCCTTTGGGAACACTCACTTCGGCTGGATATTCGGATTGCCGCCCGGGCTGCCCGGTGGCGGGATCACCGGCATCAGGCCGCCCTGCGGGGTCGGCGCCTTGATGGCGGGATCGACTTGCGAGGGCGGACAAATGACCCCGCCGGATTGCGCCAGGCGATCGCTCAGATTGCGGCCATCATTTTTATTGGTCTTGAGTTCGCCACCCTCCCCGACCGTCGCGCGTCCTTGGCTGCACGCATTGGGGTCGAGTTGCTCGCTTTTGGGCGCGATCGGTTGATCGGGCTTGGGTGGCGCCTGCGCCGCGGCCAGCGCCGGCGTCAAAATCACCGCAGCCAGCGCGCTCAATCCAACTCGGCCAAATTGGCGGATGTTCCGTTTCATCGATCTCTCCATCAAACACGTCAACGTGTGAGCGGGAGATCGGGTTCCGCCTCAGGTGCGCCCAAATCGTATCAGCGAAAAATGACCTAGCGGCGGCATGGCGCGATGCTCGATCACCCGCACGCCACCATGGCGCTCGGCCCAGGCGGCCAGACGACCGAAACGGAATTCGGGCCGCCAGCCGAGCCGGCGCGCCAGCGGCGCGAAACATTGCTCGAACACGGCGCGCGGGCCGCGCTCGGCGCCGATGTGATTGACCAGCACGATCTCGCCACCCGGCCGGATGACGCGCGCGAATTCGTCGAGTGTTTTTTCCGGATCAGGCACCGCGGTAATGACATATTGCGCCACCACCACGTCGAACGACTTGTCCGCCAACGCCAGCCGCGTGGCATCCATCACTGCCAGAGTTTCCACATTGTCGAGTCTGTGTTCGGCGACACGCACTTGCGCTTTGCGCAACATCGGCTCGGACAAATCGACGCCCACAAGCCGGTTCGAGCGCGCGTAACTGGGCAGCGAGATCCCGGTGCCGACACCGACTTCCAGGATGCGGCCTCCAAGAGAACCACAGGCCCGCTCCGCCGCGGCAATCGCCGCGCGCCGGCCGCGCTCGAACACCGCGCCGAACACCAGATCGTAAACCGGCGCCCAGCGCGCATAGGCGCGTGCAACATTGGTGTTGTCGAAATCGGCCCCCATGAATCGGCCTCCATGGGGCGAGCTTACTGGCGCGCGGCGACCGCCGCCACGGCTTCATCGCCCGCGCGGGCGTGATTTGTCTTCGCCACCGCGCTCTTGATGAAGCCGCCGCCGAGCACGCGCGCCTGGCCCTCGCCCGCATCGTAGAAAACGCAGGCTTGGCCGGGCGAAACGCCGTCCTCGCCATCCACCAATTCGACCTCGTAGCCGCCATTGGCGGGCCGCAACCAGCCGGCCTGCGGCGGCCGCGTCGAGCGCACCTTGACGAACACCTCGCGGCGATCGTCGGCGAGCGCCTCTTCGATCGAGCCTTCGCCGATCCAGTTGACGTCGCGCAGCACTATACGGCTGGTGCGTAAAGCCTCGCGCGTGCCGACCACGACACGGCGGCGCTCGGCATCGAGCCGCACCACATAGAGCGGCGCGCCGGATGCGACGCCCAGCCCGCGCCGCTGGCCGATGGTGAAATGGATGATGCCGGCATGCGCGCCCAGCACGCGGCCGTCGAGATCGACGATCTCGCCCGCTTCCGCCGCGCCGGGCTTGAGCCGCTCGATCACATCGGCGTAGTGCCCGGTCGGCACGAAGCAGATGTCCTGGCTGTCGTGCTTATCGGCAATCGCCAGTCCGAACTGGCGCGCCAATTCACGCGTCTCGGCCTTGCCGCGGTCGCCGAGCGGAAAGCGCAGGATGTCGAGTTGTTCGCGCGTGGTGCCGAACAGGAAATAGCTTTGGTCGCGTTCTTCCTCGCGCGCGCGATAAAGCCCGCGCCCGCCGCCGGGCAAAGCGCGCGAGGCGACATAATGGCCGGTCGCCAGCACTTGGGCGCCCAACTCGCGCGCGGTGCCGAGCAGATCGTGAAACTTGATCGACATGTTGCACGCGACGCAAGGCACCGGCGTCTCGCCGTCGATATAACTTTGCGCAAAGCGGTCGATCACCGCTTCCTTGAAGCGGCGCTCGTAGTCGAGCACGTAATGCGGAATGCCGATGCGCTCGGCCACCGCGCGCGCGTCGTAAATGTCCTGGCCAGCGCAGCAGGCGCCCTTGCGATGGGTCGCAGCGCCATGGTCATAGAGCTGCAGCGTGACGCCGACCACGTCATAGCCCTCCGCCTTGAGCAGCGCCGCGGTCACCGAGGAATCGACGCCGCCGGACATGGCGACGACGACACGGGTGTTCTCAGGGCATCCGTCGAGATCGAGACTATTGGGCATGGTGCTTCTTATTACAGATGGCTGGGGGGCGGGCGCAATGCGAGACGCCGCCGCTGCGGCAAATATTGCCGCATAACCTGCAGGCGCTGCCGGGATGCGGCCCTTCGCCGCCGGCGGAATACCAGATAAGCCGTTGATTTTAATGATATTCCGTAAATTTCGACACTGGCCTGACGATTGCAGAACAGAGGGCGGATATCCGGAGAATCAAACCGTGCCGCCAATTGCGTCAGATGCCACCGCGCCTTCTTACAAGCCTTCGTTGCCGAACCCGGCCTGGGCGGCGCCGAGTTCGGGGCGCGTGTCCGACTCGCCGTTCGACGCCCTGCTCGACGACAGCACGCAGGCTGCGGTGCAAGCCGCGGCGCAACCTCCGCAACCGCCGCCTGTGCCCCGCGATATAAATCCGGCCAGAGTTCAATCCGATACGGACCAGGCGACGGGTCCCGATCAGCCTAAAGCACCGCCCAAGGCTGCCGACTCCGGCAGGGATCAGCCCAGCGATAGCGCTGACTCCACCGACGCCGGTAACGCAACCGCGACCGAGACAGCCAAGGCGAGCCAGGATACCAAACCTGGCGAGCAGCCCGGCAAGCAGGCTGGCAAGCAGACCGTCAAGCAGGCCGGCAAGCAGGCCGCGACCGGCGATGACTCAAAGCCTGCCGTCACCGCCAAACCGGCCGACACCGTGTCGCCCGCCACTCTCACTGTCACGACAGCCACCAACGCAATTCAGACTGTGTTGCCCGCCACTGTCATCGCGCCCGTTATGGGTGCGCAAGACACTCCCGCCACGATTTTGCAAGCCGTTGCAGCGAGCGGTCATTTATCCATCACCGGCGCGGACACGACCAAGGCTAAAACGGCCGGCGGGACGGACGCCAAAACGGATACGGCCAAGCTCCCCACGGAGACAAACGCTTCCGTGAAAAACACCGATGGCAAGCCGCAAGCGGCGGCCGGCGATGCCGATAAGCCGGTCGCCACCCCGCAGCAAGCTGCCGCCCAGTCCGGCAAAAGCCACGCCGAAGCCGCGCCGGCACAGCCCGCAAGCGTGCCCGATGCGCAAAGCGACCAGATGAAAATGGATAGCGGCGCCGTGCAACAGGCCGCGCTGTCCGTGCCAACGCCGGATGCCTCGCAAACCGCCGCGGCTTCGGCCACACCGCCCCCGGCGCAGGCGTTGGCGGTGCCGCTCGCCGGTGTCGCGATCGAAATCGCCGGCAGGGCGCTGGAGGGTAAGAACCATTTTGAAATTCGTCTCGATCCGCCCGAACTCGGCCGCATCGAGGTGCGTCTCGACGTCGACAGAAACGGCAACACGACCACGCATATGATCGCGGACCGTTCCGACACACTCAATCTGTTGCGCAACGATTCCTCCGATCTGCAGCGCGCCTTGCAGGATGCCGGGCTGAAGACATCAGACAACGGCATGCAGTTTTCGCTGCGCGACCAGAGCATGGGCCAACAGCAGAGCAACACCCCGACACCCGGCGCAGCGCAAATCGTCGTCAACGACAACACGCTTGCAGCAATCGACATAACCCCGCGCAGCTATACCCGCCTCGCCGGTATGGGCGGCGGCATCGACATCCGAGTCTGAGGAACAGCCATGACATCGATCCTTCCTACCGCCGCAACGACCACAACAACCAACGCCGCCAGCGCGGCCGCGGCAAGCGTTGCGGACAACACCGAAATCGCCAGCAACTTCACGACGTTTTTGCAACTGTTGACGACGCAGTTGCAGAACCAGGATCCGCTCAGTCCGATGGACACCAATCAGTTCACCCAGCAACTGGTTGAATTCGCCGGCGTCGAGCAGCAGATGAAGACCAACACCACGTTGAGCACGCTGGTGTCGCTGCAGCAGAGCGCGCAAACCACGCAGGCGCTCTCGCTGGTCGGCGCCACCGTGGTGGTGAACGGCACCACCTCGCAATTGGCCAATGGCCAAGCGTCGTGGTCGCTCAACTCCACGCAGCCGGCGACCGCCACGATCACGATCACCGCGCCTTCCGGCCAGACCGCCTTTACCGCCACCGGCACGATCAATTCCGGCAGCCAGAATTTCACCTGGAACGGCGTCGGCAATGACGGCACCACCTGGCCGGCCGGCAATTACACACTGACGGCCACGGCGGTTAACGCCAGTGGAGCATCGACCCCGGTCACCACGCAGGTGGAGGGCCAAGTTTCCTCGGTCGATCTCACCCAAACGCCGCCAGCTTTGACCATCGGTGGTCAGACTTATACGATCAACGATATCCAGCGCATCCTGGCGAACGGCTCGTAATCAGCCGCGCCGCGGCGAGGCTGGCGCTCGGATTAATAAAAGCTAAACGCAGCCGGCCTTGGCCAGCGAGGCAGGGAACTCCTGCAATGGCGCACCCTATATCGCCGGTTTGACGCCATCTTGGCCGATGTTCAGCATCAAGCTACCCTATCGGGATGCCGGCTCATCCGTAACCAAAAGGTTAGCAGAAACAGGGCAAACATTTCCGCATCTACGCCCTTAGCTTAGGCAAATTTTAAGTCGCGGACTGTAGCTTCGCGTCCAGTAACTGTCAGTCCCAGTCGAGTCGTGTGAGTAGACCAATGAACGAACCCCACCGCCCGAGGGTAAAATACGTCATCGGGCCCGATGGCAGTCCCCTGACGATCGCGGATCTGCCGCCGCCATCCACCAAGCGCTGGGTCATCCGCCGCAAGGCCGAGGTGGTCGCCGCCGTACGCGGTGGTCTCCTGTCGCTGGAAGAAGCCTGCGCGCGCTATACGCTGACGGTCGAGGAGTTCCTCTCCTGGCAGTATTCCATCGACCAGCACGGCCTGGCCGGCCTGCGCACCACGCGCATCCAGCAGTACCGCCAGTAGTTTCATCCCCTTTCAAGCTCGAACAAACGCCGGCGCGCATCGCCGGCGTTTTCGTTTGCGCGAAAGCGTAAACAAAATTCTCTTTGCCTCCCCGCGTATTGCACTCGTTTTCTGTTTGCCGGAATTAACCGGACGCTAACCATAAACTGGGCAAATCTTGCCGGGTAAGGCGCGCAAACGCGTCGCAAGATTGGGACGGAACCCGGTGCAAGCTTTCTTCCAATTTATCAGGTCGCTCGGTGCTGCGCGTATGGCGGCCATGGCCGCAGTGACGCTGACACTGATCGGCTTCTTTTCGTTTTTGATGATCCGGATGACGACGCCCCAGATGGTGCCGTTATTCACCGATTTGTCGCTCGATGACTCCGGCTCGATCATCAAGGACCTTGAGCGGCAGGGCATCGCCTACCAGATCAAGAACGACGGCGCGATCGTGCTGGTGGCCAAGGACAATGTTGGGCGGCTGCGCATGAAACTCGCCGAGAGCGGCCTGCCCAAGGGCGGCGGCGTCGGTTACGAGATATTCGACAAATCGGACGCGCTCGGGTCCACCACCTTCGTCCAGAACATCAATCATCTGCGTGCGCTCGAGGGCGAGCTCGCCCGCACGATCCGCAGCATCGATCGCGTGCAGGCTGCGCGCGTGCATCTGGTGCTGCCAGACCGTCCGCTGTTCTCGCGCGACAAGATCGAGCCGACGGCGACCATCGTGCTCAAGGTGCGCGGTACCCTCGAGCCGCAACAGGTACGCGCCATCCGCCATTTGGTGGCGACCGCGGTCAACGGGCTCAAGCCCGAGCGCGTTACGGTGATCGACGAGACCGGCAAGCTGCTTGCCGATGGCGCATCGCCTGAGAATGCGCTCGCGGGGGGTGGCGCCGACGACCGCAAGACGAATTTCGAAAAACGTCTGCGCGAACAGGTCGAGGCGATCGTCTCCTCGGTGGTCGGGCCCGACCGCTCGCGGGTCGAGATTTCCGCCGACTTCGATCTCAATCGCATTACGCAGACGTCCGACAAATACGACCCCGACAGTCGCGTGGTGCGCTCAAGTCAGACACGTGAAGAGAGCTCCAGTGCCGGCGGCGACGGCAAGAACGGCCCGGTCTCGGTCGGCAATGAATTGCCCGGCGCCGGCAAGCAGCCAGAAGCCAGCGGCGGCAGCAGCGACCAGAACCGCAAGACCGAGGAAATCGTCAACTACGAGATTTCGCGCACCACCAAGACCGAAGTAACGGAGGCGGGACGGGTAAATCGAATCTCCGCGGCCGTTTTGGTCGACGGCAACTACACAAAGAACGACAAGGGCGAGATGGTTTATGCGCCCCGTACCAAAGAGGAGATCGACCGCATTGCCTCGCTGGTGCGCTCGGCCATCGGGTTCGATGCCAAGCGTGGCGACCAGGTCGAGGTGGTCAATCTGCGCTTTGCGGAAACACCGTCAATGCCGATCGCCGAGCCGGTCGGTTGGATGAGCTATCTGACATTCACCAAAGACGACATCATGCGTTTCGCCGAGCAGGGCGTGATGGTGGTGCTTGGCTTGATCGTTCTGCTGCTGGTCGTGCGCCCGCTGGTGCGCCGGATCGTGACGCCCGACGGCATGGCGGCGGGCGGTGCCGCGGTCGCAAGTGCTGCCGGCACGGCCGGCGTTGCCGCGGCGATGAGTGTGCCGAGAGCCGCCGCCAACACTGGCGTCGCGGCCGTTACCGTCACCCGCAATGCCGCCACGGAGGCCGCTGCAAATTTGGCAGCCACGGTCGCTGCCGAACAAGCCATCCAGTCCTCACGGACCGCCTCGATGATCGACGTCGCCAAGGTGAAAGGCCAAGTCCACGCGCAATCGGTGCAGAAAGTCGGCGAACTCGTCGAGCAAAATCCCCCGGAAGCCGTTTCCGTGATCCGCACTTGGCTCCACGAAGAGGCTGCCTAATCCATGCCCTCCGCCTTTGCCCAACAACAAAAAGAAATAGCGCCCCGCGAGGACATCAACGGGTTGATGGCCGACCTTGCCAGCCGCCCGCAAGTCAACAAGGGGAAGCGCAAGCTGAAGGGCCCCGAAAAAGCGGCCGTGCTCCTCATGGCGCTCGGCGAGCAATATGGCGGCAAGATCTTCGGCCTGCTCGACGATGATGAACTGCGCAAGATATCAATGGTCATGTCGGCGCTTGGAACGATCGAGGCCGATTTGGTCGAGGAAGCGCTGCTGGAATTCGTATCCCGCATGTCGGCCTCGGGCGCGCTGCTCGGCAGCTACGACGCCGCCGAGCGCTTGCTCAAGCAATATCTTCCGCAGGAACGCGTCGGCGGCATCATGGATGACCTACGCGGTCCTGCCGGCCGCAATATGTGGGAAAAGCTCGCGCACGTGCACGAGGAAGTGCTGGCGAATTACCTCAAGAATGAATATCCGCAGACCGTGGCGGTGGTGCTGTCCAAGCTGCGCGCCGAAAACGCCGCGCGCGTGCTGGCGATCCTGCCGGAAGATTTCGCGCTCGATGTCGTCAGCCGCATGCTGAAGATGGAAGCGATCCAGAAAGACGTGATCGAAGGCGTCGAAGAAACCCTGCGTACCGAATTCATGTCCAACCTTTCGCAGACTCGCCGTCGCGACGCTCACGAGGCGATGGCGGAGATCTTCAACAATTTCGACCGCTCGACAGAAACGCGTTTTATGAGCGCGCTGGAAGAAGAAAACGGCGACGCCGCCGACCGCATCAAGGCATTGATGTTTACCTTCGACGACCTGGTCAAGCTGGACTCGGGCTCGGCGCAGACTTTGCTGCGCAAGTTTGAAAAGGACAAATTGGCGATCGCGCTCAAGGGCGCCTCGGAACCCGTGCGCCAATTCTTTTTCAGCAATATGTCAACGCGCGGCGCCAAGATGTTGGTCGACGATATGCAGGCGCTCGGTCCGGTGCGGCTACGTGACGTCGACGAGGCGCAAACGCTGCTGGTCAATATCGCCAAGGATCTAGCGGCCAAGGGTGAAATTCTTATCGCCAAGAGCCGCGGCGACGAAGAGTTGGTCTATTGATGAAAACAAACGCGAAATACCTGTTCGACGAGGATTTCTCCACCGGCGAGAAGCCGACCATCACGCTGGTCGAGGCCGAACGCCGCCGTGCCGACGCCGAATCGCAGGCCTATCGCAAGGGATTTTCTGCCGGCGAGCAGCAGACGCAGGCGCAAGGCGCCGCAGCGCTCGGGATGATCGCCGATGCCATGGCGCGGCTCAGTGGGGCTCTTGCCGGCATCGAAGCACGGTTGGAATCCGAAGCGGTGGAAGTGGCCGTCGCGGTCGCCGGCAAGCTCGCTCCTGAATTGATCGCGCGCGAGCCGTTCGCCGAAATTTCCGCGCTGGCCAACGAAACGTTCGGTCATCTTGTGAAGGCACCGCATGTTGCCGTGCATATCGGCCCCGATATCTACGAGACCGCCAAGGAAAAGCTTGAAGACATCGCCCGCGCGCGCGGCTTCGACGGCCGGCTGGTTGTGCTGAGCGAACCGGCCATGGCGCCCGGCGACTGCCGGATCGAATGGGCCGATGGCGGCATTGCCCGCGACCGTGCCGCCACTCTTGCCATTATCGACGACGTGGTCGGCCGCTACGTCGCGGCTCGAAACCACGCCGATCAATAGGAATTCTGGAGACCCATGCGATGAGTGACAGCGATAGCAAAGTTCCGCTTCCCGAACTGGAAGCCGGCAGTCAGATGCAGACCGTCGAGGACGCCGGTCCGCTGGCGCCAGGCGACAGCGAATCGATCGATCGCGGCGCTTCCGATCTGGAGGCCCTGTTCGACGTGCCGGTGCAGGTGTCGGCGGTGTTGGGCCGCACCCGCATGCCGGTCGGCGATCTGCTCAAGCTCGGGCCCGGCGCCGTGCTCGAACTCGACCGCAAGGTCGGCGAAGCCATCGACATCTACGTCAATAATCGCCTGGTCGCGCGCGGCGAAGTGGTGCTGGTTGAAGACAAGCTGGGCGTGACCATGACCGAAATCATCAAGGCCGACCAAAACTAACGCACGATCCCGAAAAGCGAGAACCGGTTTTCGGAAAAGATCGTCGGATAACTAAAGGATAACTGCCATGCGACTGCTAATCGTCGGCACACTCGGAGGCCAACTCACCATTGCGAGCAAGATCGCAATGGACAAAGGCGCCTCTGTCACCCACGCCGACAGCAACGAGCAGGCGCTCGCCGTGCTGCGCGCCGGCCGCGGCGCCGACCTGCTGATGGTCGACGTCAGCCTCGATATCCGCGACCTGGTGAACCGGTTAGACGTCGAGCGCATCCACGTGCCGATCGTGGCCTGTGGCATCACCAACGACGCGCGCGCCGCCGTCAATGCCATTCATTCCGGCGCCAAGGAATACATCCCGCTGCCGCCCGATCCCGATCTGATCGCGGCGGTGCTCGCTGCCGTCACCGACGACCGGCGCGAAATGATCTATCGCGACGATGCCATGGCGGGCGTGGTCAAGCTCGCCCAGCAGATTGCCGGCTCCGACGCCTCGGTCTTGATTACGGGCGAAAGCGGCACCGGCAAGGAAGTACTGGCGCGTTATGTGCACGCGCGCTCGCAGCGCGCCAAGAAACCCTTCATCACCGTCAATTGCGCGGCCATTCCGGAAAACCTGCTGGAATCCGAACTATTCGGCCATGAGAAAGGCGCCTTCACCGGCGCGCTCGGCCGCCGCATCGGCAAATTCGAGGAGGCCAATGGCGGCACACTGCTGCTCGACGAAATTTCCGAAATGGATGTGCGCCTGCAGGCCAAATTATTGCGCGCAATCCAGGAACGGGTGATCGACCGCGTCGGCGGCGGGCGCCCAGTGCCGGTCGACATTCGCATTATCGCCACCTCGAACCGCAATCTCACCGACGCTGTGCGCGAGGGCAAATTCCGCGAAGACCTCTGGTTCCGCCTCAATGTCGTGAACCTGAAAATCCCGCCGTTGCGCGAACGGCCATCCGATATCTCGGAGCTCGCGCAGCATTTCGCTAAGAAATATTCCGAGGCCAATGGATTGACTGTCCGTCCGTTGTCGGCCGATGCGCGCCGCATGCTGGCCGTGCACCGCTGGCCGGGCAATGTGCGTGAGTTGGAGAACACCCTGCACCGCGCGGTCCTGCTCTCAACCGGCCCCGAGATCGGGGTCGACGGGATCCTGTCTCCCGACGGCGCGCGGCTCGACCAGGCGCGCAACACCGACATCGCCTCGCACGCCGCTTTGGCTGCCGAACAGGTCACGCGCAATCTGGTCGGCCGCACCGTGGCCGAGGTCGAGCGCGATCTGATCCTGGAGACGCTCAAGCACTGCCTCGGCAACCGAACGCATGCCGCCAATATCCTCGGCATTTCCATCCGCACGTTGCGCAACAAGCTCAACGAATATGCCGCCGATGGCGCGCCGATCCCGCCGGCTGGCGGCGGTGAGCACAAAAGCGCGGCGTAACAGCCCCATCTGCACCAAAATTAAAAAGCCCGGCTCACCGCCGGGCTTTTTTGTTTCATACAAATCGCAGCAGCTAGCTTCTCGGATTTCCCTCTGCCTCGCCGCAACGGCTCTGTTTCTTATCGCGCTTGGTGTCGAGTTCGACCGCCTTGGCCATCAGTTCATGGCTTATGGCTTCCAGCCGCTCGATCAACCCGCGGCCCTCGTGCGCCAGGCGCGTACAGCGGTCGGCGGTCTCAAGCAAATATTCCTCGGTCTTCGGCATGATTTCTCCATTCGATTTGACCTGGGATATGCATGATAATCGCAGCAACTCAAGGCTTTTGTTCGCACGGCGCTATGTGTTAACGATACATCGTGATAATCGTTGGGAACCAAACTACTTAGTCCGTCCACAGCCATGTCACTGATTTATAAAATCTGCCCGGCTGCGATGTGGCGCGACGCGCAAAGCGGCGGAACCTTTCGCGGCTCAGCCATCGACCTGCACGACGGCTTCATCCACTTCTCAACGGCTGCGCAAGTGGCCGAGACCGCCGCGAAACATTTTGCCGGGCACCACGACCTCTTGCTCTTGCGAGTCGATGCCAGCGTTTTAGGCGAGCGGCTGAAATGGGAGCCCTCGCGGGGCGGTGCATTGTTCCCGCATCTCTACGGCGATCTCGATGTGAAGGCCGTGACGCGTGTTGATCAACTGCCGCTCGGCCCTGACGGCAGACACCGGCTCCCGCCGCTCGATTTTTGAGCAACGTTTTGACCAATGGCCGAGGAACTATTGTGCACCGCATCAGTTAGAAATATGGCGATTCACATAGGAATTTCTCGTGTCCATGCCCACCCAAAGTTGGAATACAATTCATCCGTCGGTTTTCCGGCAGGCCTTCGAGCCGGTGCGCCGGGTCGCCGCCACGCTGCGTCCGCGCGGCGCGGTTCGCTACAGTTGCCCGCTCACCCATAGTTTCGTTTTAATCACCGAAGCGGCAACAATCGCCGGGCTCATCGACGGGGATGCCCGCCTGCGCTGCGCCGATTGCGGCGAGATGCATTTGCTCACGCTGTCGGTCCCCACCGATGCTGCTGCAATTGTCGCCACGCCGGCAAAGCCCTAAGCTCCCACTTTAGCCGCGCGGTAGTCGCGCGGGTTTTTGGGGGATAAATCATGCGTCGTCTTTTCATCGTCAGCGCCACGACTTTGCTATTGAGCGCCGCAACTGCTTTTGCCGCGGATCCGGTGGGCCATTACTCAGTCTCGGGCGCCAATCCCGGCGGCGGCGGTAAGTACAGCGGTACTGTCTCCATTGAAAAAACCGGTGAGACTTACCGCGTGGTCTGGGTCGTTGGCAGCACCCGCTACGTCGGCACCGGCATCGGCGACAAGGATTTCCTCGCCGTTTCCTACAAGTCCGGCACCGACACCGGGCTGGCGCTCTACGGCTCCGATGGCGGCAACTGGGCGGGCGTATGGACCTATGCCGGCGGCCGCCAGATCGGCTCCGAAGTCTGGAAACGCGAGTAGCCCAAAGTTTTGATGGACCTCGACGCCAACCGCAAACTGATTGCCGCCGCCCTAGGCCGTATTCCGGCGGGCGACCGAACGGCTTTGCAAACCGTTTATCGTCTGACCTCGGCGAAGCTTTTTGGCGTGGCCTTGCGTATCTTGGGTACGCAAGCCGAGGCTGAGGACGTTTTGCAGGAGGTTTACTTGACGGTCTGGCGCAAGGCCGCCGATTTCGACCCGCACCGGGCAAGCCCGATGACATGGCTGATCGCCATTGCGCGCAACCGCGCCATCGACCGGTTGCGCGCAACCCGCCAAAACCGGCACATGGAGCCGATCGATCAGGCCGTTGAGATCGCCGACAGCGCCATTCCTGCCGACAGCGCGCTGGAAGCCGCGCAGGATTACGCCAAGCTGCACGGCTGTCTCCACAGTTTGGAGACTCGCGAGCGTAACGCGCTGCGCGGGGCCTTTTTCGACGGCAACACTTATGAGGACCTGGCAACGCGCATGAAGGTTCCGCTTGGCACCATGAAAAGCTGGGTCCGGCGCGCCATGATCAAATTGAAAAGATGTCTTGAACAATGAGCGACACCAGCGACCATAACAGCAAGTTTGAAGGCTTGCCCGACGACGAGTTGCTCGCCGCCGAATACGCCCTTGGCGTGCTGGCGGGCACCGATCGTGCCGCTGCCGAGCGGCTGTTTGAGCGCGATCACAACTTTGCGCGCATGGTCGGAGAATGGGAGCAGCGGCTAACGCCTTGGGCACGTAATATCGAAGAGGTTTCGCCACCGCCACACATCTGGAGCGCCATCGAGACAGCCCTGCCCGCACCCGCGCCGCAACGCGCCAGCCTTTGGGAGAGCCTCATGTTCTGGCGCGGCTTGGCGCTGGCGGGCGCGTTGACAGCCGCCTGTCTCGGCGGACTGGTTTATTTCGGCGCCATCGGCGGCCACGAGCCGCTGGTCGCCACCATCGAAGGCGGCGGCAACCGCGTTTTCGTCGCTACCGTTGACGCCAAACGCGGCAGCATCGCCGTGGTGCCGGCCTCGTTTTCAGCCGATACCACGCGCGTGCCCGAACTATGGCTGATCCCGGCCGACGGCAAGCCACGCCCGCTCGGCCTGCTGCGCTCCGACCGCGCCGTGACTATCACCATTCCTTCCGAATACGTGGCGCAAACCGTCAGCAATGCCGTGCTGGCGGTATCGCTGGAACCGCCGGGCGGCTCGACCACTGGGGCGCCCACTGGGCCAGTCATCGGCACCGGCAAGCTCACGAGTCTGTGACCGCGATCATGCGTCTCTAAGGCGCCGGCCTCCGTAGCTCTCAATGTCTCCGCCAATTCATGGATGGGGGACGTCAAAACAGAGCAAACGGAGTTGATCATGACACGCATTCACACAATCGCCCTGGCCGGAGTAGCCGCATTGGCGCTCGGACTCGGTGCGATCGGAACTGCACCATCGTTCGCTGCCGAAATGACCAAAATGGTCGGCGGCGCGGCGATGTATCCGTCCAAGAACATTGTTCAGAACGCCGTCAATTCGAAGGACCACACCACGCTGGTCGCCGCCGTGAAGGCCGCCGGTCTGGTGCCGACTCTCGAATCGTCTGGTCCCTTCACGGTCTTCGCGCCGACCAATGAAGCATTCAAGAAGTTGCCCGAAGGCACCGTCGCGACGCTGCTCAAGCCCGAGAACAAGGACAAGCTCACCAGCGTCCTGACTTATCACGTGATCCCCGGCACGCTGACCACCAAGGACCTGCGCGCCAAGATCAAGGAAGGTGGCGGCAAGGCTGAGATCAAGACCGTCGAAGGCAAGCCGCTGACCTTCTCTGAGAAGGAAGGCCATATCTGGCTGACCGACGAAAAGGGCGACAGGGCCGAAATCACCATCGCCAACGTCATGCAGTCGAATGGCGTGATCCAGGTGATCAACACCGTGATGTTGCCGGGCTAACTGTCCTCCTCGTCCGGTAACTGGCGCTTTTCGCGCCGCGAGGTCCTCTCCCTTCCCCCGGGGAGAGGACTTTTCGTTTTTTGACCTACCCGGCTACCCGAATTAACCCGTTGCTAACCATAAAATGGGCAAATATTGCCGGGGTATAGGGGTAATCCGCCCATAGCGGGTCGCCACGAAGGCACCGTCTCCGGTGCTCGATTTCAGTTTGATGACCTTGGTATTTATCGCGTCCGCACCGTCCGGCGTTGGCGGCTATTGGTAGGCGACCTGCGGGCATGAGCGACATCACCGCCGCACCGGCACCCGCGACCAGCGGCATCAAGCTTCCCGGCCTCGGCGACATCGGCGCGTTCATGAAACGCGGCGACATCGCACTCGCCGTCGGCGTGCTTACCATCCTCGTCGTGCTGATCCTGCCGCTGCCGCCGATCCTGCTCGATCTCGCGCTCGCCATCTCGATCATCATCTCGGTACTGATCCTGATGACCGCGCTGTTCATCCATACCCCGCTCGAATTCTCCTCGTTCCCGACCGTGCTGCTGATCGCCACCATGCTGCGGCTGGCGCTCAATCTGGCCTCGACGCGGCTGATCCTGGCGCACGGCCACGAAGGCACCGACGCCGCCGGCCACGTCATCGAGGCCTTCGGCAATTTTGTGATGAGCGGCAACTTCGTGATCGGCATCATCGTATTCACAATTCTGGTGATCGTGAATTTCGTGGTCATCACCAAGGGCTCCGGCCGTATCGCCGAGGTAGCTGCCCGCTTCCACCTCGACGCCATGCCGGGCAAGCAAATGGCGATCGACGCCGAACTCTCCACCGGCGCGATTGACGAGAAGGAAGCGCGCCGCCGCCGCCAGAAACTCGAAGACGAAGGCGGCTTCTTCGGCGCCATGGACGGCGCCTCAAAATTCGTGCGCGGCGACGCCATCGCCGGCCTGCTGGTGGTGTTCATCAATGTCATCGGCGGCATGATTATCGGCATCGCGCAGCAGGGCCTGAGCTTTGCGGATGCGGCGCATTCCTACACCATCCTCACCGTCGGCGACGGCCTGGTCACGCAGATCCCGGCGCTGATCGTCTCGACCTCGGCCGGCCTCCTGGTGTCGAAGGCCGGCGTCGCCGGCGCCGCCGACAAGGCGCTGCTCAAGCAACTCTCCGGCTATCCGCAGGCGCTCGGCATGTCGGGCGCGGTGATGATCGTCATGTCGCTGCTGCCCGGCATCCCGATATTGCCGTTCTTGTTCCTCGGCAGCGGTGCCGGCGCGCTGGCTTTTGTCATGGACAAGCGCACCAAGCTTGCCGCCGCGACCGAGGCCCGCAAGACGGAAGCCGCGGCCAAAGGCGAGACCAAGGACGAGCCGATCTCGGCATCGCTCAAGATGGACGACCTCAAGGTTGAAGTCGGTTATGCGCTGCTGCCGCTGGTCAATTCACCAGACGGCACCGATCGCCTTACCGAACAGATCAAGGCGCTGCGCCGCTCGCTCGCAGCCGATATGGGCTTTGTGATGCCGGCCGTGCGCATCCTCGACAATGTGCTGCTCGACGCCAACGCCTACGTCATCAAGATCAAGGAAGTCGAAGCCGGCAGCGGCAAAGTATGGGCCGGCCAATTCATGGTCATGGACCCGGCCGGGGGTCAGGTAAAGCTGCCCGGCACCCACACCACCGAGCCGACCTTCGGCCTGCCGGCGACGTGGGTCGACGCCGCGGTCAAGGAAGAAGCCACCATGAAGGGCTACACCGTGGTGGACTCCGCCACGGTGCTGTCCACGCATCTCACCGAACTGCTCAAGAACAATATGTCGGAGTTGCTCTCCTACGGCGAGGTGCAGAAGCTGCTCAAGGAAATTCCCAAGGAGCAGGCCGAGTTGCTCAAGGACCTGGTGCCCTCGCTGATCAGCACCTCGGGCATCCAGCGCGTCTTGCAGATTTTGCTCTCCGAGCGCGTCTCGATCCGCGACCTTGCCACCATTTTGGAAGGCATCGCCGACGGCATCGGCGGCTCGCGCAACCCGGTCACGTTGGCCGAGCACGTGCGCGCCCGGCTGTCGCGCCAGATCTGCGCCCAGCATACCAGCACCACCGGCTACTTGCCGTTGATCGCGCTGACGGCGAAATGGGAGCAGGCCTTCGCCGAGTCGATCGTCGGCCAGGGCGACGAGCGCCAGCTTGCTATGCAGCCGTCAAAACTGTCGGAATTCATCACGCTGGTGCGCGAGAAGTTCGAGGAAGCGGCGCGCGAAGGCGAGGCGCCGGTGCTGGTGACCTCGGCCAATATCCGGCCCTTCGTGCGCGGCATTGTCGAGCGCTTCCGCGCGCAAACGCCTGTTATGTCGCAGTCGGAAATTCACCCGCGCGCGCGGCTCAAAACCGTCGCCAGCATCTAAAGCTGGCTACTCCGCCGCCTCGACCGGCGCGGCTTCTTCCTGCGCATGACCATGCGAGCGGATATTGTCGTCGCGGTATTTGCGCTTGAGGGCTGCCTCACCGCCCGTGGTCTCGTGATAGAGATCGAGCGCCTCGAATTCATCGGCCTTGGGCGGTGCGATGGCGATATCCGTATAAGTCCATCGATCCGGCGCCTTGAGCGCGGCCTTGAGCAACGCCTTGCAGCGCAGATAGACGCGCAGATAGTTCACGGCATTCACCGGCATGCCGCCCCAGTAGCGCGCATAGAAGACAAAAGGACTTTCGCGCTTGAGACCGGGCCTCCGGTCGCGCCGGTATTTGAGGCGGAATGCGCCGCTCTCCAGCGGATGCACGCCCTCATATAGAATGGTCAGGTAGAACCACAGAATGGTCGATAGTGTCGTGCCCGGCCGCCCGATCGGGCAGGCGCAGGTGCGTTTGAGAATCGTGTTGATATGCTCGGGCGTGTAGAACGCCTCCCAGGCCGCGCGATAAGCCTCTTCCCAATCCTGATCCGACATCCTGCCGCTGTGATGCGAGACCCGGTGATTGAGATCGTATTTGTTCA
>Ga0207933_1001345_pt1 | contig 19032 bp, 17 predicted proteins | sample NGESurdeep092012_4_FD_184488 | JGI IMG/M metagenome (GOLD analysis project Ga0207933, IMG submission 184488) | Arctic peat soil microbial communities from Barrow, Alaska - NGEE Surface sample F53-3 deep-092012 (SPAdes) | ecosystem: Environmental > Terrestrial > Soil > Wetlands > Peat ...
GTCGACCCCGCGATCATAGATCTTCAGCTTCTCGACCGGCTCCGTATCATCGTAGACCACCATGCGCTTTGACCCGACGATGCAGGTGCGGCGCATCTTCTGCGGGGAAAGCCAGCTCACCTCATTCGAAGCAACCACTCCGCTCGGAAACTCCAGCCACAGAAATGCCACATCCCGCTTCGCCTCCTGGACACACGCCCTGCCGAAGGAGCTGCCACGGAATGGCATCTCTCCGAGCCAGTAGAGGAGGATCGAGATGTCGTGAACCGCAAGATCCCAGACAACGTCGACGTCCTTCTGGTAAAGTCCGAGGTTCACGCGGGAAAGGCTGAGATAATGCAGATCGCCAAGCTCGCCCGAATCGATGAGCTCTTTTACCTTGATCACAGGCGGGCTGTAAATGAAAGTGAATCCGGCAAAGAGGATCTTCTTCTGCTTTGCCGCGATCGATGTAAGTTCGCGGGCCAACGCGCTGGTATGGGCGAGGGGCTTTTCGACGAAAACATGCTTGCCAGCCAGAAGCGCCCGCTTCGCCAGTTCATAATGCGTCGAAATCGGTGTTGCAATCATCACCGCCTCGACGTCGCTCGCAAGGAACTCATCGAAGTTTGAATAGCCCTTTACGGCCGGATATTGCCCTGTAATCCGCTCAAGATTCTCCGGGCGAAGATCGCAGGCCGCTGTAAATTCGCTGCCAGGGTGCTGGTTGATGACTCGGGCCAGATTGGGCCCCCAATATCCCATCCCTGTAAGTCCCACTTTGATCACTGATGCACCTCGACTGGTTCGGCAGCCTGCTCTTTTTGCTTCTTGCGCTCATTGGATTGCACAATCGCGTCCAGGTGCGGGGACCGGTAAATGCTGCGCAGAATCTCGATGTTCGGCATCACGCAGTGACCCCCGATCACGCCGGGGATAATGTGGTGGGGCAGGAAATCGATCTCTTGGATAAAGGCATTGACCTGCTCATAAGTGCCGCCGCATTCGCCTGCAATGCGCTCCGCCTCCTGCGCCCAGCCTACGAGGACGCCAAGCCAGGTTGTCTCCAATAGCTTGGATACTTCCCCCACCGCCGCATTCGGGAATGCCGCAGTTTTGAAACCTGCTCCGGAAAAGTGATCGAGTGCAGCATCCCGGGCAGCGGGGTCGTCGGCGCCGACGAACTTCCGGTAGCGCATCATTTCGCTATGCATGCGCGCGTGCTTGCCCCGAACCGGGCTATAGGCGACACGGGATCCGCTCCACCCTTACCGGGCCGGTGGCAGGCGCCTTCGGCATGGAGTGGAAGACGTTTCTGTTCTATAACGTGCTGGGCGCGGGGAGTTGGGTCACAATCATCTGTTTGTGCGGTTATCTGTTTGCAAACGAATTCCAGACACTGCTTGGTTTCTTTGAAAAGGCCTCATGGATCATCGGGGTCAGCCTGTTCGTGATCGGCTATATTCTTTGGCGACGCAGGAAGAAGCGGGTCCTGCAGCGAATGCATCATGCCGATGTTGAATAGTGCTTGTTGCGCAGGGGGGACCCTAGAGCGGATTCACGATTGCTATGCCCCACCATAATTCGAGAAGTGCGGCTTTTCTTAACGGAAAAGCCGCGTATGGTGCATTTGCTTTGGGATATACCTATCATGCATCCGCTCTAGCGTTCGCTTCCCTTCCGAGGGGCGCGGCATTGGCACTTCTTTCCGAATCAACCAATCATCGCATCGAGGCTGAATTTGCCGGGGCCCGCAAGGAAGAGCAGCAAGTAGCCCGCTAGATAGACGAATACCAGCTCTATCTCCCCGCCTGGCCGCGCCCCAGCCGGAGCACCCGGCAGCCATGAGAACGACAGAGCCCGCTGCACAATGAAGAAGACTACCGCAAGATTGATCAGGATGCAGAGCGACGCGATGCGTGTCACCAGCCCTAAGATGACCAGCAACGAGCAGATCCCGTCGGCGAAGGTGGCATATGCCAGAGTCGGATACACACCAATATGCAATGGATTGGGGAAGTGCTGCGCCATCCTGGAAAAGCCCGTTAGCTTCTCCCATCCATGATGGAGAAAGAGGCTCGCGCCGAACATCACGCGGAAAATCAGCAGCGCTACATCATTCAAATTCGAGCTTCTGTTTACTAGAAAACGCCTTGCCGGCATCGCTTCTCCCAGCCGCCTTGATTCACGTCCGTCAAGCACCACTCCGAGCCAAGCCATCGAATCTCGTCAGGCTCCGAGGCCATCGATAGCTGTTGATAGGATTCCTCCGGGCCGCCTTCTGTTGTCGGTATGCCAACGAACAGCAGTTCTCTCCACTGCGGCGGTAAAAGCGCCGCCTCCAGGTTGAGACGACAGAGAGCTGCGAGTGTGAGAGCTAACGACGGGATCAGATCGGGTCGCTTGCGGCCTGCGGCGGTGAGCGCCGCCGCAGGTTGCAGCGAAGAACGAAGAGCAGGTTTGTGCAGATCTGTTCTCGGCGTTCGCCGACGGAGAACCTTCCGTCAGATCTCCTTACGAGGATCTACATGCCAGGTGTGCTTGGAGCCGGGATCGGCGATGGGGCCGGGAGCCCTGGTTCCTCCGGTAGCCTTGCCGAATATATCGGCATCCACATGATCGAAGGTCGCAACCTTTGGGAACGGCTGATTGCTGCTTATCGTCAGCTCCAAGCGGTCAGGATCAAAGTCGATCTGCATCTCGCCCATGGCTCCGTTCTTGTCCCAGCCATGATCCTTGCGCCAAGCTGCCAGGTCGAGCCACTGCTTCGAGTCGCCTTTGAAAAACCCAAGAAACTCTTTGGGCATGGAGACATAAAGGTTGCCGTCGGCCTGGTTGTTCTGGCTCAGAAACACAATGGCCGACTTGTCGCAACTGGCGAAGATGTTGTTATAGATATTGTTTTTCTCGTCAGTTCCGCTGCGAGCGCGATCCGGCCGGGTGATGGCAAAGATGCCCGAATTGTCACAGCGGCCGATCAGGTTCTGCGCAATGTTCAGGCTATCGGTGGCGTTGATGAAGATGCCGGAGCCCGCGCATCCTCTCTGGCCGGGCGTGCCCGGCTCGGCATTGCGGACATTCCAAATCACATTGCTGTCGATCTGGTTTGGTTGCAGGTTCATTTCCATGTGCACCGCGGCGCTGACGGTGAGCACGTCGGCGAATACATTGCCGGTGATGCGGCAATTACTGTCGCCACTATCGAGCCAGATGCCATTGGCGTGGCGGATATGGCGAACCACGTTGCGGCGGAAGAGCAGGTTGCGGCCAAAATGGAACTTGGCTCCTGCGGCTTCCCAGCCCCGCTCTGCATCTGCCCAGCCGCACCACTCGATCAGATTGTCTTCTACTACGGAGTCAACGGTGCCCATGCCGCCGATACCTTCGACGCCGCAATAGCGAATGGTGTTCCCGCGGACGATCTGAGATACGCCGCTTTGCCGGCCGAAACCGCCAGTCCCGTCGCTGCCGATAACCAGGCCAGGGCCGTTGGCCCATTCGATGTCGTTGCCTTCGATGATCCAGTGATTGCCGCCGCCGGTGGAAACCAGGCCATGCTGCGGAAACGGATAAGCGTTACCGGCGTGCTGGAAGCTGATTCCCTTGATCCGAATGAAGCCAAGCCCACCTTGCGTGGGGGCGAACGCGTGCTCGCGGGTGGTGACTTCGATCAAGTGGTCGTCGGGAGCGCCCTCGGGCAAGCGGATGTGAATAGCCTCTCCCGAATTTTCCACGAAGAACCTGGCATCGGGCGAGCCGCCGACCTCCTGCATGAGCGGGCCTGGGCGCCGGCGCGGAGGCAGGCCGCCGCGGGAGACGGGTGGAGTGGTAAACACAGGGGCGGGCTGCAGGTGCGGGCTTGCCAGTTCGTTAAGCTGCTCCACCGGCTCCAGCGGTTTGCCATCCACAAAGACCAATCCACGGCGGCGGAAATATGGACCCATGTCGACCGTTCTAGGATCCAGCCATTCCCAATTGGCCGCCACACTGGCCAATGCGAAGGGTTGGTAGGCATCGGGGAACATTGTGCCTGTGAGCACGTGCGTCCATGTCGTCACTGGGGCCGGGGCCGGGGCCTGGCCCGCGGCGGGACCAAAACGGCGCATCGAGAGGGTCTGCTTCTCCCATCCGCCTTTGAGAATCTCAGAGCCCTTGACGAAAACCTTTGCCCCTGGGGCGGCCTCGTAACTGATCATCTGAGACGGACTCGTGCCGCCACGCGCCGGGTGAACGCATTCGCGGTAGGTACCGGAGGCGATGACCACGCGCTCGCCGGGCTGGAGAACTTGGGCGGCCTTATTGATGGTTTTGAAAGGCTGCGCGCTGGTGCCAGGGCCATTGTCGTCGGCGGCAGACGAGTTGTTATCCACATAGTAAGTCTTCGAGAATTTCAGCGGCTGTTCCCACGAGACATAATTGGTGCCGTCGGGCAGGCGCGAGTCCTCCGAAGCAGCCCCATTATTGGGCTGGCCGGCAACGTTAGCAGCATTCGTCTGAGCTTGGCCGAATGCGGTTCCACCAAGGCCAGCCATCGCCCCTACCCCTGCCGCATACTGCAGGAAGCGCCGGCGATCTATGGGTTGGCCGGAAGTTTCATTGCTAAAAGCATCCGGATCAGATTGAGAATCTTTTTGTCCTGAATTCATACCCCTCACACTAATTTGCAGCGCTAACGCGAGTAAAGCAATTTATTTGCCCGCATTCGCGATTTCGTTCATCGAGGTTGTAGCAGACCCGAACCGCAACTATCGCACCGAGCATTCTCGATCGGCGGAGATACGGCAGGCCCCGCAGGGCGACACAGAAACAGCACTGAGGTCCATCTTCTAAATAGCACGGGCAAGAGCCTAATCAATATGCTCGGCCAAGCCCTCTGCACTCGCCGGCGGTTGCGCGCCCGGCCCGCCTAGCCGCTCCTTCGGAAGAACCGATCTATCGCTGAGGCCTCGCGACGTTCTTTTCAACGGATATGAATTGCGCACTCAGACCGGCCGCTGTCTTTGTTGCGAAGATCGAGACGGCTGTTCCCGGTTTCAGAAGGGCCTCGCTCCCCAAAACGATCCTTGTCACCGGGGTGGAGGGATCAACCTCAATCCGCTGCTCACCACCCTTATAAGCGATCGTGAGAACTCGATCCTTTGAGCCGGATACGCCCCGCACAATGCCATTGGTCATGGAGTGGACGGCAGTAACATTCCCGTTGGTCATTGTGCGGTTGGGGTTGGGACCCATCGAATGGTGGCCTTCGCCCGCGCCGCGCATGCTGGCCGGGAAGATATGGACCTCTTGCGCGCGCAAGATGCCGTTACTGGATTGGACGGCGGCGGAACCCACAAAGTCTCCGCCCTTGATCGCCGCCATGCTGCTTTTGGCGTCTTCAGTGATCCGCACATCGGCGGGAAGCGCCACCGAGACGTTCTTGCCGTCATTCGATTTGAGGACCAGCGTGCGACCGTGCAGAGAAGCAACCGTACCCGCGAGATGCACTGTCTGAGGGTTCTGGGCAAAGGCCGCAACGGCTACCACTAGAGCGAGAGCTCCAGCAAACGATAATTTGATGCGCATATTCAATCCTCCATTTCAACTCACATAGCGTGAATCGGAACGCTGAGCTGCCGGTCGGTCACCAGCGCAGAGAGAGCACGGAGTTCGGTGCGACAATCTAGGATTTGAGGCCGGATTCCAGGCGACCAGCTTACGCCTTCTTCTTTGTAAGCTCCTGATACACAACTTCGGTAAACGTCGGGAAGTGCATGCCGCCGGCGGACGCCGCCGTAGGTTCGCCGAGAGCCTGCTTGATCTGGTCCAAAGACTTGCCTTGCTCGACCAGTTGCTTGATCTTGGCGCGCTCTGTCTCGCCCTTCGTCAGCCTCTGCTGTATCTCGGTTCTGGTCTGCAGATTTCCATGCCCCGGGATGAAGGTCGTCGCCTGCAGAGCGAGGATGCCTTTCATGCTTCTGATCCATCCTTCTGAAGACCCGTGCTTTTCCAAATGGATAATCGCCACGGGAACTTGAGCGGCAACGATGTCTCCGGTATCAACGACTTTCTGCCGCGGGAAGTAGACGATGAGATCCCCGCTGGTGTGCGCGGGGGCGAAGTGGAACATCTGCACATGCACGCCGTCGATGGTGGTGTCTTCTTTCATTCCCACAGTTCGGGTGGGCATGTAGTCCTTGGGTGCCGGCCTTGGCGAAGTGAGCGACTCCTCCATCTCCTTCTTGCAGTTGGCCTGGGCGATGATCGTCAATCCTTTGGGGAATCCGGCAAGGCCGCCAACGTGGTCGATATCACTATGCGTGAGGATTACGGTCGTCACCGGCTTCGGAGTGATCTTGGCGATGTCGGCCAGCATTTCCTTGGCTGAATCGGCGGTCATCTTGGCGTCGACCACGATGACGCCCGTCGTCCCGACGACGAAGGTCGAGTTGGAGCCCGCGCCCCCCTGAACGAAGTACACGCCTCCTCGTACAGGCTGAACCGTCATAGGCTCCGGCCTCCGCTGTGCGGTTCCCGGAAGAGCGAGCGCGGCAAAGCCGACGATCGTCGCAATCTCAAGACAATGATTCATTCGCCCTCTCATGCTGGTTTATCTCTCCTTGCCACGGAAGATTCTTCAGCCAGTTCTCGCCCCCGGCTTTGATCCGATGGGGAACTGGTTCGGCCCTCTATACGACGAGAGCCATCAACCCCTGCGGCCCAGTCTACGCCACCCACCGGTGATGCCATTCAGAGATGCCAATCCAGAGAAGCCGACCTAAGCGGGTGTATTGGGCGATTCCTCGAGGACGGCGCTCCGTGCCGAAAAGAGCACATGCGTCAGGACGACTTCGCTCCTCGCTTCCTTATAAATCATCTTGTTGGCGGCTCAGCCGGGATGATAGCATCACTGGTGAATCGCCCCCGAAACCGGTTCCGACTCCCGTCGGATTCCATGAGGGCCTACATGGCAATCCCTGCCACCAGGAAACGATCGACCAGTCTTGAACGCCGCGATCCGGAATCGCAGAAGGCTCAGGCGATAGATTCGCCCGCTCTCCGCCCCGCGCATGCCGTCCAGTTCTACGAGAGCGAAGACTCTCTTTATGAAATAGCCAGCGACTTCGCCAATGAGGTTTTGGCGGCGGGCGATAAGGCGGTCATCTTGGCCGCTGGACCGCACCTCGACGTCATCGGCGAGCGCCTGCTTGGCCGCGGCATCGACTTGGCCGGAGCCATCCTTGAGGGCCGGTATATCGCGCGAGATGCCTCCGTTGTTCTGTCGCAGATCATGGCGGCGGGGCGGCTCGATCGTGCCCGCTTTTTAGAAGTGGTCGGCGATCTGGTCGTGCCTGCGGCGCCGAGCTCCGGTCGCACTTCCGGGGTAGGCGCCTTTGGCGAAATGGTTGCCGTGCTCTGGGGCGACGACAACCGGGAAGCGGCGGTCGCGCTGGAGCGGTTGTGGAACGAACTCGCCCAGACCCACCGTTTCTCTCTGCTCAGCGCGTATCCCCTGAGCACATTCTCCGGAGAACCAGCGCTTCCCCCGTTTAATGAGATTTGCGCGGAGCATACACGCGTTCTGCCTCCGGAGAGCTATTCCGCCAACGGCAGCGATGGTGAGCATCTGCGCGAAATCACCAATCTACAGCGCCGGGCCCAAGCGCTTGAGGCGGAGATCGAGCGGGCCAAGCAAGCATGTGAAGAGACCGAAATCCTGAACCAGGTCTCTCTTATGCTGGCCGGCGAGCAGGATTTGAGCAAGCTGGTGCAGTACGCCACCGACGCCGCTACGCGCTTGACCAAGGCGAAGTTCGGCGCATTTTTCTATAACGTCACCGACGAGCAGGGTGAGGCATTCCGGCTGTTCACGCTCTCTGGTGCGCCCCGCGAGGCGTTTGAGAAGTTTGGCCAGCCGCGCAATACCAGTGTCTTCGGATGCACCTTCCGGGGTGAGAGCGCAGTGCGAATGGACGACGTTCTGGCCAATCCGCGCTATGGAAAGAATCCTCCCTATCACGGCATGCCGCCGGGCCATCCGCCGGTACGGAGCTATCTCGCCGTACCCGTAAAATCGCGCACGGGCGAGGTATTTGGCGGACTATTCTTCGGCCATCCCGAGCCGGGGATCTTCACAGTGCGGGCGGAGCGGATCGCAACCGTGATTGCCGCGCAATCGGCCATTGCCATCGAGAATGCCCGGCTTCTGGAAGAAGCCAACCGCGAGCGCGCAGCTTCTGAGCAGAGCCGGCGAATCTATGACACCGTTCTGTCAAACACGCCTGACTTGGCCTTTATGTTCGACCTCAATCATCGCTTTACATACGCCAACTCCGCACGACTCGCCATGTGGGGCCGGACATGGGACGAGGCCGCGGGCAAGAACTGTCTCGAACTCGGCTATCCCGCCGGGCAGGCTGCGATGCACGACCGGAAAATCGACGAGGTGGTCGCCACCAGGGAGCCCATCCGCGGCGAAGTCCCCTTCCAAGGCACAAACGGACTCCGCGTCTACGACTACTTCTTCACTCCGGTGCTGGGCCGGGAGGGCGGCGTGGAAGCGATTGCCGGGACCGCGCGGGACATCTCCGAAATCTGCCGAGCGAGAGAAGATCTCACCCGGCAGGCCCAGTTGCTCGATCTCAGCGACGATGCGATTTTCGCGCGCGACTCCAGCGGGCATATTCTTTATTGGAATCGCGGCGCGGAACGGCTTTATGGTTGGAGCCGCGAGGAGGCGTTGGGGCAGGAAGCGCATACCCTTCTAGGCACCGAGTTCCCCATTCCGTTCGAGGAAATCATTGCCTGCCTTCGCCGCGATGGGCACTGGGCTGGAGAATTCGTCCAACGCAGGCGCACCGGCGAGCGGATCACCGTGTGGGTGCGCAAGGCGCTCTCCCGCGACGAGGGGCAAGGACATGTTCTCGAAAGCTGCACCGACATCACCGAGCGCAAGCGCGCCGAAGAGCTTCTGAGCCTTCATCGCGAACGTTCCGAGATGGTGAATGAGGTGGCCAGGTAGGCTACTGGTTCTGCGATCTTCCATTCAGCAAGCTGAACTGGGACGACCGGGTGAAGGAGCATTTCTGGCTGCCGTCCGACGCCGAAGTCACAATTGACACCTTTTATGAGCGGCTGCATCCCGACGACCGCGAGCCTACCCGCAGAGCCATCGAGGCGGCAGTCGCTAACCTCGCTCCCTACAATGTCGAGTTCCGCACGATCTCCTCGGATGGCGAGCGACAGAAATGGATTCGCGCCATCGGAAGGACCTTCTGCGATGAAGCGGGTCAACCGAAGCGCTTCGACGGCGTAACAATGGATATCTCCCGCGAAAAGCATTCGGAAGAAGCGCTGGTTCGCACCGAAAAGCTCGCCGCCACGGGGAGGCTCGCCTCCACTATCGCTCACGAAATCAACAATCCTCTTGAGTGCCTGGTCAACCTGCTCTACCTGGTTCGCCAGGACCAAGGGGTGAGTGCGGATTCACGGCAATACCTGCAAACGGCCAGCGATCAACTGGACCGCGCCGCCCATGTCGCAAAGCAGACGTTGGGGTTCTATCGCGATACCGCCGAGGCGGGCTGGCTGGACACATCGGAAGTGGTCGAAGACTTGCTGAGGCTGTACCAGCACAAGTTGCGAGGACGCGAAGTGAAGATAGAGAAGGTAACGGATGCGAAAAGAATCTATGCCTCCGCGGGCGACTTCAGCCAATTCTTCTCCAACCTGCTGGTCAATGCGGCAGATGCAACCTCACCTCGCACGGGGCGGATTCGGATTCGCATTCAACCTGCACGCGATTGGAGTTCTCCACGCCGCAGTGGCATACGCATCAGCGTCGCCGACAACGGCTCCGGCATCGCGCCTGCGGACAGGGCGAAGATCTTCGAGCCATTCTTCACTACCAAACAGGACGTAGGCACCGGGCTGGGCCTATGGTTGGTTCGTAGCACTCTCCAAAAATACCGAGGCAGCATCCGCGTGCGCAGCCGTACCTCCTGCGGCGCCAGCGGTACCGTCTTCCATATCTTCTGGCCGGATGGTGAACACAGCGATGCTCCCGCTTCCCTCAGAAGCAAATCTTCCGCTAACTGACTTGACGCTGCATGACGGGCCGTCACGCTTCCACTTTGACGCAAGGGGGCGAGCGATCACGCCGTTTCTGCGGTCCCGGCCGTTACAGTCGTGGCCCCTATACTCGCGGCCACTGAATCTCGGTCGGCATCGTACTCCGGCAAGAATATGTCGAACAACGACCCGCGGTATGGGCCCTCCGTTCTGGATCGAACTCGGATGCGCCCACCATGTTTGGCGATAATTTCGGAGGTGAGCCACAAGCCGATGCCGGAACCCTTCATTCCTTTCGTCGTAAAGAACGCATCGAAGATATTCGACAGGGTCTCGCTTGCTATGCCGGAGCCCGTGTCACTGAATAAGAACCGGACCCCCTTCCGCTCGGAAGGATAGTCGATCGCATCGAAGCAGCTTACCCGCAGCGTGCCGCCCCCCATTGCGTCTACCGCGTTCGAAACCAGGTTGCCAAAGGCTTGTCTGATCTCACCAGGCAGCACTCGAACACAACGCGATCCTGCAAAGCGAGAGCGAAGCTCGATTTGGTTTGCGATCATTGCCGGATAGAGCATCGACAATACGCCTTCCACAAGCTCCTGCGCTCGCGCGACGATCGGCTGCTTCGATTCGCGATGGTAGGCGAGAATCTGCTTGGTTATTTTGCTGATCCGTTCCAATTCCGACAAAGATTGGCGCACGAATCCGCGGCTTCCCGCACTCAAGGCCACATCTGCGTCAACCAGGTAGAGAAGATTCGCCAAGGCCTCGAGGGGATTATTGATCTCATGCGCGATGATGTGTGCAAGGCGGCCGGTAGCAGCCAGCCGCTCAGTCATCTTAAGCGTCTCCTGCAGCTTCCGGAGATGAGTTATGTCGGTCAATAGCAGGATGGCGCCCCCATCCTGCAAAGGATCGAGAAGAATACGGTCGTATCGGGCACGAAACTGGAGGCCGCCAAAAGATAATTCCATGGGCTGAACGGTTTCCGACGTTTCGATCAACCTGTCGAGAGCAATGCCGAATTTCGATTCAAAAACTCTGGCCAGTGGCTTCCCTTGAGCCTCCGAATACTTGAGGTTCAGCAGTTGCAAGAATGCGCGATTGACGCGCACCAGAATACCCGCGGAGTCCGCTACTGCAAGGCCATCGCTAAGAGCATCGAAGGTCGTTTGCCATTGCCACGACGAAAGGTGCGACAGCGCTTCTGCCCTTCTCATGCGCAACAGAGCCTGAATTTGCGCAAGAAGAACTGTCGGTTCCACGGGTTGCGTAAGATACGAATCGGCGCCGCCCTCCAGTCCCTGCACCTTGCTTTCATTGGAGATAAAGGAAGCGGATACTTGCAGCACCGGAATGCTGGAGGTGGAGGGATTCGATCGAATGCGGCGTACGAGGTCGTAGCCGAGCATATCAGGCAAATTGACGTCGGCGATGATGACATCGGGCATTTGCATGGCCTTCATCAATCCATCGGCCCCGGTCTCGGCTTCGACGACCTGATAACCCGCGCCGGTGAGAATTCGCCAGAAGACGTAACGCGTTGTCACCTGATCGTCGATGACCAGAATGCGCGCGCCATCGGCCGGCTTAGACATTTGCGCCCTTTTCGGCTCGAGCGTGAGCTGTAAGCGCGGCCATCAGATCCCTAAGGCGGGTGGCAGAATCGGGAAGAGTAAGGGCTTGCTTGGGAAAGATAGAAATAGAGTGCTCGCCGAAGAGGCGCAGCTCCGCATCATCGAGAACCTTGGTGGAGTGAAGCACGATCGGGATCTCGGCGAGATCTGGAGAGCTTCTCAAGTCATGAAGCACCTCCCCTCCATTCAGGTCGGGCATATAGAAATCCAAAAATATTAGCGAAGGCCTCAGCTCATTAGCCATACGAATCCCTTCGCGCCCATCTCTCGCTTCGAATATTTCGTATTGGCTTTCTTGGATATTTTCGCGCAACAAATAGCGCGAAACTTCGTTGTCGTCGATCATTAAGACGCGAGCCCGCCCAGAAACGGAAGTTAACCGGATAATCTCGGTGATCATCTGTTCTGGGACGAAGGGCTTGGCAAGGAACGCATCTGCTCCCAGTCCATATATCCGGTGCTCGTCGGTGATTACGCTCATGACCAGAACCGGAATCTCGGGTGCATTGCTCTTCGAATCGCGGAGGAAATTCCACGAGGGTTCCGAGCGCAACAGTATATCCAGAATAACGGCGGCAGGCTTGATCTTGGCCAACACAATGTTCGCATCTTCCACGGTCGATACACTGTATGTTTGGAATCCGGCGCTGGTAAGATAGCGCGAATATAGGAACGCGGTTTCGGAGTTGTCTTCAACAATCACAATCAGCTTCCGGGCGGGATCAATTTGGGGTATTTCCGGCTCGGAAGCGCGCTCCTGGCCCGCAAAAACCGCTGGAACAATGAATTTGAAGGTGGAACCTTCTCCAACTACGCTCGCTACTTCTACGCGTCCACCCAGAAGCTGAGCCAGATTGCGGGAGAGCGGCAATCCTAGTCCTGTTCCCTTCACTTGCCGTTGCAGGGTGCTGTCAATTTGCGCAAACTCTTTGAAGATGACGCTTTGGTCGAGCTCTGAAATGCCGATACCAGTATCAATTACCGAAAATTCGATTTGTTCGCCGTCCCGACAAGCGGTGACCCTGACCTCACCGCGAGGCGTAAATTTGATTGCGTTGGAGATAAAGTTTCTCAGCACCTGCGAAACCTTTTGCTCATCGGTGTAAAGGGTCGGCAATCCATCGGCTGCTTCAAAGACCAGGTTCAGCGACCCGTCTGCCAGCAGAGGCTTCAGCATGCCGCGCAGAGCGCCAAACAATTCTGCCACTTCAAAGCTTTTTGGCTTCACTTCGAGCCGGCCCGCTTCAACCTTCGCCAGGTCGAGAAGATCGTTTACCATCTCGGACAGCTCGTTGGCCGATTGCTGAATGAAGCGAAGTTGCCTTTCTTGTTCCGGTGTCAGATCCCCATCCATCCGATCGAGAAGCATTCGTGTCAAAGCCAGCATCGAGTTCAAAGGGGTGCGGAACTCATGCGACATATTCGATAGGAAGCTGGATTTCAGCTCCGAGGCGCGGCGGAGATAGTCCGCGCGTTCGTCCAGCTCGGCGTAGAGCGCAACCACACCGCGATTGGTATCTTGCAACTCGGCATTGATGAGCGCCAGCTCCTCTTTCCGCTCCCGAAGTTCATCCAGGGTCTTCATGAGGTCACGATTTTGGATCTGTAGCTCGTCCAGCGGCGTGCTTGGGTGCCGGTGGGCCAACATCGTGGTGACCCTCTGCAGCACCGCAGAATCCACAGATCGGCTCTGTATCGGAAGCAGTTTTCCAAAGTGTACCGACGTGCCTTTGGAGCTGGATTCAATGGAAAAGTCATCCATCAACCGCTTGGTTCCCACGATACCCATCCCCATCCCGGTGGTGGAGGTGTAGGAGCCCGCCATCACGCGATCCAGGTGAGGAATTCCATGGCCCTTATCTGTAACCGTTACGGTGAAAAGGTCCCGGTCCGGATGCACATTGAATGACACAGTTCCGCCGGTTGCATAGCGAAATGCGTTGCGCGCGATCTCCGAGGTCGCCGTCGCGATCCGTATCTGGTCATGATGATCGAATCCGAGGGCCTCCGCAATCGACCGGGCTCGTTGCCGGGCATTGACAACATCCTGCTCGTTGGTAAGAGGAACGATATGGAGTTCCCGAGTCACAACTCCAAGCCTCCCAGCGGCGCGTAAAGCACCGTCGCATCGTCGCGCCTTCTGCTGAAATCCCGATAAAGCAGACCGGCTATGAGCTGCGGATGCCGGTTTTGCAGACCGGGATAGCCGGTGAGGGCGCATTTCGAGGTCAATCCATCGGAGTACATCATCAGCGTCGAACGTGGCTCAATCGGATATGTGTATTCCTGAATACGCTGGAGCACTGCTCCCAGGGTGCCGTTTTGCGAAGGCACATTGCGAGTTGCGGTTCCGGTCATCACCGCTGTGGCGATGTTGCCCACGCCTGAGCAAACCACCATTTGGCGCTCATGATCCACCAGTACCAGCGACATTGCGGCTCCGCGAGTTTTTTTTAGCGCGTCGTGGACCCGGGTAAGGATTTCCGTAGCTGCTTCCCCGGCCGATGCCCGAACAACGGAGACAGCCTCATTGGCCGCCTCCGCCGCGTGTATGCCATGTCCCAGACCATCGACCATCATATAAAGAGACTTCGAAGCAGCAGGAAGCGCAACGAATGAGTCTCCACATGCGATTTCGCCCCTCAGTGGAACGTTTACGACTCCGAACGGCGGGTATCGCAGGGAACGAATCTTCCCAAGACGGCTCCAGAGGACGGCGCCGCGATGAGCGAAAGAATACAGCGAGGAGGCGTCGGACAGCCGCTGAATCGCCCCGAGGCCCTGCCCGCGCGTTCCTGCTGTGGAGTAGCCATCTTCGAACGCACGGCTGACGTCACTTATTCCCGGCCCATTGTCCAGAGCAAGAAGGTCCAGCCAGGTGGCATTCTCATGCTCGAAGGAACAGACGAGCACTTCGCCCGTCTGGGCGTGGAGATGAATGTTATTCGCCGCCTCCGACGCGACAATCCCCACGTCGCTACGGCGATCCTCGCTGAAGCCCAGCGAGAGGGCAGCCGACATTGCGACGCGACGCGTCTCTGCGACAGAGCTGCGGTCGGTTATCGCAACAGACTTGGAGGTATGGTTCAAGGTTCTACTTCCAGCGAGTGATCGCGATGGTGGTGCCCCGTCCCACCTCACTTTTGATGTCGAATTCGTTGACGAGCCGCTTGCTCCCGCTCAATCCCAACCCCAAGCCGCCGCCCGTTGTGTATCCATCCCGCAGAGCCATCGCGATATCGGGGATACCGGGGCCCTTGTCTTCAAAAGTAAGCTTAATCCCTTTGCGCAAGCCGTTTTCTACCTGTTCCACGCGCATGGTTCCACCATGTCCATGATCAAGGGTGTTCCGTGCCAGCTCACTGGCCGCAGTGACCAGCTTCGTCTGGTCGACTAAACTCAGCTTGAGATCCAAGGCCCATGAGCGGGCAACTTGGCGAACCTTGACAACATCATTCGCGCCGGCGATGGGATGAACTTCACTCCTGGGAGCCATCAGCGTCCTGCGGTTCGTAACCCGGATCGGTGAACTGACTGAGAATCTCCATGCCTCGCTCCACATTCAGGGCAGTCTTGATTCCAGAAAGCGACATCCCCAGCTCGACCAGAGTAATAGCGACAGCAGGCTGCATGCCGGTGAGCACTGTCTGCGCGTCCAGCACCTTCGACATGGCGGCGATATTTGCCAGCATGCGACCGATGAATGAGTCCACAATTTCCAGAGAAGAGATATCGATCAGCACGCCCCTGGAAGCATGCTTTGCGATCTGCGTTGTGAGATCGTCTTGCAAGGTTATCGCCAGCTGGTCGTGCATATCCACCTGGATGGTCACCAGCAGGAAGTCTCCCAACTTTAGGATGGGTATCCGTTCCATGCTTAGTTGTCCTTTGCTTTGGAGCCCAGCACCATACCGGCTCCCGCCGGCTTGAGGGCCACCACGCGTTTACCCATTCGGTTCAGAGCCATCGCAAATGCATCTGAGAGTTTTGCTTTGGTCTGCACATCGACGAGATCGATGCCGAGATGGACAATGGTCTGGGCAATCGCCGGCCGGATACCGCTCAAAAAGCAATCCGCACCCATCAGCCGGGCCGCAGTAATGGTCTTGATAAGATGCTGTGCCACCAGCGTATCTACCGTCGGAACGCCGGTGATGTCAATGATTGCGATCTGGCTGTTTGTTTCCACAATCGCTGAAAGTAAAGACTCCATAACAACCTGGGTACGAGCGCTGTCGAGGGTCCCAATCAGGGGTAGAGCAAGAACCCCGTCCCAGAGCTTGACGACAGGGGTGGAGAGCTCAAGCATCTCCTCCTGCTGCCGCCCAATCACTTGGTCGCGGAATTCGACCGCGCTGTCTACGGTGAACAGTGCCAACCGGTCGAGCAGATTGCCGGACGCCCAGACTTCGTTTAAAAGATCGCTGGGGTTGCCTTTGAGCGCATCCCGCAAAGCATTGAAGATCGGTTGCTTGAGCGAAAGAACAAAGAGAGCCGTCTCCGAGGGCGTAAAACCCTGGTCCATGCGCGATTTGGCGATGTCTCTTAGGAATTCGCGGGTCTGAAGGAAAGCTTCCGATTCTGCATCGGAGCTGCTTTCTGCTGCTTTTGCAAATAGACCTAGCAGTTCCTTCGCCTGCTGCTTCAATTCGGTATCGGTCATTAGATCGGCGCGCCGAACACCTCTCACCATCTCCTCGATCCAGCCGGAAAGGATCGCCCCTTCGTTTTTCTTCACAACTTCATAGAAGGAAATCATTTGCTTGCTTCCTCATCTCAACCAGCCCCATTCTACTTACCAAACCAGGATCCGAGGGAACGACCCGAAGGAACCCTATCTCCCAAACCGGCGTTTTTACCGTACAGGTGTAGGGGAGACAGGTGAAAGCTTCAGGCGCCTCTGGCGGCCTGGTTTGCATGAGGAGCCAGCCGCATAGATGTAAGCTTGCGTCGTTTGGTTGCTTCGCTAAGTCAGGAGGGACAAGCATGAGGGACCAGAGGCGCATTTCGCGGCGGGAGCCGCTCAAAATCTTTCAAACTTCGGCTCCCCCTCGCGAGGTGGCGAACTGCGCCCATCAGATGCGGCCTGGACGACCGGCCGTGGCGAACCTTCAGCCAACGTCAATCGTCCCCATGCGCACCGTAGCTTTCCTAGAGCGAATTCACGATAGGTGTACCCCGAGGCAAATACACGATACGCGGCTCTTCCGTTAAGAAAAGTGGCACTTCTCGAACCACCGTGGGGCTAGCAATCGTGAATCCGCGCTAGCTGGTTGCCTTGCCGCGAACACCCACGACGACGAGTCCGATTCCTCCCACGAGCGCGATTGTGCTAAGGATGGGCGAGATCGGAATGGTGCTCTTTTGCTGGTGAGAAACCTGTATGGGACCTAAATCAACATCCTTCTTCTCGTGGGTGAAGGACACTCCTCCTACGGCAAAACCAATGATTCCAACGATGATGAGGATGATCCCTACGACGGTAGCGGCTTTCATGAACTCTCTTTTCTGTATGTGTAGGCTTAGACGGAACTGCCCTGGCGCTCAGGCGGCCGTCAGTCGGGTTGAGCAGCGCCAAAACGCAAAAGCGCTACGAGAAGCAAGATGTGAGGATTGTGGCCAGTACAAGCAGGAGAGTAGTCAAAGCTCAGCTCTTCTCTACCCTGCAGGACGAATGCCTTGACTATTTGGATGCAAACCTGAACCTGCGCGCCTTTTAGAACGGCGAATATATGAGGCTGCTCAGAATTGGCTGACCCACGGCATCTGGAACGATGGCGGTCACCTCGAATTCGCTCGGACTCTGGGGACTATCTTGCTGTAAGCCCCTGATTCTATAATGCTTTTTCGCTTGACCGCTCTAGGACCTCTTCCGCCTGGGTTAGAATCTCGCGGGGGATTCGGCAGATTGGTGAGCGCGATGAGTACGCACCATACATGAAGCGCACGAAGCGAAATGAAATGGAAGTCGGCTCCAACGTTCTGGCAGGTCCTTATGTACGGTTAAGGCCGTTCCATTGCGTTTGACCCTTTGCCCCTGAGTTGCGAACCACCTTTTCATTGCATTGGGTGTGCCTGTTTGGGATAGATCGTCGTTATGCCCGTTTTGGTATTAATCGTCCACGGCTCCGGCTCAGCCAGCAGCATCCGCCCATCCTTTATCTCCAGCGGCCTCCACAAGTAGCGCGAATCCCACAGCGCGTGCGGCTTCCAGATATCGCCCATGAAGATCACGGTAGACGTCTTCGTCCCCGCCACCTTCAGCAGAAACGTCGACTGCGCCCCATAGGTGTTGGGAGACCCCGGCGCGACCTCCCGAAACTCCGTCCACGGCCCGGAAAGCGTTGGAGCCGCCGCATACACATTCGGATTCGCGCGCCATCCCGTCAGGTGTGAGCCCATGACGTAATACATTCCGTCATAGTGCACCAGCGCACCGCCCTCCAATGGAATGTGGAAGAATGCTACAGCAGGCGTCTGCACCGACAGTCTGTCCGGAGAAAGCCGCGCCACATAAAAGCCGCCCGAAGGCCGGGACTCAAAAATCAGGTACGCCTGTCCGTCATCATCCACAAACTGTCCGATATCACGCGACTCCAGCCCCAGTGGACGAAAGCTCGCCACAAAGTGGTAAGGCCCCGTAATTTTGTTGCTCTCCGCCACTCCCACATGCGCATATTTGTAATGCGCATCATCCAGATGCATGTACATCACAAATTTGTGTGTCAGCGGACTGTAATATACCTTGGGCCGCTCCAGGACCCAGCGAGGTCCCAGATGCTCCGGATCGGCTAGCGCCAATGCATGCCCGCGATTTTTCCAGTGGACGAGGTCGCGCGAGGAGTCGCAGCTGACAAACCTCTTGGCCGCATCCAGCTGTGGATTCCTATCCGTTCCGAACCAATACCACGTGTGGTCATGGTAAAGAATGCCTCCTCCATGCGCTTCGATCACATGTCCCTGCGTGTCAAGCCAAACCGCGCCAGGTCGTATGGTGGCATGCGGAGCGGCGATACATGTCTGAGGCAGGACTGCTAGCGCTATGGTTGCGATGAGGAACCGGACACAATATCGAATAGGCATGGCTCGGTAACTCCCACGACGCTCTCGAGCATTGACCTAAGCCCGTCGCAGCCTCCTCATCGGAAGCGGATCTTGAGCGCATGTCCATTGTAGGTGACGTCCCGTTCTGACCATTGCCCGCCGCCCAAAAGGCGCACATGGAACTGCTGCTGCATGGGCATCCCCTCATACGACCCTCGCCGGGCGCCAAGCGCGAACGTGCCCGTCGCATTGTTCCAAGTCATGCTGACTTTTGCGCTCTGCCCATGCTCGTAGCGGTACGTCAATCCGTCGTCAGCATACA
>Ga0207933_1001346_pt1 | contig 19014 bp, 14 predicted proteins | sample NGESurdeep092012_4_FD_184488 | JGI IMG/M metagenome (GOLD analysis project Ga0207933, IMG submission 184488) | Arctic peat soil microbial communities from Barrow, Alaska - NGEE Surface sample F53-3 deep-092012 (SPAdes) | ecosystem: Environmental > Terrestrial > Soil > Wetlands > Peat ...
GTCATTATAATTAGAAACATCAACCATTCCTCCGGTCATAAAATCAGGAAAAAGTTCAAATTTTTTCCCTTTATAATATTTAATCGTTGCTTCAATTAACTCGCAGAAATTGTGTGGAAGAATTTTCGTTGCCAGCCCCACAGCAATGCCGTCTGCGCCCTGTGCCAGCAACAAAGGAAATTTCATCGGAAGTGTAACCGGTTCATTTTTCCTGCCGTCGTAGCTCAGTTGCCAGTTAGTCGTTTTGTGGTTGAAAGCCACATCTAAAGCGAATTTGCTGGGCCTCGCTTCGATATACCTCGGCGCAGCCGCATCGTCGCCGGTGCGCACATCGCCCCAGTTTCCCTGAGTTTCTATCAACAAATCTTTTTGTCCCAAATTCACGATCGCATCGCCAATGCTTGCATCGCCGTGAGGATGGTACTGCATGCTTTGTCCGATGATGTTCGCTACTTTATTAAAACGGCCATCATCCATTTCTTTCATGGCATGCAGAATGCGGCGCTGAACCGGTTTTAATCCGTCTTCTATCGCGGGAACAGCACGTTCTAATATTACATAGCTGGCGTAGTCCAAAAACCAGGTTTTGTATTGCCCGGAAATACCGGCATCGCTGTGTTTGTATTCTTGTTTAATCTTTTTTGACATTTTTTATTTTAGTGTAATATCATTTTTATCTAATCAAATTTTTGGAAAAAAAATATTCAATAATCAATTTTCTTCTCCTTGGGCATTGATAATTGAACATTAAATATTGTTCATTTGCTTCCCATCGAATATTGATTGTTGAACATTGTTCACTTCGTTTCTTATTTCATTGGGCGTTGCCCAATGAAAATATATTACGCCTCTTCAGGGCTTGGCGGTATATTAGATAAAATACCCCTTTACTTGCTAATTTACTGCTTTCATCGTTCCCTTGATTATTGAATAATTTAACAATGTCCATTTGCTTCCCATTGAACATTTATTATAAATTACCCCTCATCTACTTTTGCTTTCTTCTTCACCTCAAAATCTTTCATCTTTTTTACTTCTCCCTGCGCGTCTATTTTATCAGTCGCTATTAATTCCTTCAGTCGCCAGAGCAGGTAAGCATCACCGGTAGATTGTCTCGCTTTTGATAAAACCTGGTTAATCACCTTACTGGCTTTCTGCCAGTCGGGCGTCATGAATTCCAATAAATATTTATCAAAAAAATCTTCGTCATGCTGTGACAATTTTTTGGCGCCTTCCAGAATCCTTACCATTTTATTTTCCTGGCAGATTTTTGTCCATTCATCAGGATCAATCTCAAATTCAGAAGCTGTAATCGGCCTTGCTAATTTTTTTGCTTTTAAAAATTCTTTCGGTGGAATTTCAGATAAATTTTCAGGGTAAAAAATACTCCCTTTTTCATTGATGAAAGGAAGATTATTGAGCATCAGAATAAATACCCTTCCCACGAATTCCTTTAATTGCGGCATCAACCAATAATATCCACTTACATCGTGCTTATTGGGTGCCACCCAAATCCAAACCGTTTCCTGCTCGTCCTCTTTTAATTTTTTTGTTATTTCTTCCACCGCCTTTTGGTCATTTACTTCACCCGTTTCTACATGGCCGTTATAATCGCCGCCGGTCAATACATTCCGCCACCACTGCTTTCTGGCCTCTATTCCTTCCTCAGAATAAATATCAATTATCGGACCTACCGCGTAATCATCTTTGATTTCAATAATTTCGCTGCTAAGCGATTCATCTAAGTCGAAACTCTTTGTAAGTACTTTTGCATCTTCCTCTTGAAAAACAATGTGCATTCTTATATTTTAAATTTAATTTTTTATTCCTCCCATTTTCTAATGTGCAACTTTTCATCAACATATTAGCTAATCAACTCCTCATTCTCCACCAGGTCTATTTCCACCTTCAAATTATCAATAATAAAATCCTGGCGCGATGGTGTATTTTTTCCCATATAATATTCAAGTAACTGCTGAATGTGCATCTCCGGTAAAAGCATCACAGGTTGCAACCTGATATCATCACCAATGAATTTACCAAACTCATCCGGCGAAATTTCTCCCAATCCTTTAAACCGCGTGATCTCCGGTTTGCCGCCAAGTTTTTGTATTGCCTTTTGCTTTTCAGTTTCATCATAGCAATAGATCGTCTGCTGTTTTTCTTTGCTTTTTCCCGGCATCGTTCTTACTCTGAATAAAGGAGTTTCAAGAATATAGACATGGCCATTCTTTACCAGGTCAGGAAAAAACTGGAGGAAAAAAGTCATTAGCAAAAGACGAATGTGCATACCATCTACATCGGCATCTGTAGCAAATACTATGTTATTGTAGCGCAGGTCTTCATAGCCCGTTTCGATATTTAGCGCGTGTTGCAAAAGATTAAATTCTTCATTTTCATACACTACTTTTTTGGTAAGGCCAAAACAGTTCAGGGGTTTGCCGCGAAGGCTGAAGACAGCCTGTGTTTCTACATTGCGCGACTTGGTAATAGAGCCACTGGCGCTGTCTCCTTCCGTGATAAAGAGCGTAGTTTCCAACTTCTTTGCATTGACCTCGTCTTTATTCTTTCCATCCGCCTTGTCATCAAAATGATACCTGCAATCACGTAATTTTTTATTGTGAAGATTGGCTTTTTTAGCCCGTTCATTCGCCAGTTTTTTAATGCCGGCCATATCTTTTCTTTCGCGCTCATTTTGTTCTATTCTCCTTTTAATCGCGTCGGCAGTTTCGGGATTTTTGTGGAGAAAATTGTTTAATTCTTTCCCAAGGAAATCGGCGATGAACGATTTAACCGCCGGACCTTTTTCAAACATAAGGCTGGAACCAAGTTTTGTTTTTGTCTGGCTTTCAAATACCGGTTCCTGCACACGCAAACTGATAGCCGCACAGATGCTGCCGCGAATGTCTGTGTAGTCATATTCCTTTTTATAAAAATCGCGAATTGTCTTTACATACCCTTCCCTGAAACCCGCCAGGTGCGTGCCTCCCTGCGTGGTAAACTGTCCATTTACAAAACTGTAATATTCTTCGCCGTATTGGTTATTGTGAGTAAGCGCTACTTCTATATCTTCTCCTTTCAGGTGAATGATAGGATAGCGAATTTCATCTTCATTGGTTTTGCGCTGCAAAAGATCAAGCAAACCGTTTTTGCTCATATATCTTTTACCATTATAATTAATCACCATTCCCGCATTTAAAAAACAATAATTCCAAAATTGATTGTCGAGAAAGTCCTGGAGATACTTGAAATTTTTAAAGATTTTTTCGTCAGGAATAAAGATGACTTCCGTGCCATTCTCTTGGGTAGTCTTTTCTTCCTTCGATTCTTTGATTAAATTGCCAGTTTCAAATTCAGCCGTTTTTTGTTTTCCGTCCCTGAAGGAAACAACCTTAAAATATTCACTCAAAGCATTCACAGCCTTGGTTCCTACACCATTGAGGCCCACACTTTTTTGAAACGCGCGGCTGTCATATTTGGCACCGGTATTTATCTTACTAACTACATCCACCACTTTACCAAGCGGGATTCCTCGTCCATAATCGCGTACACTTACTTCCTTATCCTTTATAGCAACATCTATATGTTTACCAAAACCCATGGTGTGCTCATCCACACAATTATCTATTACCTCTTTTAGCAATACATAAATACCATCGTCCGCGCTTTTGCCATCACCTATTTTTCCGATGTACATGCCAGGGCGCAAACGAATATGCTCCTTCCAGTCAAGGCTTTTTATCGATTCTTCATTATACTCAAATATATTTGGATCAGCCATTTATTTTATTTTTTACTGAGCAAAAGAAAGAAATTTTTCACACTTTCCCGGCGCATTTGTTTTAAAATTGTCTTTGACTTTTTCACAAAAAATGATTAAGTATCGCTCCAAATATACTTAAAGCGAAAAGCAAATAATTGTGAATATTTGATAATAGCATTGGATCAGTTTTCAAAAACACTGATGGAGTCTCTATTAAATCATTTGTGTATGCCGCGTTCCGCAATTCAAAATCAAGATAAAACTAGCACCTTTATCACCGTCCTCTTCCATTTGAGACATTCACTTCACCAGCAAGAGGATATATTATTTACCCTTCAAAACTGGCAACCGAAAGCGAATGTTTCCATTGTCAATATTTTCACCAGGTCATCTATTGGATGTCATGTTTCTTTAATCTTTCCATACTTTGAGAAACTAAAACCACTTGCAAAAACATTGATTAAAAAAGTTTCTGAAATTAACTTTGGAGCTTACTAAAATGATTAAATAGAAATCTTTACTATTTATTGCTCTACCGTTTGAAAACTCAGACCTTAAAAATAGTTTCGGAATTTCGTCTCTTATCCAAAAAATAGAAGAAAATAACCACCAAAATTAAAATATTGCCAAATCATTCTTTACAAACCTGTGACAAGTTATTTTAGCTATCTTCATCTTTAACTAAAAATAATATTATGAAAAGGGTTTTCAAGACTTTTATCTTTTGCGCAGCTTTTGCGATTCCGGGATTTTCGCAGGTGAGCATGCCTCAGCCGTCGCCAACACAATATCTGAAACAGAATTTTGGCCTTTCGTCCGTAGAACTTACTTACAGCAGGCCTGTTTTAAAGGGCAGAAATGTTTTTGGAAACGTAGTGCAGTACGATTCTCTTTGGCGAACGGGAGCCAATGGCGCCACCAAAATCAAATTCAACGATCCGGTTGAAATCCTTGGGCATCAAGTGGATTCCGGCAGTTACGCCATTTATACTATTCCACGCAAAAATGGCGAATGGACATTCATCCTTAATAAGGGGTTTAATAATTCCGGTGTAAGCGGATATAACGAAAGTGAAGACGTGTTCAGGGAAAAAGTAAAAGCCGGCAAAACGACAAATAAAGCAGAATCTTTTACTATGCAATTCAATGATATAATGCCTGAAAGTTGTGTCCTTTCAATATCGTGGGATAATGTAGTCTTAAATGTTCCCATAAAAGAAAATATAAAAGACAAGATACGCGCGCAAATGGAAGTTGAACTTCAAACTGATAAAAAACCTTATTGGCAGGCTGCCCAATTTTATCATGAATATGATAATAATCAAACCAAAGCGCTCGAAATGATCAACGCTGCGATTGCAGAAAATGGAAAACCGCCGTTTTATTTCGTTTACTACAAAGCAAAAATTCAGCAGGAAATGGGTGATAAAAAAGGAGCTATTGCTACCACGCAGCAATCGCTCGCATTATCCAAAGAAGCGGGCAGTAGTGATTATGTTATATTAAATGAAAAATTAATGAAAGAACTGAAATAAAAAAATGTAGGCACAAGGCATGCCTTGTGCCTACATTTTTTTTAAGCAATTTTCTTTTCTGTTTTTACAAACGGCTGCAATAAATAACCAATGACAATAACGAGTATAGCTCCAATCACATTAAGCCATAAAAAAGAAATCACATTTGCATTGTAAATAATAATGATGAATATTTCCGAAATAATGGCCGACACAAAAAGCGCGTTTGCTTTTATATATTTAAACCAGAAAGCGATCAGAAAAATACCAAGAATAACGCCGTAAAAAAGTGATCCGAGAATGTTCACTGTTTCAATTAAACTATTGCCCAGGTTGCTTGCAAACTCAGCTACAAGGATGCAGAAGATTCCCCAGCAGAAGGTATAGAATTTAGATATCCGGTAATCTTCACTTTCAGAAAGATCTTTCTTAAAATATTTTTTATGTATGTCAACAACCGTGCATGATGCAAGTGAATTCAGGGCTGCGGCAATACTTCCCCACGCGGCAAGAAATATGATCGCTATCAGCAAACCCACCAAACCTTTTGGTAAATAATCAATCACAAAGCGGAGAAAAATATAATTGGTATCGTTGACATCTTCGCTCGGCAATGCCTGTGACAAAACCGCGCTGTATTTATTTTTGAGTTCACTTTTGTCAGCATTATCATCCGGAGCAAGCGATGCATATTCAGTTTCAAGATGAACTAATTGATTTTTGTAACTGGTTTCTTTAGCGCGTTCTGTCTGTGTTTCGTTAAAATGGATGGGGGCTTTATTATATTGATAAAACGAAAAGACCAACACTCCAAGCATTAATATTAAAAATTGCATCGGTACTTTTACGATTCCGTTCATCAACAATCCAAGTTTGCTTTGCTTATTATTTTTCGCCGTCAAGTAACGTCCAACCTGGCTTTGATCGGTTCCAAAATAAGAAAGTGCCAGGAAAAAACCACCGATAACACCGCTCCAAATGTTGTATTTATCTTTCCAGTCGAATCCGTTTGCAGTTCTTCCCGACGTAATAATATTCATCTTTCCGTTTTTTCCTCCCAAATGCAAGGCATCCAAAAACCCCACCCCGGATGGCATAAGATGGACCACCAAATATCCAGCTATTGCCATACCAACAAAGACAATTACTAATTGCAATTTTTGCGTATGGGCTACCGCCTTTGCTCCGCCGGTAACGGTATAAATAATCAACATGCCGCCCATGATAATATTGGTGTAATAGATATTCCAGCCAAGAAGCGAACTTAAGATTAACGAAGGGGCGTATATACTGATGCCGGTCGACAAGCCTCTCGAGATTTGAAAAAGAAATGAAGTCAGTGTTCTCGCTTTTAAATCAAATCTCGTTTCAAGAAACTCATAAGCCGTGTACACTTTTAATTTATTGAAAACAGGAACAAACACAATGCATATAACGATCATGGCTAACGGCAAACCGAAATAATACTGGACGAAACGCATACCATCTGTGTAAGCCTGCCCCGGCGCACTTATGAAGGTAATGGCGCTGGCCTGCGTGCCCATAATACTCAGCACCACAAGATACCAGGGCATATCGCGGTTGCTCAAAAAATATCCATCAAGATTTTTGGTAGTCTTACTTTTATACACGCCATAAATAATAATTCCACCCAGTGTTATAATAAGCACGATCCAATCCTGGTAACTCATAGATGCTGATATTTATGAAAAAACTTTCGCAGAAAAAATATCTAAATTTTGAAAGAATCTATTGAAAATGTTTTGTAATAAAGTAATAGAAAATAATCTGCAGCACTAGAAAAAGAAATACTATCAGGTAAAGAAGTTTCCAATTAGTCTTCTTTTCCTTTGATTTATATTCTGCAATGTTTCGATTGTCACTCATCATTAATTCGATTTTAAATTCGCCATATCGATGTGATTAAATTTACAGTAAACAAACAAAAAGCGCGATTTCTTATTCATTGGGCCTCACACAATGTTAACGTATCCCGCCCTTTCAGGGCTGCGAACGGCAAATAGAAATCTTGTCTATTTCTTCGTTTACTGTTCGATCGTCATTTTCTTATTACTCAATACTTATTCCTCATTTACTATTTTCAAGCGGCCTTGCAATTAAATTTGCAAATAACCTATAAGCACCCGGCACACCCGCCGGTAGTTCCCTAAAGAAAACCAAACCTGAATATACGAATCGCCCCTTTCCATAATCAGTATAGATCAGGCTTCCCTCAGACGCCGGCGTGCTGGCATCATGCATGGAAAAAAGTGTTTTATAATGGTCTTGATAATTCTCAGCCTGATAGGTACTACGTTCCTGTATCCAGTCTTTAAAATCGTTTTGACCTATTTTATTCGGATAATTCATCAATACACTTTGAGGATTTACAAATTTCACATCGGCAGTTTCATCAGTAATCCTTGTCCGCGAAATAGTAAATGGATAAGGGCTAATTTTCGCTTTCACAGGTCCGATGTTGTTATTGGTATTGTATTGCACCAACAAAACACCACCATTTTTTACATAATTCATCAAAGTATTATAAGAATCATTAAGCCATTTATAAATATTATAAGCCCTTACTCCCGTAACAATCGCATCAAACTGTTTCAGGTTATTTGGCGTTATATCATTCGCTGAAAGAATGGTGACTTGATATCCCATTTTTTGTAAAGCGTCCGGAACTTTATCGCCCGCACCGGGTATATATCCTATTCTTTTTCCGGAAGTTTTTAGGTCGATACCAACTAATTTCGATTCAGCTTTATGGAAATAAATAATATTAGGTATGTGCGGATATGAAATGATTGTCTTGTAAGAATCATAAATCATATCTCCATCTTTTGCGCTCCAATCAATCATTTCAGTGCTTGATTGACCAGGATTTTTTATTGAATAAAAAGAACCGGAAGCTTTTTTCGACACGATAACATTTGATGAATAAGTTTCTTTAGTGGTGAGATGGTCCGCTTCATTACTATTTACTATGGTATCTAATTTAATGTGAGTGGGTTCTTTATTGATGGATATAGCCAGTTCAGGCTGTGACTTTAACTCTACCCTTGGAATAATAAACAAGGGCTCATATTCTTCACCTTTTACAGGATCATTGGATTTGTATTGAATCGGAATATTGTATTCCAAATCTTCTCCATTAATTTTTAAAGACACCGTTGCTGTTTGTGGATCATTTTGTGGTTTGCCAATCAATTGCTGGTCAGATACATTGAAAGATCCTTTGCTCATCGGCTCTACCAGCCAATAAGGTTGAGAAATTTTTGCATTTGCAGGTATCAAAATATTAAACCGCTGCGAAACATTTTCATCTGCCGGCAAATTATCGCTTAAGGGAAAATTCTTGTTTTCTATAGTTACGGAATTTAAACTAACAGAAGCGCCCAAACGATTATCCGCCACAAAATTCACCTGCAACGAATCGCCCTGCACGGCAAACATTGTGTTAGTAGTTGCTTCCATATAAAGTCCAATACATTCGCGTATTATTTCTTTGATCTCTTTTAATTTTTCAGTTCGCCAATAATTGTCTTCCGAATTTTTCAGGGCCTGATAAATTTTTACCAGGGCAGACAAAGAGTTTTGCGGATTTTGAAAAGAATAATCGTTGATTAAACTTTGAATTGCCGTTTCAATGCTTTGCTGATCTATTCTTAACCAGTTGGTAGGCACACCGTCCATCAACGTTTTAACCGGCGCAGGGCCTTCGATGGTTTTAAAATATTCAAGAGACGTGCCTCTCGATGCCGGAACTCCAAAACCTTGTGTCTTGTGCTGACTACGGCTTTGCGCGGCTATTTCGCCGTAACTCTTTCCTAATAAGGCATTGTAACCACCTGCATCAATTTTGAATTGATCGGGTTTTTCTGTATTGACACTACCGAAGTTAAAGGTATTCCACAGCAGTCTCTTTGCCTGCCAGGGTCTTACCCCATATTTAAATTGTTCCGGAAACTTCGTCGGATCGGCGGCAGCTTCAAATGCTTCGCCGGCCAGGATTGCCGATGCGGTATGATGTCCATGCCCACCTTCGCCTGTAGTAGGGAACCTGGTAATAATGATATCAGGTTGAAACTTCCTGATCACCCATACCACATCGCTTAATATTTTATCGTGGTCCCAAAATTGAAAAGTCTCTACAGGGCTGGTCGTATAACCAAAATCGAACGCTCGCGTAAAAAACTGTTCCGCTCCGTCAAGTCTTCTTGCAGCTAATAATTCCTGCGTCCTTATCAATCCTAATTCTACGCCTTGTTCATCGCCAATCAGGTTTTGTCCACCATCACCTCTCGTCATGCTTAGATAGGCCGTTCTATACAATTTGCCATCAGCAAGGTAAGCGAGCAACTTTGTATTTTCATCATCCGGATGAGCGGCGACATACAACACCGATCCAAGTACATCTAATTTTTTTATTTGCTCAAATATCTGTGAAGAGTTATATGTTTTTGGAGACTGGCAAAACGCAATTTGGCCGCAGCAACATAAGAATAAAATAGAAAAATATTTATGCATTTTCAGACTAATTTTTCAACGAAAGTAAGGGAATGTTAAGTCGTAAAGGAGTCTTTTCTATGAATGGTATTAAAAATTAAGAAATTAATTTATTTTTTTATACCACTCAAAACCCCGTTCTATAACATAACACTTAAATTTGAAAAAAACTGTTATGACCAACTTGAAGATTTTCATTGTTGTTTTTGTATGCTTCATAGTGATTTCATCCTGTAAACAGCAAGTGTCAATTGATGCTTTTAATTTTAAAACAGAAAAAAATATTGAGGTAAAAAACGGGGCAGTTGTTTCTGCAAGCCCAATTGCCAGTGAAGTAGGCGTTTCTGTTTTAAAACAAGGCGGTAATGCGATTGACGCAGCAATTGCTACTCAATTAGCTTTGGCCGTAGTGCATCCAAGCGCGGGAAATATTGGTGGTGGTGGTTTTACAATTATTCATTTAAAAGATGGTCGTAATATTTCATTGGACTATCGCGAAATGGCGCCGGAAAAGGCTTCCAGGGACATGTACCTTGATTCCAACGGTAATCCACAAATGAATTTATCATAGAACAGTCCGCTTTCTTCAGGCGTGCCCGGTTCTGTTGCCGGCATTTTTGAATGCATGCCATATGCGAAGCTCCCCTTCAAAACGCTCATTCAGCCTGCTATTGATCTGGCAGAAAAAGGATTTACTCTTGCTCCGGGTGAAGCTTCCAGCCTCAATTATATTAAAAATGATTTGATAAAAATGAATAAGGTGGCTCCTGTTTTTGTAAAAGAAACTCCCTGGAAAACCGGCGATACGTTGGTTCAAAAAGACCTTGCGAATACAATCAAAAGAATCAGGGACCTTGGGGCAAAAGGATTTTACGAAGGAGAAACTGCAAAATTAATTGCGGAGCAAATGAAAAAGGATCATGGCATTATCACAGAGGATGACTTAAAAAATTATAAAGCGAAAAACCGTGCCCCAATTGTTTTTGATTATAAAGGAACCACCGTAGTATCAATGCCCTTGCCTAGCAGCGGGGGAATCATATTGGAACAAATGCTGAAGATGAGCGCCATGGAACATATTGGCACCATGAAATACGGAACGCTGGCCTCCGTGCAATTGATGAGCGAAGTGGAAAGGCGCGCATTTGCAGACAGGGCAAAGTTTTTAGGCGATCCTGATTTTGTAAAAGTACCTGTAAAAACATTGGTGAACGACGAATATCTTAAAAAAAGAATGAGCGATTATGATCCGACAAAGGCAGGAAACAGTAAAGATATAAAAGAAGGCTACATACAGGAGGGCGAAGAAACCACGCACTTTGACGTATTGGATAACGAAGGAAACGCCGTGTCAACCACCACTACTTTGAACGGAAGTTTCGGAAGTGGCATTGTGGTAGCGGGCGCGGGCTTCTTACTTAATTATGAAATGGACGACTTCAGCGTGAAACCCGGCGTTCCCAATATGTTTGGCACAGTAGGCCAGGAAGCCAACGCCATCGCACCAGGAAAAAGAATGTTGAGCAGCATGACACCCACCATAGTTTTGAAAGATAACAAACCCTACATTGTTGTTGGAACGCCCGGTGGCACTACCATTCCCACAAGTGTTTATCAAACCATTGTGGATATAATTGATTTTAAACTTTCTCCGGAAGACGCGGTTAACTTCCCAAAATTCCATCAGCAGTGGTTGCCGGATGTGATTTATGTAGAAAAAACTTTTAATAAGGATGTGGTTGCAAAATTAGAAGCCATGGGATACAAAATAGAGGAGCGGGGATCTATTGGCAGAACCGAAGTAATCATGATTAAAGATGGAACCATCACAGCGGTAGCCGATCACAGGGGCGACGATGGTGCCGTGGGATATTGATGCCTCCGGAAATGAACGTCAATAAAAAACTCTCACAGTAAAACAACAAAAAACTGTATTTTCTATTTACTTTTATTTGATATACTGCAAGGGTATCACAATCTATATTTTCAGCCTCAGTCGCCTCTTTTCCAACCAACCGGTTATCAAAACAATAATTAATGCAAACAGCAACGATTTGATAATTCCCGCTACGCCAGTTCTCATTATAAGAGGCAAATGAATTCCTATCCATGATATAAAAATCGCTTCATGAAAATAAGGAAGCAGATAACAGGTAAGCGTACTCGTACCTGCAGGTTTTATATCTTTTCATACGGTTTAGTTTTTGTTTCCAACTTGTAAAGTTCTTATACAATAGTAAACCAACAATTAATCAAGAATCCCATTTAATATCCGTTATCACAAATGAGTATCATAATAAAGCGCCGCCGCACCCAGAACGCCGCAATTTTCAAGCTCAGATACTTCCAGGCGAAATTGATTCAACGTATTTGAATAAACATAAGTCCGTATCCGTTCCCACATATTTTTTTCAAAAAAAGAATATGATTTACTGATTGAACCGCCAAGAATAATCAGTTCGGGGCTATAAGTATAAAGGATCATTCTTACAGCATTACCAATATGTGTTCCCAATTCTTCCAGAATAATTATTGAAAGGGGATCGCCGGATTGTGCCTTTTGAAAAACAACTTCACCACTTGTTTGATAACAGTTTTGAAAAAATTGTCCGCTGGCATAATATTCATAACATTGATCTAAGTATTCTACATTTCCAAATTCACCGGCACCACAATTTACACCTGCATACAATTTGTCATTGATAATAATTCCAGCTCCCATGCCGGTTCCAACCGTTAAACCAATCATGGAATGCGTGTGCTTTCCTTTACCAAAATATTTTTCGCCAAGCGCAAAACAATTCGCGTCGTTATTTATCAATGCCGGAATATGATAGCGGTTTTCCATTATTTCTTGTAAAGCCACTTCTTTCCATGAAGGAATATTTTGCACGTCATAAACAATTCCTTTTTCAATATCTACCACACTGGGCACTCCTATTCCAATTGATTTTATTTTCTCATTCACCAAAGGATCAACCAAATTAAAAATCACCTGTAAAACTTCGTCTACTGTTCCTGATGCTGGAATCCTACTCGATGAAATATCTTTCAATACGCCTTCATACACCACACCAGCGCGAACATGTGTTCCGCCGAGGTCAATTCCTATAATGTTATCGTTGGCCATTTAGTTTGTTGTCTTGCTTTGTTGTAAATTGTTATATTGTTTGTACACTTTAATTGACGATTCAGCTTTGAGCTTTCAGCTTTTTCAGCCTTCCGCCTTTAGCCTTCGGCTTTCTGCATCATTATCGTTTTATTTTTAATAATCGGTTTAGCCCAAAAACCAACGCTCAAAATATATCCCATTGTTATGTACAAAAACAACATCCCGGTACGCAGACCCCAATGATCGCCGATAGCCCCGATAATCAATGGAATGATTGCACCGCCGATAACGCCAGTCAATAAAATTCCCGCGAACGCTCCCTGGTTTTCTTCTACCGAGTTTAAAGCCAAAGAAAAAATGATTGGATACATTACAGATGCGAAAAAACCAACTATCGGAAAAGCATATAAAGCCACCCGATCATTGCCCGTAAACAATCCAATACTTAACGATATAATGGCCAATATGGTAAATACAATCAGCACTTTGGCACTGTCCATGATCTTCAATAAAAATAATCCCAACACACCTCCTGCCGTCATCAATCCCCAGAAATAGGCTACAGCACTGGCTCCTGTGGTTTGGGGATCGTAATGATGATATTGATAAAGAAATTGCGATATCCAGTTTGCAGTGCCCTGCTCGGTACCTACATAACAAAAAATGCCAACGAAAAATAAGGTAACAACTGGTTTCTTTAAAAGATTTTTATAAACCTGCAACGCACCTGCCTTTTCATCTTCCTTTAATTCTACTTTTGGAAAACGCGAAAGGATCATGACAACGATCATAACCAGACTTACCACGGCAAAAAGCCAATAGAGCGATATCCATGGAAGGCTTTTTGGAACAATGGAAGCAAAAATTCGCTGTACCGGATCTTCCGCACCAGTATGAGACAGGTTTACTACCAGATAGGAATAAGCCAACGGACTGAGGAAAGAAGCAGCGCCAAAAATCAACTGTGCCAACACAGAATTAAAAGCATAATGCTCTTCGCCACCAGACGTTCTGAGCAATGGATTGATCACCACCTGGAGCATGGCCATTCCGCATCCGATTAAAAATAAAGAAACAATAGCCGTCAGATAATTAGGATATAATCCCAACATTAATGCTCCCAAAAAAGAAATAACAAATGCCGCCAGCATCATTTTCTTTTCTTTGTATTTTTCATTCAGCATTGCCGCCGGAATAGAGACCAGGTAAGCAATAAAAAAGGCAAAAGGCAAAACAGCCACCATTGTAAGGCTGAGATGAAAACCTTTAATAATGTCCGGAACCAAAGGTCCAATGACGTTTGTGAGAAAAGAGATCACAAAAAAAGTGAGCATAATCAGGAAGACTATGTAATAGTTTCTCTTGGCAGTGATAGTTGGTTTTGTCATGTATGTTTTTTATAGAAGTTTCTTATTCATGAATGGTGATTAGTCAATTCCCAACTCACTCCACATTCCATCCACCAACAACCACTTTCGCTTTTTGACCATTAAGGTCGGATGTATGACACCAGACTGAAACCGTTCTTTCTTCGCCGGGTAACAGGGTGAAATAATTCTCTTTCCAAAATACCGGCACAACAGATTCATTGCTCTTTTCGTTTTTCAAATCCAGGTAAACCATGAACGCAAGATGTGATGTCGTATTTTTTACCTTCTCATTTATGATCGTACTGTCACCGCTGACGCTTCTCGTTTCGCTTGTAGTCAACTTCACCTTTGGAAGATCCTGCAACATCGTCAAATCTGCATATTGTGATTGCGGTGTTATGTACCAGGTACTTTTCTTTTCGTCAAGACTGTCTCCTTGCGTAGACAACACATAAAAATTATTGCTGATCCTATTATCATGGTTATCTAATAACCGCAGATCGAGAAACCAGGTTTTACTTACATTCAACTCAGGTGGCAACTTAAATATATGGCGCACTTCCTGAGAATTCAGATTATGTACCTGAACCGTATCCTGCAATATTTTATTCATATCAAAATCATACACGGTTATTTTTGCTGAAAGTTCATCCGACTTCTGCGCAGTATTATTCATTACATCGACTCCGACATTTCCATAATTGTATGAAATGTGCAACGGTTCATTGGCATCCCTGGCACCATACATAGCCCCTGTAGGCATCAGATAAAAATCATACAATTGCCACCAAAGCTTTGGCCATGAAGCATTGTACATCCATTGAATAATTCCTGTAGCCAGAAAGCGGTTCGCTTCAAAAGCCTCAAACATGGCGCGCATTCCTTCGTAATTGAGGTATTGCGCTTTGCGCAAATAATCTGTCAAATCACTGGCGTGTCCCAACCTTTCATTCATCGCGTTATTATAGGCGGTAAGATTGTGAAACTGTCCCCTGGCTGCGTGATACAACCAGGAACTTCCAATCGGCCAAAGCGAATCTTTGGGTATCATCTTTTCTAAACTCTCAAGCACGGGCACTTCCGGCCCCGGCCCGGTTTCTGTATTAAAACCAAAAGCGCCGCCGTACAATTTATCTTTATACCAGTAATCTGGAGGCACATAATCATAAGGCCCACGCATCTTCACGCCGGTCGCGCCTGTAATCTCGCTTTCCCATTCTTTGGCGGATTGTACGTAAGGTCGTGTAGGATCAACCGCGCTTAAGACATCAAGATACTTCTGCTCTAACTCAGGTCTCGGCCATTTATCGCTGCCATAAAGCCACAGAAAAATACTTGGATGGTTTCTAAGCCATACGATTTGATCATGAAACGATTTGGCCGCGACGTCCATCTGATCGGGGGTAACGATCGAACCATATTGATCCTCATACTTACCACCAAAAATATCTTTCCATTCCCACTGGCAACTAAACCCCGCCATTACTAAAATTCCTTTTTCATCACAGAGATCAAAAATATGTTGATCATGCCCCCAAAAACCTTCCATCCTAATCGCGTTGAGGTTCATGTGTACGGCATAATCAATTCCCGCGCGTTCATAATCCGGAGTGGCATTCAACAACATCGGATCAGTCCAGCCACCGCCTTTGATCAATATATCTTTTCCATTGAGCCGGTACGCCCTGAAGCCTTGTTGCGTCCAGTATCCCTCTATAGATCGAATACCGAATTTTAATTTTCTCGTATCTGATAACTGGTTGTTGATTACATAATTTATTTCTAAAGAATACAGATTGGGCTTTCCTAAATCATGTGTCCACCAAAGCTTAGGATGCTTTACGTTTAATGACGGATAATCATCTTTGTTTAAAATAATTTCTTTTGATTCACCTGCATTTAGCGATACTTCTTTTGAAATTTGTATCTCGTTTCCAATAGCCGTTTTCAACACACCACTAACTGTTTTGTCCGAAAAATTATGCAGTTTTATTTTCAATGTAATCGCCGCATTATCAAGTGTAGCGGTATCTACATCCGTGATTATAAAAGGTTGTTCTATCGCCACGGGACCTGAAGACAACAACTGCACATTGCGCCAGATGCCCATGTTATTATCCGCCGGTTCAGGATTCCAATCTACAAAACCAATATTCAGATCTCCACCTTCTGCTTTTGCAACTTTGAGAGCAAGTACGTTTTCTCCTTTTTTTATAAATGGCGTTACGTCAAAAACAAATTGTCTGAAACTACCTGCTATCGTATCGGACGATGCGATCTTAGTTCCATTCAGCCAAACATCTGCGCGATAACTGATTCCATTAAAACGCAAACGATACACCTGGCCAGGTTCTGTTTTATCAATACGGAAATTTTTGCGATACCACCATGGTGAATCGAAAAGCGAATCCGGAACTTTTTCGAGATTGCGGTTGAAGAAAATATTTTTGATAACGTCTGCATCCACAAGTGAACCCAATGTACTTGATGGCACTTTTGCCTCGTACCAGTTTTGTGGCTTAAAATTGGAAGTAGAAATTGATTCATCAGCACCGCTTACCTTATCAGAAGATTGTATCTGCCAGTGATTTTGCTGCTCCTCTCTGTTTACAGACCAGCCTATATTTTGTGAATAAGCCTGCGGCAGCAAAAATAAGAATGCCAGGCAAAGAATTAATTTGTTGGTACTATTTCTCATAAAAAAGGGTGTAATTGAATTTGAATAAATCTAAGGTAAAATATTTAATTGCCTAACGGATTTTCCTTACATGACTTTTTACTGACAATTAAACCAGGTTGAAGGCAACACGCCTGTCTTAGTAGATATTTCCTTGGTTTGATAAAAATCAAGAAGAGTTATTTAACAGGTATACATTTAAAGTGATTCTTAAAAAACCTTTCTGGCTTGATTTCATTTAGCATCAACACCCTAATTTTATTGTTAGTTTTTATGTAGGTTTGACGCACTTTAAAAATAATAACATGTCTGTCACCATAATAATCATAGTCATTACAGTCCTCGTTTCCTTATTAGCATTCAGGTCTCCGAAAGCAATGGATGATTTGATCTTTTACCCGGCAGACATCAGGGAAAAAAATCAATATTACCGTTTCATCACTTATGGATTTATACATGCTGATCTTTCACACTTGTTTTTCAACATGTATGCATTCTATTTATTTGGGGGTGCCTGCGAACAATCTTTTGTAAATATTTTTGGAAATTATGGAACTACATTTTATTTGCTGCTGTATTTCCTGGCATTGATCGCCTCTGTAGTCCCTGATTTTTTTAAACATAAAACAAATCCGGTTTACCGAAGCCTTGGCGCTTCAGGCGCTGTATCAGCGGCAGTTTTCGCTTATATTATGTTTCAGCCGTTACAGGGCATCGGGTTGTTATTCATCCCCATCTTTATCCCTGGTTTTTTATTCGGAATTCTTTTCCTGGTGGTCTCTTATTTTCTTGGTAAAAAAGGCGGCTCGCGCATCAATCATTCCGCGCACATCTGGGGCGCTTTATTTGGCGTTGTTTTCATTATTGTTTTTAGCGAATTATTTTCAACTTATCCGTTGCTTGATAGTTTTATCCAACAAGTAAAGAATCTGGATTTGAAACATATCTTCACTATGCCTTAGGGCAATATCGCTGACACCTAGTTGTCTGCATTAGAATTCAGCCTGATTCAAACCTGGATATTCTCAGCAATTATCTTAAAAAATGAATTTTCTATAAATTCAATAGAATTTAATGAATACACGATCATTAACGCGATGTGTTCATATTCATACAAGTGAACGATTCTTTTCCTAAATCGTCCATCTTTTGTTTGAAATGCTTTATGACTGACAAAGGTGTCTGGTATATTTTTTAAGCTTAAAACTGAACTGTCAAACTTCCGCCTTTCGCTCAGGAAGAAGTTCTTATGTTGATCGTCGTAAAAATGAAATTGTTTGTCTAATTCATTTTTGCCTTTTGGCAACTCGAATAAATGGATAAATATTTGTGCACCTTCCATTACACAATCATCATGCTTCCCGAAGAGATAAATTCGCTTGTCGTTAGCAGAAAAAGTTTGTTTTCTTATAACGGCTTTTAAATTATTGAGTCCATTTATAGTTAGCCAATCGTACTTAAATACTTCCGGGCTGTTAGAATTTCTGGTATCTATTTCTTCTCTGAAAGAATCTATTTTTTCCTGCATTTCTATTAATACGTATTATTTAAGCTATTCAAAACTATTAGCCCAAGTAAAAGCTATCAGACGGAAGACTATTGATGAAAGATATATACTAAATACGAATAATGAAAGTGTTCCCACTTTTGAATAGTGAGCTTTGGATACTAACAATCATTCCGATTAATATTTTCGAATGCTCTTGCGGATATTAAAAATTGCAGTAAAACAACAAACATTCACGATTTTCATTTTGATGAAATATAAAAAACACCAGAGGATACTTTACGTAAAGAACTAAATACTATCCCCGCGCTACTGAGAGTGAGTTTAGTCATCAATGATCTTGTTCCAATACTCGTAATTTTCGGCAACCCATGGTATGCGCCAGAAGTAATAACTATAAAAATTTTCCTTCTTAACTTTAGTTTTTAAAAAAAGTTATTAGGTATATACGTTTAGGCCACCCAATAATTAAAAAAGAGCTATTTTAGCTCGATGGATAAAAAGTTTAAATTTGTAGGAGTGAACTCAATCAAATTTAATCGGCAATTTAAAGACGAGG
>Ga0207933_1001347_pt1 | contig 19006 bp, 17 predicted proteins | sample NGESurdeep092012_4_FD_184488 | JGI IMG/M metagenome (GOLD analysis project Ga0207933, IMG submission 184488) | Arctic peat soil microbial communities from Barrow, Alaska - NGEE Surface sample F53-3 deep-092012 (SPAdes) | ecosystem: Environmental > Terrestrial > Soil > Wetlands > Peat ...
TTGCGGACCGAACGATTACGGGTACGGAATCGTTTCCGGCATCAGCGACATTGGAAGTGGCGGGCTTGAAACTCAACGTGAAATTCACTGGCGAGATAAAGCTGCAATAGTTCGGTTTTCCCAGACATCCGATCGCGCTGGGCGCAATGGGCACCTGTGGAACCGAAAACGCCATTTCCGTGCGAGCGAAGTCGCGCGGTGTGCCCCGCGCTCACGACTTTTCTATCGACTGACGCTGTTCACCGCTGTTCGGGGGATTAGACCCCGGGGCGCCCCACGGTGCAACGAATGGCAACAGCAGCAGGCCGGGTATGGCGAGAACAGCGCAGATCAGAAAGAAAGTGAACCAGCCGGTCGCATCGACGACATAGCCCGCGCCGGCATTGGCAAAAGTCCGCGGGACGGAGGCGAGGCTTGTAAAGAGTGCGAATTGCGTCGCGGTGTAGCGCGCATCGGTGGTACGAGCGATGAAGGCGGTAAACGCGGCGGTACCGAGCCCCACGCTTGCGAACGCCTCGAATCCGATAACAGCAGCAAGCACAAACGGATCGGCGCCCACGTGTGCGAGCCACGCAAATCCCAGTATCGAAACCACCTGCAACGCACCGAAGAGCCATAGGCCGCGATTGATTCCGAGGATGAGCAGCCACGCACCGCCCACCAGGCCACCCAAGACGCTCGACCAGAGCCCGACGTTCTTCGCGATCAGCCCGATCGCCGTTTTGGTGAAACCCAGATCCAGGTAAAAGGAGGTGGAAAGAGATGTCGCCAGGGAGTCACCGAGCTTAAAGAGAAAGATGAAGGCCAGAATGAGCAGCGCATGCGACCAACCTCCACGCGCGACGAACTCTCGAAAAGGCAGAACCACCGCGTCTTGCAGATTGCGCGGTGGCACACCACGGAGCACGGGCTCGGCCACGCAAAGGGTCATGGCAATACCCGGGAGCATGAAGGCGGCGGTAATCGGAAACACCTCGGACCAGGGCAGGTGGTCTGCGAGAATGAGTGCCAGTGAACCGGGAACGAGGCCGGCCAGCTTGTAGGCATTGACATGGATCGCGGTTCCCAAACCCTGTTCTTCGTCGGCCAGGATTTCCCGGCGAAACGCGTCAATCACGATGTCCGAGCTGGCAGAGAAAAAGGCCAGCGCCGCAGCAAGTACGGCAACGTTGCGCAGGCCGGCTGCGGGATCTAGTGCGCCGAGGCTGCCAATCGCAACCATCACGGCGACTTGGGTAGCCAGCATCCACCCACGGCGCCTTCCGAATCGGGGGATCGCATAGCGATCCATCAAGGGCGCCCACATAAATTTCCAGGTATATGGAAATTGAATCAGCGCAAAAAGACTGATCGACTTAAGGTCCACCCCATCCGAACGCAACCATGCTTGCACCAGATTGACCAGAACAAATAACGGCAACCCTGACGTGAACCCCAAAAACACGCAGATCAGCATGCGCCGGTTCACAAGCGCGTGCCAACTGATGCGGCCGGGGGCTGCCATTCTCTCGGTCAGCTCGCGAGTCCGGCCAGAGCCTTTGCGATTATTTCTTTCGCGCGTTCGACGACCGCGGACTTCCATTCGTCCGTATCGACGTAAAGACTATCTCGAAACTGGCGCTTGATTTCTTTGCCCAGGGGCGAGGAAACATCCCCGTATTCATGCAGCCAGTGCTCCGCACGCAATGCAGTCAATACTTCAGCCACGGGGAGCGTTCCATATTCAAGTGCCAGACACGTTACCTCTGCTTCCGGTAGGAGGCTATGCGCGCCATTGATGAGAGGGCCCGTAACGACGGCTGAGGTCGAGTCGCCCTGATAAATCGCGGTGACCTGATCGCCAAACCAGGCACGCGCGCGCGCCAATTCCTGAGTGTCGTTGCCCGGATATATCGGCTCGCCGTAGCCTTTCGGGCCCAGTCCCGTGTGGAAATCAATGAGTGCGACCCGTCGCTTGTTGCGGCCCCATCGTTTCACGATCTCCCGAAAAGTCCTCGTGGACCACGTCAGCGCGTTGCCGCCATAGAAAAGCCCGTTCGGATGAGTGTATTGGCCACCCGTGACCGCCGCTTGAAACGCGCGCACACCGTTTTTCTCGATGAACTGTGCGATCGCCGCTTCGGCGCGATCGCGGGATGGGCCATGCCAGTCTTTCGGGATCAGGTGCGGGTGAAGGTTTTCAAAATCCCGACTCGTAGGTGGATGCTGAGCATGGTCGATCGAATTGCGATTCAAATCCACATTGTCTTCATTGACACGTCGCAGCCACGCGAAGCCGTAAGGGTTGATGGCATGGAGAAGCAGCACTTGGATCGCACCCTTGCTCGCTTCTCCTCCGTTCTCTTCGAGAAAGGCGATCTGACAACCGGAACCGCAATACCCTTCGGCGCCGTGTGTTCCCGAAACAAGCACGAGAAGATTTTGCGCAGCATGATTGGGGGTCGCAGCCACGTCGGCCGCGAGTATCTCACCATCCGGGCCCGGGCCGGCCGGGTTCTCGAACGAGCATATTTCCAGGCCGTGGGTCTGCGCGGAAGCGAGAAACTTTTCCCTTGCCTGGCGGTACGACTGGGCAAAATACGATGCGGCCGTCATGACGAAACCCCGTTGTGAAGGTTCGTGCAGTGTAACCAATAACCGGCGCGCAACCGAAGCGAAAAATTTCTACACTACCCTCTATGAAGAAGGCGATTTGCGGAAACGAAAGACAGCGAGGCTACCGCGCAGGTTCGGTAGCCAAGTGATGCGCCGGCCCTCGTGCAATGCCATGCAGGCCATAATTTCAAAACCACTCTTTTGTGCCAAGGCGGCGAAATCCGTGAACGTCGAGAACCGAACGTTGGGCGTGTCATACCATTGGTACGGCAATGCACGGGTGACGGGCATGCGGCCCCGTGCTATGGCAACGCGATGGGTCCAAAAGGCGAAGTTGGGAAAAGTGACGATGCTTTCGCGTCCGACGCGCCCGATCTCTCGCAAAATGCCTTCAGTGTGTCGTAGCATCTGGAGGCTCTCGAGTTGCAACACACAATCAAACGAGCGGTCGGCAAACATGGCCAACCCCTCTTCCAGATTCTGCTGAATAACTTCGACCCCGTTGGCAATCGAGGCCAGTACGTTGCGGTCATCCAATTCCACGCCGTAGCAACGACATTCCTTTTCTTCCTGCAAGTACGCCAATAGGCTTCCATCCCCGCAGCCCAGGTCGAGGACCGAGGATCCGGGTTTGATCCAGTCAGCGATAAACGCCAAATCGGATCGCAACACGCGTTTCATGGATGATGTCCGGTACGCATGGCAATGCCTTCGAAATAGGCACGAATCGCTCCGTGATAGCGTGCGTCGTCCAGAAGAAACGCATCATGCCCGTGCGGTGCATCGATCTCGAGATAGGTGACCTCCCGCTCCGCATCGAGCAGCGCACGCACGATTTCCCGACTACGAGCGGGCGCAAAGCGCCAGTCCGTACTAAATGAAGCAATCAGAAAGCGGGCCTTCGCCTTTATAAAGGCTTGCGTCAGATCTCCACCGCACTCTGCCGCCGGATCGAAATAGTCGAGCGCCTTCGTGATGAGAAGATAGCTGTTCGCATCAAAATATTCGGAGAACTTTTCACCTTGGTAACGTAAATAGCTTTCAATCTCAAAGTCGATTCCGAAGCCATATTGGAGTTCGTTCGCACTCAGTGCACGGCCAAATTTCTCGGCCATGTCATCGTCCGAGAGGTAGGTAATATGCCCGATCATTCGCGCCACACGTAAGCCGCGACGCGGCACTACACCACGCTCGTGATAGTGGCCTCCATGAAAGTCGGGATCCGAAAGGATCGCCTGGCGAGCCACATCATTAAAAGCAATATTCTGCGCAGAAAGCTTGGCCGTCGATGCTATCGCGATGCAATGCGCAACCCGATCCGGGTAACGTGTGCTCCATGCGAGCGCCTGCATACCGCCTAGACTTCCTCCCATCACAGCCGCAAAACGCGCTATCCCGAGGACATCGGCGAGCCGAGCCTGCGCATCGACCCAATCCTCGACGGTCACTACTGGAAAATCCGCGCCGTAGATGCGGCCCGTGGCCGGATTGGTCGACGTAGGGCCGGTAGAGCCAAAGCACGACCCCAGGTTATTGACGCCCACGACAAAAAAGCGATCCGTATCGACCGGTTTGCCCGGACCCACCATGTTGTCCCACCAGCCGGTCTCATTGATCTTGTCCGAATGCACCCCTGCCACATGATGCGATGCGTTCAATGCGTGGCATATCAACACCGCATTGGAACGTTCCGGATTTAGGATCCCATAGGTTTCAACTGCCAAAGTGTAGTCGCGCAATTGCGCGCCACTGCGCAACTGCAGAGGCTCAGAAAAATCGAATCGTTTCGAGGTGACGACGAAAGGGGCGGTCATTGGTTCGGTGACCTAACAATAAACCCGACACTGAGATAAAACTGCGCGCCGGGTAATGCCCCGCCGCTTTAGCAGTATTTTTTCAGCATGGCCCATCCGGGAGAATAGGCCTGCGAGCGCCCGCAAGCTGGTTCCCCGAAGAAACCGGGGAAAATCAAATCGGCGCGGAAATAAGGTTAGCTGAACCGCACGGCCACGTCAATTCCGAGTATGCGGCCAATACATTTTGCACTCGGCTTGATTCCGCGGCGCTGCAATCGCCTTTTCGCGCGATTGGATTCAGGACGGAAGATCATCGGAAGAGGTGAGCGCACGCGGGATCCAAGGGACCCCCGTCAGGACCATTCAAAAGCCACCGGCACACTTGAATGGTCGCTCACTTTCACTTTGCGGGTTTCGGTCTTGCCATTATGTGAAGCCGAAATTTCATAGCTTCCGGCTGGGAGCCTCACGAGAAGATAGGGTCCGTCGGTCCGCACATCCAAGACAGAATCACCGTGTTCGTTGCGTATCGTGACGGGAACATCCGCCAGAAAGACCTCGTTGCCGTTTTGGCGTTCTGCGAATGTCATCGATAGAGAGTAATCTCGCATCATCTGCTTGATTTCGCCAATTTCGGAATCGCCCACGCCACCTGTTATGTAGACGACGCTGCCAGAGTGGTGTTGTTCGAGCGGCGCGGCATAACCCGGCACCGCGATCGCCCAACCGACAAGTAGCGCTAGCGCAACTGCGCGCGAGCCCATTTTCTGAAATTCCATAGCGGCACTCCTTATTCCAAGGCCGCGGGCACGCAAAAGACCGCATGCCCGCACAAAACACCGACCTCTGCCCTAGCCCAATTCGATCGGCACAAATATCTGGGCGCCATTTCGCTGGATGAGGACGGCCACGCTCGTACTCGCCTTCGTGACCACGGAGCGCAGCTGACCGACCGAGCGAATCGGGGTACCGTTGACGGCAAGAATCACATCACCTGGCTGAATCCCCGCATCCTGAGCCGGCCCGCTCACGCCTTCCACCAGGAGGCCGCCCGTTCCGCCGATTTGCGCACGTTCATCGGGCTGAAGCGGTCGAACTTCCAGGCCCAACTGGGCATGGTCGTCCGGCGATGCGGCCGAGGCGAGTTGCGTTCCATCTGACATCTCACCGATCGTGACACTCAGGGTCAGCGGCTTGCCTTGACGCCACACTTCCACTTGGGCATGCGAACCCGGCTTGAGTTCCGCGACCGCCTCAGGGAGGTCGGCCGATCGGTCGATCGAGCGGTCATTGATCTTGACGATCACATCGCCCGCCTTTAATCCGGCAGACGAGGCCGGCCCGTCCTTGGCTACCTCGCTGACCAAGGCTCCCATGGGCCGCGACAGACCGAACGAGTTGGCAAGCTGCTGGTTGACGTCCTGGATCGTTACACCGAGCCGACCTCGCGTCACTTTGCCGTGCGCGATAAGCTCATCTTTGACCCGGATAGCGATATTGATTGGGATTGCGAACGACAGCCCCTGGTAACCCCCCGTTTCGGAGAAGATCTGGGAATTTATGCCGATCACTTCACCATTCATATTGAAAAGGGGTCCGCCAGAATTACCTGGATTGACCGGCACATCAGTCTGGATGAACGGCGTGTAGTTCTCGTCAGGCAATGAACGGGACTTGGCGCTGACAATTCCCGAGGTCACCGAATTCTCAAAACCGAACGGCGAGCCGATGGCAAGGACCCATTCGCCAACCTGTACCTTGTCGGCGTTGCCGATGGTCACGACCGGAAGATTCTTTGCGGCGATCTTGATGACGGCGATATCGCTCTTCTTATCCACGCCGATCACTTTGGCGCGAAATTCACGGCGGTCGGTCAGTTTGACGGTAACTTCGGTTGCTTTGTCCACGACATGGGCATTCGTCAGAATGTACCCGTCCGCGCTCACGATGAAGCCCGATCCGAGACCGCGCACGATTTGCGCACCACCGCCCCGGGGTACATTGAACGGAGCGGGGAAGCCTTTGAAGAACTGAAAGAACGGATCGTCCTGGTTCAGTTGGTTGGGATTAAATCTGGTGGGGCGTGTCTTTTGGGTGACGGTGATATTGACCACCGCCGGGCCGTAACGCTGGACGAGGCTGGTGAAGTTCGGCAGCATCACTGCAGCGTTGTTACTGGTTACGGCAGCTACCGGAACTGAAGGTGGCGGGGCAGCCTCTGCATGACTCATCCAAGGTGTATCGAGACGTGCCAGCCCGAATCCGGCTATGGCGATGACACCGGCCGCGATCAGTCTGCGCGCGAGCAATTTAGGTCGCATGATGTACTCCTGTTCGGATCAAAAAGATAAAAGCAATCCCGATTTCTGGATCGGATGGCACAATCGTAGGTGCCTTGGCTTAAACCAGGCTTAAGGCGATGAAGCCCCCGATATGGAGGGGGTAAACCGGACCAACGCTACCAAACCGGAGCCATTCTCTCGCGGCAAGAGCTCCACAGTTGCGCCATGTTGCTGCGCGATATTGCGAACAATCGCGAGCCCCAATCCGCTGCCGGGACGCGTGGCTGCGCTACCCCGGTAAAAACGGTCGAACACTCGTTCCCGCTCCGTCGGATCGATGCCCGGCCCGTTGTCCGCGACAACGAGGCGCGCTTCACCCTGCCGCATTTCCACACGTACATCGACAGCGCCACCCTCGAGCGAGTAATTCAACGCATTGTCGATCAAATTCTCGACCAACACGCGCAGGGAATCCGGGCTTCCAAGGACGAATACAGGCCCGGCGTTGGTCAGCCCCAAGTCGATATTCCGGTCGAGCGCGAGTGAGGTGTTATCCACAATCACCGTGCGAGCGATCTCGGTCAGGTCAAGCATTTCGAACGCGATTGGTGCCACATCCGCGCCGGCGCGCGCCAGCGCCAAAAGCTGTTCCACAAGATGCGAAGCGCGCATGAGCCCGTCTTTGAGTGGCGCGAGCGCTGCATGAGATTCTTCCAATGTTTGCGCGCGTTGGGCTAACTGAACTTGAAGTTGTAGCGCGGTTAATGGCGTACGCAACTCATGCGCCGCGTCAGCGATAAAATCGCGTTGTGTGGCCAAGCTTCGGCCGAGGCGCCCCAACAAACGGTTCAACGCCTCGACCAAAGGTCGAACTTCGTCCGGCAAACCGGCCTCGGGTAAGGGATCGAGCGCCCGGGCGTCACGCAGGCCCACGTCTCGTGCAATGCGTCGCACGGGCATCAAGCCACGGCCTACGGTAAACCAAATCAACACGCCGAGGACAGGCAGCAAGAGCAACAGCGGCATTACCGTTCTCAATGCAACGGCGGCAGCAAGTTCGCGCCGTACACGCATCGGTTGCGCCACTTGGATCACAACGTCTTGAAACAGGGCAGCGTACGTGCGCCAGTCGCCCTCGGACGTCACCTCGCTCGAAAAACCCAGCTCGGCTTGGGCTGGCAAATGGGAATCCGGATGTGAAAGATAGAGGCGCTCGCCGTCTAAGCTCCAGATCTGAACAACGACCCCGTCTTCAGCTTGCGGCAGCCCCGCCCGTGGCGCGGTCAAAGGTCCAAAAGCTCTCGCGGGCAGGGATTGCGCGATCTGACGCAACTGATAATCGAACAGGGCATTGGCCTCGTCACGGGCCTCCTGATACACAATCGCCCCGGTAGCCAAAGCCCCTGCAAGCAAAACAGCCAGTAACCACACCAAAAGGCGCCGCTGGATCGATACAGTAGGTCGTTTGAACTTCACGTCCTGGGCACCATATACCCCACGCCACGCACAGTGCGAACAAAATCTGCGCCGAGTTTCTTGCGTAGGCCATGGATGTAGACCTCAATCGTATTACTTTCCACCTCTTCACCCCACCCATAGAGTTTATCTTCAAGTTGAGCACGCGAAAGAACTACCCCTGGTCGCTCGACGAGGGCCATAAGTAACGCAAATTCGCGCGCGGAGAGCGCCACCGGCCTATCGCCATGCATGACCGTGTGCGTCGCGACCGTGATCGCAAGAGGTCCGACGCGCACTACCGGCTCCGGCCGCCCGACGTGTCGGCGGTGCAAGGCTCTCATGCGCGCTGCCAATTCGTCGAGATCGAACGGCTTGACGAGATAATCGTCGGCGCCAGCATCGAGACCGGCCACGCGATCCTGCACGGCATCGCGTGCGGTGACAATCAAAACCGGCAATTGGGCCCCCCGCTGGCGCAATCCCTTCAGGACTTCGAGTCCGCTGCGCCGTGGCAAGCCGAGATCGAGTAATACCAGGTCATAGCCTTCGCCTGCGAGCGCAAGCTCGGCGGCGCTTCCATCTTGCACCCAATCGACGGCGAATCCATCCTGGCGCAGTCCTGTCTTAACGCTCTCGCCGATCATTTCATCATCTTCAACCAGGAGAACGCGCATCGATCGATCTTCCTAGACGCGCGCGCCCTGCCATAGGCGGGGCGCCTTTAGGAGTTCCAGCGCGCTCATTGGTCTGCCCAGAAAAAATCCCTGAATCACATCGCATTTTACCTGCGTCAAAAAGGCGATCTGATCGGCCCGCTCGACACCTTCGGCCACCACCTGAATGCCCAAGTTGTGGGCAATCTCAATCAAACCGCTGACAATTGTCGCGTCGTAAGCATCGATGGCACACCCTTTGACGAAGCTGCGATCGATTTTGATTTCCTGTACCGGAAGATTCTTCAACCACGATAATCCGCCATATCCAGTTCCGAAATCGTCAATCGAAATACGCACACCCAGATGCGCGATTTCCGCCAACGCCTCGGCGGTTATCTGCATGTCGTCCACAAATGCAGTTTCGGCGATTTCCAATGTGAGCCGAGCTGGAGCGAAATTGAACTCGGTCAGTGCATCGCGCAGCAGGTTGATGAACTCGCCGTCGCGCAACTGTACGACTGAAACGTTAACCGCCAACTCTGCCGCGTGAGGACCTATGAGCGGAAAATGCGAAACCTGTCGCAGCGCTTCACCGAGAATCCACCGACCCAGTGGACGAATCAGTCCCGTGCGCTCAGCAAGCGGTATGAAACTATCGGGAGCCAGGATTCGTCCGTCTGGCGTATTCCATCGCGCCAAGGCCTCGACCCCCGTCATGGCGCCACTCAGCACGGCAATCTTGGGTTGGAATACGCAACCGAGTTCACCCGCGGCGAGAGCGCGCCGCAGGTTCTGTTCCGAATTAAATTGCGCGTGCGCCTGTTCACCCAGTGCCGCATCATAGAACTGCCAGGTGTTACGTCCCGTTTGCTTGGCACGCATCATCGCGACGTCGGCATTGCGCAGGAGCGTTTCCGCATCCCCGCCATCGAGGGGATAGATCGCGACCCCAATGCTCGGGGTGACGTAAATGGATTCGCCATGCAAGCGCATCTGGTTGCTTAATTCCGTAATGAGGGCTGTACTGAAATTTTCGAGCAACGCACGCGCCTCACCGCGTTCGCCGAGGGACACTGTCAACGCAAATTCATCGCCACTGATCCGCGCGCACAGGGAATTGGGGCCCGCCCGACGGGTGATGCGATTTGCGACGATCGTCAGGACCGTATCACCGATGGCGTGCCCCACACTGTCGTTGACCTGTTTGAAGCGATCGAGATCGATGACCAGAAGCGCCAGAGCCTTTCCAGGGTCTCGGGCGATCCGTTCGTTAAGACGTTCACGCAGCGCGCTACGACTGAGCAGGCCCGTCAGTTCGTCATGCAGGGCAAAATGTTCGAGCCGCTCGCGCAACCGATTTCGTTCCGCCACGTCACGCACGATGATAATGGCTTCGCCTGGACCAATAGGTGTCATGCGTGCTTCGAAATCGCGTTTTCCGGCCAAAATTGTCAACGTGTATTCGCAGATCTGGTTACGCCCACTGTCGATGGCACGTTGAAGTGTGTTTAGCCAGAGAAGTTTGACCTCCTCCGGCATTTCGGGACGATCGATGAGCCGCGCACCGAGAAGTTCATCGCTTGCGGCAGCCATTTGTTGTGTCGGCCCCGACACATCAAGCACCCGACTCTCCCGATCGCAACGCATGAGCACGTCAGGGATAGCGTGCATGATGATCCGCTGCATACGGTCCGCCTCGAGCAACTGCAGGTTCACGCGCTCAAGTTCGTCGCTGCGGGCTTTTACCAATGCCTCAAGATTCTGCACCCGTTGCAAAAGTTCTTGCCCGGTATCCTTCCGAGCAGCCACATCGCGCAAGGTGATAACCAGGCCTTCCCATTGTCCGTCATGCATGAGATTGCGCGCCGTTCCCTCGACCCCGATCGCGTGCCCTAGCGCGTGCATCAGACGCCATTGCACTTCGGAGTGTCCATCGGCTTCGCTCATCAGGCCGGACAGGAGTGTCTGCGCGAGATTGCGATCTTCCGGATGGATGTTCGAGAGAAGGCTGCCCCCAATTACTGCGACCCGAGCATGGCCCAGGAGACTCGCGTACGAAAGACTGGCCTCGCGAATTGTCAGCGCTTTGTCGACCAGCAGGGTGACATCGGCGCCGTGCTCGACGAGGGCCTCGTTGCGCCAACGTTCCGTCGCCAACTCGAGCTCGCACTGCCGATGCGCGGTAAGGTCGCTCGTGATGCGAATGATGCCAAGCGCGCCCAACGGCATAGCGCGATCATTGAGCCAGCGAATATTGCCATCCGGCAATTGCAATCTATAAATCTGGTGATAGTGCCCTTGCTCAAGGCCACGTTCGAAAGCCTCAATGACTCGGCTCTGGTCTTCCGGATGGACCCAGGCTTTCCAACGGTGGGAAATCCGGGCATCCTGCGGCAAAGCCCGGCCGAAGAGTTCGGTAAAACCGCCTGACACCGCGATGGAAGTTGACGATGGGGGCTGATAAAGCCAAACCACATCAGGCACCGCGGGCGCCCCAGATTCGTGGTTATCATCGATTTTGGACGCGGAATGCGGGGGTGAATTCAAGGTCAGACCTCGGAAGTAGATGCGCGCTGAGGTAGCCGCTCATCATTGTGCACCGAGTACCATGGGCCAGGTACAGTTTGCCCGAACATGTCTCTAGCGTCCACCCAGCACGGCCAAGGCTTGAGCGAGCAAAGAGTTTCTCCCCGTTACCGGAAGCACTTCGGCTCGTCGAATCATGCAGCGAAGCATCACGCCGTTGCAGCGCCAAACCGACAGGGCGCGCGCAACAGGCAAAACGTCGAGATCGCCTCGATATGAAAATTACGGGCATATGCCGCCCGACATGCAACGGATCCCACCACCTATGCAGGGCGTCTAGGCCGCTGTCCTGAGTTCCGTGATGAGCGCTTGGATGCGCATCGGTTCGGCTTCGGCCAGCGCCATTTTTGTAATGGCGCAACAACGGGAGACATCCGATCGCAGAATCTCCTGCTTGACCTCCAGCAGCTGTGCGGGGTGCATCGAGAACTGGCGCAATCCCATCCCCAACAATAACCGAGTCATCGTCGCGTCTCCGGCCATCTCGCCACACACCGAAACCGGGATCATGGCATTTTGGGCGGCAGCGATGGTGCGCGCAATGAGGTGCAACACCGCAGGATGGAGCGGGTCATACAAGTGCGCGACCGCATGGTCGTTGCGATCGATAGCCAGGGTGTATTGGATCAGATCATTCGTCCCCAGCGAGAGGAAATCCAAATGTTTGGTGAAGGTCGCCACACTGAGTGCCGCAGCGGGGATTTCGATCATTCCTCCGACCCCCACCTTCGTTGCATATGACAAGCCGCGCGCGTCCAGCTGTGCCTTGGCCTGCGCGATGAGACTCAAGGTCTGGTCGATTTCCTGCAGATGGGCCAACATCGGGAGCAGGATCTGGGTGGGGCCGAATGCCGAAGCACGCAGAATCGCGCGCAATTGCGTTAGAAACATCTGGGGTTCGGACAGACAATAGCGGATGGCACGTAATCCGAGCGCAGGATTGGCAGCTAACGATGGCGCATCGTCGTCGAAAGGCTTATCCGCACCGATGTCAAGCGTGCGAATGGTCACCGGATAGGGTTGCATCGCCTCGATCGCAGCGCGATAAGCCTCGAACTGCTCGTCTTCCGAGGGCAGCTTGCCGTGTCGGTTCATAAAAAGAAACTCGGTGCGAAATAGACCAATTCCAACCGCACCCACCTCGCGCGCCATGAGGCAATCGGCGGGCAGTTCAATATTGGCCATCAGGTCGATTGGGATCTCATCGAGTGTTTTCGCCGCTTTTTTCGAGACGCGCTTGAGTTTCTCACGAGCCAGTTCCAAGTCACCTTGGCGGCCTCGATATTCGTCGAGAATGCTCTGGCTCGGGTCAACAATGAGTACCCCGGCATCGCCATCCACGATGATCCACTCGTCCTCGCGGACGAGTCGCTGGGCGTTACCCAATCCCACCACTGCGGGAATATCGAGACTGCGCGCGACGATGGCGGTATGCGACGTGGCGCTACCCAGGTCCGTCGCAAAGCCACCAAAGAGATGTCGCTTGAACCGGAGCATATCGGCAGGTGCGATATCGTGCGCGATGATAACGAGATCATCGCGTCCGGATACAACCTGTGGGAACGCATTCGCCGTTCCCGTGAGAATTCTCAGCACGCGCTCGACCACTTGCTCGACATCCGCGCGGCGTGCCGCCAGATATTCGTCCTCGATTTCTTCAAACTGTGCGACCGCTGCTTGCAGTTGCGTCGTCAGTGCCCACTCGGCGTTGTAGCGGCGGCTACGAATCAGTTGCTGCGGCTCTTCGGAGAGGAGCGGGTCTTGCAGAATCAATCGATGTAGTTCGAGCAACGCTGCAAACTCTGGGGGCGACGCGCTGGGCAAATCACCCTCCACGCTATAGAGTTCATTGACGACCTGCGCCACCGCGTCATCGAGACGACAAACCTCGCCCTCCACCTGTTCTTCCGCTACGAGATAGTGCGCGACTTCCAGCGATTCAGGCGCAAGTAGATGCGCGCGCCCAATCGCAATACCATGCGACACCGGGATACCATGTAGCGTGAAGGCCATGCCTCTTCCTTCTTCGATCTCGATGCGGCAATACCCGCTATCGGCCCTCGCCAAACTTCCCATCAATGAGGGCGATCAGTGCCTCCATGGCCGCAGTCTCATCCGTACCGAGGGTCTCTATCGTAACGCTTGCACCGTTGCCTGCCGCAAGCATCATGACACCCATAATGCTCTTGGCGTTGACGCGCCGGCCGTTACGAATCATCCAAACTTCGCTTTGGAAACGTGCTGCAAGCTGCGTCAGCTTAGCCGACGCGCGCGCGTGCAGGCCAAGATTATTTTTGATGAGGCAGTCGCGAGTGAGCATCGGTGGCCACGCCGTCGGGTTGAGAAACTGATGGCGGATCCTCGAGCCGATCCGTACTGGACTGCTCCGCCAACTGCTGCGGGGGCAACTTCATGACACCTGCGATGGCGCCGGCAATGGCCTTTTCGACGAGGATGTCGAGCGTCGCGTCGCTTCGATAAGTCAACGCTCGCAGCAGCATGGCAAGATTAGTGCCACTCAGGACTGCCATCGCGCCCGGCCGCATCAGCTTGGCGGCGGCGTTTGAAGGAGTCGCGCCCACGAGGTCGGTCAATACGAGTACACCCTGTCCGCTATCAAGCTCAGTAGCGAGCCTCTGCGCTTCGATCTCAACATTCGTCGCATCGCTTTCGGGTCCCACGTCCAGTGCGACGCAGGCGGGTGGGTGAGCTCCGAAGATATGACTCGCGCATTGCAACAGCGCGCTCGCCAGCGGGTCGTGTGCGACGATCAGAATTCCGATCATAGATGAAATTCGCGTGAACCTGACGATGCCCCGAAATCAGATGGATGATACCGATACGCGCTCGCGTGATGACCGGAACGCCGGTGTGCTGCGATTCGCCCACGATGCTTGCGTGTTTGACGAATCGCGATGGTTACCGATCCTTGGTTCCGCCGGCCCGCGTGGCGCCAGAGCGTCCGGGGTGGGTATGCCACGGCGCTTCGTCTCGTTGTCATGCCGAAGCGTCTAGGCACCTGCGGCCTCGAGCGCGTCGAGAAACATCGCAGCCACGTGGAAACCGGACTGTTCGGTAATTTCTTGAAAACAAGTCGGGCTGGTGACGTTAATTTCGGTCAGATAGTCGCCGATGATGTCGATTCCGACCAAGAGCAACCCGCGTTCGGACAACACGGGTCCGACGGCCCGGGCAATCTCCAGATCACGCGCCGAAAGGGGTCGAGCAACACCGATGCCGCCGACGGCGAGATTGCCGCGGATCTCCTTGCCTTGGGGAATGCGTGCAAGCGAGAACGGCACCGGTTCGCCATCGATGATCAGAATACGTTTGTCGCCGTCGCGAATTTCTGGAATGAACTTCTGCACCATGACCGTGCGCGCCCCGTTCTCCGACACGGACTCCATGATGGCGCCAAAATTGAATTCGTCCTCGCGCACACGAAACACTCCGCTGCCGCCCATTCCGTCGAGTGGCTTCAAAATGACGTCATGATGCTCTGCGTGAAATTCACGGATGCGCGCGGCGTCTCGTGTCACAAGTGTGGGGGCGATGAACTCTGGGAATTCGGTGATGGCGAGTTTTTCGTTATGATCTCGTATCGCGCGTGCCCGGTTAAAGACACGTGCGCCCTGTACTTCGGCCAACTCGAGCAAGTAAGTCGTGTAGACATATTCCATGTCGAATGGCGGGTCTTTTCGCATGACGGTAACGTCGAATTCCGTTAGCGTCTTCCAGACGACGGGTTCTTTACGATACCAGGCGCCAGTCGCACCCGTCAGATGAAGGCGAGCGGCGCGCGCGCGCACACGCCCGTCTTGTTCCCATTCGAGCTCGTGCTGCTCGATGGACCAAAGTAAATGTCCGCGTCGATCGGCTTCGACCATCATCGCGTACGTCGAATCTTTGTAGATCTTGAAAGAGTCGAGCGGATCGGCGATGAACGCGATATCCATGAGGGTTAGTAGATTTCGGGGTTCGGGTCGGTTCGCTCAAGCTCTATCGAGGCCGCAAGCAATGCCAGGCGAGCCACCACCCCATACGCATAAAAACGGTTCGGAGCCGCACTCGGACGTTGGCCAGGATCCGGCAGAATGCAACTGGCAGCAAATGGCAAAGGCACGAACTGCATCCCAGGGGCGTTCAGGTTCTCATCCTTCCCGCGACCGGCGTGCACCCGATAAAAGCCGCCCACCACATAACGGTCAACCATGTAAACCACGGGTTCAGCGACACCTTCATTGACCGTTTCGAAGGTGTAGACGCCTTCCTGGATCATGACCTCGGTCACTTCAAGACCTTCCTTGACCACCGACATCTTGTTACGCGCCTTGCGGTTCAGGTTCTTGACCTCGGACGCATCCTTGACGGTCATGATCCCCATGCCATAGGTCCCTGCATCGGCCTTGACGATCACAAATGGCGTCTCCTTGATACCATATTCGCGATATTTCTTGCGTATCTTGGCGAGCAATACTTCGACGTTATCGGCGAGACATTCCTCACCGGTGCGCTCATGGAAATTGATCTGTCCGCATACGCCGAAATAGGGATTGACCATCCAAGGGTCAATATCCATCATCTTGGCGAATTTTTTGGCGACATCGTCATAGGCGGCAAAGTGCTTGGACTTGCGTCGCACGGCCCAACCAGCGTGCAATGGCGGCAAAAGAAATTGTTCATTCAAATCTTGCAATTGCTCAGGCAATCCCGACGACAGGTCGTTGTTCAGTAGGATTGCACACGGGTCAAAATTCTTCAGGCCCAATCGGCGCCCATTTCGCTCAAGGGGTTCCAAGGTGAGCACCTGGCCATCCGGCAGTTCGATGGGGGTGGGCTCCTTGATTTCTGGACTGAGGCTGCCCAGCCTGACATTCAGGCCCGTTTGACGCAAGATGGCTGACAATCGCGCCACGTTTTGCAAATAAAAGGCATTACGCGTGTGGTTTTCCGGAATGAGGAGCAGGTTGCGAGCGTCCGGGCAAATCTTGTCGATGGCTGCCATGGCCGCCTGGACTGCCAAAGGAAGTACATCGGGCGAGAGATTGTTAAAGCCCCCCGGAAAGAGATTGGTATCTACGGGAGCCAGCTTGAAGCCGGCGTTACGCAGATCGACCGAACAATAAAACGGCGGGGAATGTTCCTGCCATTCGAGACGGAACCAACGCTCGATCGCTGGAGTGGCATCGAGAATGCGCCGCTCCAGATCGAGTAGAGGCCCAGATAAGGCGGTCACAAGGTGGGGAACCATCAGCGTCTTTCGTTTCGAAGGGATTGTACGGTAAACGCACGGCTCAATCCGGAGAGGCGTGCGCCGCGGCACCTAAATGGGGGGCAACACCGGCATTTAAAGGGAACGGCCAGAAGCCCCTATGCGTCATAGGGAAAACAGTCTCCGCAGGGGCAAAGCCGCGGAAGATTTTGCCCATGCACCCGCGTTAGGAGCCGGTGAGGCGTGGCCCCTGAACCCATTGCAGCCGGGCGGCGAACACCAAGGATAAACATTCCGGAAGCGCAGAATCGTCCTGTCCACGGGTTAGTCGGGCGACCTTCAAAAACCGTGTGACGCTAACGCCGGCGGCGAACTTACCCGATAATTATAAAGCGCTCTCTCCGGTCTCGCCCGTGCGAATCCGAACAACCTGTTCGAGATCGTAGACGAAGATCTTTCCATCGCCGATTTTTCCCGTACGCGCCGAGGCTTCGATCACCTCGATCGTTCCCCTCACCAGATCTTCAGCGACGGCAGCCTCGATCTTTACCTTCGGTAGGAAGTCAACCACATACTCGGCACCGCGATACAGTTCGGTGTGACCTTTCTGGCGGCCGAAACCTTTGACTTCGGTGACCGTAATGCCTTGCACGCCGAGAGCCGAGAGCGCTTCACGTACTTCGTCCAGCTTAAAGGGCTTAATGATGGCAGTGATCAATTTCATTGGGGGTTCCCGAGGACAAGACTAGACGCGACGGTATGACGCACGACGCGCCGATGGATGCGGCTCGAACGCAAGCTCCATGCCATCGCGTGGAATGAGCGACGTACAGGATACCGGCGCTTTTGCATCCCGGGGGCGGCACGGTCCTCTTTTCGCGCATGAGAATGCACCATGCTGGTGTCGTATTGCACAATTTTGGGGAAACCGCTCGGGGCACTGAAGTAGTGCTGAGGCGACGAAACAGGCGGCCATGCTAGACTGGATTTTCCTCAGACCTGCCTGAACGGTTTGCCTCATGAACGCCAATACCATTCTAGAAGACATGCAAAACCGCGTGGCGCAACTGCTTGCGCAGTCGCCAGCCAAGGATCTCGAACAGAACGTACGCGCCCTACTGCGTCAGGGTTTCTCCCGACTCGATCTGGCCACGCGCGAGGAACTCGAGCTTCAAACCGAATTACTGTCGAGGGCGCGATCGCGCTTGAGCGAGCTCGAAGCCCGTGTTGCCGCTCTCGAAGCTGGCCTGCCAAAGGGATAGGCCTCGTACAGCCCCGAAGTCTTTGCGCCATTGCGGTCAAGCCGCTTGGCGCAGGCTCTCCTTGTCGAGCCCGAGTGCCACGCTGAGCATGCTGATTGCCCCGCTCTCGATGCCGTCGGTCGGAAACGAGAGGGTGTCGTCGGCCTCGCGCAAACCGAGGCAATAAAGGAGTGGCAGAAAATGCTCCGGCGTCGGCACCGACCTGACGGCGTCAGTCCCGAAGTCCAAATAATGAGTTAGCGCGTTGTCGTCGTTCTCTTCGATCCGCGAACGAACCCAAACATTGAAGTTTTGCGCCCACGGCTGCGGCGGCGCATTCGGGCCCGTGTCCATACGACCCAGGTTATGCACGACGTTACCGCTGCCCATGACGAGCACACCTTCCCTACGAAGTGGCATCAACGCGCGCCCCAAACGATAGTGATACGCCGGCTCTTGCGTCGCATCGATGGAGAGCTGGAGGACGGGAATATCGGCCTGCGGGTAAACATGTGCCAGGACTGACCAAACACCATGGTCGAGGCCTTGGTTGTCGTCGAGACCGACCTTGACCGGCGCGAGCAATTGCTCCACGCGCCGGGCCAAACCGAGATCACCCCGTGCCGGGTATTGCATCGCAAAGAGCTCCGCCGGAAAACCCCGAAAATCATGGATAGTGGATGGCTGCTCTTGTCCGCTAATCCAAGTTCCCCGGGTGGTCCAGTGCGCAGAGACGCACAAGATCGCGCTGGGAGTAGGCATCCAGTGACCGAGATTTCTCCAGGTACGTGTATAGACATTCTCAGTCAGCGTGTTCATCGGGTTGCCGTGTCCGACAAAAATTACCGGCATCTTTCCTCGAACAAGTTCGCTCATGATTCGTCCTGCTGATTCGCCAAAGGAAGGAAATACCTCGGTTTTTGATTCACGAGAAGCGCGCTCGCGTCGTTGGGTTTGCCTTTGAGGAACAACCTAACTGCAACCTCCGGCTGTCATCGGCCTAGTGCGCACTTTGCAACTGTTCAATGGCTTGAGCGATATCGTGGCTCAGTCGTGTCAATGCGCGATCCTGGGCCGCTACAGACGCAGCAATGGACGCGCCTCCCTCAATCTGTTCTGACACCAGGCTCGAGCCATCTTTCTCGCTGGCTGCCATATCGGGCATGGCGTTGCCTTGCAC
>Ga0207933_1001348_pt1 | contig 18975 bp, 14 predicted proteins | sample NGESurdeep092012_4_FD_184488 | JGI IMG/M metagenome (GOLD analysis project Ga0207933, IMG submission 184488) | Arctic peat soil microbial communities from Barrow, Alaska - NGEE Surface sample F53-3 deep-092012 (SPAdes) | ecosystem: Environmental > Terrestrial > Soil > Wetlands > Peat ...
TCGATGTATTTGCGGTACTCGTTGATTGTGGTGGCTCCGATGCACTGGATCTCACCCCGAGCCAGCGCCGGCTTGAGGATGTTGGCGGCGTCGATGGCGCCCTCCGCAGCGCCGGCTCCCACCAGGGTGTGCAGCTCATCGATGAAGAGCACCACTTCCTTGGAGGAGCGGATCTCGTCAAGGATCTTCTTGAGGCGCTCCTCGAACTCACCCCGATACTTGGTACCGGCCACCAGTCCACCCATATCCAAGGTGAGGACGCGCTTGTTAGCCAGGGACTCCGGAATCTCCTGGTTGACGATCGCCTGGGCCAGACCCTCGGCGATGGCCGTCTTGCCGACGCCAGGCTCTCCGATCAGAGCCGGGTTGTTCTTGGTTCGCCGAGAGAGGATTTGTACCACCCTCTCGATCTCCATCTCCCGCCCAATGACCGGGTCGAGCTGGTTCTTGGTGGCGAGCTCGGTCAGGTCGCGGCAGAATTGATCTAGGAGCGGGGTCTTGCTCGACTTCTTGCGCTCCGGGGGCGGCTCGTCCTCGAGCCCCTGCTCCTTGAGCAGCGAGTCCAACTCGTGGCGCACCTTGTCCAGGTTGGCGCCTAGATCCTCGAGCACGTGGGCAGCGATGCCTTCACCCTCGATGAGCAAGCCCAGCAGCAGATGCTCGGTGCCGACGTAGGTGTTGTTCATCCGCTTGGCTTCCTCGAAGGCGATCTCGATCACCTTCTTGACCCGAGAGGTGGGGATGATCTGCTGCACGATGATCCGCTCGTTGCGGCCCAGCACCGAGTCGATGGTGTCGCGCACCTTGTCGATCTCGACCCCCAGATTGGCCAGCACCTTGGCGGCCAAGCCGTCGCCCTCGCGAAGGAGCCCGAGCAGGAGGTGCTCCGTGCCTATATAGGAATGGTGCGACTTCTCCGCTTCATCCTGCGCCAGGGTCAGGACCTTCTTGGCCTTCTCGGTAAAGCGCTCAAACGGATACACGGATCATCTCCTTAGGCCCGATGGAAGGACGGTCGACAGCGCACGCTGCCGCCATGGCTGGAATGGCTCGCGGGCTCGGGGCAGGGCCGATCACACCGGCATTATGCCCAATAGGGCTACCTCGAATCCGAAGGGCTCTCGACCGTCGCCAAGTTGGAACAACGAGACGACCGCGGAGGTCCCGGTATCAACGCTGCGTGGCGAATGGGCCACGACGCCGCCTAGATGAAGGAGTCCGCGCGTGACGCCCCGTCATGGGGCGAGATCACGCGCCTGATCGACTCGGACCCGGTGCCGTGCGGGAAGTCCCGTGAAACGGTGAAACGCTCCGACCCGGCCGGGCACGCCAGCAACTGATACTGCCCCTCTCATTGCCGGTTCTTCTGGGGCCGCCGGTGATCTGGGGACTGGCGAACCCGAAGCTCGGATAACTCCAAGCCGCGCAAGCCCTTTCCGACCTCGACCGGCACCTGTCAGCGGTGGACAGACCGTCCACCCCCTGAAATAGTGGGCAGATGGTTCACAACGTTGCTCTCGTTCTCGGCGGTGGTGGGGCGGCCGGTAATGCGTGGGAGATCGGCATCGTCGCAGGCCTGGCCGAAGCTGGTCTCGATATGACAGCGGCGGCCGATTTGGTGATCGGCACCTCGGCCGGTGCCACCGCGGCAGCGCAGGTACGCAGCGGTATGCCGCCGGCGGAACTTTTGGCCTCGGTGCTGTCCCCGCCGGGTCAACCGGTCGGACAGAACCGCCAACGTTCGCCGTCCCTGCCGATGGCCACGGTGTTCGAGCGGATGCGTGCCATTTCCACCGCCGCCACCTCGGTTTCCGATCTACGACGTGCGATGGGGGCATTCGGGTTAGAGAGCGACTCCACACTCGGGCCCGAGGCGGGACAGCGCCGCGCAATCGTCGCCGCTCGGTTGCCTCGCCCTGAATGGCCGGACCGACCGATGATCGTGACGGCCGTCGACGCGCATACCGGCGAGTTGGCTGCGTTCGACCGCGATTCCGGCGTCGACCTCGTGGACGCGGTCACCGCGAGCACCGCGGCGCCTGGTCTGGTCCCCACGGTCAGCATCAACGGCACTCACTACATCGACGGTGGCGTGGGCTCCACCGAAAACGCCGACCTTGCCTCGGGCTATGCGAACGTCGTGGTGCTCTCGCCGTTGGGCGGACCGAGCGGGACCCTACCGGAAGGTCAGTTCGAGGGCCTACGCAGACCTCCGGAATGGGGCACGGACCTGGCAAGCCAGGTCGAGGCGCTGCGCAAGCAGGGCAGCCACGTCGAGGTGATCACACCGGACGCCGATTCCCGAGCCGCAATGGGCACGAACCAGATGGATCCGGCAACCCGCATCCCCGCCGCCCGTGCCGGTTTCGCCCAAGGCAAGCAGGAAGCGACCCGCGTGACGTGCCTCTGACGATTGCGCGCCGGCGCCCGGCCCTACACCGTCATCTGTGAAGAGCCGCTAAACCAATATGGCTCACCCATCTAGCGGAGCGGCTCATCCGCCAGGCCCGTCAGTGCTTCCCTGATTCGGGCCTCGCTAGCCCCCAGATCGCGCAGGATCCCGGCGGCTGGTTCAGCTTCCGGGTCGCTGACTGAGAGAAGCAAGTGCTGCGTGTCCACCAGGGAAGAGCCTTCCCGCGTCGCCTCCTTTCGGGCGCGGAACACCGACCGCCGGAGGGTCAGGGTGCGCCTGGGGTAGGGCGTAGACGGGAGCGAGCCAGTTGCGGTCCGGACACGCTCCAGCGTCACCCCCAGTAGCCGTAGGGCTCGGGCGGCTCGGCCCTCCCCGTGCCGGATCAGGCCCGCCAGTAGATGCTGTGTGCCAATTTGTCCCCCTCCCCGCCTGACCCCTTCTTCGTCAGCGATTACAAGAGCCGTCTTCGCCTCCGGAGTGAACCGGGCCGGGTCCCCATAGAACCAGGGCAGGGTCGTTGCAGGCGCCCGGCCGAGGTCCTCGAACACGGCGTGGACGGTATGCCTAGCCTCTTTCCGGGTAAATCCCCTGGCCTCCTGCTCTTCCCCGCGATCCGGGAGATTGGCGAGAACACCCTCGACCTCGACCCCCAGATCCCGGAGAACGTGGGCAGCGATCCCGTCGGCCTCGCGTAGCACCCCTATCAGGAGGTGGCCGGTGCCGACCAGTTCGTCGCCCATTTCCTTGGCCTGATCAAAGGCCAACTCGATCACCTTCTTGACCCGGGAAGTGGGAATGATCTGCTGCACGATGGTCCGTTCACTGCGGCCCACAAGGGATTCCATGGTGTCCCGCACCGTGTCGATATCCACGCCCAGGTTGGCGAGCACCCCGGCAGCCACGCCATCAGGCACGCGGAGCAGTCCCAGCAGCAGGTGCTCGGTCCCAATGTAGGAGTGGTGCGTCTTCTCGGCCTCGTCCTGGGCCATCGTCAGGACCGTCTTGGCCAGCTCGGTGAAGCGCTCAAACGGATACATCCAGGCCCTTCCTTGGGCGACGCCTCGTCTACGGGATCAGCTCAGCCTGACCACGCGCCTGCGGGATAGCAAGGATGAAGATCCTCGTCAGGACTGATCAACTGCCGCTCCAGTTGGGCGGTACCGCCCAGGACTGCGTCGGGGACACGGCCCGAGCCCGGTGGTCGGTGGGAGCTGCCGGCTACCGCCCCGGATCAGCTGTCTTCGCTGCCCGCCGAGTCACCGCTCTCATCGGATTCAGAGATCTCCGCAGCCTCGGCCGTCGCATCCACGTCGGCTGCGAGAGCCGCGTCCTCGACCGGAGCGGCCTTGGCCCGGCTCCGCTTGGGGGCGGGCGCCTCTTCAGCTTCCGGGGGTGCCGAAACCTCGGCGACGGCGTCCTCCACGACAGCGGTCTCCTCCTCAACCGGAGCGGCCTTGGCCCGGGTCCGCTTGGGCTTGGGGGCGGGCGCCTCTTCAGCATCCGGGGGTGCCGAAACCTCGGCGACGGCGGTCTCTTCCTCAACCGGGGCGGCCTTGGCGCGGCTCCGCTTGGGGGCGGGCGCCTCGGCGGCCTCGGAGTCCTCGTCCATTTCGGGTTCGTAGTCGGCTGCAGCTGCGTACTCACCCTCGCCGGGAACGTCCTCAGGTGGCAGGTTGGCAGGTCGGGGCAGGAGCTGGCGATAAGAGAGCGAGATACGGCGGCGGGTGCGGTCGGCCTGAAGCACGATCACCTTGACGGTGTCGCCCACGCGGAGGACATCCTCGGTGCGCTCGACATGCTCCCAAGAGAGTTCACTGATGTGGAGGAGGCCCTCGACCCCGTCGGCAATCTGCAGGAAAGCTCCGTATTTCTTGGTCTTGGTGACGGTCCCTTCGATTTCCGTACCGGCCGGGAAACGGGCTTCGATGCTGTCCCAGGGGTCGTCACTCATCTGTCGCAGGGACAAGGAGATGCGTGAGAGCTCGGGGTCGAGCTTGATCACCTTGACGGTGACCTCGTCGCCCACCGCCAGCATGTCCGACACATTGCTGACCCGGTCCCAGGAAAGCTCGCTGATATGGATCAGGCCGTCGGCGCCACCGAGGTTGATGAAGGCGCCGTAGGAGGTCAGTCCACTGACCCGCCCACTGACCACGTCGCCAACGCTGAGGCGCTCGAAGAGCTCCTCCCGCTGGCGGGCCCGGTCCTCGTCCTGGGCCGCCCGCTGACTGACGATCAGACGGTTGCGCTTACGGTTGACCTCGAGGATCTTGACCATGATCTGCTGGCCGACCAGATCCATGAGGTTACCGGAGTGGGTTCGGGCCACCTGCGAGCTGGGCAGGAAGCCACGCAGACCCATGATGTTGACGATCAGACCGCCCTTGTTCTGCTCGCGGACCTCGGCCTCGACCCCCTCACCCGAGCTCTCCTTCTCGGCGGCCTTGGCCCAGATGCCCTCGGCGCGAGCCCGGCGCAGGCTGAGCACCACGTTGCCGTCCTCGTTCTCGGACTGGAGGACGTAGACCTTGATCTTGTCGCCGGGATTGAGCACGACCGATTCCTCGGCCCGTCCGGTCAGTTCCCGGTTGGAGATGACGCCTTCCGACTTGGCGCCGATATCGACCAGCACCTCGTCGGGATCGACCCGGACGACGGTGCCGTCAACGATGTCCCCGTAGGTCAAAGTCCTGATGGATTCAGCGCTTGTGCGCAGGTACTCCTCCATGGAGCTGAAGCTGATCAACTCCTCGGCGGGTGCCTCAGTGGCGAGCTCGGACAACGTCCTGTTGAATCCTCCACAAACGGTGTCGCTGGCGCGCAAAAGCAGAGCGCCAGCGCGGGCGAGAGTATAACAGCGATCCCGCCGAGATCGGCTCTATCGTGGTGGGGCTTGCGCTGAGTCGCGGTCGAACCAGGCGCTCCTGGATGGCAGACTTGACCATGCCTGAGCCGCCGACACCGTACGGTTCTGTGCCCAAAGCATCTAATGAGGAGACAGACTTGAGCGTAGCTCCCGCCCAGCAGACCTACGAGTATCGCGAGGCCAGTTCGCTGGATGAGGTCAACCGCCTCGCCGTCGAGGAGGGTTTCGACCTGTTTCAGGCGGTCGCCCTAGATGGCAGCTTGCACTTCGTGCTGCGCCGGGTCCGCGACGCCGAACTGGGCCGCCGGGTGGGCTTCGCCGGCCGCTAGCCGTCGAGAATCCCTAGGCGGAAACGCGCACCTTGAGGGCCAGGTCCAGGGCGGGAGCGCTGTGGGTGAGGCGTCCAACGGAGATGTAATCCGGCCCGGCGGCCGCGTACTCGGCCAGGTTCTCAAGGCTAACCCCTCCACTGACCTCGATCGCGGCGCGGTGTTGGATGAGGCGCACTGCATCGGCCACCTGGACGGGGCTGAAATTGTCCAGCAGAACCCTGCCCACGCCCGCCTCGAGGGCGACGAGGAGCTCCTCTTGGGAGCGCACCTCAACCTCCACATCGCGGGCGGGATGGCAGCTCAGGGCCTGCTCCAGCGCATCTTTCAGACCGCCCGCTAGATCGACGTGGTTGTCCTTGATGAGGACCGCGTCGTAGAGACCCATCCGGTGGTTGTGGGCGCCGCCGGTGCGGGCGGCGTACTTCTCCAGGTAGCGCAGCCCTGGAACCGTCTTGCGGGTATCCAGGATGGTCGCCCCATAGGGACTGGCCAGGGCGACGTACTGCGCAGTCAGGCTGGCTATCCCGCAGAGGTGCTGGAGGAAGTTGAGCGCGGTCCGCTCCCCGGCCAGGACGGCAGCTGCCGGTCCGGCAACCTGCATGACGACGGTTCCCCCGGTCAGAGGGCTGCCGTCCGCCAAGACGTCGCGGCAGGAAACAGCGGCGTCGATCTGATGAAACACCGCCTCGGCCAAGTCGATCCCGCAGAGAACCCCGGGCTCCCGGGCGATCACCTGAGCCCGGCATGACTGTCCAGGAGTGAGAACCGCCTCGCCGGTGAGGTCGCGGCCGCGGTAGTCCTCGGCCAGCGCCCGCTCCACGGCGGAGGCGACCTCAGTCGGGTCGAGGCGGCTCAATTGGCCTGAACTCCAGAGGAACCTCCCGCTTCTGGACGACGGTGCCCAGGAAGCGGCTTCGAACTGCCGGGTGGTCGAGTCGGAAATGAGCTCCCCGGCTCTCCTCCCGAAAGCTCGCCGCCTCGACCATGAGGGCGCTAGTCCCGAGCATGCCCCGTAGTTCACCGAGATGGGGCTCGACGGGCAGGTCAGGCAACGACTCCAGCAGGCGACCCAGTTGGGCACCCGCCTGGGCCAAGCTCTCTCGCTCCCGAACAATCCCGGCGCCCCGCCACATGACTTCCTGAAGATCGAGCCGGATCGCGCTCAGTGCCTCAACGTTGACGTCCTCCAGTTCCAACTCCTCGGCTGGGGCCGGCGGTTCAAGCCGGGCTGTCTCGCCGGCACCGAGGACCGCTTCCACCGCCCGGGCCGAAAAAACCAGGGACTCGAGCAGGCTGTTGCTGGCCAGCCGGTTGGCGCCATGCACACCGGTCGAGGCAACCTCGCCGGCGGCAAAGAGGCCGGCCACCGTGGTCGCTCCGGTCAGGTCGGTGCGCACGCCGCCCATCTGGTAATGAGCGGCGGGGGCCACCGGGATGGGCTCCTCGGTTATGTCGATGCCGTGGCTGGCACAGGTGGCAACTATGTTGGGGAAGCGAACCCGAGCCCGAGTTGCCCCCATCGGCCTGAGGTCGAGCCAGACGTGGTCGAGCGACCGCTCCGCCATCCGCTCACTGATCGCTCGGGCGACCACGTCCCGGCCGGCCAGCTCCCCGGCGGGGTCGGCCTGGAAGAGGAAGCGCTCACCGAGGTCATCCACAACCAAGGCACCCTCGCCGCGGACGGCTTCCGAGATCAGGAATGGCGGGGCGCCGGGGAGGGCCAGGGCGGTGGGGTGGAACTGCACGAACTCCAGGTGGGCGATCTCCGCCCCCGCCTGGTAACCGAGCCATACTCCATCACCGGTGGAAGGCAGGGGATTGGTGGTGTACCGGAAGAGTCGGCCCAGGCCACCGGTGGCAAGAAGCACCGCCCCTGCCTCCAGCCGGCGAATGGCGGGGCGGCGCATGGAGATCGCGTCCACGCCCCAACAGCGGTCCCCGCTCAGCAGCAGGCGACGCACGGAGTGCTCTTCCAGGATCAACTCCACGGCGCCGGTCGCCCGCAGCGCCAGCAGTTCCTCCACCTCCTTTCCGGTGGCATCCCCTCCGGCGTGAACGATTCGGGAGCGGGAGTGGGCGGCCTCCCTGGCCACCAGCAGAACCCCGTCCTGGGTATCGAAGTGGACTCCGAGATCGACTAACTCCCGGATTCGGCCCGGCCCCTCCTCCACGAGAGCCTGAACCGCCAAGGGGTCGCAGAGTCCGCGGCCGGCGGCCAAGGTGTCAGCCGCATGGAGCATGGGACTGTCGTCCGGATCTACGGCGGCGGCAATCCCGCCCTGGGCGTAGCGACTGCTGCACTCCTGCATGGTCGCCTTGGTCAGTACCGCCACCCGGAGCCCCGACCGGGCGGCCTTGACCGCGGCGAACAGGCCAGCGATGCCGCTGCCCACCACCACGAGGTCGAAGCGCCGGTCAGGCGCCTCCACCGTCACCGTCTGGCCCATAGTTCAGCGGCTCGAAAGCGGGGGACAGTCGAGCCTTGAGGTGTCGATCAAGTTGACCCCCTCTACCCGAGCTGCCACCAGGACGCGGGAGTCGGCGCTGGCAACGGCGACGGGTTGGAAGTCGGAAGGGTCCACCACGCCAGCGTAGTGGAGTTCCACTCCCGGCTCATCCTTGATCAGCGAGCCGGCCTCGCGCGCCAGTTCGTCTCCCTGGACCACCCCGGCCTGGAACTTCTCGGCGGCTTGGATCAGAGCCCGAGAAAGGCAGAGAGCCGACTCCCGGCCCCGGACAGTGAGAAGCTGGTTGCGGCTGCTCAGAGCCAGGCCTTTGCCGTCGCGCACGGTCGGGCACTCGACCACCTCCACCCCCAGGTCGAGGTCCAAGGCGAGGCGCCGGACCACCGCCAGCTGCTGGGCATCCTTCTCGCCGAAGTAGGCGCGGCAGGGTCCAGTCGCGGCGAACAGTTTGGCGACCACAGTCGCCACCCCGACGAAATGCCCGGGGCGGCGAGCTGCCTCCCAGAGATCGCTGCCGGCATCCACCGCGACCCTGGTGGCGAACCTCTTGGGATAGAGGGTCTCGGGGGTCGGGCAATAGCAGACCTGGACGCTGAGGTCTGCCAGCCGGGAGAGATCCGAGTCCAGCTGGCGCGGATAGGCCAGGTAGTCCTCATCCTCACCGAATTGAAGTGGATTGACGAAGACGGAAACCACCACCCTGGCGCACTCCCGCTGCGCTCTGGCTACCAGCGAGAGATGACCCGGGTGGAGTGAGCCCATGGTCGGCACCAGGCCAACTAGGTCGCCCGACTTGGTCCACTCCGAGGTAATCCGTCGAAGCGCTTCCGGCGAGGTGACGACATCGGGCAGAGCCGGCGCTTGGGCCTCACCCGAGGCCCAAGCGGCTCCGGGATCAGCCATAGGTGTGCTCGGGATCGGGGAAGGTGCCCGCCTCGACCTCAGCTTGGAACTGGCGGGCAGCCCCGGCGATCTCCTCCCCCAGGGAGGCGTACCGCTTGACGAACTTGGGGACCGGCCCCAAGGTGAGCCCCAGCATGTCGTGAACCACCAGCACCTGACCGTCGCAGCCGGCCCCGGCACCGATGCCGATGGTGGGCAGCGACGTGGCCGCAGTCAGCTCCGTCGCCAAAGCGGAAGGGACGCCCTCGAGCACCACCGCGAAGGCACCGGCCTGCTCGAGGCCGGTCAAAGCTTCGCGGATCCGGGACGCACCGGCCTCGTCCTTACCCTGGGCTCGGAGGCCGCTCATGGCGTGCACGCTCTGGGGGGTCAGACCGAGATGTCCCATCACCGGGATACCGCGCTCGACGAGGTGGCCAACCACCTCGATCATGGGCCCGCCGCCTTCCAGTTTGACCGCCTGCATGCCGGCCTCCTGGAGCAGCCGCCCGGCCGATCTGGTGGCCTCCTCTGGGCCCAGGCGGTAGGAGAGGAAGGGCAGGTCACCGACTAGCAAAGGCCGGTGGGCCCCGCGGGCTACCGCCTTGGCGTGCTGGACTATGTCCTCCAAGGTGACCGGGACGGTGTCGTAGCCACCGTCCCGAAGGCGATGCCCGAGAACCACCCCACCCAGGGAATCCCCCACTAACAGAACCGGGATCCCGGCCTGGTCGAGCCAGCTGGCGGTGGTGTAGTCGTAGGCGGTGAGCATGGCAAAGCGCTTGCCCTCCCGCTTCCATCGACCGAGATCACCGATCTGGATCGGCTTGCGTCCAATTCCCTGCTCAGCCACTGGCAACCTCCTTCCCGGTGTGGTCGGCCGGCGCTGGCCTGGCCGCCTCCTGGATCGCTTGGTAAATCTCACCGAGAGCCGGATCGAACCCACTCAGTGCAGCTAGGTGCGCGCCGACCGTTCCCTGGTCCCGGCGCTGGAGAGGACCGCTCAGCCCCCGCTCCGGGCCCAGTCGCTCCACGTTCCGAGCGCTCGCCGAGTAGAGGGCTCGCAGGGCTCGACTGACGTCGGGGCCACCACCGGCGGCGTCCCCGAGACGCTCCGCCAAGCTCTCCAACAGGACTGGCAATACCCCGGCGAAGACGGCGGCGGCGTGGTAGAGCGGGCGGTCTAGGCCCTGCACCTCGATGACCTGGCAGTCGAGGAGACAGGCGAGGTCGAGGAGCTCGGCCCGAGCCTGAGGCTCGGACTCTATGGAGATGAAGGTACCGTCCAGCGAGGCGGGATCTCCGTCTGGGATCGGGGCCAGGGGATGGAAGACGCCCACCAGGCAGCCTTCCTCTCGGAGCGGGCTCAGCGGCTCAAGCCCCCGGCTGCCGGCGCAGTGGACGACTATTCGTTCAGCGAGGTGGTTCTCTTCACTGAGCTGACGCACCAGCCTGGTCAAAGCCCCGTCGGGAACGCAGAGCATGGTCACCCGGGAAAGGGCCAGCACCCCCCTGGCACTGGACTGGGCCGTCCAACCGAGCTCCGCGGCCAGGGCACCCGCCCGCTCGGGACTGGTCGAGTAGAGCGTCCCCGGGGACGCTCCGTTCTGGGCCAAGCGACGCGCCAGCGCCTGGCCCAGCCTCCCGGCGCCGACGATTCCATAACCCACTTCCGTCTCGGTCACCTCAGGGATCCAAGCGGATTGAGGTCGGTCCTCTAGGCCCGACGGGCCGACGCCCATGGTAGACCGCCGATCTTGCGGCCGCTGCCAGCATCGGGCGACCCGAGGTCAGCTGGCGGCCGGTTGCGCTTCCTCAGCTTGCTGGATGACCTCGTCCATCTCCTTGCGGTCCATGGACTCCACCTGGATCAGATGGTCGGCCAGGGTCTGCAGGGTCTGGCGTCGCAGCGTGAGGACCTTCTTGGCGGTGAGGTAGGCGTTATCGACCAGGGAGTGCACCTCCTGGTCGATCTCCCCGGCTACCTCCTCCGAGTAGTTGCGCTGCTCGCCGAGGTCGCGGCCCAGGAAGACCAGCTCCTCTTTGGTGCCGAAGGCCAGAGGCCCTAGCTTCTCGCTCATACCCCACTCGGTGACCATGCGCCGGGCCAGCTTGGTGGCCTTGCCGATGTCATCGGAGGCGCCAGTCGTGATGTTGGCATCGCCCAGGAGGATCTCCTCGGCCACCCGCCCCCCCAGGATCCCCGCCAGCTGGTCGGTGAGCTGGGCCTTGCTGACCAGCACCCGGTCGTGATCCGGCAGGGCCATGGTCCAACCCAGAGCCATGCCGCGGCTGACGATGCTGATCTTGTAGGGCGGGTCGCAGTGGGGCAGGGTGTGCATCACCAGCGCGTGACCCATCTCGTGGTAGGCGATCGTGGCCTTCTCCTCGTCGGTGATCCGGCGGGACTTGCGCTCGGGGCCGGCGACGACCCGGGCGATCGCCTCCTCAAGCTCAGGCATCGCAATGACCTTCTTGTTCTGCCGGGCCGAGAGGATCGCCGCCTCGTTGATCAGGTTGGCCAGGTCGGCGCCGCTGAAGCCGACGGTCTGCTTGGCGAGAACCTCGAGGTCGACCGAGGTGTCCAGCGGCTTGTTGCGAGCGTGCACCTTGAGGATGGCATCGCGGCCTCGGATGTCCGGATTGTCCAGGGTGACGTGGCGATCGAAGCGGCCGGGACGGAGCAGCGCCGGATCCAGGACATCGGGACGGTTGGTGGCCGCGATCACGATCACGTGGGTATTGGTCTCGAATCCATCCATCTCCACCAGCAGCTGGTTGAGGGTCTGCTCGCGCTCGTCGTGACCGCCACCCAGACCGGCCCCGCGCTGCCGCCCGACGGCGTCGATCTCGTCGACGAAGACGATGCAGGGGCTGTTCTTCTTGGCTTGGTCGAAGAGGTCGCGGACCCGGCTCGCCCCCACGCCCACGAACATCTCCACGAACTCGGATCCGGAGATGCTGAAGAAGGGCACCCCTGCCTCCCCGGCCACGGCCTTGCTGAGCAGAGTCTTGCCGGCTCCCGGCGGACCCACCATCAGCACCCCCTTGGGGATGCGGGCCCCCAGAGAGGTGAATCGCTCAGGGTACTTCAGGAACTCGACGATCTCACTGAGTTCCTGTTTGGCTTCGTCAACCCCAGCGACGTCCGCGAAGGTCACCTCCGGCTTGTCGCCGGCGATCAGCCGGGCTCGGCTGCGACCGAAGGAGAGCGCCTGGTTGTTGCCACTCTGACTCTGCCGCAGCATGAACCAGATGAAGGCCAGGATCACCAAGACGATGATCAGGTTGGGCAGGATCAGGGTGAGGAACACGTTGTTTGAACTGGAAGGCTGAATGCTATAGGCGTTGTAGCCGTACCTGCTGAACAGGCTATCTGGCTCGGTGCTGTCGATGACCGATTGGTACTCATGGTCGCTGGTTGTCCACCAGTTCACCGACTCTTCGTCGTTGACCACAGTCGCCCAGTGCTTGGTCGAGATCACGGGCTGCCCGGCCGGCACCGCCTTGCCCTCTGACTTGAGCTGGTAGTTGGCTAGCGCCTGCTGCAGGTCGCCGGTCGGCCGAGTGGGAATGTTCTTGCTCGGAGTGGCCCGCCAGGCCAGGGCGGCAATCGCAAGAAGAGCAATAAAAAGGACCGTGTAGGCGACGGCCCGGCGCTGGCGTAGCATCGCGCCGATTGTACGCAGTCATCTGAACGGCGCCCTGCCGCGAAGTGGGCATGGCTGGCGATCGAACCGGCCCTCGAGCCCAAGGAGGACCTGGTCCGGCCACGAGTCTGACGCAGCGGTTAGCTTGCCCTATCCGCCCGGCCGGGGGTGACAGTTCGCCCAATTCCAACCGAAGTCGGGCCAGGAAGTCGACTTCGGTGCTTCGGCGTCCCTGGGAAGACGAGCAAGGCCCCGCTTGACTAGGTCGAGCAAGTCGCAGCACTCCAGTCGCCACGACACAGTCGCGTCAGGGGCCTCCCTCCGAACCGCCAGGCCGAGCCTCGGGTCATGGCCCAGGTCGCTTGCCAACCGGCGACTGACGACTAGGGGGTTTGGTAGTGGCGGTACCTGGATTTGAACCAGGGACACCTCGGTTATGAGCCGAGCGCTCTAACCCCTGAGCTATACCGCCTTTGCCCGCGGCCTAGGATGGGTGAGCGTTGCGGCGCCAAGATTCGAACTTGGGACCTTCGGGTTATGAGCCCGACGAGCTGCCACTGCTCCACGCCGCGCCGAGATTGTACGCGACCTGGCTGAGAACGTCAAAGTCGATCGGGGGCTATTTCCTGGCCGGGAAGGGCGGGGCGCCGAGCTCCTCAAGAGGCGGGCGAGGTCAGCCCGAGGAGGGACTGGACCAGGCTGTGGGCGGTCTGGCCGACTACCTCCGCGCCCTGCTGGATGGCCACCGGCCCGGCCGCTTGGACGGGGTTCTCCACCGCGTAGACCCTGTCGGTAGGGGGCACCAGGCCCTCCGCCCGGGCGATCTCGGCCTGGGCCGCTGATGAGGACGCCGTCTTGAGCTCCACCCGCTGGTCCTGGACCCGGTGGGTCAGGCTCTGAGATTGCGCCTGCAGTTGGGTCAACTGGCGGTGCAGGGCGGCTTCGGTACCCAACCCGCGGTAGAGGCTCAGGGCGATCCAGAAGCTGGCCATGGCCACAATGAGCAGGACGGCGTGGCGATGCCCCAGAGAGTGGCTTCGCCGGAAAAGCCGCCAGCGAATGCGTAGCTCTCGGATAAGCCCCGCGAGGGGCCCGTAGCCGTCCGCTCGATCCTGGTTCAACGTGGAGTGAATTTGACGGGGCAGACTGCGGGGCTGTGGCCCACGTTCGGGTGAGTATACGTCGGGGCGAGCCCGCTTTGGGGTCTGCGTCCAAGTTCAGCCCGAGTTCGAAGATCCCTCTGTCGCCAGCGGCGCCGCCGAACTCTCCTCCGGACGACGAGCCAGCTGGGCCTGGCGAAGATCCCGCCGACGCTCCCCAGCGTAGCCTCGCAGGGCTCCCTCGGGGTCAACTCCACATTCCCCGGCCAGGGCCACCACTCGATAGAGCAGCTCACCGATCTTCTGCGTCTCCGTGGCGTCGGTGCCGTCGCTCAATCGACTGAGCGCCTGACCCACGCTCAGGAGCGGGTCGGGGACGCCGCCCTCCACCACCTCGTCGCCCTGGCGCCGCTGGATGGCAGAGGCCAGCGCCAGTGCCGGTAGCGCAGCCGGGATGCCGTCCAGGGGAGACTCTCGTTCCGGCTTCTCCTTGCGCTTGAGCTCCTCCCAGTTGCTCAGCACCTGCTCGACGCCGGCGACTTTCAGGTCGCCGAAGACGTGGGGGTGACGGCCGATCATCTTCTCGGTGGCCCTCCCGGCCACCGTGGCGATGTCAAACTCGCCCGCCTCGGAGGCTATGGCCACCTGCATGGCCACCTCTACCAGCAGGTCACCCAACTCCTCGGCAACCTCTTCGGGAGTGCCCTCCTCGATGGCCTGGATGGCCTCATAGGTCTCCTCCAGGAGATAGGGAACCAGGCTCTGGTGGCTCTGAACCCGGTCCCAGGGGCATCCCCCGGGCGCCCGCAACTGCTCCATGACCTCGAAGAGGCGGCGCAGCTGACTGAGGTCCTGGTCGTTCACACGTTGGCCAACTCGGCCAGGCGCTCGCTCTTGGCCTGGGCCAGCTTGCGCAGGGTGCTCATCAGCAGGTCGGGCCAGCTGTCGCCGACCACCTCCGCCCGGAGCCGGAGGCGGTTGGCACTCGCCTCCAGGGTTCGGCTACGCTCCTCCCCTACCAACGCTGCCAGGGGCAGGCCGTGGCCCGGTTCCAGGGCCAGCACCACGTCCTTGCCATCGGTCTCGACCGATCTGGCTCCGACTTCGGCCGCCAGGAGACGGACCCGCAGGGCCAGGATGAGGTTCTCCAGCTCTTGGGGACGAGGTCCGAAGCGCTGGCGCAGATTACGGGCGCTCTCGTCCAGTTCCGATTCGCTGGTGGCTCCCGCCAGCTGCTGATAGGTACGCAGGCGGAGGCGCTCGTCGGGAACGTACTCCGGCGGCAGAAGGGCGGCGAAGGGCAGGTTGACCGCCACCTGGGCTGGAGACTCGGCCAGTTCCTCGCCGCGAGCCTGAAGCACCGCCTGGCGGAGAAGATGGTTATAGGTCTCCAGCCCAACCGCAGCGATGTCCCCGTGCTGGGCTTCGCCGAGCACGTTGCCAGCTCCCCGAATCTCCAGATCCTTGAGCGCCAGCGCGAAGCCGGAACCCAAGTCTTGCAGGTCTGCGACCACGTCAAGGCGCTTGTCGGCGCGCTCGGTGAGGGAGCGCAGGGGATCGTAGAGAAAGTAGGCGTAGGCGCGCTGGCCTGAGCGCCCGACGCGGCCTCGCAGCTGGTATAGCTGCGAGAGGCCCATCCGGGAGGCGTCGTCGACGACCAGGGTGTTGGCGTTGGCGATGTCGAGACCGTTCTCGATGATGGTGGTGCAGCAGAGGACGTCCACCTCTCCGGCCATGAAGGCGACCATCACCTGGGCCAGCGCCCCCTCATCCATCTGACCGTGGGCGATGGCAAAGCGGGCGTCGGGGACCAGCTCGCGGAGCCAGTCCGCCTCGCGCTGAATCGTCTGCACCCGGTTGTGCACGTAGTAGACCTGGCCCGCCCGGGCCAGCTCCCGACGGATGACGTCCTGAACCAGCCCCGCCTCCTTGGCGGTGACATAGGTGCGGATGGGGAGACGGCCCTCGGGCGGGGTCCGCACCACGGAGAGGTCGCGAATCCCAGCCAGGGCCATGTGCAGAGTGCGGGGAATCGGAGTCGCCGAGAGCGAGAGCACGTCGACCGCCGTGCGCAGCTGCTTGAGGCGCTCTTTCTGGAGCACGCCAAAGCGCTGCTCCTCGTCGAGCACCACCAACCCCAGGTTCTTGAAGCGGACATCACGCTGGAGCAGACGATGGGTGCCGATGACGATGTCCACCGTCCCCGCCGCCAAACCACCCAAGACGGCCTGGGCCTCATCGTCGGAGCGCATCCGGGAGAGCTGCTCGACGGCGATGGGGAAGGCGGCCAGGCGCTCCTTGAAGGTGAGGTGGTGCTGCTGGGCCAGCACGGTGGTCGGCACCAGCACCGCCACCTGGTAGCCGTCCTCAACCGCCTTGAAGGCGGCGCGCACGGCGATCTCAGTCTTGCCGAAGCCCACGTCCCCGCAGAGGAGACGATCCATGGGCCGGGCCGCCTCCATGTCCCGCTTGATGTCCTCGAGGACCAAGAGCTGGTCCCTGGTCTCCTGGTAGGGAAAGGAGGACTCCAGCTCCTGCTGCCAGCGGCTGTCTGCTGCGAAGGCGTGTCCCTGGGCCTCCAGTCGACGGGCATAGAGCTCGACCAGCTCCTCGGCGATCTGGTCGATGCGGCGCCGCACCGAGCGTCGGGTTCGCTCCCACTCCCCCGTCCCCAAGCGAGACAGCGCCGGGTGCTCGTTGCCCCCGCCGGAGTAACGCTCGATGCGATCCAGATGCTCGACGGGGACGTAGAGCCTGTGGCCGTCGGCGTACTCCAGCTGCACGTACTCGCGTTCACCATCCCCGTCGGTGACCCGGCTCATGGCCAAGAAGCGACCGATCCCGTGGTCGCGGTGGACCACCACGTCCCCGGGCTCGAGCTTGAACCGGAAGGCGGCCACGTCCACCCCAGAGCCGGTTGCCTGGCGGAGCCGGCCGGCGGCACTGGACTCGGCCCGCCGCACCGTGCGCAGCAAGGATGAGGCGCGCCGCTTCTGGAGTCCGAAGATGTTGGCGTCGCTGAGGACGGCCAAGCGCAGTGGGCTCACCACCAGACCCGCCCCCAGGTCCCCGGGAGCCACCATCAGGGCCGAGTCGGCAATCTCGGTCGAGGCCAGGGAGAAGTCATCGAGCCGGATGGCCTCCAGCCCCCGCTCGGCGGCCAGCTCGAGGACTCGGTCCTCCTGCATCCCGAGTACCAGGACGGTGCCGGTGGCACGACGCAGTTCGCGCACCTGCTGAGCAAAGAGCTCGATGTTGCCGGCGAAGGTCGGCGCCGGCGCCATCTCGATGTCGGCGCAGATCGCCGAGTCTTCGACCGGCTCCCGGCGGAGGTCCAGACTGCGCCCCTGCCGCAGTTCCTCGACCACGGCGTCAAAGGAGGCCACGGTCCGGGGCAGGTCGCTGGGAATCTCGCTCCGGGCTACCTCGGCCTCGAGGATGGAATCCACCTCGGCCAGCCAGGACCGCGCCGCTTCGGTGATCCGCTCGCGATGCTCGGTGACGACCACCGTCCCCGGTTGAAGGTGACGGAGCAGGGTCTGCTCGGGATCGACCAGAAGGGGTCCCAAGGCGTCTGCCGGATCGGGCAGGGCCCCCTCTCGAAGCAGCTCCAAATCGGCCTCCCAGCGCTGCCTGACGTCGTCGCGCAGCGAGACCAGGTCCAGGGCGGCCAGTCGTTCCGCTGCCCTGACCAGCGAGGGATGGTCGAGCGCAAATTCCCGAGCCTGGGTCAGCGCCACCGACTCCAGGGCAGCTCGGGAACCCTGCGTCTCCGGGTCGAGCCGCCAGAGCCCGGCGACCACGTTGCCCTCCCACTCGGCTCGCCAGGGACGACCTTCCGTGGGGTAGCAATCGATGATCCCGCCCCGGCGCGCGAACTCACCTGGGAAGGCCACGATCGACTCCTGCCGGTAGCCGGACTCAAGCAGCAGGGAGGCCAGCTCCCCAGGTGCCATCCTGGCCCCTGACTCCAGGCTGCTGCGCCAGCCCGCCACCCGCTCGGGCGAGAGCGTCGGACGGAGGATGGCGGGCAGCGACGTGACCACGATCTGGGGGGCTGACGATCGCAGCGCCCGCAGGGTGGCCAGGCGGTGACGCACCACCTCGGCGGAGGGGGCGATGCGGTCGAAAGGAAGCACGTCGGCGGCGGGGAACAAGAGGACGTCGGTGTCGGAGGTCCAGGTCGAGACCTCCTGCCAGACCGGCTCCGGCTCGGCCACGAGCAGGCAGACGGGAACCTGGAGGAGATCGCGGATCAGAGTCGCCAGCAGCGGCGTGGCGGCATGGGTCACGCCGCCGATCGAAGTCGGGCCCAGGCCCTTGTCGAACCAGGCCTTGAGACCCATCCCAAGGGGCAGTTCACTCAGTCGCGCCAGCAGGGTCCGAGGCCGGGTGAGAGTCGCCACCGGGGCCGCCTTGGCTGGCTCCGGGTCAGCCGGCACCGTCAGCCTCCGCCGGGTCGACCCGGTTGTACTCCGTCATCGCCTGCTCCAGGCCGTCGCGGGCTATGGCCAGGATCGCGTCAGCGGCCCGCTCGCAGGCTCTTTGCAACACCTCTTTGTCTTGGCCCAAGGGCCGCTCCAAGACAAATTCGATAGGATCCTGGCCGCCTGGCGGTCGGCCGATCCCGATCCGAACCCGAGGGAAGTCCTGGGAGCGCCAGTGCGCTTGCAGGGAGCGCAGTCCATTGTGGCCAGCGGTGCCGCCGCGGGCGCGTATCCGCAGCCGGCCCTGTTTCAGGTCCAGGTCGTCGTAGACCACCAGCACCGCCTCCAGGGGCACCTTGAGATCGCGCAGGAGCCGGGCACCGGCGACTCCTGACTCATTCATGTATGTCTTGGGCCGGGCCAAGATTAGCTCGCGGTCGTCGACAACCTTGCGGGCCAGCCAAGCGGGGCCGCGATATGCGCCGGCCTTCACCTGCAACCTCTCCGAGAGCAGGCTCACCGCCTCCGCCCCCACGTTGTGGCGCGTCCCCTGGTACTCGCCTCCCGGGTTGCCCAGCCCGATCACCAAGAGGGGTGGGGCGTCCGCGGTCATGGCGGCGGCTGCAGGACGGGCGCCCGAGGTGCCAGAACTCCGCGGCGGGCGGCGTCCCGGTCCAGCAAGTCCTGCGTGGTATCGGTCATCCGCGCGGCGCCCGCGGCCTCGGCATGGTCATGGCCGAGCAGGTGAAGCAGGCCGTGAACGGCGAGCAAACGCAACTCCGCTGTCGGGTCAGCTCCGGCGAATTCCGCCTGGCCGGCCGCGGTCCGCACCGATATCAC
>Ga0207933_1001349_pt1 | contig 18969 bp, 14 predicted proteins | sample NGESurdeep092012_4_FD_184488 | JGI IMG/M metagenome (GOLD analysis project Ga0207933, IMG submission 184488) | Arctic peat soil microbial communities from Barrow, Alaska - NGEE Surface sample F53-3 deep-092012 (SPAdes) | ecosystem: Environmental > Terrestrial > Soil > Wetlands > Peat ...
AAAAAGATCTCGCCATGCCCATAGCCATAGAGGTCGTTATAGTCATTCCGGAAGATCGACGTATCTATATAGAATTTTTCGCCGAACAGCGCACGATAACCCACCTCGGTCCCCAGCAATCTTTCCGATTTAAAGTTCTTGCTCCCGACAACCCTCAGGTAAGCCGGTTCACCTTCGAACTTTCCCAGGAAGTCGCTGAGCTGAAGGTCCTGGTCCAGCCGCGATGGCGTGCGCACTGCTCTTGTGACTGCCGCCCACACCGTCTGGTGCTGGGTAGGTCTCCATAGCAGCCGCCCGTTAGGCTGCACTTCAAAACCGGATCGATTGTTATGTTCAAACTTCGATCCCAGGATCAAAAACAATTTATTCGGGAGTATCCCTATCTGGTCCTGAACAAACCCGCTATAAATACTGTCCGTCTCGTTGTGCGGCGCGAAGTCGAGCGTCGCATATTTCTGGCCGATGTTATCCGGACTCCAGCGCGCGCCGACCCCCGCGAGCACATCATTGCGCCCGGCGATCGCCCGGTGATAAAGAAAATCGATGTCAAACGTATTACGAGTCTCATCCAGTTGCGGGCTGAATCGCGTCGTTCGATCGAAGTATCCTCGCAACTCGAAGTCCGACCTCGCACTGAGCTCGCGCCGCCAGCTTCCCACAACATTCCCGCCCGAAGTGCGGTGCGCTCCGTTCAGCACCGCCGAGCCCGGCGGAGAATAGGAGGAGACCATAACTCTCTCTCCGTCGTGCCCCAGGTACATATCGCCCTGCAGGTTCAGGCTGTCGCGGTGATTCAGTTCCCAGTCCGTTCGGAACCCAAGCTGTCCGCTCTTCCACTCATCGAAGTTCGATCCGTCAGGATGGTACTCATGCCCGCGAACAAAGCCTTTTCCGTACACTCGATAATCCAGTTTCGATCCATGCGCGCCGCCAAAGCGTGAAGCCGCCGCTGCCTGATCGACATTTCCGGCCGCCGCATCGGACAACATCCCATGCGAGTCTTTTGCGTTCTTCGTAATAATGTTGATGATTCCATTCACCGCATTGGCGCCCCAGATCGTCCCTCCGGGCCCGCGAATCACCTCAATGCGATCGATGTCGTCGATCATCGTATCCTGCACCTGCCAGTAGACGCCGGCGAACAGCGGAGAATAAACGCTCCGGCCATCGATCATCACCAGCAGCGACTTTGAAAACTCGCCATTGAAGCCTCGTATTCCTATGGCCCAATGGTCGGAATCGATGCGCGCCACCTCCACTCCCGGCGCCAGCCGCAGAATCTCCGGAATGCTCGTCGCCCCATACCGCCGAATATCTTCCTGGGTAATTACGTAGATCGCGGCCGGCGTCTTCCACACCTGTTCAGGTTCTTTGGAGGCGGTAGTCACCTCTACGTTTCCCAGATCCGACAGGCTAAGCTGAGTCAGGTCTTTTTCGCCGCCTGGACGCGTTTGTCCTCTCTCAGCGTGCGCTTCCCATGTTGCAACGGCGAATAAACACAGAAAGGCGGCAGCATAAAGAGCTGCCATCGCACAACAATGCATCTGGCGGCCGCTACTCAGGTCGCACTTCTTTCCCGACGACTTGGTGCCCATGTCTGGTCTTCGCCCTTTGATGAGTCTGGAGACGTTCGTTCTGCCTCTGACTCTCTAAAATTGCCCGGCCGCACCGTTCAGGGTGCGGGGGAGTTCCATCCTTTCCGCGCAATCCGTCCTTGCGCATTGGTTCGTGTGCCTCTTCCTCTACATCGGCCGTCAAGCCGGTTCCACTACAACGGCTGTGCCATACGCCAGCACCTCGGTCACGCCCTGCATAATCTCGTTGGCGTCATAACGGAACGCAATCACGCCATTCGCGCCCAGCGCCATCGCATGCGCCACCATGCGCTCAAACGCATCCGCCCGCGTGCTCTCGCACATATCGGTGAACAGCGTAATGTCGCCGCCACCCAGCGTCTGAAACTTCGCGCCAATGGTCCCAAACACTGACCGCGACCGCACCACAATCCCACGCACCACGCCCAGGTTCCGTCTAATGCGATAGCCCGCCAGCTCCAACCCCGTCGTCACCAGCGAGTGATCAAAGTTCAAAGACGTCCTCGAAGCATCGCCCATCGCACCAGCCCCCCGCAAAAACGTCCCCCCAAAACGCCCCCAGACTAACAGCAAAACCCGCAGCCCAATCGAAAACGGACTTACCGCCTGAGGTACGTCCGGCCACGCTCCCTGGTACCCGATTCATGACGACGGCCTTATCGTCGGCATGGGTGGGGTTCGGAGCAGAGCCGGGCCCGACCGCCCAGTTCAATCCCACCTCGAAGAAACTCACAGATCAAAGCTCACAGCTCAAAACTGATAAGCCAAACCCGTTCTCGCGTCCCCACCCCAAAATCTTGTCAAGCCCCCAAACCACCTAAATCAAACAAAACAAAGAGAAAAATCGCTGCACATTAATATCACTCAACTCTCTATAATAGAAATAGAGATCAAAACCCACAACAAATCTGGGTGCCCCATTCATGACGACGGCTTGATCGTCGGCATGGGTGGGGTTCGATGTTGGGGTTCACCGCAAAACCACCGCAACCCACACATTCCATAGATTTTGCGCGTAAAATCTCTGGAATGAATATTTTGCGACCAAATTTCGCCATAAACCGCTGATTCCAAAGACTCGGCCACGAACAGAGGGAGGGGACCCCCTCCGGTCGCTAACCCACTGTCTACTGTCTACCTGTCTACTGTCTGTTAACCTCAAATCTCATGCCTATCCAGACTGAGCTGCGCCAGATCATCGAGGAGCGCGCAACCCTCTCCCGGGACCAGGCCGCTGCGCTCATGCAGCGCATCCTCGCCGGCGAATCCACCGACGTCGAACTCGCCGCCCTGCTCGGCGCCATGGCAGGTCGCGGTGAGACGGCAGCCGAGATCGCCGGCTTCGCCCAGACCCTGCGCGCGGCCGCGACCGCTCTGCCGCTCACCGAAGACGAGCGAGCCGACATCGTCGACACCTGCGGAACCGGAGGCGATGGCAGCGGCACCTTCAACATCTCCACCGCCGCCGCGTTGGTCGCCGCGGCCGCTGGAGCGAAGGTGGCCAAGCACGGCAACCGCGCCATCACCTCGCGCTGCGGCTCCGCGGACGTTCTCGAAGCGCTCGGCATTCCCACGCAGCTCACGCCCGCCGCCGCCGCCGAAGCCCTTCGCCGCCACGGCTTCTGCTTCCTCCTCGCGCCCTCGCATCATCCGGCGCTCAAGGCCGTCATGCCCGTCCGCCGCGCCCTCGGCGTTCGCACCGTCCTCCACGTCCTGGGCCCGCTGCTCAACCCGGCCGGTGCTCGCCGCCAGGTCGTGGGCGTCTACGCCGCCCGCCTCGTTCCTCTCGTAGCCGAGGCCATGACCATGCTCGGCACAACCCACGCGTTGGTCGTGCACGGCCATCAGGGCCTCGACGAGCTGGCCCTCAGCGGTCCCAGCGAGATCGCCATCGTGCGCCATGCCACCGTGAGTCCTGACCTCATCGCGCCCGAAGATCTCGGTCTCCAGCGCGCACCTGTAACCGCACTCCTCGGCGGCGATGCCGCCCAGAACGCGGCCATCCTGCACTCCATCTTCCAGGGAGAGTCCGGTCCACGCCGCGACATCGTGCTCCTGAACGCCGCAGCCGTGCTGATCGTCGCCGGCATCGCGCCTGACCTGCGCCAGGGAGCCGCACTGGCCGCGAAGGCAATCGACTCTGGCGCAGTGGCGAGACTGCTCGACGAGTTGCGGCGATAAGCTCGCCTCGCCCGCCAGCGCCGATAATCGTTCCCGGAGCTTGCTCCGCGTTTCCACGGGTCGATACCATGGCTGCGTTAGCTGCAGCACTTTCAAGCAGCATCTTGGAGCACGCATGAAGATCCACGAGTACCAGGCCAAGGAGATCCTGCGGAAGTACGGCGTTCCCGTACCCGCCGGTGAGATGGCCACCACCATCGAGGAGGCGGACGCAGCCGCCAAGCAGCTCTTCTCCGCCGGCAACGCCGTCGTCGTCGTCAAGGCGCAGATTCACGCCGGTGGCCGCGGCAAAGGTGGCGGCGTCAAGCTAGCCAAGTCCATGGAGCAGGCCGCCGACTACTCGAAGGCCATCCTCGGCATGCAGCTCGTCACCCACCAGACCGGCCCTCAGGGCCAGAAGGTGCATCGCCTCCTCATCGAAGCCGGCTCCGCCATCGCCCGCGAGCTTTACCTCGGCCTCGTGCTTGACAGAGCCAGCTCCCAGGTAGTCTTCATGGCCTCCCAGGCCGGCGGCATGGAGATCGAGGAGGTCGCCCACGAAAACCCTGATGCGATCTACAAAGAATATGTCGATCCTGCCATCGGATTTCAGCCCTATCAAGCGCGGCGTCTGGCCTTCAAACTCGGCCTCGAACCTGCGCAGATCGGCGAAGCCGTGCGCTTCATGATGGGCCTCTACAAAGCGTTCATCGAGACCGACTCCTCGCTGATGGAGATCAACCCGTTCATCACCACGAAGGACGGCAAACTGGCGGCGCTCGACTGCAAGATCAACTTCGACGACAACGCACTCTTCCGCCACAAGGACCTCAAGGAGCTGCGCGACCTGAGCGAAGAGGATCCGCTCGAAGTCGAAGCCTCCAAGCACGCCCTTAACTACATCAAGCTCGACGGCAACATCGCCTGCATGGTGAACGGCGCCGGCTTGGCCATGGCGACCATGGACATCATCCAGTATGCCGGCGGCTCCCCCGCCAACTTCCTCGACGTAGGCGGCGGCGCCAACCAGGAACAGATCGAGAACGCCTTTGGCATTTTGCTCAGCGACAAGAACGTGAAAGCGATCTTCATCAACATCTTCGGCGGCATCCTGCGCGTCGATGTTCTCGCGACCGCGGTTGTGGCTGCGGCCAAGAAACTCAATGTCAAACTTCCGATCGTGCTGAGACTGGAAGGAACGAATGTCGAAGAGGGTCGCAAGATCATCGAGCTGTCCGGTCTGAAATTCCAGGTGGGCGCAACGATGAAGGAAGCCGCGGACCTTGTGGTCACAGCGGCGAAGGGAGTTAAGTAATGGCGGTTCTCGTAGACAAGAACACGCGGCTCATTGTCCAAGGCATCACAGGCCGCGAAGGCACCTTCCACGCGAAAGGCTGCGCGGAGTATGGCACGAATGTCGTCGGGGGCGTGACGCCCGGCAAGGGCGGAACAACGCACGAAGGCTGGCCAGTCTTCAACACGGTGGAAGAGGCAGTGAAAGCGACCGGCGCGAACGTAAGCATGATCTTCGTGCCGCCGCCAGCTGCTGCCGATGGCATCCTCGAAGCAACCGATGCGGGTCTGCCGCTGGTCGTCTGCATCACCGAAGGCATTCCTGTACTCGACATGGTGAAGGTCTGGGAGGTGGTGAAGCGTTCGAAGTCGCGGTTCATCGGCCCGAACTGCCCCGGCGTCATCTCTCCGGGCAAGGCGAAGGTTGGCATCATGCCAGGCCGCATCCACAAAGAGGGAAACGTTGGTATTGTCTCGCGCTCCGGAACGCTGACCTATGAGGCCGTCTATCAGCTGACTACGCGTGGCATCGGCCAGTCGACAGCGATTGGCATTGGCGGCGACCCCATCATCGGGACCACGCACATAGATGCGCTGAGGCTGCTCAACGACGATCCAGAGACTGAAGCCATCATCATGATCGGCGAGATCGGCGGCACGAACGAAGAGAAGGCTGCGGAGTTCATCAAGGCAAACGTGCGAAAGCCTGTCGTTGGGTTCATTGCAGGGCAGACCGCGCCTCCCGGCCGCCGCATGGGCCACGCCGGCGCCATCATTTCCGGTGGCGAAGGAACGGCCGAGAGCAAGATGAAAGCGATGACGGAAGCAGGCATCCACGTCGTGAAGTCGCCTGCTGAAATTGGCGAGAGGATGGCACAGGTGCTAGGTAAAGCGTAGGTCGCTCAGCGCGGCTGGTTACGATAAAACAGCCATGCAACTCCGAACAGCAGCGCCAGTAGAAATGCCAGCTCCGCATGCTGAGCTGCATGCAGACGGAGACTGATCAGCCCGTCGACAAACCAGGCAGCGCAACCCACCGCCCAAATCCATGCCGTTCGGCGCATGTTCGTTAGACTCCTAAATTTAGCGGTTTGAACGCTAATGCTTCCCCGTATGCGTCGACTGCTCTCAATTTGGACCGCCCCCGTTCCTAGCATCATAGTGCGGCCCGCATGCATCTGCTAACTTCGTATCCAGTCGATTGGGCGACACTTGGGGCCAAGCACCAGAGCAAACTGCAATCTATGTCGGCTCAGATGACACTTACTTTCTCAACGATGCCGTGTATCTGATGGAAGCCCTCCTCAAGCTGCCCGGAACGCCGGGCAGGTACACTGGAAGAACCGCCGTTTTGAAGGCTATTGCCACATAAACAAGGAGAATTTCGTGTCACAACGCACCTTCAGCATCATCAAGCCGGATGCAGTCCGCAAGGGCTACACCGCCGCCATTCTCGCCGAGATCGAGAAGGCAGGTTTCGCAATCGTCGCCATCAAAAAGATTGGTCTCACCAAGGGACAGGCCGAGGGCTTCTATCATGTTCACGCCCAGCGGCCATTCTTCGGTGAATTGACCACCTTCATGAGCTCGGGGACGATCGTGCCGATGGTACTCGAAAAGGAAGATGCCATCGCCGATTTGCGCAAGCTGATGGGCGCGACGGACCCGGCGAAGGCCGACGCCGGAACGATCCGCAAGAAGTTCGCGTCCTCCATCGGCGAGAATGCGATTCATGGATCGGATGCAAAGGACACAGCAGCCTTCGAGATTGGCTACTTCTTTGCTGGTTACGAGCTGAAGTAGCGGTCAGGGCTGCAAATGGCCAACGCTCTGCTCGCGATGAACAGGGCGTTTGTGCGTCGCGGGTTATTTCTGGAACAACTTCAGATCGATGGAGTCTCCCATCGCCTTATAGCCGGTATCGTTCGGATGCAGATGGTCACCGCTGTCGTCTGCGGGAAGAAAGACGGTGGGGTTCTTGGGGTCACGTGTGGCCTGATCGAAGTCGATGATGGCGTCAAAGAGATGGCTGGTTCGTATGAAAGTATTCTCGGCAGAGCGCATCGCTTCGCCTGCAGGCGACGTATAACCAGCGCCGGTAAAAGGCGTCAGAGTCGCTCCATAGACGAGAATGCCGTGGGCATACGCTCTCGCCACAAGCTGCTGCAAAGCGGTGAGGATCTGATCTGTTGTGACAGGATCATTCGGCTCCCTCGGCCGAGCGGTACGGCCGATATCGTTGATGCCTTCCAGCACGATCAGATAGCGCACGCCGTCCTGGCTGAGGACATCACGATCGAAGCGTGCCAATGCATTCGGGCCGGCGACATCGTGCAACAGACGGTTGCCACTGATGCCGAGGTTCAGAACGCTGACATTGGCGGTGTGCTTGTTCGCCTGCAGGCGTCGCGCGAGATCGTCCGGCCACCGGCTGTTCGTATCCGGCGTGCTGTGCGCGCCGTCGGTGATGCTGTCCCCGAATGCGACGACCGCGCGTGTTCCGTGATCCGCACTCACCTCGACGGCCTTGAGAAAGGGCCAGGAGTTCAGCGTCCTTGCAGACTCAAGTGCGGCGCTCTTCGTCTGATCGCCATCCGCGATGAGATTTGTCGAGACAGCGAGAGGATGCTGTGTCACCGTGCCGATGGTCTGACCGGGAAGGAACAAGCTGACGCACAGATCGCTGAGCGGCGGCAGCGCAAGGCGCAACTCCGGGATGGCCGGCTGAAGCCAACCCGACGGTTACGGCGCCAATCGAAAGGTCATCCTGACCGAATTCGTTCGAGAGCACGATGCGAACATGCGAGCCGCCGATTGACACATGGACGATATCCCGTAAGGTCGTGTCTTTGGCAAACTCGCCTTTGCTGTTCGCGGTTGCAACGGGCGCCGAGGCCCATGTGCCGACCCAATGGCTTTCAAGGGCAGCAGAGATGTCTGGAGTGAGCAGCGCGCTTGCCACCCACAATATAAGACAGAAGAATGTGGAGTACCGCATCGTCAATTTCATTGGTGTACCCAGTATATCTGCCCGTTGTTACTTTCTCCATGAAGGCCGACGCACATGGAGCTTGTTCACGTTATTCTCTCTTCATGAGTTCGATTAATGCCGCGACCGCAACAAATATCAGCCACTCAGTCTTTGGTCATCTGCCTAACGGCGACCAGGTTCAGATCTACACGCTTCGGAGCGCGGCGGTCGAGATGCAGCTGGCGGGCTTCGGTGCCCGCGTCGTGTCCCTCACGACGAGGGGCCGCCAGGGCAAGGTGGCCAACATTGTGCTGGGGTATTCGACTCTCGAAGAATACGTGAGAGACAACAAGACGTTTTTCGGAGTGATCGCCGGGCGTTTTGCCAATCGCATCGCCAACGGCCGCTTCACCCTGGACGGCGTGGGGCGCCAGGTCACGCTCAATGACGGCCCGAACTCATTGCACGGTGGAACGGAAGGCTTCGACAGGCGGAACTGGGCGGCAGAGGAGATTCCTTCAGGCGTGGAGTTCACGCTGATCAGCCCTGACGGCGACCAGGGGTTTCCGGGGAGGTTGACGGCGAGTGTTCGGTACACCCTGCACGACAACGTTGTGCGAATTGAATACGGCGCAACGACCGACAAGCCAACCGTGTTGAACCTCACCAACCACACCTACTTCAATCTGGCGGGGGAGGGACAAGGGACCATTGTCGACGAGGTGCTGACGATCGATGCAGACCGCTATACGCCTGTAAACACGACGTTGATTCCGACCGGCGAACTTGCGCCCGTAGCGGGGACACCGTTCGACTTCACGCAGCCAGAGGTTATCGGCGCGCGAATTAATGACGATAATGAGCAGCTCAAGCTGGGACGAGGCTATGACCATAACTGGGTGCTGCGGGGCGGCGGCACGGGGCAGTTGCATCCGGCAGCACAGGTCTACGATCCGGTCAGCGGGCGTGTGCTCAGGGTCGAAACCACCGAGCCAGGCATGCAGTTCTACAGCGGAAATTTCCTTGACGGCAGCTTCACCGGCCGCAGCGGAGCGCGGTACGAGCAGCGCGCTGGTTTCTGCCTGGAGACGCAACACTTTCCGGACTCGCCGAATCAGTCCAGCTTCCCGTCGACCGAGCTGAGGCCGGGGCAGAACTTCCGCAGCGTTACGACCTGGACCTTTACGACAAGAGGTTAGCGCCAGCCGGCATCTCTAGGTGGCGTTGGTATCGGCGAGGTTGATCTTTGCCGTTGCGTCGGCGTCCTTCTGGACGACGTACTCGTCCATCAAGACCGCGACCAGGGCGGCGCTGGGGACGGCGACGAGGACGCCGACGACGCCGGCCAGCTCGGAGCCGGCGAGCAGCGCGATCAGAACGGAGACGCCCATCAAATTGACGCTGGTTCGCATGATCCGCGGAGTCAAGAAGGCGTTCTCGATCTGGATGTAGATCGCGTAGAAGATGAAGACGCCGAGGACCTTGGTCCAGGAGTCCAGGGCGGCGACGCCGCCGGCCAGGAGGATGGTGATGACTCCGCCGATGACCGGGACGATGTTGAACAATCCCATCAGGACGCCGAGCAGAAAGTAGTAGCGGACGTGGAGCGCGTGGAAGACGACGATGCTGGTGACTCCAAGGATCAGCATCAGCGAAGCCTGGCCGAGCAGCCATTTGCTCATGCGGACTTCGGCGGCTGCGAGCGTTCGTGCGAGCCGCTCACGGGATTCCAAAGGGATGAACGCGAGGAAGTAGAAGTAGACGAACTCGCCTTCGAGCATGAAGTAGACGCAGAGAATCGCGGCGGTGATGATGGCCAGCAGGCGCATAATCCATTTGGGCGCTGTGGCGAAGACATAGGAGGCTGTGCTTGCGGCGAAACTTTCGACCTTTTCGGCGATGGAGTTGACACCCAGTTTGTCAGCCATCGGGAATCGCTTCAGCTTGGCTAGAATTCCGGGCAGTTTGTCGGGCAGATCGGCGGCGAAGTGCTGGATGTCGCGCACCACCGGCGGCAATCCGAGGATGAGAAGAAGAGTTAACAGGCCGAAGACCAGAACGACCAGTCCAAGGACGGCGACGGTTCGGGAAGGATGCCAGCGGCCGATGTGGAGGCGCCTGACCTGCTGGACGACCGGCATGAGGACCACGGCGAAGAGGGCGCTGACATAGACGATCTCGAGGACCTCGCGCAGTCTCCATAGCAGCCAGGAGAGCAGGATCATCACAAAGAAAAAGAGGATGTACCCGCGAATGGCGCGGTGCTGCTGGTCCTGCGGCGACAAGGCAGGGTCAGGGCTCGATGGGTGCAGAATCAAGAGAACATCCTTGGCTTGCGAAGAGTTCGCTGCAGCGTCTGATGCACACCTTCTGGAGCAGGATAGTATCAGGAGCCCGGAGGGGAGCCCTCTCCCCCTTCTTTTCGACGAATCTTTGAAATCAGCGGTTTGCGGCGAAGTCCGGCTGCAAAATATTGATTCCAGAGATTCTGTGTGGAAAATCTCTGGAATCAATGGGTTGCGGATGTTTTTACGTCTTGCCCCTCATGCCAACGATGAGATGGTCGTCATGAATGGGCCACCCAGAGTTTGTTGTGGGTTTTGATCTCTATTTCTATTATAGAGAGTTGAGTGGAATTAATGTGCAGCGATTTTTATCTTTGTTTTGTTGGATTTAGGTGGTTTGGGGGCTTGACAAGATTTTGGGACTCCTTGTTTGCAGGCGGCGGCGAAAGGTGACGGTTGTGGCGGGGCGGAAGAAGGCAATTCAGTCGCTTCGGCTTCGCCTTCGCTTGGGCCTTCGGCAGAGCGGAAGCGCCTGCGGCGCGGCTAATTTCCTGGGGCGATCCACCCCAGCGAGCAAGCTCGCCGGGGACCCCGTTTGCCCCAGGCTGGTATGTTGCGCGCCGTTGGCGCTTGGAGCGGTGGCGCTTTGCGAATCCAGATCTTAAAGTGAGCCTTTGCTGGTGATGAGAAACAAAACCAAAACCAAAACCAAAATCAAGAGCAAGAGCAAGAGCAGAAGCAGATTCCTTCGCCGCGCTACGGAAATAGATCCTTTGCCTGATTACCCGATGAGCAACGAACGCTCGCCGGGGACCCGGTGCGCTTAGGATGACAATTTCAATGAGAGGGGGCGAGGGGGAAAGGCAGGTGCTTCCCCTTCGGCTACGCTCAGGGTCAGGATGACAGCTTCGGGGGGAGGGGAGTCTTCAGGGATTGGAGGATGGTTTCGGTTGTCTCGCGGGGGGTCTGGCCGGAGGTGTTTACGATGAGGCCGGCGACGCTCTGGTACAGAGCGTTGCGGCGGGCGAGGCGTTCGGCGGCGGAGATGGGGTCGCCGAGTAGCGGGCGGACGGCTGACTTCGGATTGAGGGTCTGGCGAAGGCAGCGCTCGTAGAGCGTGTCGAAGGCGGCCGTGAGCAGAATGGCCAGCGTCCCGTCGGACTTTGCCAGGAGGTCAAGATTGGCTTGCGTTTCAACCGCACCGCCGCCGAGGGCGATGACAACGCGCGAATCGCGGAGCGAAGACCGGAGAGCCTCGGTTTCAAGATGGCGAAAGGCAGGCTCGCCGCTCTGGGCGAAGATCTCCGCGATGGTGCGACCGACCTGGCGTTCGATCTCCTCGTCGAGATCGACGAAGCGCCAGCCGAGCCGTGTTCCGAGGAGACGGCCGATGGTCGTCTTGCCTGAGCCCATGAAGCCGGTGAGGACCAGTCGCTGGATGGAAGCGGGCAGGTCTGGCTGGCCAACGGGCGGTTCGCTGTCGTTCATGGGCGGATGGGCAGATCAATGACTATCTTACCGTTCAGGGAACAGCGGCGTTTCGCGATGCGTCTGGAGAGTTGTATCGACCTATACCATTGCCTAAATGTGGCGATCATCAGGCCTTTTAGATTCTTGGCGCTTCGGATGACAATTCCAGAGACGTCAGAAGCAGGGGCTGCGCTATGGAATTTCCAAGCGTGCCTCAGGGGCTGAAGCCCCCTTCCGGAGGGGCTTTTATGGCACGGCTGAAGCCGTGCCCTTAAGCAAGGCAGAGGCGCGTTCGCGCCTCATGAACAGCCAAAGCAGGCGGCGGCGTCGCGATACGTCTGGAGCGCCACGAGCAGACAGCAGATCCTTCGACTGCGCCGCTCGCGATAAAACTGCGAGAGGCTCCGCTCAGGATGACAACTTCATAATTTGGGAATGACCTGCAACCCATCTCATCAATGATGTGCAAACCGTATTTATCAATGACCAATAGACTTTTCTACAGGGCGTTTGCCCTAGTTGGCGTCGCCGGGTTCCTGCTGCAGCTTGTCGGCGATCTTCGACCAGAGGGCATCGCTGGGCTCCTGGTCCGGTTGGAAGAGGCTCCTGGCCGTTTCCGCGATCGTCTCCAAATCGCTGACCAGTGCGGCGCAGTCCGGATTGGCGGCCAGAAACTTCTTGAGGCGCGGATTCTGGCTGACCATGCCGCCCTGGCTGCTGGCGAAGAGCTCGGGAAGATACTGCTCGAATTCCGCAGGCGTCATGGTGTCGAAGTTGAGCTTGGGAAGGCCGTTCATTGCGTAACCTCCCTGGAGCTTTCGAGGACCGGAAGCTGTTCGGGCTGACGAAGCAGCTCGCGCAGTTTGAGACGAGCCTTGTGGAGCTGTGACTTGCTGTTGCCGGTGGAGCACTCGAGCATGGTTGCGATCTCGTTGTGTTCAAAGCCTTCGACGTCATGCAGGATGAAGACCATTCTGTAGCCCGGCGGAAGGGAGGCGACGGCGCGCTCGAGGGTGACGCGGTCGACGGAGCCGGCCAGTTGCGGGTCGCGGGAACCGAAGTCGCGTTTGGGCGCGTCCTCTTCGGACGGATTGATGGTCTCCTCCAGCGAGACGAGCTGCAGGCCCTTCTTGCGCAGGTGCATGAGCACAAGATTGACGGTGAGGCGATGCAGCCAGGTGGAGAAGGCGCTCTCGCCGCGGAAGCTGCCCAGCTTGCGGAAGAGATGCAGGAAGGCCTCCTGGGTCATGTCCTCGGCTTCAGAGACGTTGCCGAGCATGCGGAGGCAGAGGGTGTAGACGCGGCGCTTGTGCAGAGCGTAGAGCTTGGAGAAGGCATCGGGATCGCCGTTCTTGGCCCGCTCGATGGCCTCGGCTTCGCCGGCGATTGGAGGGTTCCGCTTGAACAAGCCGGAGTTCGGTTTTGTTTGCATCGTTGGTAAGCCTTGCAGGTTCATGTTTGGGAGTCCCCGGCCGATACGCTCGAGCTGTGCCGGCGGTGACGCCTGCTTTCACCCTAACGTAATCCATCTCGGAAAGGTTTCAGTGGTTGGACTGAGGAAGGGCCGATAAGGTTGTCCTGCGCGACGGAGGAGGGTGACCTAAGCTCCAATGTATCTGGCGTATAGGGCGCGGGCTCGGCCGACATCGGTGGTTCCCTGCACGAGGGCGCGGCCGTCGGGAAAGATGGTGAGAGTGTGGGGCGGATGGTGAAAACGCAGCAGAAGGCCGTTGGCGCGAACCTCGCCGAGAGGCTGGAGGCGACGGGCGAGGGCGACGAGGTCGAGGGGGCGGTTGTGCTCGTGAATCTGCACGGAGTTGCGGCCGCAGAGCGTTACGTGGGCGCGGCCTTCGCCGGCCAGGGCACGGAAGCGGCGCTGTCCGCAGACCTCGCAATCGGCACGCGGTGCGCCGGCGGCGACTTCGGAACGCTCGCCGGTCCAGAGATCGTGGGCGAGGAGAGTGCGGCGCATGGCGGATGATTGTCCGGTGAGGAGCTTCAGCGCTTCGGTTACTTGAATGGAGGCGGCGAGGTTGACGGCGGTGGAGAGAATGCCGGCGGTGTCGCAGGTTTCGGCGGGGCCGGTGGGGATGGAGGGGAAGAGGCAGGCGAGGCAGGCGGTTGGCTGCCAGGCTTCGTCTGCGGGTTTTGAACCGGACGCGAGGCGCGGGAGGATGTTCATCGTGGCGGCGTAGGCGCCGACGGCGGCGGCGTAGATCCAGGGGCGGCCGTCGCGAACGCAGAGATCGTTAAGTAGATAGCGGGTCTCGAAGTTGTCGGTGCAGTCGAGGACGATGTCGGCGTCGGCGATGAGATCGGCGGCGTTGTGGGGCGTGAGGTCTGCGATATGGGTCTGGAGCTGAACGCCGGCGTTGACGCGGGCGAGATGGCGGCGGGCGGCCTCGGCTTTGGGGAGGGCGTCGCGGGCGTCGTCTTCGTCGAAGAGGATCTGGCGCTGGAGGTTGGAGGGCTCGACGAAATCGCGGTCGATGAGAGTGAGGCGGCCGACGCCGGCGCGGGTGAGGAGACTGGCGGTGGCTGCGCCGGTGGCACCGACGCCGACCACGGTTGCGTGCGAGTGCAGAAGACGCTGCTGTCCGCGCTCGCCGATGGGCGCGAAGAGCACCTGGCGGGAGTAGCGCTCGCGGTCGTCGATTTTGGCGGTGGAAGCTGAAGCGGGATTGGGGTTGGGATTGGGGTTGGCGGCGGCGGCTTCCTGCGAGGCGGGTTGCTGCTGGTGGTCGAGGCCATGTGCCATGTTGGTCAGTATACGAGCGGGTGCGGTGGGCATCCGCAGCCTGTAGGCTGGTGAACGCGGGGGATACTTTCTGCATCTTTCTCAGAAATCACGACGTTCGGGGCCGATGCCGGAGGGGGACGGCGCCGGCGGTGGGGGACGGGTCGAACGGATGTGGACAGTACGCCGCGAAGAGATCGCGTCGGCCGCGTCGGCCGCATCTATCGAATGTACGGAAAGGATAGAGATAGAAGTGGAGGGTTTAGAGGTGTTTGGCCGGAGCAGGCGATCGAAATGGATCGAAAGCCCGCTTGCGAGGCTATCCTCTGACGCGGGGTGGGCCTGGCGAGTGTGGATGCTTGCGCTGATGCTGGGAGGCGCGGTTCTCCTGGGCGCGGCTTTCTTGGGCGCGGATAATGCGCGGGCACAGAGTCCGGGTACGATCTCGTCGCAGGCGGCGGGACGGGCGGCGACGCCGCAGACCCCGGTGAACCCGAAGGCTCCGCAAAGGACTCCGCAGGCAAGCGAAAATTCGACACCTGCTGTGCAGACTGAGGGGAAGACAGAGAGTCCCAGCACGACAGTGAATAATCCTCTGCCGGCACTTTCGACGAGCCTGTGGTCTAAACGCGGGGTGAGGGTCGAGGCGGTGCGATTCGAGGGCGTGACCTTCAGCAACAATGACGCGATCGTGGCGGAGTTGACGCAGAAGGCGGGCCAGCCGCTCGATCCGGACAAGGTACGCGCGGATGTGCAGCAACTGTTTAAGAGCGGGCGGTATCGGAACATCAGCGTGAGTGGGGAGGCTACGGGCGCGGGCCTGACACTGATCTATGCGGGCATTCCACGGTATTACGTGGGCCGCGTCGCCATTGAAGGGGTGCGGCGGGAGAGGTTGGCGTCGCTGCTGCAGTTTGCGACCAAGCTCGATCCGGGAACGCCCTTCAGTGAAGCGGAAGTGGCGACCGCGCTCGATGGGGTGCGGGAATCGCTTGAACAGAATGGGTACTTCCAGGCGGACATCAAGGTTACGACGGAACGCGACGATGTGGGTCATCAGGTGAACGTCACGTTCACGATCGCGCAGGGGCCGCAGGCGCGCGTCGGCAATGTGAAGCTGCAAGGCAAAGACCCGGGAATCAGCGTTCCTGAGTTTCGCGCGAAGGGCAAACTGGATTGCTCATGGTTTGCGAAGAATCTTAATCAGTTGATCCTGCGCGAGTGCCAGGCGAAGGTGACACGCGAGACCACCAGCAATGCGCTCACCGGCGTGCGGAAGTATTACCAGAAACAGGAGCATCTGGAGGGAACGATCAGCCAGCAGGGCCAGACGTATGCGAAGCCGCGTCAGGAGCTGGACTACGATTTTCAGGCCAACGAGGGGCCGATCGTTCATATCACGATCGAGGGGACGAAGATCTCCAACTCGCGCAAGAAACTGCTGGTGCCGGTGTATGAGGAAGGAGCGGTCGACCGCGACCTGGTGAACGAAGGCGCGTTCAATATCCGGGATTACCTGCAGAGGAAGGGCTACTTCGACGCGGAAGACTCGGTGAGGCTGCTGGGCCGCGGCACCAGCAATGTCACCGTGCAGTACACCGTGCACCCGGGGCAGCGGCATAAGGTGCGGTCAGTGACGATCGAGGGCAATAAGTACTTCAGCCACGACCTGATTGAAGAGCGGCTGCGGGTGAAAAAAGCCGACCTGTATGTGCGCAGTGGAAGCTACAGCACGCAGTTGCTTGACGATGACCGCAGCTCGATCGAGGCGCTCTATCACAGCAGCGGGTTCACCAAGGTAAAAGTGACTCCTTCGGTGAAGGATACGGAGAAGAGCTCCAGCGGGCAGGCGTTGAAGGTGGCGCTGATCGATGTCACGTACAAGGTCGACGAAGGGCCGCAACAGAAGTTCGGCACGGTCGATCTCTCCGGGGTTGATCCGTCGCGGCAGGACGCGATCAAGGCTCTGCTCAGCGCCGAGCAGGGCCAGCCTTTCTCGTTGCTCACGCTGTCGAACGACCGGGATGCGGTGCTGAGCTATTACCTGGCACACGGCTTCGATCATGCGCAGGTAGAGATCCACCAGGGCATCGAGGCGCAGAACAAGGATCGCGTGGACGTGACGCTGGCGGTGTCGGAGGGCCAACAGGTCATCGTCGATCACGTCCTGCTGTCGGGCTTGGAGCACACGCGGACATCGGTGCTGCAACAACAGCTGCTGGTGCACGCGGGCGATCCTTTGGATCAGGCAGCGTTGCTGCAGACACAGCGAAACCTTTACAACCTCGCACTCTTCAATGAAGTGAACGCGGCCGTGCAGAACCCTACAGGTGATGCGCCCGCAAAAAATGTTCTTGTGCAGATCACGGAAGCGAAGCGGTGGGACGTGACCTACGGGTTCGGCTTCGAGGCGCAGACGGGAACGCCCAACGTGATTCCTGGGACCCATCGGGGAGGAACGGCGGCGCAGAACGGAAAGGCCGGGGTGAGTCCGCGTGTCTCACTCGAAGTATCGCGAATCAACTTCCGTGGAACCAAGCAATCGATCACTCTGCATACGGATTACGGTCTGCTGGAGCGCGTGATCAGCCTGACGTTCAGCAATCCTCAGTGGTTTGGCAACCCGAACCTTACGGCTTCGCTCTCGGGAGGCTACTCCAATGTGCAGAACATCACGACGTTCGCCTCTGCGACCGACCAGGCGGATTTTCGCGTGACGCAGAAGATCAAGAAGGCGGACACGCTGATCTATGATTTTCAGTTTCGCCGAGTTTCGGTGGATCCCAACAGCCTGGAGATTTCGCCGAACCTGATTCCACAGTTTTCCGAACCTGTGCGCGTGGGCGGACCGGCGCTGACCTATTTTCACGATACGCGCGACCCGAGCCCACTGGATGCGAATCTCGGGCAGTATTATTCGGTCCAGGAGTTTGTCTCGGATTCAAGATTTGGCTCACAGACGAACTTCAACCGCCTGGATTTTTCCTACTCGTCGTACTACAGCTTTGGGAAAAAGAAGTATGTGTTCGCGCGCAATACACGCATCGGCTTCGAGCAGACGTTTGGCACGAACAATAATGTTGGCGGCGGATCGCTTGGTCTCGCCAACTGCTCAGGCAATTTGATCAACACGAATGCAACCTGCAATCCGATTCCACTGCCGGAGCGGTTGTATGCGGGCGGAGCAACTTCGCATCGCGGCTTCGGAATCAACGATGCGGGTCCGCGCGATCTGACGACAGGATACCCAGTGGGCGGATCGGCTGCCGTGGTGAACAGCTTTGAGCTGCGCCTGCCGCCGCCAACGCTGCCTTTCGTGGGGACCAGCATCTCCTTTGTGTTGTTTCACGATATGGGAAATGTCTTTCAGCATCCGAGCGACATGTTCAAGAGCATCAAAAATTTTCACCAGCCGGACGAGAGCAGCTGTCGTAATCTGACGACCGCGCCGGTGCCTCCCAACGAGAATCCGCAGACCTTCTATTCGACGGTGGTCGGCACGTGCAGCTTCAACTACTATTCGCATGCGGTGGGGCTGGGCGTTCGATACAAGACGCCGGTCGGGCCGATACGGCTGGACTTCAGCTATAACCTCGATCCACCGATTTATCCGGTGTTCTATGACTACACGGGAAGGCCGCCGTATGTCGGGCAGGCGGGCCACTTCAACTTCTTCTTCAGCATCGGGCAGGCGTTCTAAGTAATGAGAGTGGGATTCCAATCCGACCGGTTCACGCAGGCGCGAAGCATGGGAGTGCTGGCGCTGTGCGCAGTTCTGGCGTATTCGATTGTGGCGGCGCAGACGACGAGCACGAAGGAGGCTGCCGCGCCCGCGGGCGCCGGCAAGACAGCACAGAGCAATATGACGGCTTCGACTCCGTCATCAGATGCGGGTGAAACTGTGCTGGATCGTGTTGTTGCGATTGTGAACGGCGATCTGATTCTGGATAGCGACGTCGATGAGGAGAGGCGCTTCGCCGCATTCGAGCCCTACCGCGCACCAGCCACTGAGTTCTCGCGCGAAAAGGCTATCGAACGGCTCATCAATCGGGACCTGATTCTGCAGCAGATCAAGCTGCAACCTGAAGATGAGGTGACGGACGCCGAGGTCACGCAACAGATCGGCAAGCTGCGCAAGTCGATCCCGGCGTGCAAGCAATACCACTGCGAGACGAAGGAGCGATGGGACCGCTTTCTGACGGACCAGGGGTTCACGGAGGCGTCCTTGTTTGCGCGCTGGAAGCAACGGATGGAGATGCTTCAGTTTATTGAAGAGCGATTCCGCCTGGGTGTTTCGATCACGCCACAACAGATCAAGGACTACTACGACACGACGCTGGTGCCGGAGTATTCGCGAGAGCATGCTACTGCGCCCAAGCTGGATGCGATCTCCAGCCAGATTGAGGAGGTGCTGCTGCAACAGCAGGTGACAAGCCTGCTCAACGACTGGTTGCAGAG